>Ga0307489_10000608_pt1 | contig 22104 bp, 43 predicted proteins | sample SB12metaG_FD_202247 | JGI IMG/M metagenome (GOLD analysis project Ga0307489, IMG submission 202247) | Sea-ice brine microbial communities from Beaufort Sea near Barrow, Alaska, United States - SB 1.2 | ecosystem: Environmental > Aquatic > Marine > Coastal | place: USA: Alaska | collected... | reverse complement strand
GAATGCTCATACTTAAAGACAACGCCCAGAGGAGGAGGAGGGGGAGGATGAGGAGGAGGAGGAGGAGAAGGAGAAGGAGCAGCATGAGGAGGAAATTCAACGTCAGTTGAAAAACACTGTGACTTGAGAAACTCTCGTAGCGTGCGTCGGATAGAGCTAATAAGTATCCTCACAAACACCTTGGATGGGGTGGTTAAGACAGGGTTATTCAGACCCGTATTTATCGTCACACGCATGGACAGAGAGTCTTCAGAACGGATTAATGACTGTGGGGGATGACGTGGCCAGCATTGGGCCGGCCAGACTTGATGTATCGAGTCGAGGGGTTGTCGTCTGTAACCCCCCTTGCCTTGCTGGGCGTGGCGCCGCCTGACTTGCGCTTCTTGCCGTCGTCATCACTGTCGTCGCCATCCTCCAGCACGTCGTCGTCGCCGTCCGACTCTGAGTCGTCATCATCGTCGTCGTCGCCGCCGCCGCCAAGGTCGTCGTCCTCATCATCGTCATCCTCGGAGTCATCTTCGCTGTCGTCGTCGTCCTCGCCGACGTCGGCGCCGCCCTTCTGCTAGGTTCATAATACAAAAGGCGCATATATCAGGAGGAGGAGGAGGCTGGGCTTGAGGTGGAGAATGAGGATGCGGATGAGGAGGAGGAGGAGGAGGATGAGGATGAGGATGAGGAGGACGAGGAGGCAGAGGGAGGAGGAGGCAGGGGAGGAGGAGGAGGGGGAGGAGGAGGCGGGGGAGGAGGAGGCGGAGGAAGCGGAGGCGCAGATGTTGAAGGAAAGACGGACAGAGACAGAACGAGCCGAGTCGACGGAAGTGTCCAGCGCCATGCGTGCCCACGCGTCCATAGAACGGGCGGCGAGCAACATCTGATAGGCGCCGGCGCGAAACAGGCCAACGATTGGAGGCGTCGACCCATCCACGGCGGTTGCGCCCTGCCCCTCTGTCGCGAGCAGAGCCGCGGTCGGCTATAGGGCGGTGAACGAGGGGGGCCGCCGGTTTCAAAACGACATCGGCCCCTCCAGAGATACCCCCAACAAAGAATCCAAACCAAAACAAAAACCAAACCAAAGAGAGGAAGCATGCTTTGCACGAGTGCGTTTAGCGTGGTTCAGAACCCCGGTGGAGGACACGGATGAAGAGGCGGGGTGTTGGCGGCGGCGGGTGGCGGGGGAGGTGCCAGAGGAGGACTGGGGGGTGGAATATTCGGAAGTGGATGTAGGGATGAGGGTGACGGAGGCAGCAGCAGCAGACGAGGAGATGGGGGCGATCCCCGCCTTGAAGGGGCTGGGCGCGGCCTTGGCCGCGGGCTTCTTGGCCATGAACGGCTTGCCCTCGTCCTGCGAGTCCTCCTCCGACTCCTCCTCGTCGTCCTCGTCGTCGACTTCATCGTCGTCCTCATCATCATCCTCCTCGTAGCGGCGCAAGTCGAATTTGAAAGAGAAATTTGAAGGTGGTGCATTTCATTGTGGAGTAGGAGGAGGAGGAGGAGGAGGAGGAGGAGGAGGAGGAGGAGGAGGAGGAGGAGGAGGAGGAGGAGGAGGAGGGGACGCGTCAAGCGCTGAAACCAAGCGAGTTTCATCCGGAGTCAACCTGGGGTCAACCTGGGATCAACTTGCACCGGCCTACCTCGGAGTCGTCCTCGTCGTCCTCGTCGTCGAGGTCGTTGGCGGCAGCGGGGGCGGCGGCCTTGGCAGAGGGCTTGGCGGCAGACTTGGCGGCGGCGGGGGACTTGGCGGCGGCGGGGGACTTGGCGGCGGCCTTGGGCTTGGCGGCAGCGGCGGCGGCGGCCATCATCTTGGCCTTGATATAGTGCCGCAAGTTGAAATTGAAAGCAGTTCATCATATGTGAAGGACAAGGAGGAGGAGGACAAGGAGGAGAGGAGGTTGAGGGACGAGAAGCAGTAGGAGGAGGAGGTAAAGGAGGTTGAGGGGGACGAGTAGGAGGTGGAGGGGGAGGAGGATGTATTGGGGGAGGAGGAGGAGGAGAGTACGTTACAAGCGCTTTCACCGCACCGCACTTGCACCTTGAATCTCATCGTTTCAAGTTGCACAGCCCCACCTTGAGCATGGGGTCCTCCTCGTCGTCCTCATCATCCTCAGAGTCACCCTCGGAGTCGGACTCGCCCTCGTCACCCTCGGGGCCCCCGCCGCCTGGGGGCATGTCCTCGTCGAAGTCGTCCTCGATGCGCCCGGGGAGTAGGGACTGACGGATAGTGCTCGTCACGTCATAGGCTGCCGGTCAACTCAAGAAACGAGAGTTCAGAATGCGTGTGAGTACCTGGTGAGCACTACCCATAGTGTTCGCCACGTCATGGCTGCCAGTCAATTCAAGAAACGAGGGTCAAAAATGCGTTTGATGACGTGGCAAGCACTATCCATCAGTCCTTGCCGGTGAGGTACACGGAGGTGCTGCCGTTGTGCCGCATCGTCACCTGCTCGCCGCTGCTGAAGGTCAGCCCCGCGCCGAGCGAGAACTGGTCGCAAGTGCTCGGTAAGTAGGGACCCCCAAACACTTGTCACCCTGTCATCCACCGCAGCTTGAACGCACGGAGTATGAGGAGGGCAAAGTGTACAGGTACGGGTGCACAACGAGGAGGAGGTCAGCGTGTCGGGTGCACTACAATGAGGAGCAGGAATCAATGCAGGAGGTCAATGTGCGTGGTTATGGGTAAGCTTTGATGAGGAAGATGTCAATGGGTACGGGTACAGGAAGAGGAAGAGGAGGTCAATGGGTCGGGTGCACTATAATGAGGAGGAGACGAGGAGGTCAACAGATGTTACTTGTCCAGACCATGGTGAGCGAGCCGATGGCGAGCTCAGGGCTCTCCTCCGTCTTGACGAACACGGTGACGCGCTCGCCCGCCTTGGGCTTGAGGCCCAGCGCCGCCTGCGCGATCACGATGGAGTCGCCATCCTCCGCGGCGAACTTCTTGGACTTTTGGCGGCGGCGGCGGCGATGGAAGAGGAGGGAGGCGGCGTCAGACGCGATGCGATTGCGTCGGGGAAAGAGATCTATAGATGAATTGGCGGCCAAGAGAGTAGAGTATCGGCGCAGGCGAAGCTCGAGCGCCCAGCGCTACGACACGAACCGAGGTTCGCTGTGCCGCATACGTGTAGCGTGCTGATGGGTCGGCGCCACTTGTGCACTCACAGTCACAGCAGGCAAGCGGCGGCTATTTTGTCAGACAGCGTGTCGGGACCGACTGTTTTAATCCCCCAGGTATCTTCTTGTCTCACGGGGGAGCGGAGGAACGCGCACAACTGCCGGGCGTCCTGCGACCGTGCCTGGCTCATGCAGTGGCAGGGTTGAATACTATGTAGTAGGGTTGCGTCGCACGCCCGGGGAAGAACTAGTGGTGTGACAAAGGCCTGAGGCTGAGTTCGCTCGTCAGCTCAGCCGCATGCCGTGAATCGTGAATCTCTAGTTGCGGGAGGAAGTTGGGAATGGGGGCCGCGGCGCACCTCGCCCTTGGGGATCTCGATGCCGAAGAACTGCGGCATGGCGCACGAGATTGGGTGGGTGCGGTGGGGGGTGTGGGTGTAGCGGCGCCAGGAGTGGACGGCGCTCGTTTCGTAGCTGTGTGGAGATCGGCACTCCCGGCGGCGGAGCGGCGGCTCCCGCTCGCACGGTCGGTCGGTGCGTCCGGCCGAGCGGTTGTTGATTTGTTGCCGAGATCAGTCCAACACATCTTGAGTTCTTGACGAGCACTCTCACTTCCGCCAGCAATGGCGTCCCCAGCGGCATCCTCGGCGGCCACTAGTTCACGCGTGCGTCTTCAGCCTTCGACCCTTCGCGTTCTGCGGCGACATGTCCGTGGCGGTCGCCCCTCCGCGGCGGCGGCGGCGTCCTCCCCCTCGCCTCCATTTAACGCAATGCTGACGGGGACGGGTGCGGGTGCCGTCCTTTCGTCGGTTGATATTCACGCGCCCCCGACGGTGGTGTCGCCTATGCCGCGCGACCCCGCGGACGCGCTGGACTGGTGGCGCGACGCCGTGGTGTACCAGATCTTCCCGGACCGCTTCGCGCCGGACCCCGCGGGCCCGCCGCCGGGCGTCTCTCTCGACGCGTGGGTGGGGTGAACACTTGAAAGCTCTCGGAACTTCCGACACTCTCCCGACGGCGACGTCTCCCGAGGAGTTTCAGCACTGTCGCACCCCGTCAGTCGGCCGCCCGCGGCCGCCTGTCGTCGGAGCGCCATGGCCGCGTCCCTTGCTTTCGCGGCATTCCCATTGACGCCGCGACGGGGTTCGGTAACCCCGAGGGGCTTACACTCGTCCACCTTCCGGCTTGACGTGAGCACATATTTTGTGGGAAAAGATGGTAAGTTGCAGTTGCGTGGTTCCATGAGCACTTTTGTTGCCATACATACATACATTGGTTAGTTGGGTGGTTCCAAGCGACAAAAACGGCTCAGGTTGAGGGGATACGTGGACGAGTGGATGCCGCCACGGTGTGTGTACCCTGCGCGTAGGGCGCCGCACCCACCACACGCTCGTTCCAGGGCGGCTCACTGCGTGGCGTCACCGCCAACCTCGACCACATCCAGTCCCTCGGCAGGCGCTTCCAATCCTCCACTTCTCACCTCAACCTGAGCCGTCTTTGTCACTGCTGGAAGTGTTCCTTCAATCACCCACCGAATCTCACAAAGAGGTGGGTGCATTGAGGTCAAAACTGGACGAGTGTAAAGTGCTACCACTCGTTCACTTCTCAGCTCAACCTGAGCCGTCTTTGTGACTGAACCACCTCAATATATCGAACATCCCACCAAAAGTGCTTACGTTGAGCTGACAAGTGGACAAATGTAAGCCCCTGTCCCTGGGCGTCACGTGCCTGTACCTCACGCCCGTGTTCCTCAGGCAGGGAATGATGAATAGTGTTCGCCACGTCATCATTCGCATCCTGTACCCTCGTTCATTGAATTGAACGGCATCCTATGACGTGGCGAGCAATTTCCATTCTGAACCCTCGTTCATTGAATCGAATGGCATCCTCTGACGTGGCAAGCACTATCCATCAGTCCCTATCCTCAGCACCGCCAACCACCGGTACCACCCCAGCGACTTTCTCAAGGTGGGGCGGTGCAGCTTGCTCCCCCAAGTTGACAATGTTTGGTTTCAACGCTTGAAGGCAAACTATGATGAACTGCTTTTAAATTTTGCTTTCAATTTCAACTTGCGCCGCTACATCAAGGTGGACCCCATGCTCGGTAGGGCGGTGCAAGCTGAACCCCAAGTTGACCCTGGATTGACCGCTGACCACGCTTGTTTCAGCGCTTGAAGCTATAATATGATGAACCGCTTTCAAACTCTGCTTTCAATGTCAACGTCCGCCGCTAGAGCTGGGCGGTGAGGAGGCGTTCCGCGAGATGGTGGATGCGTGCCACGCGCGGAACATGCGCGTGGTGCTGGACGGTGTATTCAACCACACGGGCAGGGGGCATTGGGCCTTCGCCTCCCTCCTGGACGCGCAGGTAGGTCCTGATATGATGGATAGTGCTTGCCACGAGAACTCATTTTGATTCCTCGTTTCTTGGATTAAATGGCATCCTGCATAAATGTGGCGAGCACTATCCATCAGTTCATGCGCGCAGGAGCAGTCCCCGTACCGCGACTGGTTCCTGCCCAATTCATTCCCCGTCGTAGCCTACGGCGTGGAAAAGGGCAGGGGGGTTCTTGACAACAAGCACTCGACCGACATTGAATCGACATGCCGCGTCCGCGCGTATGCATGGGCATGCACACTCAAGGTAGCCGTGCTCCGATATCGCTTGAACCAGCACTTGACCGTCGTTGTCTTCCCACAAACCGGTTTGAGTGCATGTGTTCAAGGACCCTCCTGCAAGGCGAGGCGAACTACGAGTGTTGGTGGGACCTGCCGGACCTGCCCAAGCTCAACTTCGACAACCCGGGGGTGCGGTAGGGCCTGGCTGATATTGAAGCCTTCTTTCTCGAGTTGAATGGCATTCTATGACGTGGCGAGCAATATCTGGCAGGCCCTAGTGCCTTGTCTGTGGGCTGCTGCCTTCTAGTAAGCAATTTCTTTGGCCGAATCACCAAAACATATGGACATTAGGCCAAACCACCAAACGCCAAATTTCTGCAGGGTGTATCAAATACAACAGGGAGTAAGCTCTACAGTCAAGGCCCTAGGGTGCGGCAGCACATACTGGACGTGGGGGCGCACTGGCTGAGGGAGTTCAAAGTGGACGGCTGGCGCCTGGATTACCCGGCGGAGATTCCGGTTTCCTTCTGGAAAGAGTTCCGGGGCCGGTGCCGGGCGGAGATCCCGCACGCCGTCACTGTGGCAAGGGGGTTCATTGTGAACACGCACTCGACCAGCCTTGTATCTCCTCCTGCTCCACTGCGCGTCTGTATGAGCATCAGGGGCTTCCACTCGTCCACTTTTCAGCTCAACCTGAGCCGTGTTTGACACTGTTTCACTGACGCATACCTTCCTAACCCACAAAAAGTGCTGACGTGGAGCTATAAACAGTGGACGAGTGTAAGCGACTGATGAGCATTCACCCTGCAGGCAAGTCACGCGGGCACGTCCGAGGTCACATCGAGTGTTGAACGACCCTGCCGCGCGGGTGAGCTGTTCGGTGTCCGGCCGACCGACGTGGGGGAGAGCGGCCACTTCGACTCACTCATGGTAGAACGGTGACGGTTCAAAGCCATCGAAACCAGTGTTGAAAGCGCCTGGTCACAGTGCTTGAAACTGAAACACGATAAACTGCTTTCAAGTTTTGCTTTCGATTTCAACTTGCGCCTCTACATCATGAACTACGCCTTCGGGACATGTGCCATGGGGTTCTCGGGGGGAGCGGGGATGGAACTCAAGCAGGACGAAGCCATCGGCGGGGACTACGAGGTGAAGCCGCTGGATGGACCGGGATTTCGAAACGCGTACACCGATGTGCTGAACGCGTACCAATCGGCAGGGCCTGACATTCGTTCACATCTCAGCTGAACGTGAGCCAATTTTGTCATTGAAACCACACAATTCACCCCACAAAATGTGCTTACGTCAGGCCGGAAACCAGACGAGTGGAAGCCCCTGCCAATTGGCGACGGGGTCCGCACACCCCACGGCGCTGCTGAACGTGTTCGACTCGCACGACACGGCGCGTGCGCTTTGGATGCTGAAGGGCGACGCCGCCGCGCTCCGCTTGCTGTTGTTGATGCAGGCAAGGCCCAGTCGTTAGGGTTCAGGGTTTAGCGTTTCCCACAGACTGAGATGACTGAATGCCCAGTCTTAGATTAACTTCCACAGCCCGGTGCCATTGACTCCCTCAAGGCCGTGTGGTCATCTCATCTATAAATGAGACCCCACTCAATATGGTGAATTTACCGAAGGCCTGGTACCAAAGAGCTTTGTTCGGAAGCAGGCCTTGGATGCAGGCTTGTGCACCGGGCCCCCCGATGATATATCAGGGCACCGAGGTGGGCATGGTCGGGGCGCTGGGATTGGAGGGCAGCGGGCGGGACCCGCATAACCGCGGGGCGTTCCCCTGGCACGATCCCGATGGATGGTGGGGCATGCAGGTTGACCCAAGTTGCCTGCGCTTGGTTTCCGCACTTGAAGTTAAACATGATGAACATCTTTCAAATTTTGTTTTCAATTTCAGCTTGCACCAATACAGCTTGGGACCGCGTGACGCTGGAGCACGTGCGGTCGGTCGGGCAACTGCGGGGCCGGTGCGAGGCGCTGCGGCGGGGGGGGCTGCGGTGGCGCGCGGCGCGCCGGTCGGACGGTCACCGCCCCGCGGAGAACCGCGACGTGGTGGTGTGGGAGCGCTTCTTCTGCTTTGACCAAAGCGGCGCGGCGGCGGCGGCGGGGGCGGCGGGAGGGGAAGGGGAGGCGGGAGGGGATGGGGAGGAGGCGGCGGCGGTGGCAGTGGCGTCGACGGCGGAGGCTGCGCTCTGCGTGTTTCACGCGGGACGCAGCGGCAGGGACTGGTGGATAGTGCTCGCCACGTCATAGGGTGCCACATAACTCAGGAAACGAGGGTTCAGATGCGGACTGATGGATAGTGCTCACCAAGTCATAGTATGCCACATAATTCAAGACTTTGATGACGCTGCGAGCACTATTCATCAGTCCCTTCGCGGCGGCACGGTATCGATCAGCGTGCAGACAGGGTTCGGCAGTGGGGCGCACCTTCGCGCAATATTCTTTCCAGAGTCGGTGGGGGACCCGGAGGTGGTGGTGACAGATGACAAGGGTTGGGTCACGTTGGAGCTGGGCGCGCAGAGCGGTGCGGTGCTCCTCCCGGCGCTGGACAGCTAGAGAACGCTAGCGCTGCTCTAGCGAGATAATTATAGTTGAATTGTACATCATCAAGTGCTATCTTGTCTTGCTATGCTAGACTAACCTATCCCGCCTTCCCTAGTCTTCCCTCTGATCAACTTGGTCCCCCCAAGCATGCTGAGCCTTCGTTGAGCGTAGCTTCGCAAGCTCACGAAGACCCGCCACCCCGACCGGGGACCCTGCTCCCCCCCCCCCGCCCCCTCGCTGTACCCCAGCACCTGGCACTGGCGCCTGCTGTTAGCACCTGCGGCCTGCTTATGATGAAGTCCGCTGCCCCGCCATCCCCGGCGGGCGGCACCAGGCGCGCGAATTGAGCTCTCGCTGAACCCACGTTACGTCAATCGGCATGCGCTAGGACGAGCGTGATGCAGCTGCCGGTCTGTTGGCCAGGTGCGTTGCTTCCCCGACCGTGTGTGTATCGTGCGGTGCTCGTCCTGCGCTGGCTGCTGTGCTCCCCCACTAGAATATCGGGGTGCTCGCGGGAAACATCTTCGCACCAGCCCTTATCCATCTAGCAGCCGTGCGCCCGCGCCCACTGCAGCGCCGCCAGATGACCGTGCCAAGCGGCGTATTCACATGGCAGCGAGCCCCCTGCAGCGCAGGTACCAACAGCGGCGGGTGCAGAAGGGTTGTCCTTCCAATATGTCGACACGCCCTAGGAGCAGGGGCTTACACTCGTCCACTTCTCAGCTCAACCTGAGCCATTTCTGACACAAAATACACCCTTCACACCCCCTGATACTCCTTGGTAACCCCTGACACCTCCTAAACACCCCCTAAACAACCCCTGAATGCAACCCTATCCCATATAACGCGCTTAAGTTGAGCCGAAAAGTGGACGAGTGTAAGCCCCTGCCTAGGAGCGCCATGGGGTGGCAACCGTTCGCCCAGGCCCAGGCCAGCCGCTCGGCGGGGGCTTACACTCGTTCACTTCTCAGCTCAACTTTAGCGCTTTTTATGAGATAGGGGGTGCGCATAGGGGTTGTGCAGCTCGTGTTAAGGGGGTGTTGGGGGTGTGTAGGGTGTGGTGTAGGGTGTTTTGTGTGTGTCAGGCACGGCTCAAGTTGAGCTGAAAAGTGAACGAGTGTAATCCCCTGCCGCTCGGCGGACGTGCAGAACTCCACCAGCGGCAGCCGCGGCCGCACTCCCTTGGGAACGCGCGGGAGCCCCGAGGCCAGCACCGCCGCCAGCCACGGGCGCCCCACCTGCGCGACCATAGTGCGGTCGACGGGGTCCAGCCGCTTGAGCACCTCCTGCTGGAAGAGGTCGGGCAGGGCGAGCAGGCGGAGCAGCATAACCCCCTTTCGCTCCGCCACGAGCGCCCGCCACCGCGCGACGACGCGCCGCGCGACGTCCTCGGCCTGCCCGCCCTGCCCGCCCTGTCCGCCCTGCCCTTCCTCCGCCTGCCCGCGTCCCGCCCCCTCCTGGAGCAGCGTATTGAGCTCTGACGCCTCGACCTCCTCCTCCTCCTCCTCCTCCTCCTCCTCCTCCTGAACGAGCACGCGGTTCAGCGCCGCGTCGTCAAGGTGGGCGTCTTCAGCTCCCCGTTCCATGATTCGGATTCGAAGAGGCGGCCGCGCGGGGTTGCTCCTTGCTAGCGGCGATAGCGCGCCGGGAGATGCGGCGCGGAGTGAGACGCGGCGGCGCGTGGGAGTCGGGGGTGGGGGGCGTTATCACATCGTGCCACGACTCAAATCGGGAGACTTCCTTGGACGAAGGTTCGGAGACTTCCTCGAATTCCGGTTGACCAATTTGAGCGTTTTGACATCTGAGAAACTGGGCGACGCCTGTCTGGCTGTCAGGCTGTGGCATGAAGTTCACACACAAAACACAAACATTGTTCAAAGCAAAAGTGACGCCAGTCAAGCTCTGAGATTATTCGATACATTCTCCACTAACCAGACGGGATATACCTTCATGCGACCTTACTGTCCCCGGTATCATCCACACACCGCAGCGACCCCCACCGAGTGCGACGCGATGGGATGGGGGACCGCGTGAGCCACCACTGCTACACGCCCTGCGACGTGTGCTAGGGCAAGCACTGGGGGCGCCGCAACGACTAACTGTCCGCTTGGAATGGCGAAGGGGGTTGCTTACCGCTCACCATGTGAAGCGCCTTGGGGCTCGATGAACACCGCCGGGGGGGGGGTAGTAAACAAATGTTGCGCTCGGAAGAGTTTTGTTGATGAATAGTTTCTTTCATTCTATATATATGAGTCCGTACTTGCTGCTGTTTTGCGCAACCGGCTTGATGACCATCTATCCAAAAAGATGGTAGTACAACTATTATCTGCAGTCCCAGTATTATCTGCATTCATGTGGATGCCCTGGGCCAGAGATACCAAAACCAGGGACTCCTAGCCTCGCACTCAACCACACACATCCACATACTCACCCCACCCACGCACCCACCACTCCCACACCCACCACACGAGATACCCGCCACTAACACGTCAACAAGACAGTTGGCCGAAGCGACGCACATCTCTCACCCTCTCCAAGGGCGAGCGACACAGTTATACGAGCCCATGGACGTGTCAGTCTCAGATGCGGAGCAGCTTGCTGAGCACGACCCCCGCCACCACGCCCGCGGCCGCCATCACGATGCTCTTCTTCTCCAAATCCTAGGGCCTGCCAGACATTGCTAACCACGTCATATGGTGCCATTTAAGTTAATGAACGAGAGTTCAAAGTGCGTTGGATGACGTCGCGGGCAACGGGCCTGGAAGATATTGCTCGCCACTTCTTGGTGAGACATTTCATTCAAGAAACAAGGGTTCAAAATGCGTGTTGATGGCGTGGCGGGCAATTGGCCTGGCAGATAGTGCTCGCCACGTCATGGGGTGCCATTCAACTCAAGAAAGGATGCTTTCAATTGTGTTGGGTCACGCGGCGAGCAAATGTGTCTGACAGGCCCTGCCATCTCCACGCCCCCCACGGTGACGGTCTCCTCCGACGTGGACGGCAGCGCCGGCAGCGCCGCCTTCTCCTTCTTCGGCTGCACCGCGCGGCAGGGTCTCATGGATAGTGCTCGCCACGTCATAGGATGCCATTTCACTCAAGAAACAAGGGTTCCGATTGCTCGCCACGTCCGAGGATGTCGTTTAATTCAATATACAAGGGTCCCGATAGAGTTTGCTGACGTGGCGAGCACTATCCATCAGTGAATAGTGCTCGCCCTGTCATAGGATGCCGTTTAATTCAAGAAGCGAGGATTTACCATGCGTTTGATGGCATTTACAATGCGTTTGATGACCTGTCGAGCACTTTCCATCAATCCCAATAAATAGAGGTAGGGACTGATGAATAGTGCTCGCCACGTCATAGGATGCAGTTTAACTCAACACTGATGGATAGTGCCCGCCATGTCATAGGATGCCAGCTAACACAAGCAACGAGGGTTCAAGATGGGTTTGATGACGTGGTGAGCACTATTCATCAGTCCCATATTCATCAGTCCCAACATAGAGGTAGGGAATGATGAATAGTGCTCGCCACGTCATAGGATGCCATGTAACACAGAACTGAGGGGGGGAAATAAGTTTGATGACATGGCGAGCACAATCCATCGGACCCTACCGCCCGCTTAGCGCCGTAGTCGAAGGAGGTGCGCTTGAACCCCTTCTCCACCACGCTGTACCGGCGCAAGTTGAAACTGAAAGCAATTTTTGAAAGCGGCTCATCATAATGTAGCGTAAAGCGCTGAAACCAAGCGTGGTGAACCAGGGGTCAATCTGCACCGCCCTACCACGCTGTACCGCACCAGCCACGGCTCGCCTGCACCAAGCGGAACGCAGCGAAAACAACAATAGTTAGCAAAAGCAAAAGGCAGCCAAAGACAGCAAGAGCAACACTAGTTAGCAAAAGCAGGCAAAAGCAAACGTAACTCCTACTCAGACAGCCCTGGAATGCACGGGCAAAAGGTGTGCTACTCACAAAGTGAGGACCTACTAGGAACTACTACAATTTAGACGCTTGTCTCCAACTACGCCTCAGAAATGGAAGATGGAAAAGCAAACAAGAGCAAAAGGAACAAGCCGAAGAAACAAGCAAAGGCAAAGCAGCAGCAGACGCAAGAACACCAAACGCCTCCAACCCCTCCAACCTGCTCGAACACCGCCAACACCGCCCGCTGTTCCAGCGGGTCAGTCGGCTCCAGCGGGTGCGGCAGCTCTGACGGCTCTGGCTGTTTCGGCGGCTCGGGCGGGTGTGGCGGGTGCGGCGGCTCTTGCGAGTGCTGCGGCTCCGATGGCTCCCGCAAGTGCGTCGGTTGCGTCGGGTGCGTCAGTTGCGTCGGGTGCGTCGGTTGCGTCGGGTGCGGCGGTTCCAGTGGCTGCGGCGGTTCCAGTGGCTGCGGCGGCTCCCGCGGGTGTGGCGGGTGTGGCGGGTGTGGCGGGTGTGGCGGGTGTGGCGGGTGTGGCGGGTGTGGCGGGTGGTGCGGCGGGTGCGGCGGTTTCGGCGGGTCCAGCGGTTGCAGCGGATGCGTGGGGTGCTCACCCATGAAGTTGAGCATCATGGACTGCGTGCGGCGGAACAGGTCGTGCGCCAGGGACGTACACTCCCCCACTATCCAGCTCAACGTAAGCACTTTTGGTGGGGTACATCGAGTGGTGGCACCCTGCTTCAGCGACATAAACGGTTCAGATCGAGCGGAGAAGTGGACGAGTGGAAGCCCTGAACACTAGTCCACATTTCGGCATGACGTGAGCACTTTGTCTGGGACATGTTGGGTCGTTTGGTGATTTCAGCGACAGGAAGTGCTCAGGTTGAGATGAGAAGTGGAGGAGTGTCCCGCCCCTGCCGTGCGCGGCGTCGATCTCGTTCTTGAAGATGGACACGCTCTCCACGCTCACGCCCAGCGGCACGCCGCACCCCTGGTGGGAGAGTCGATGTATCGGCAGTACGATTAGTACAGCCTGTATCCTGTAACTAGGAGCTAAAGCTCAGTCTGCTCCTGACTCTTTGCACGTGGCAGACTGAAACAGAGCGTCGCCTCTATACAGGGGATCTTTTGAGAACAACGTCTTGACCGACGCAGAATATCCTCCTCCCCCGCGCGTCTGTAGGAGCTTTCACCCTGAAGGTCAGTCAAGCTCCGATCTGGGTTCGAGTGCTTGTTCTGAATGACCTCCCTGCCTTGGTTTCCTCCAGGATCTTTTTGCACATGAGGCACAGCAGGTCCACCGACTTGCCCACCTTGTCATCCGCCTCCAGGATCTCCTTCTCCACCTCCTCGTAGGGACTGATGGATAGTGCCCGCTACGTCATCAAACACATTCGAACCCTAGTGACCGAAGGATAGTGCTCGCCACGTCATCAAATTCGTTTGAGTCCTCGTCCATGCTCGCAACGTCATCAAATTTGTTTGAGCCCTCGTTCATTGAGTTGGATGGCATCCTATGACGTGGCGAACGCTATCCATCAGTCCCTACCTCCTCCGGCACGGTGACGCCCAGCCACTTGATGAACTTCATCGTCTTCTCGGGCTAGGGCCAGCCAGATATTGCTCGTCACGTCATCGGATGCCATTTAACTCAAGAAACGAAGATTAGACATACGTTGGATGATGTGGCTTGCGTCACGTCATCGGATGCCATTTACGTCAAGAAACGAGGACTAGACATACGTTGGATGATGTGGCTTGCAAGATACAGCTCGCCCCGTCAAATAATGCCATGTGACTCGAGAGACGAGGGTGCAGAATGCGTGTCGATGACGTGGCGATCAACAGCTGGCAGGCCTTACCTCACGGCCGCACGGCGCGAAGGTGAGGATCACGCGCTTGGGCTGCACCCCCTTCGCCTTGCACAGCTCGCCGTACTCCTTCAGCTTGGGCCAGACAGATGTTGTTCGCCACGTCATAGGCTGCCAATGAATTCAATCAAGAGGGTTTAGATGCGTGTCCATGACGTTACCGGCAGCGGGCCGGGCGGATATTGGTCAAGCACTCCTTGTCATAGCCGCGGTTTAACTCAATAAACAGGGGTTCTGATGAGCGTCGATGACGTGGATATTACGTCATGAGCTTCCATTTCACTAAATCAACGGGATTTTCAGACGAGTGTCGATGACGGGGAGTACTCGAGCAACATCTGTCAGGCCCTACCTTGAGCAGCGAGATCATGGGCACCGGGTCGTAGATGGCCTGCGAGATGAACCACTGCATGCCGAGCTCGGACTTCTTGAGCAGCGTCTCGTGCTCGTTGCCTGCGCCCCGGGACAAGCACAGATTGTCTGCCGGGTCATTTACATCCCACCCATTTAAACACTCGTCTCTTGAAACGGCATCCTTGACACGGCATCCTGATAAAATGGCATCTCTTTGCAATGGCATCCTAGATGTGGCGGGCAATATCTGTCAGGCCCTACCCTTCTTCACATGGCGCTCAGCAATGGTCACGCCGCCGTACGCGCACTGCGGGCGCTTCTTCAGCATGGCCGCGACGTCGGGGATGGTGGGGCCGTTGTACAGGGACTTACGCACCTCAACTTCTCGGCTCAATGTCACACTCGTTTCGTTGGATACGCTTGGTGACGTCAGTCTGTCAGTGACAAAAACGGCTCAAATTGAGCTGTTAGGTGGACAATTGTGCACCCCTGCCGTTGTACTGGTTGGCACTGGACGCGCCGCCCACCAGGTTGTACGCCGCGACGCCGTGGGTGTCCACGGCAGTGTCGAGCCAGTCCGGAGGGTCGTTGCGGACAAGCACTCCAACCGAGATCGAACGTGCCCGCATGACTTGCCTTCAGACATCAGGGTGAATCATACTCATAGACGAAGCGCAGATTCGGTCCGTGGATATAAAGAGGCGATGCTCTGCTCCAGTCTGCCTGTAGCTTCATATCCTAGTCTAGATACAGACTGTATTAATCGTACTGCCAATAAACTTCAGTGGGAGTGCTTGCTCTCAGTACCCCCCCATGCCATTGCTGGAAGCCTCCCTTGTTGGACTCCACCACGCACTTGTACACCACGGACTCCTTACCACTGCACTCGCGCAGCACCGAGGCGAAGTGCGAGGGGTCGTCCAGCTTGCGGAACGGGAAGGGACGCGGATCCGGGGTGCGCCCGGCCTCATCCTGAATGTAGGGCCTCACAGCCAATGCTCACCACTTGAGATGTCAGGGACTCTCCTCACACCTCAGAACCCCGCGGCAGTGTGGTTTGAACGCGTTTTGGCAGTGTAGGCAGTGTTGCCCCCCTCACGCTTAACGTGATGCCGTTTAACTCAAGAGGCGAGGGCCTGACATGTGGAGGATGACGAGGCAGGCATTATCTGCCAGACCCTACTCGCCTCTTGAGAAAAGTGGGAAACATGAAGTGGCGGGCGTTGTCTGTCAGGCGCTACCTGAATGTCGTACACGATGAAGCCGTCGGTGGCGAGGCCGGCGCTGCGGTCCACGAACTTCTGCGCCACCTCCTTCATACCCTCCGGCGTCGCGCCATCCAGCGGCGGCGTCAGGCCTGTGGGGCGCGGTGAAGAGAGGGCAGGTGAGAGACGGTTCAATTGAATTCCAGGGTCTGCGGCTCGTGTGTGGCGGCAGCGGGGTAATCCACCGCGCATGGAGGTGATGGATGACGGAGAGGGTCGGCGGTGTTGGTGGCGGTGGGGAGATGACGAGAAGAGCGTGGCGGGGCCAGCGGACGGCTATCGCACAACCGCAAACTGTGGCCGCCGATTGCACCGCGGCCAACACCGCATCGGCCATCGGCCGCGGCCGCCAAACATCAAGCCGGCCGACGCCACCGCTGTCGTCGTCGCCTCGGCCGCGCTCCGTGAAACGCGTCCAACGCCGTCATTGATGACTGTGTGGCGGCCGCGGCCGTGGCAACGGCAACCAAGATTGCCGATGTCAGGGAGGCGGCTAGTAGATAGTTTCGCACATCGGGGAATCGACTGCCCATGATCGCGTACAGATGGGGTGTCCCCAACCTATGGAGGGCATGTGGATACGGGCTCTTCATGATACCCGATGACAGCACTTGCGAAGCGTCTGGCGACACTTATCGCGCGAGAAAGAGCAAGATGGGGAGGAGGCGGCGGTCGGCGGCTGATGGTCGATATCGCCGATCGGTGGAATGGAAATTCGGAAGGGACGCGCACCGAAGAGGAAGACGGGGCGGGAGTAGTCGCAGAGCGCCTCGACGAGACCGACTTCCATGGTGAGTGTGGCGTGTGGGGTGGGGACGTGAGGGTGTGCGGAGGTGTGACGCACTCGCCGGCGCACACCTGTCATTGTGGATGGATTGGCGGAGAGTCGATACCAGTAAGGATATGAAGATCGTGGATGACAGGTGTCAATATGAAATGTGCCAGGTGTCACGTTTGCTTTGAACCCTGAACCTGAAACCCGAACAAAAATCATTGGCGCAACAAACGTTGTTCCTCACTCATCCACGTGCAAACACGCCCAGGGCGCAGGGATCACGCCGCGGTCGCTGCAGCGCCAAACGTATCGCAGACATCGAGAGGTCGTGCGAGGTAGGGCCTGGCTGTGTGTGTCGGTGTCGGTGTCGGTGGTGCTGGTGCTGGTGGTGGTGGTTGGCGTGGGGTACCAGGCAGGGGCTTACACTTGTCCACTGCTCAGCTCAACTTGAGCCGTGTCTGACGCAAGAAAACACCCTACACACCCTACACATCCCCTAACACCCCCTTAACATGGGCTGCACAGCCCCTCCACGCACCCCCTATACCATACAAAGAGCTCAACCTGAGCTGAAGAGTGGCCGAGTGTAATCCCCTGGTACCAGGTAGGTCGATCGGATGGGATCCTTCGAGGAGGCCAAGCGGCGCGCCGGCGTGCTCAAGGCGCAGAAATGGCTGCGCGAGCGGTCCAAGGCGGAGAAGACGGGGTTGGTGGCGCTCGGCGGCGTCGCCGCGCTGCTGCTGCTGTACGTCGTGATCGAGGACCACGACTCGCTCTTCGTCGTGGCCGAGGCAGGGGCTTACACTCGTTCACTTTTCAGCTCAACTTGAGCCATGTCTGACACACAAAAACACCCTGCACACCCTAAACACCCCCTAGCACCCCGTTAACACGGGCTCCTCAATCCCTACGCGCACCCTCTATCCCATACAAAGCGCTCAAGTTGAGCTGAGAAGTGAACGGGTGTAAGCCCCTGGGCCGAGACCGTGCATTTCATCGGCATCGGTTTCCTCGCGTACAAGCTCGTGCGCGAGCGAAACTGCAGCGGGCAGGGGCTTACACTCGCTCACTTCAGAGCTCAACTCGAGCACCTTCGGCACACATCCACGGGTTTATTTGGGCTGTGCGGGGGACAAAGTAAGCTCAAGTTGAGCGGAAACGGGAACGAGTGTAAGCCCCTGGCAGCGGGCTGTCACTCAAGACGCAGGACCTCACCGCTGTGTTCCTGGCAGGGGCTTACACTCGTCCACTGCTCAGCTCAACTTGAGCGCTTTGTGTGGGATAGGGGGTGCGCGGAGGGGTTGGTGCGCGTAGGGGTTGTGTAGCCCATGTTGGGGGGTGTTAGGGGGTGTTTCAGCTGTGTAGGGTGTTTTCTTGTGTCAGACACGGCTCAAGTTGAGCTGAGAAGTGGACGAGTGTAAGCCCCTGGTTCCTGGCCATCCGCCTGTACTGCAGTTTCATGATGGAGTATGACGTGCATACCCTGCTGGACCTCCTCACGCTCGCCGCCACCGTCTGGGCAGGGGCTTACACTCGTTCACTTCTCAGCTCAACTTGAGCCGTGTCTGACACACACAAAAACACCCTGTACACCCTAAACACCCCCTAACTCCCCCTTAACATGGGCTACACAATCCCTGCGCCTACCCCATATCACATGAAAAGCGCTCAAGTTGAGCTGAGAAGCGAACGAGTGTAAGCCCCTGCATCTGGGTCTGTTACACCATGCGCGTCACGCTCAAGGCGACCTACAACCACCAGATGGACACTGTGCACGTGTGGCAGGGGCTTACACTCGTTCACCTTAGAGCGCAACTTGAGCAACTCCAGCACACTTTCATGATTTAAGTTGGGTTATACGGTGGATAGAAGAGCTCAGGTTGAGCTGAAATGGGAACGAGTGTAAGCCCCTGACTTGTGGTATGTGATGGTGCCGTGCGCCATCGCCGCCGTCGTGGCGCACCCCAACACCAGCCACATGTATGTCAATCGCGTGCTCTGGGCGCTCTGCGTGTACGTTGAGGCAGGCGCTTACACTCGTCCACTGTTCAGCTCAACTTGAGCGCTTTGTATGGGATAGGGGGTGCGTGCAGGGGTTGTGTAGCCCGTGTTAAGGGGGTGTTTTAGGGGGTGTGTAGGGTGTGCAGGGTGTTTTCTTGTGTCAGACACGGCTCAAGTTGAGCTGTGAAGTGGACGAGTGTAAGCCCCTGCGTGGAGGCGGTGTCCGTGCTGCCGCAGCTGCGCATGATGCAAAAGGCCAAGGTGGCAGGGGCTCACACTCGCTCACTTCAAAGCTCAACTTGAGGACCTTCGGGACAAATCGCTCACGGTAGAGCTCAACTTGAGCACCTTCGGGACGCATCCGCGGGTTAGTGTGGGTTATATGGGACATTCAGTAAGCTTAAGTTGAGCGGAAGGGGGCAAAACAAGCTCAAGTTGAGCGGGAATGGGAACGAGTGTAAGCCCCTGCCAGGTGGTGGAGCGCTTCACCGCCAACTACGTCTTCGCGCTGGGCATCGCGCGGCAGGGGCTTACACTCGTCCACTTTGCAGCTCAACCTGAGCCAATTTTGACACAAAATACACCCTAGACACTCCTTAATGTTCCCTGACCCCTCCGGACACCGCTAGAACAGCCCCTAAATGTACCCCCTATCCCACAGAAAGCGCTTACGTTGAACCGAAAAGTGGAGGAGTGTAAGCCCATGTCGCGCGGTTCCTGAGCTGCGCTCACTGGGTGCTGCAGATCTTCGACGGGCAGAGCTACCTGGCCACCGCTATCGGCTCCGGCCTGTGGCCCGTCATGGTACTGCTCAGCGAGGTTGGGCGGTGCAGGTTGACCCTATCAAACCCAAGTTGAAAGCGCCTAGAACTAATCTCTTGACACTAAAATGTGATGAACTGCTTTCAACTTTTGCTTTCAAATCCAACTTGCGCCGCTACAGCGAGGTGGTGCAGACCTTCATCCTGGCCGACTTTTGCTACTACTACATGATCAGCTGGGCCGAGGGCGGCAGCGTCGTGCGCTTGCCTGCCGGCATCGTCTGAAACAGGGCGTGAGGGTCAGGGGGAGAGATGGGGAGAGAGTGGCGGGGAGAAAGAGTTGTGTAGAGCGACAGAACGAGAGAGCGACATGTGGAGAGGGCGATATAGAGAGCGATAGGGAGTGATAGGGCGGCAGGGTCAGGAGTGGGCCAGGTGTTAAACAATCCTCGCCGCGTCATAGGATAACATTTGACTCAATAAACGAGGGCCATGTAAACTACGTCTAAGGGCCATGTAAACGACTCAAGCTGCCGCGGGGCGAACCTCGAAATCGGCGCCCGACGAGCGTCTTGGCGCGAGCAGCACGAACGCGCTGAGTTGATATTGATAACATCGACATACGCCCGACGCTTAATATGAGTAGGCGTCCGCCGTGCCGGCGTCAGACAGTTTGCAGCACTAGGCATCATTTCACCTGTGTTGCGCCGAAAAAGTAGGCACACCGGATCTGGCCAGCGAGAGATTTTAAATGGAATGGCATTCGGGCGCCGAAGCCAAGCGCGTGGTCTCCGGGAGAGCGCCGGAAACGCGCCACCCCACAGAGCTGACCACCCCGCGCGAGTCCGCCGGCTCTCCCCGCTTTCCTGGTGACAATGCTCTTCTCTCCCGACAGACTGAAAACCATTTGACAATTTCCGTCGTTCTCCGAGTGTGCCTACTTCACCTTGGACAGCTCGTGGGCAATGCTGGCCACCGCGCTGTGCGCGGCGGGGCGGCCTGACTAAGGGAGTTGAACGCGTCGCATTCAAGTAGGTCCCGCCTCGGGGCGGAGGCCCCTATGAGATGAGCAAGCCATACACCTGGTACTTGAGTTGTGTTGTGTCCAAAACTGCAGGCATCTGATTATAATCCGCACGCTGTGCCACAGCTTCCTCCTCGCCCTAACACCACCGCCGTTCACCTCTCGCCGCGGGGACGACTCCCGCACGCATACCGGGTCGCACTCGTGGAAGCGCCACACCTCCGCACCGACGCACTCGGCAGCGCGCGACCGGCACGCCATTCGCGAGACTGCTGCAGCACGGTGACACTCTGACGCTGACGCCTGTGTTTCAGTCGCCTGTTTTCTCCGAGCAACATCACCGACGGTCTATTGACTCACCGAAGGTACCGAGGGTTCCTCAACCTCATGACTCCATTCAATCACCCACATCTCGGAGTCAACTGCGTCTTGTCCCAGAAATGTTTATGAATCTGGCCACGGCAACCTGGAACATACACCCTTCTCGGCCTTTTGGCTAAGATCAAGTGTAGTATCTGTTCTTATCAGTTTAATATCTGATATGCTGGAATTTCCAGCACGATGTTAAATAAATTGTTCGGGGGGATGACCTATTAGCTGTGCTTGCACAGTTGGAAATCAGCATGGCCATGGCCTTACACCCATGCCTTGGACGTGCACCCCTCTTCACCCACCACCATTCATAACACACCCACACACCACCACATAAACACCACACACACCCACTTCAACACCCAACCCAACACAACAACACTCCCACATATGCAATGGCGGAGGCCCCGGCTGCCCGCTTGCCTCGTTCTCAATCCCACAGCGTAGCCGTGGCAGCCCGCGTCCGAAGCGGCGGAAGACGCGGGAGCCTTGGTGCGTTGTATGGTGGATGACAGGGAGACTTGCGAGCACCGGCACACTGTGTCGTACATGACGTGGCGATTACCGGGATACTATGTGGTGGATGGATGACTTGGCGGGCATCGGACACTATGTGGTGGACGACGTGGCGAGCATCGGTACACGTGTGGTGGTGGATGTTGTGGCGAGCGATGGTACGAGTACACATGTTCTGGAAGGTGAAGTTGTGGCGAGCACCCTCCGGCACACGACTGTGTGGTGGATGATGAGGCGAGCGTCGGTACACTATGTGGATGGTGACTTGGCGAGCACAGGTACACGACAAGTATGTGCTGGATGACGTGGCGAGCACCTGAACATTTTGTGGAGGTGGACGCCTCATGTTGTGGCAAGCAACGGGGGTGCACTATGCGGTGGAACACGCGGCGAGCACCAGAGGATACACTATGTGGTGAACGACGTGGCGATCACCACTCCACGCTGTGTGCTTTGGGCGTCGGTTCACTGTACTCTGTGTGGTGGATGAGTGGCGGCGGTGGCGTCAGGGCGAGGAGAATGCACAAGCACCAGCCGCACCATCGTCACTGCAAGACGGTGTGGTTTGTTGACGTGATGGTTTGTCCTCTCGACGCGATACCAGCTTAGCGCCCCGATGTTGCTTGCGGTATTCACACGCGCGTGACTCCGTTTTGGAGACGCCGCGCGGTCACTCGAGCGCGCTGTCAATTGTGCGCGAGCGTGTGCTGTATGCGTCAGCCGGGCGTGTGATGGATTGTTCGATTCAGTTTTGTGTGTGTTGAAAGGGTAGTTGTTTATTGTTTTACATTACTGTTTTGAATTGTTTTGAAAGGGTGGTTAATTGTTCTAGATATTGTTTTGAATTGTTTTGAAAGGGATGTTTTTTGTTTTTTGAATGCCTCTGTTGATGTTGTGATTAGTTGTGTGTTTTTTGTATGGCCATTACGGCTCCAGCAATTAAGACAGGTCGTTAGACACAGT
>Ga0307489_10000607_pt1 | contig 22109 bp, 21 predicted proteins | sample SB12metaG_FD_202247 | JGI IMG/M metagenome (GOLD analysis project Ga0307489, IMG submission 202247) | Sea-ice brine microbial communities from Beaufort Sea near Barrow, Alaska, United States - SB 1.2 | ecosystem: Environmental > Aquatic > Marine > Coastal | place: USA: Alaska | collected... | reverse complement strand
TTAGGCGCGTTTGAGTAGCACTTTAGCCTTGCCCATGCCTCTTAGCCTTTGGTGCTGGGTATGGCGCTTAAAGGTATTCATCATCAGCTCTGCCCCGGCGGCATAACAAAAATGTTTTTCAAACTCCTTGGTCAGAGTTAACCAATGCTGAGGGTCTAAGCCTAAGCGTTCTAAAATCGGACTTTGGTGGTCTTCGATATACCCGGTTTTGTCTTCGCGAATACAGCGGCCCGTGATGTCGACTAGCTCACAGTAGTCTTTAAGCTGATAGGCAATCCCCTTGGGCATGTTTTGTCTGGGGTTACCCACAAAGGGCATTAAAGATTTGGGTTGCTGTTGTATATTTTTCACTGCCTGGATGCGTTTTTTAATGCTGGTATGTTGTGACGTTTCAGGTGTGGTTTCCATATTCGCTCTGATGGGATTTAAATCCACATAGGCCATACAGGCCAGCACCGCACTTTCATCTAACAAGGCTTGAGATTTAAACCGCCCTTCCCACTAATTTATAGGGAATAAATTAGAACAGCTTTAGCTGGCCCGGAGGGTGAGCGCCATGGATGGCAGCGAATAAAAGCGCCCTGTGCAACCGTCTTCTTTATTGGCTTCTCGGGCAATGTACTCGTTCAGATTGCGCATAAACCAACTGATGTCGTACAAGCGTTGCCGGTACTGCTCTATTGTTTCATCAAAGGTAATCAGCTCACCTGAGCTAAGCTTATCTCCCTTCAAATACTTATGGGTTAACAACGTACCCTTGTGCAGTTTGCGATAGCGCCTTAATACCTCATTAGTATCCCAACCATCAGCCAGAATTTTATCGACATAAACCACCACATGGGTAGACTTCAGGCTCCATGCCTTACGCCCTTCGGGCCAGCTAAAGCTGTTGTAAAATGCTCCCGGCATTTTGCTGGTTACTCATCACCGCATAGGCACACAAAAATGCAGGAGCAATTTTTGAACGTCTAAAGGACGGCCTAAAAGGTGAGAGACAAGGATGTCTCGAATAAATTCAATCGCAAAGACAGTGGTTAAAAACAGTATGCGGTCTTCTACCCACCCCCGGCGGTGTTCATAATTTTAGCCTGAATACTTATCCTTGACGCGGTCACCGTACCACACAGGAATGCGCGACGAACACAGCGGGAAACGCAGTGACAAATTTATCGGGAATAAATTTGAACAGCTTTAGCTGGCTTCGAAGAAGTGAACGACATGGATGTTGTTCATATAATAAGGAGTGTCAATTAAACTGATTTGGCTTTTCGAGGCTGGGGCATAACCCACCTATCGGAGTAAAAATGAAACACTCAATAAGTGTAACTTAGTTCAAAAAACAGGCAAATTATCATGGCTGTCCTGTTAATTAATGGCTGTCCTGTTAATTATCCTGTTAATTATTATTGAGGCTTGTTATGCATAACAAGCACTTGGTGTTACTCGTAAACTGCTGGGACAAATTCTCGTAGGCTTTTCACTTGGCTCAAGTTTAGCCTACTGTATTTACCCCATATTTGGGCGTTAGTAGCGCTATCCATATTCATCGTGGTTACTTGTAATTGCACACACTAACTGGTAATTTTTAAACTCTAAGTTGTCGGAAAGTAGTTCGCACCATTAAACGGTAGTTGGTCATCACATGTACATTACACCTTTCACACTGATCACCGTTTGCAAACTCACTTTCCCACTCAGCCAGGTTATGGCGTAGCGTGTCAGTTATTCAGATCCATCAAGTGCTTGCGTGTACCGTGGGCACTAACAAGCACCGTTATTTGACGCCAAACTGCGGCGCGGCTGTTGTGGATCGTTATGTGTTTAGTGACACTGGTTATTCATTATTGAGAAGGAGATATAAATGCTGGAAGTCCTAGCAATAGATCACATTGTATTAAGAACAACAAAACTGAAGGAGATGCTTGAATTTTATACGAATGTATTAAATTGTACTATAGAACGAGAGACTGCAGCAGACACTGGCCTTACTCAACTCCGAGCTGGCAGTGCACTTATCGATTTAGTGGTAGTTAATAGCAGGCTTGGGGCTGTTGGGGGCGGTGCACCAACAAAAACCGAACGAAATGTTGATCATTTTTGCCTACAAATTAAGTCAGTACCAGAACAAGAAATTATTAACTATCTTGAAAAAAGCGGGATAGAAACTGGTGAGTTTGCAAGTCGATATGGAGCACAAGGTGAAGGGAATTCGATTTATATACAAGATCCGGAAGGAAACGGTGTGGAATTAAGATGTCAAACTTAAGCAACGTCAAACAAGATAACAAGCACTTTAAACAAAAAAATCATAATCAACGGGGTCAGAGACGTTGATTTATACTATGGCTCTAAAAAACTTGGATTTTCTATCCCCACCTCTGGCTAGTGGCACTGCTCTTCTTCCCGTTTGTTGCTCAACTTGTTGTTTGAATCGATTTTCACCCAATACCCGGGCTTTATTTGTCGCATCCCGTATTTCCTGAAGAATTAAAAAGACATCCAATATAAAAACAACAGCTCCACAGACTACGTGGTATAGGCAACCAACATAAATAACCAAGGATTGTATGTAGCTAAACGCTACTCTTGGAGGATAAGTAAATTTTATTCTACAGCGCAGCTGTGCCCAATTCGCAAAACGAATGCCTTGGCGACGCGGTCGCTGCCCTTAACCATGACTCATAACTCCCTGAGCATCGCAGTCTAACACTGGTCAAATTGCCGGGAGCAATTTGAGTGAGTCACGCGTAGGGAACACATACTCACGACCAGTGTTAGGCAAGACGCGCAGGCGACCAACATGGATGTTGGAATGTAGAATAACGCAGGAGCAGTTATCGAGATGACGTAAGCGCAGCGCATACCCCTGTCACGAAGTGATGCTTAATAAGCACAGCGCATACCCAGTACGCAAAGCGTATGCCCCCATCACGCAGTGATACCTTAGGTGCAAAGCACATGCACCAATGGCACCAGGCCTTAAGTGCACGCAGTGCATAACCGTTGCGCAGCAACAAATCAAAGCCAAAAAAAAACCCGCCTAGGCGGGTTTTTTAAAGTTTCAAAAAGCTAAGCTTTAGGAAGGCTGATTTACATCATGCCGCCCATTCCACCCATACCGCCGCCCATGCCACCCATATCAGGCATGGCACCAGCTTCTTCTTTAGGAGCATCGGCAATCATACATTCTGTGGTGATCATCAGGCTGGCGATAGATGCAGCAAACTGCAGAGCTGAACGCACAACTTTAGTTGGATCAAGGATACCCATTTCGATCATATCGCCATAGGTATCGTTGGCAGCGTTAAAGCCGTAGTTACCTTCACCTAGTTTAACGGCGTTAGTCACTACAGATGCTTCAGCACCGGCATTAGCGGCGATTTGGCGCATAGGCGCTTCCATTGCACGTAACAACAATTTGATACCGTGTGTTTGGTCATCGTTGTCACCTTTAAGGTCAACAACTTTAGAGGCTGCACGAACCAGTGCAACACCACCACCAGGTACCACACCTTCTTCAACTGCGGCGCGTGTAGCATGCAATGCATCTTCTACCCGTGATTTTTTCTCTTTCATTTCTACTTCAGTGGCTGCGCCAACTTTAATTACTGCAACACCGCCGGCAAGTTTAGCCAAACGCTCTTGTAGTTTTTCTTTGTCGTAGTCAGAAGTAGATTCTTCGATTTGGGCCTTAATTTGTGCAACACGACCTTTGATAGCGTCATCTTCACCGGCACCATCAACGATAACGGTGTTATCTTTGTTGATAACGACACGTTTAGCGGTACCCAAATCTTCCAGTGTTACTTTTTCAAGTTCCAGACCGATTTCTTCAGAAATCACTGTGCCGCCAGTTAAGGTAGCAATGTCTTGTAACATAGCTTTACGACGGTCACCGAAACCAGGTGCTTTAACAGCAGCTACTTTAACGATACCGCGCATGTTGTTGACTACTAATGTCGCTAAGGCTTCGCCTTCCACATCTTCAGCAATGATCAACAATGGCTTAGACGATTTAGCGACCGCTTCAAGGGTAGGTAACATTTCACGAATGTTGGCGATTTTTTTGTCAACTAACAGGATATAAGGGCTGTCTAGTTCAACAGAGCCGTTTTCCTGGTTGGTCATGAAATAAGGAGACAAATAACCACGGTCGAATTGCATGCCTTCTACAACTTCAAGTTCGTTGTGCAGGGCCTGACCTTCTTCAACGGTGATAACGCCTTCTTTACCGACTTTATCCATCGCTTCAGCGATCAAATCACCCACTTCTGCATCAGAGTTAGCAGAAATAGTACCGACCTGGGCAATGGCTTTGGTATCTGAACAAGGAATAGAAAGGGTTTGTAGTTCTTTAACCGCGGCGATAACAGCTTTATCGATACCACGTTTAAGATCCATTGGGTTCATACCCGCAGCAACTGATTTCAATCCTTCAGTCACTATGGCTTGAGCCAATACTGTTGCTGTAGTCGTACCGTCGCCAGCTTCGTCATTGGCTTTAGAGGCTACTTCTTTAACCATCTGTGCGCCCATGTTTTCGAATTTATCTTCTAATTCGATTTCTTTAGCGACTGATACACCATCTTTGGTGATAGTAGGTGAGCCAAATGATTTTTCTAGTACCACGTTACGGCCTTTAGGGCCCAGGGTAACTTTTACTGCATTTGCAAGAACGTTAACGCCTTTAAGCATTTTGCTGCGCGCGTCATTAGAAAAACGGACTTCTTTTGCTGCCATGATTAATTTCCTCTAAATTCTGGTTAACTGATTCGGTTTGTGCAACGCCTGGCTATTAAGGTCGTTTATTCAACTACTGCCAGGATGTCGTTTTCACTAAGAATAAGGACTTCTTCGCCATCTAGCTTTTCAGTTTTTACGCCGTAGCCATCGTTGAAAATTACGATGTCGCCGATTTTAACGTCAACTGCTTTAACGTCGCCGTTATCCAGTGTACGACCATTGCCGACTGCAATAACTTTACCGCGAGTAGATTTTTCTGCTGCTGAACCGGTTAATACGATCCCGCCAGTAGATTTAGTTTCCTGTTCATGACGTTTAACGATTACGCGATCGTTTAAAGGACGAATTGCCATTTTCAAATCTCCTGAAAATTCAAATGTGAATTGTTTTTAAAATTGCCGATTGCTCGGTAGGTTATAGTGAACAGATGAATAACCATCTATTCACATTACTGCTCTGCGTCAATAGATGGGGCTAGGCAAGATGATCTCAAGCTTTATTTGCAAAATAAGTAAATTTTTTTCGCTTTTTTTGTTTGTTAAAACGTACTACTGATGTTGCCGCGCCGATCGGGTCAGTTACACAGATAAGTAAACGATAAAAGGGAAGGGTAATACGATGGCAAAATCAGTCGCGCCAGTGGTGTTTATCAGGGCATTGGCACTCGTGCTATGTTCATCGCTGTACGCCCAGGCTGAATCCGACGGGGCTACCGGCCCGCTTAAACCCCTGTGGGAAGTGGGTGGTATAGGGGCGGTATTTAACGGGCCCCAGTATCCGGGGGGCAGCAGTCGGCACAGCAACTTTCTGGCTGTCCCTTATGGGGTTTATCGTGGTGATACTTGGCGCATAGGCGATGGTGCAGTGGCTAGAGTGGTAGCGTTAGATAAAAAGAACTATGAGCTGGATGTGTCCCTTAATGCCTCTTTTAATGCATCATCTGCAGACGATGATGCCAGGAGCGGCATGCCTGATCTTGATTACCTGTTCGAAGTCGGCCCGCAACTCAAAATAAACCTGTCCGGGGACGATAACGCTGCCAGTGACGGCAAGTTTGCCCTTGATTTACAAGCCAGGGGCGTTTTTGCCACTGATTTTTCTTATATTAAGCACCAGGGATACATTTTTCATCCACGATTGTCTTATCGCCATCCAGCGTGGCCGGCCCAGGGCAGTGCGCTCACCCTAAGTGTTGCACCCAGCTGGGGCAGTGAAGCACTGCTTGATTATTTTTATCAGGTCAACCCTGAGTTTGCCAGCGCAGGGCGGCCCGCTTACGATGCCAAAGGCGGATATGTGGGCACCACTGTTTCTTTGGGTTTAGCCTATGAAGCTACCCGCAATATCCGTGTTTTTGTGGGTGGCAATGTGAGTCTTTATCAAGGCAGTGCCAATCGTGCCAGTGCGCTGTTGCAAGAAAATATGACTTACGCATGGGGTATTGGCCTGTCCTGGCGTGCTTACCAAAGCGAACAGCAGGTGGCTGGCCGTTAACAGGCAAGCTAGTGTGTAAGCAGCCAAGTGGCAAGAGTAATGTCTTACCAGACAGCCCACTGACAAAAACGGATGGGCTGAAAAACGAATTCTATACTCAAGACATTAACAACGCTGTCGCTTTAAGGAAGGTATATGCACGTGACGGGGTGGTGGTGCTTGAAAGTTAAGAATGGGTTAAGTGTTGTAAGTAAGGTTACACAATAAATTCCCCTGTTTAATGCTTACCCGACGGGGCAAAACACAGGGGTATTATTAAAAAGAATGATCATGCCAGATGCCGGTTAGCTAACATCTGGTCACCGCTGGGATCAGACAGTAAAAGACGAACCGCAACCACATGTGGTGGTGGCATTGGGGTTATTTACCAAAAATCGTGAACCTTCAAGCCCCTCTGAGTAGTCAACCTCTCCGCCGACCAGATACTGCAAGCTCATCGGGTCAACCAGCAGGGTCACTTCATTTTTATTGATGGTGGTATCGCCGTCGTTGATTTTCTCATCAAAAGTAAAGCCATACTGAAAGCCGGAGCACCCACCACCTGTTACATATACCCGTAACTTTAGATTGGGGTTTTCTTCTTCTGCGACCAATGCCTTCACTTTTCTGGCTGCGGCGTCGGAGAACTCTATAGGTACTGCGGTTTGCACCGACATAATTTACCCCTGTAACTTGATTGTGAGTGATTAGATTAGCACAGCTTATCTTTGTCTGCTGCTGGCTAACGTGAACGAAGGCATTATCTAATACTTGAGTAATCTAATCAACTATTCGCTTGAGGATAATATCCAGTCAAAATTTTTGTCTAACTCCCCGAGTTTTCGTTTGTATTTATATATGGCGGTATGGATAGCCACTTTTTCTGGTAAAAAATATTTTGGCAGCTGAAACTCCCCTTCGATCATCTGAAAATATTTGAAATTATAGGTAACCCCATCGCTTTGCTCCATTAGGCTAGATAAGGGGTAACTGGTCGGTTGACCATCCTGGCTGCCATGCAGGGTGATATCCACCTTGCCCTTTAAGGTGCTTTTGATGTTTTCCTGTTGCACTAACACCAGCCTAAAACGGTAATACCCCTCACTGAGGGTTTTTTCTATGGCAAAGCCATCTATTGCCAGCCCGACCGGATTAAGTTCCGGAGCCATAACTTGTTGATAAAACGCCAGCTCTTTGCGCAAGATAACCTCTCGGGTCAAGCCCCGTTCAAGCTCAATAATGGTTTTGGCTTCCGTGCCTTTAGCCAGCTCAAGCTCTAAACTCATCACATTGACCTTGCTGATCAGGCGCGCATTTTCTGTGTGTAAATTGGCAGTAGTTTGTTTGAGTTGCTGTATCTGGCGGTGCTCTTGCTGGCTTATATTGCGCCCCAGGGTAAAGGCCAGGTAAGCGCTAAGCAGCAATGCAAACAAACACACAGCGTACAATTGAAAAGGGCCAAATTGTTGTTTTAATTCTGAAAATTTCACGAATTTTTGGATTCCGGTCAGGCTGAGTATAAAGGATGGCTAAATTTTTAGGCTAATTCCTTATATTACATAGACTTGTGCTAAGATGTAAAAATATTTTCACCGTCTATACTTTGCTAATATATGTCCCTTAGCGCATTTCGACAAGAGCTTGCTACCCCCCGTACTTCTATCCAGTTGTGTGTTTTAGGGATAATAGGCGGCGTATGTGCGGCGTCGGTCATTATTTTATTTCGCCTTGGTGTCGAACAGCTGCAGCTGTTGTATCTGGATGAAGTTAATGACTTTACCTCGTTAACGGCCCAGGGGCGCTTATGGTTACCTTTGGCGGGTGTGTTGCTTATTTTAGGGGTAGCCTACCTGACTGGCTTTAAACATTATCGCATGGGTATTCCCTTTGTGATCCATCGTATTAAGCAGAATTTCGGACAAATACCTCTGCGCACTACTATCAACCAGTTCTTTGGTGGCATGTTTGCCTTAGCCAGCGGTTTTTCTGTGGGGCGTGAAGGCCCTTCGGTACACTTAGGCGCAGCGGGTAGCAGTTTTTTTGGCCAATGGCTTAAGTTGCCTTATAACAGTATCCGCATTCTGTCTGGTTGTGGCATCGCCGCCGGGATATCTGCATCCTTTAATACCCCTTTTGCCGCGGTTATCTTTGTAATGGAAGTGGTTTTTCGCGAATATAAAATCCATATATTTATTCCTATTATGCTTGCTGCAGCATGCGGCACGGTATTAACCCGCAGTGTATTCGGTGAAACCCAGGAACTTTCTTTTATTCAATTTCACGACTTTAGCCGTTGGATATATTTGTATCTGATCGTGTTTGGTATTGTGCTTGGCGGCCTGGCCAGTGTACTCAATAATTCGTTGATGGGGGTGATGCGGGTTTTCCAACGCTTTAACATGGTCAAGCGTCTGCTTATCGCCGCCAGCGTTACCGCCCTGGTGGGGTATTTACTGCCTGAGGCACTGGGCGCCCATTTCTTTTCCACCCATTCTTTGGTGCTGCAACAACAGGATATTGTACTGCTGGTGGCGGTGCTGTGTGCCAAGATATTGCTGACAGTTATGGCCATTGGTTTGGGCATACCCGGGGGGATAATGGGGCCGGTTTTTGTGATAGGCATGCTCAGTGGTGCTTTATTGGCGGCGCCGCTAGGCTTGGTTGTGGATAATGTGCAAGAACTCAGTGGCAGCTTCGCTTTACTGGGAATGGCGGGTCTGATGACGGCGGTAGTGCATGCCCCTTTGGCTGCGCTGTCTGCAGTGATGGAGTTGTCTTACAGCCCGGAGCTGATCTTGCCTGCTATTCTGGTGATTGTACCGGCCTATGTCACTTCCACGCAATTTCTGGGTAATCGTTCTATTTTTATTCGTCAATTGGATTATCAAAAATTACCCTACAGTACATCGTCGGTTATCGAAGCGCTGCAAAAAACCGGCGTATTAGCGGTGATGGACTCACAGTTTAAGTTGTTTGAGAACGCCCGGGAACACCATATATTGAGCTTTCTGGATACGGCTCCCACCCATCCTGTGGTACAGCGCTCCACCTTTGAAATTGATGTACAGTATGCGTTAGTGCAATACGATATTAGTTTGGGGCGAGACGAATCTGCGCTGGTGTTTTATTCTATGCAGGGGGTGTCATTTCAGGCAACGTTAGCCGAAGTATACGAGTTGTTACAAAACAGTCGGCAAGGCGCTGTCTATGTTTATGAAGGCGAGGTGGGTAACATAGTCGGGGTGATCACCTGGAATGTGTTGCGCAGTTACCTGCATAAAGCCCGCTATTGATGATCTGCTGCTGATGATCCGCTGCGAAATTTAATTTAAAACAGGAATAACGATGACAATATTATGGCTCAAGGCTTTGCATGTTTTTTTTATGGTGGCTTGGATGGCCGGATTGTTTTATTTGCCCAGGTTGTTCGTTTATCACGCCGAAACTGACATTCAGGCAGTGCGTGATCAATTTAAAATTATGGAGCGCAGATTGTGGTTTTTTGTGACGCCTTTTGCGCTGCTCACCCTTATTTTTGGGGCTACGTTGATTTATCTGTATGGCTCAGCCTGGTTCGTTGCCTCGAAATGGCTACATACTAAGCTGCTGTTAGTGAGCTTGCTCTATGGTTATCACTTTTACCTGTACCGTCTGCTAAAGGCCTTTGCCAGGGATGAAAATAGACATTCGTCGCGCTTCTATCGTTTTTTAAACGAAGGCCCAGTACTGGTATTGCTGGCGATTGTTTGCCTGGCGGTAGTGAAAACTTGGGGTTAAGGCGAGATGCATCGCCCACAGACAAAGTTAAATGTCGAAAAGGAATGTCATTCACCTTGCGTTCAGTGGCTTATTTGTTAGTCTTGGCCTGTATGAAGATTAAACAAAAAATAAGAGTCACGGTATGGATATTGTGCAGTTACAACTAAAAGCGTTACTGAGACGCAGTGATGAGGCCTTTGAGGCCTTTCAGTTAAACCCAGGTTGCCCCCTTAGCGCTGATGCCTATCAGCGAGCCAAAGAAGCAATAGATGCAAATATTGAACAAATGCGGGTGACAATAGAAAGTCGCCTGCGCTAAAGAATTTACTTATCTCCAGGTGTATGCAAAATATATATTTTAGAATAACGTGGGTATAGGCTGGTCGCTCTTGGAGCTGCAGCGTTGTTGGCTGCTTTCACTCATCTCTATCGCCTGAAGTATTTAGACCATCTAAGCTCATGGGGCTGAGTTTTTTTGCCGCCTAGCTGCAACTTCAATGATTTTGGGTATACCCCTAGTACTCCTAGCTAAATCTGTGGTTTTATCTTCTCGGTTACCCATATACCTGTCGTTTATGATGGTAACGTCGTGCACCTGTCAATTTATATGAGCAGTGAAATGTGACAGAGATATCCCATAAGGCATTTATCCGGTGTGCAAGTAAATGCTATGATTCGTTTTATTAAATGGCACTCGGTTTAAGTCGCGACCTTTGAGCTGATCACAGTGCCCGTCGTTCAATCTATTTTAAGAGTCAGATTTCATGTCAGAAGATTTAACCAAACACTATGCCGGTATCCTTGAGATATTGGGTGAAGACCCATCTCGTAATGGCTTAGTTGATACCCCTAAGCGAGCAGCTAAAGCGATGCGATTTTTGACCGACGGCTATGAGAAAACCTTGGATGAGGTAGTCAACGGGGCAATTTTTGAAGCCGACACAGATGAAATGGTGGTGATCCAAAACATTGAATACTACTCTTTGTGCGAGCATCACATTCTACCTTTTATCGGTCAGTGTCACATTGCCTATTTACCTAAAGGCCGGGTGCTGGGTTTATCTAAATTTGCCCGTATAGTGGATATGTTTGCCAGACGGTTGCAGATCCAGGAAGGTCTGACCAAGCAAATTGCCGATGCTATCCAGGAGGTTACCGGTGCCAGTGGGGTGGGGGTGATCATGGAAGGCAAGCATATGTGTATGATGATGCGCGGAGTGCAAAAGCAAAACTCGTCCATGGTGACGTCGGTAATGCTGGGTTCAATGCGCTCTTCAGATGCTACCCGCAATGAATTTCTGCGCCTAATCGGTAAATAGCATCTCTGCAGGGGCATGCTTTTATCATGGTTGTTCAGCACAAAAAGTTATTCCCTCTGTAGTACATGGAGGGCGGATAACGCTGCCCTGTTGTGGGGTTATTGCACCTTAAAGGGAATATCCATGAATAAACGTAAGACTCGTAGTCCACACTTTATTATTTTTATATTGCTGTTTACCTTTGTCACCCATGCAGCCGCAGACAGTCAGTTTGGTCCCCGGGAATTTGTCGTCAGCAATAAATGGACAGCCATCGTGGCTGCCTACGAGCCAGAGATAAAAGCCATAGATGCTGCTTTTGCCAACGAGCCTCAAGCGCAGATCAGCTAAACGCTAAAGTACAAAGGGGTCAGTTATCAGCTAGGCACCTATAAAGGTGAGCCTGTGGTTATTTTTACCACAGGTGTCAGTGTGCCCAATGCCGCTATGACCATGCAAATGGCCCTGGATTATTTCCCTATTGAGCGGATGATCATGATGGGTATTGCCGGTGCGGTGAACGCGGATTTTGCGCCGGAAAATATCGCAGTGCCCCAGCGCTGGTATTTTCATGATGAATCGGTATACCTCAACCCTCAGTCCGATTCTGATGAGGCGGGTAAATATATATTACCGGATTATTATGAACGTTCCCTGGCTTCTTTTTTAGTCAGGTGTAAAGACGATCCCCATTCGCCTGCCTATGAAAACTTTGATTTTATGCACCCACAAGAGATGGCGGTGATCAAAGAAGGTTGGGACAGCCCCAGGCACAAACCTTATTTTAGTGCCACCCCCGGTTTACTTGCTTTAACACGCCAGGCGGTAGAGCAAGTGGGTCCTATTTTGATGCCCTCTGGCAAGGCTATTACTGTCAAAATTGGGGGCAATGGGGTGACAGGTTCGGTGTTTTTTTAGATAATGCAGATTAACAAAACTGGCTGCGTAAAGTATTTGCTGCCCAGGTGGCAGAAATGGAATCGGCGGCTGTGACACAAGTGTGTTTTGTCAATAATGTGGACTGGCTGGTGATCCGCTCTATCAGTGATCTGGCAGGCGGCCAACCAGGAAAAAATGTAGAAAACGGTTTGACGGCATAGCTTCAGGCACAGGGGCCAAACTATTGCTGGGTTTACTGGATCAAATTGTGGTAATGGAAGGACAAGCTACCAGTCTCTAGATAGCAACACACCGTTAGCAGACGGTGTGTTGTAAAGCATGAAAAAAAACCGTGGTTAACGGCCTTACTCAGGGCGTTCTACCACGGCATTGTGATAAACATCTTGCACATCATCGCAATCTTCCAGCATATCCATAAATTTGTCGAATACCTCTACATCGTCGCCACAAACGATGGTTTCGGTTTGCGGCACAAAGGTAATTTCGTCCACTTCAAATTCCAGATCCGGATTGTTTTCTGTGAGAGCTGTTCGGGTTTTGAAATATTCTGTATGAGGGGCAAAAACGGTGATCACCCCATCTTCACTTTCTACATCTGTTACGTCTACGTCTGCTTCCATCAGTAATTCCAGTACGGCGTCTTCATCTTCACCGTTAAACGCTAACACCGCTTGATGATCAAACATGTGCCCTACCGTACCTGCAACCCCAATTTTTGCATTGGTTTTAGTAAAGCAGTTACGCACGTCTGTGATGGTACGATTAGGGTTGTCGGTTAAACAATCCACGATGACCATACAACTACCTGGACCAAAACCTTCGTAGCGGGCGGGGGTAAAGTCTTCTCCGGCGCCGCCGGCCGCCTTGTCTAGTGCTTTGTCAATAACGTGGCTTGGCACCTGATCTTTTTTGGCTTTCTCAATCAGTCGTCGCAACGACAAGTTGGCCTGGGGATCAACCCCGCCACTTTTGGCAACGACATAGAGTTCTTTGCCGTATTTTGAATAAACTTTGGTTTTGGCACCGGCTGTTTTAGCCATGGATATCTTGCGAACTTCAAATTTTCTGCCCATTTAATTTTCTCTGTAATTAATGCGGTAAATTTTTATGCAGCAGATTTTACCGATAAACTGCGGGTTTGTACAAAACCCTTTGTGTTCATTTTAGCAACCTATTTTGTGTCCCCATCTTTACGGCAGATGTTGGCTGGCCAGATAGTCGTGAGATTGCATTTCCTGGAGACGACTTAAACAACGACGAAATTCGAAATTCAGGTTGCCCTGGGTATAAAGTTCGGCCATGGGAACTTGTGCTGATATGATCAATTTAACATTGCGTTCATAAAATTCATCCACCAAGGCGATAAAACGCCTGGCAATATCGTCCATACTTTGACCCATCTGCTGCACGTTGGCGATTAATACCGAATGGTAACAACGGCTAATTTCCATATAATCTGTTTGGCTGCGTGGCCCGTCACATAAGGCATTAAATTCAAACATCACCACCCCATCTGCACAATTTAAAGTGGGTATCTCTCTGCCAAGTACCCCAATACTACCCTTATGGGGGCTGGCTTGGGGTGCTAGTTGCTTAAAGTACAATTCGAGGTTTTGGTTCGCCCGTGTGTCCAGAGGATAATGGTATATTTCCGCCTGCTCCAGGGTACGAAGACGATAATCAATACCGCTGTCTACATTGACAATGTTGGTCTGGTGCTTGATAAGTTCAATAGCAGGTATAAAACGCGCCCTTTGCAAGCCGTTGTGATACAGCTCATCAGGTACTATGTTAGAGGTAGCCACTAATACGATATCCCGTGCAAACAGTTCCTGCATCAAGGTGCCAAGGATCATCGCATCTGTGATGTCTGACACAAAAAACTCATCGAAACAGATTACCCTATATTGCCTGGCAAAATTGGCCGCAATTATTTTCAAGGGGTCAGATTGCCCTGCCAGCTCCCTTAACTCTTCGTGTACACGATGCATAAAACGGTGAAAATGAATGCGCAATTTACGCTCGAACGGCAGGCAATCGTAGAACGTATCCACCAGATACGTTTTACCCCGTCCTACGCCACCCCAAAAATAAATCCCCTGGATCTTGGTTTGGGGGATATTGCGACCCAAAACAAACTGTAGCTTTATCCACCAACCGGGTTCTTTTTCAGGTTCTGTGAGGTTATCAAATAAGCGTTGCAGCTCTTTGACTGCTTTTTCCTGGGCTAAATCAGGCTGAAAATCACTGCTTTTAAGATCATGTTGATATTTTAGCCATGGGGTTGAGGCTGACATAATAAAGATATATTTCCTGTTTACTAATAAAGCGTAAATTTCATTGTTCTTTGCTCGGCAGCGATGTCAGGCCATTGAATACAAAATTATTGACCGCATAAATGTCTGGCAGGAGTATAATATCAACTCTTTGTTTTATTTGCGCTGTTAGCCGCCAGTAGAATTTTGATTTTGTGCAGTCGCTATGCCTAAATCCTGTGTGTCAGACAGTTAGTATGCAATAGTGTGTTTAGCGGACCTTAATATTGGAGTGGTTATGGATTGGTTAATAGGTGTGTTGTTGTTAGTGGTTGGCCTGGTGATTGGCTTTTTTGTTGCAAAATATGTCTACGATGGGAAGGCTGCATCATCACAAGCCACGCAAAAAGAACAAACGTTACGGGATATTATGGTCCAGCAATCCCAGGTCCATATAGATGACACTCGTAAAATTGCTGAGCAATTTGAACAGTACAGCCGAGCATTGAACGATAAGCTTGATGTCTATGAAAAACAGTTAAATAAGAAAAATAGTGACCCCCAGGGTGTTAATTTTAATTATTTTGGTGAGCACACTACGGCATTTTTACAAGGTAAAAATATAAAAATCCCTCGGGATAAAGTCACGTCTGATGTTCAACCCCTGGATTTTTCAGACCAGGGTTCGGGCCTGTTCAACGGCACTGAAAAAACAGCTAAAGAACAGCAGGCTAAGTCGTAAACTGAATGATGAGGGGGAACTTTTTGAATAACCCGCCAGTCTTTGTTGTGTTTATGCCAACGTCGCAATTGATGGAGATGTCATTCTATGAGTAAAGTTATCAACCGTTCTTGGGTTATGGGCTGTGTTATGGCGGCAAATATTATTGTTGCTGGCTCAGCTCAGGCTGCGTTACCGTTTTTTTCAAGTGATAAAGAACTGGTTCCCAGTCTGGCCCCTATGTTGGAAAAAACCACACCGGGTATTGTCACTATTTCGGTGGAAGGCACACAAGTGTCCAGGCAACAAGTGCCTGAGGTGTTTAGACGCTTTTTTGGCGGCAATGGTGAGCAATTACAGGAAAGACCTTTTAAAGGTTTGGGATCCGGGGTGATCATTGATGCCGATAAAGGCTATGTGGTAACCAACAATCATGTGGTGGAAAATGCCGATGAAATTACGGTTAAACTCAATGACGGACGTGAACTGAAAGCCAAAAAGCTGGGTGTGGACGAACAAAGTGACATCGCGTTGCTTAAGATTGAACCTGAAAATTTAGTTTCTGTGCCCCTTGCCGACTCAGATAAAGTGCGTGTGGGAGATTTTGTGGTCGCCATAGGCAATCCATTTGGCTTAAGCCAGACCGTGACCTCGGGTATTGTTAGTGCTTTGGGCCGCTCTGGTCTTAATATCGGGGGGTATGAGAATTTCATTCAAACCGACGCGGCTATCAACAGGGGTAACTCAGGTGGCGCCCTGGTGAGCTTAAACGGTGAGTTAGTCGGTATTAATACGGCTATCTTTGGCCCCAATGGTGGCAATGTGGGTATTGGTTTTGCTATTCCTTCAAACATGATGAAAAGCCTAGTTGATCAAATTATCGAATTTGGTGAGGTGCGCCGTGGTTTGTTAGGCATTTTGGGCCAGGATGTCGACTCAGGCCTAGCTGAGGCGATGAACCTGGATGTGAGTCGCGGCGCTTTTGTCAGCGAGGTATCTGAAGGCTCACCGGCGGATAAAGGCGGTATACAAGCTGGTGACATTATCATCGAAATCGATAGCCGTCCTGTGGTCAGTTTTCTTGAACTACGGGCTAAAATTGGCAGCAAAGGAGCGGGTACCGAAGTGGATTTGGTGGTATTACGCAAAGGCGAACGTAAGAAAGTGCAAGTGGTGTTAGGGGATGCGACCGCAAGTACGGTGGCCGCCAAAGAAATTCATCCTGCTTTGGAAGGGGCAACCTTAACTAACGGCAAAACCCAACAGGGCGTAGACGGAGTGATCGTGTCTGAACTCTCTGCTCGTTCGCCGGCAGCCTTGGTTGGTTTGCAAGACGGTGACGTGATCATAGGGGTCAACCGTAACAAAATCGATAATGTTATCGATTTGCGTAACGCACTGGAAACAGCCAAAGGTGTGATTGCGCTTAACGTTAAACGGGGTATTTCTACCCTGTATTTAGTTATTCGCTAGCTACTAACGAATTAATAGCAGTCTGGACACCCAGCTGCTATTAACTTTTATCTTACAGTGTTATTCTTAGACTCTGATAATTAAGCCTTTATTAGCGGGTCTCGTGAAACAAACATTTGCATTTTTATTTAAAGCTGCCTTAGTGGGTATGATCATCTCGGCAGTGATATTGCTTATGGTGCCAGATCTTAGACAAGGCAGTGGTGTTCCCCTGTCTTTTTTCAGCTCAAGACAACAGACAGCAGAGAAACTAAGCTTTAATCATGCGGTCAATTCGGCCGGACCTGCTGTGGTGAATATTTACAGCCAGTCCATTGAAAGTGGCAGTATTTACAACAAAAGCCAGCCTGTGGAGCGCACCAGCTTGGGATCTGGGGTGATCATGACTGAAGATGGCTTTATCCTTACCTGTCTGCATGTGATCGCCAATGCCAATAGTATTTTGGTGGGTTTGCAAGATGGCCGCCGCGTTGAGGCGCAGATAGTGGGATATGATCCCTACACAGATTTAGCCGTGCTTAAGGTGTCGCAAGACAACTTGCATGTTATTGCCCAGCTTGAAGATCCGGCCACCCGGGTGGGTGATCTCGTGTTGGCCATTGGTAATCCCTATAATCTGGGACAGACCATCACCCAGGGTGTAGTCAGTCGGGTGGGACGCAATGGTCTGGCTGCCTATTTTGACTTTATCCAAATGGATGCCGTGCTCAATGAGGGTAATTCAGGTGGGGCCTTGGTTGACAGCAATGGGTATTTGATCGGTATCAATAACGCCAACTTTAAGACGCTGGACAGCCGTCGTCGGGTTAAAGAAGTGGACGGTGTGTCCTTTGCTATTCCTTATGGGCTGGCGAAAAAAGTGATGGATGAAATTGTTGCCAACGGCAAGGTCACCCGAGGGCAATTGGGTGTGGGGGCGCAAGAAGTTTATGGTCATTCAGGGATCATGATCACCAGCGTCACGCCCGGCAGTTCAGCTGATTTGGGCGGCATACGTGCCCAAGACGTGCTGCTGGCCATCAATGGCCATGCCTCCGATAGCGTCACCCAAACCCTGGATTTTATTGCTGAAACCAAACCCGGCACTGTGCTGGAAATTGAAGTTAGTCGTGATGGCCAACCCGTTACTCTAGCCGTGACGGTGGCTGAACTAGGCAGTGGGAATTAATAAGGGCTATCCACTTAGCTTTACCAGACACTACATGTAGTGGCTCCCTTATTTTGTCATTTAAGTCTTTTTAGGGCACAACGGTCATACGTAATTATTGTCATTCAAACGCTCATTCTGCGCAAAACTTAATTACGGATTGATTAAGCTGAACGTCGGTTGAACGCTCAAAGGAGCCAGATGGTGAATAGAATACAACCTAAAGTACATATTCAAATATTTGAAACAACGCGATAATACTGATCGTCCGCTTACATTGGTAATTGCTAAAATATGTAAAGAATCCTGACAGTCCGTTCCTCGCGCAAAGCGGCTTATCAGAATAGGTCAAAGCTTGTTATCTCAAACTGCCAGATCGAATGTAAGATACAACAAATTAAGACATCGATTTGATGCTTTACTTGCTAAGCCTTTAGTCTACGTATATTGCAGGTCTATAAATCAACTTTAAATGGGTGTCATATCCCGCCAGCCCCACCAAATACAAACTCGAAGATGAACGAAAACCCCGTAAAACCCTGATTTTATTATCTTTTACGGGTTTTTTTGATTTGGCATTCGATATCATTCGTTTACAATCAGAATCTTATTCGTACATTTAGTGGGGCAAACTTACGAATAAATTATTTGCCCCCCTAAAATGCCAAGAGTAGCCAAACCACTATCAGACTCGCAGATAGCGTTTATTCAGGCAAAAACTGCATTAACTAATCTTTTGAATTTACGGCGGCTCAACTGAATTTATGCTGGATATTATAAATCGCCCCAATAAAAAAGCCTCAACATCTAAAAGTGTTGAGGCTTAAATAGAGAGTATATTATTAGCTTTAGATTGACACTTCATTTGTATAATTTGAAGATCCCGTATCATTGGTTGCTTTTACTCTATACATGTAACCACTCTCAGTTGAAACTTGAACATTATTAACACCTTCTTCAACGTTTGAGTACCCACTATAATCACAGGTTATGACAGTCTTTTTACCTTTTCCTGTAGTCTGTTTTAAACAGCGTTCGATAACAAAGTTTTTCTCATTGTTTGAATTATCAACCCAGTTCAATTCGGCTCGGCTAATCACTTTGTTTTTACCTTTACCTGTTTTTACAAGTGTTGCTGATAGTGCTGTAGGTGCTGCAGGTGCTATCGCTTGGGCAATGACACTGATGGCAATTGTAGTTGAACTTGTTTTCCCTCCATTATCAGTCACTGTGAGTGTTGCAATATAACTACCCGCAGCAGTATATGTATTATCTACGAAGATACCCGTTGCTGTATTACCATCACCAAAGCCCCATGAATAGAGAGCTATTGAGTCATCATCAAAAGAGCTAGCAGCATCAAATAACACCAAGAGCGGACCTGTGCCACTTGTAGTGGAGGCTGAAATCACAGCAGTTGGAGCTGTATTCGTATCAGCATTAACAGTAAGATTTACGGTGCTTGTTGAATACCCGCCGTAACCATCACTCACTGTATAGCTAAAGCTATCATTACCAACATAAGTTGAGTCAGGCGTGTAAATAATTTTATTGTCATTGATAGTTAGATCACCGTGTTGTGATACTGAAAGACTGTCGATAACTAAACTATCACCGTCAGCATCGGTATCGTTGATTAATACATCAATTGTTGTTGCTGTATTTTCATTTACCATAACTTGGTTATCATCTAACGTCACTGGAGCATTGTTTGCATCAGTAGTCATAATAACAACATCAGATAAACTGGTTTCATTTCCAGCCGCATCTCGTGCCTTCACCTGATAACTGTAGTTGGTATTATTGTCTAAACCTGCAGCAACATAATTAGTTCCAGGCTGCCAATCACTTGCTACACAGCCAAGGCCACCAGCGCTGCAAATAAATTGATACTCAACAACGCCCGAATCATCAAAGGACTCTGTCGATGACATATCAATAGCTGTTCGACTTGTTGCTTGAAAAACTAGTGTTGGTATTGGGTTTGGCGGTGTTGTATCTGGACTTATTGGAACAACCGAGCCTGAAATATAATATTGACTTAAACTGCCATAATCCGAATAAGGAGTTGAAGCATTACCCACACCTTCAACAGCAAGATAATAACGACCTTCAACTACATTAATTGAGATAACCGCATTAGTTTCACTCAAAACATCATCAACAATTACTATGCCTAAGTCATCAAACAGTGTTGCTTTAATATCGAGATTAGCCCCTCGTCTACTAGTGCGAGTATATGCATCCCAAGCCGGATTGATATTTAAACTTATGTCACCAGAAGCAGTATAAAAGTGGAAAACATCTGTGTCAGTAGCGTTTTCAATTACACCTTTATTATCCTTTCTAACATTTAGTGGATCAAACTCAGGATTACTACTGGCAATAAACCCGTTATTATCTACTAATAAAGCGGAGGCCGAAGCTGCGTCATTTCCATGATCATCATTTCGATACGTTAATTTATTCTGAATAATACTTAAGTCATCTTGAGGGTTATTTGCATCAAAATATTCACCGTTACTCCATTGCGTAACGTTTTGGTAATAGCCGACTCCCATAATAGGTGCCCAAGATGTAACACCTGAACCATGACCGGTATAATAACCTGCGGCACTTGTGCCATCATGTGATAAGTCAAGGTTGTGGCCTAATTCATGTGATGCTGCTTCAGCTACATAAGTAGGATTACCCGCACCAAGATTGTCGTAATAAACGAGTGCAGGCTGGTAGGTTGGAAAATCTGAACGTCCCCAAACACCTACATAAGCAATACCACCAGATGAACTACCACCAGGCAATAAATCCCCTTTAGCATCTGTACCGCTAGTAATCAGTATGTGCCCAACCTTAGGTCCAAAGGCAGCAGGTGCTTCAGTTGTCACATCGATATCAAAAGGAGCAAAATCTTCAGCTATACGATGCCAAATCTCACCAATAGCCGCACGCTCTGAAGCAGAAAAACTGGCACTGTTGCCATCTCTATCATAGGGTTTGGCTTCGTAATTACTCACACCCGTATAGTTATTCCATGCTGTTCCTGAGAAATTAAAGCCAACAAAGTTCACATAAACAACATTTTCTGCGCCGGGTTTGCTATGCAAAATGAATGTATCAGCAGGATCTATACCTACTTGTAGAGGATTTTCCTCTAAATCAGCCTGAGTAATTTGCTCAGGAATTTCGGTATCCATATAAAAGACACCACCACGTTTATCAACATTGATGTTAGCAATATCATTAGCCGGAAAACTAAAACTATTAAGCCATTTCACGGCTCTTTCTTGCGCCGCTATAGGCAAGTCTTCTAGCTGTTTCTTTAGCTTACTGTTGGGGAGGTCCTTAATATCAAAAGGAGCGGCTTGGCCATACATTCTCTGCTCAGCAGGGGCTCCTGGCGTACCAGGTGCTGCGAGTGCGGTGGTAGATAAAATTGCAGTAACAAGAATAGTTAAGTATTTAATTCTCATATTAATAGCTCCATTAAATCTCAGACTATGAGATAAATTAAAATAATGAGGCTGAGGTATATGAAGTACGTATAGTATTAATCGCCGGGCTTCGTTACAACTCAACTCCTTTCGGTAACCGTTCGACCTTTAATGTATGAAAGGCACTGGTTTTGCGTCACTGTATTACTACAGTTTTGCCTTTATTCGTAAGAGCTCAAGTGCGAACAACGAGGTTCATATTAATAGGTGACCAGTATAATACTTTATACAACTATTAAACTGGGAACCAATTCACATCTGAGTATTGGAAGGATAAACGTTATCCCTAGGCCTATATAGAGCGTTGTTTTAAACTTCTTTCCAATGTAAGAGATTGCACATGTTCTGGCAAGTATGCAAAAAAATACCTAAGCATTGGGAGGACATAACCTAAAGTAAAACACCTTCTCCTTTAGGCTAGAATTGATGATAGGTTAACCTTTAAACTCTCGCTGAGTCGGCAATTAATTATAATGATTGGTATAAGCCCAAGCGAGTATAGGTAAAATAAAACGTCATTTTTCATAAAATGAAAATACATGTTGCCTCATATTCTCCTCTCTTTTATATCCTTGAGGGAGTGAACGCCGGCGATTTTTCGTCTATTAATTAACTGTTATCACATAATTAAAAATTCAAAACAAGCGCCTCCCGCTGTTGTGCAAACCAATTTTGAATATTGCTTTTTTTTATGATGATGAACTGTTTTATTCAAACAGACTTATCTGAGGCGGCGCTCGATTTTCGCCGCTGTTAGATATCTGCTTTCGGAGGGTAGTGGTATTTTAACGATTGAAAAGCTAATCGCCCCACTGTCCCCTGATCGCTCATTGCGGCCGTTCAAGTCTA
>Ga0307489_10000606_pt1 | contig 22147 bp, 31 predicted proteins | sample SB12metaG_FD_202247 | JGI IMG/M metagenome (GOLD analysis project Ga0307489, IMG submission 202247) | Sea-ice brine microbial communities from Beaufort Sea near Barrow, Alaska, United States - SB 1.2 | ecosystem: Environmental > Aquatic > Marine > Coastal | place: USA: Alaska | collected... | reverse complement strand
TTTCTGGCGCAGCACATGGCGGCTTCTTATCGCAAAGGCAAGGGGGTTATTGCGAACGAGCGCTCGACCGACGGTTAATCTCATCCTCCTCCTCCTCCTCCTCCTCCTCCTCCTCCTCCTCCTCCTGCTCCGTTCTTTTGTGTGAGCATCCACCCCGACGGTGGATAATGCATGCTCCAATCATTGTTCGAGTGCTTGTTCTCAATTTCTCAATTTCTCAATTTCTCAATTTCGGTATATCGCTCTACGCGCCCGCCAAGCGCTGACGCTTCCCCCGCAACTCTGTATGGGCATTCAACCTGGCGCCCGCATTCCCGCGCGGAGCGCTGACGCTTTGCCCGCAACTCTGTATGGGCATTTTACCCAGGCGATATGCCCAAATCGGCCTGTTTCTCAATGACCCTCCTGCAAGGCGCCATCAAGGAAGCACAGCACGTCCTCGTGTACACACGTGACATCGACTTCGCATCGCAAGTTCCCGATCACGAGGTGGGGCCTCATGAACAATGCTTGCCACGTCATACCTTACTCTATCGGACCCTCGTTTCTTGGGTTGCATGGTATCCTGCGACGTGGCGAGCAGTATGTATCCGACATGAATATGGCTCGCCACGTCATACACTACTCAATTAGACCATCGTTGCTAAAATGAAATATGTGCTACGATGTAGCGAGCGTTGTGTTCGACAAAGTGCGCCAAACCACTTAGACACTGAGCAATAAATAGTGCTAAGTCGTCCCTCTCGACCAATCAAAACGCTCCATTTGGACGACTAAGCACTAAGTCTCACTAAGTGTCTAAGTGGTTTGGCGCACTTTGTCATATCTGACTCTGTCTCGAGGCGCAAGAGTTTTACAGCCTGGATGACTACGAGCGTGAGCGAGTCGGGGCGACGCTGTCGGTTCTGTACGCGCATCCCATGGTGGCCATACGTCCGTACCGCGCGGACTATGCGCCGGGCACGGCGCCGGGAGGCGGGGGGCTGGTCAGCGGAGTCCCGGGACACGCAGCGAGCTTGGCAGGGTGCTCATTAGACCCTGTCTCCAGCACTGATCAGTGCCTGAAGTCCCTCATGTGATTGGTCGAGAGAGTGATTGACTGAGATTTGATTGGCTGGATCTTTTGCACGTTTCGCGCCAATTCTGAACGTCATTGTGCATTGTTTATCATTGGTCAATGGAGAGTCCATCATTTCCACACATCCCTGATTGGTCGCGAGGCTATATTCAGCGGGAGCAGGGGGTAGTCAAACTGGAGACAGGGTTTGAGAACGAGGACTCTACCGACGTTGGTCCTCCTCCTCCTCCTCCGCGCTGCGCGTCTGCATGAATATTCACCCTGATGGTAAGTCATGCTCTCAACCTCCAATCTCGGTTCGAGTGATTGTTGTCCCTGTTGTCAGGACGACTTTGTGGAGGATGTGCTGGGTGATATCTGGGGGCGCATCTCCAAGGAATTTCCCGCAAACCCCGCGAAGGACGTGGTGATGTGGCACGAGCGGGAGCCGGAGTTCACGCTCCAAAACCGGCGGGGCTTGGGTGTTCTCTTATTTAATTTGAATGGAGAAACGAGCGTCGGCTACCAGGTCCCAGGACAGTTTTCACACCCTGGTAGCCCCATTCTACACTGGCTTGGTATATATGCTCACCTAATGCTTACCGGGACGCAAGATTCATATCTTATGCCTGTTGAGTTGTAACACGCATCCTTACGTGAAGTAGAGTCAGCATACGTCGTGTGACGTTAAGTTCCGTTAACGTCAGTCCCCTGCTCCCCGGCTGCCGTTTTACTTCAGCCGCTCGGTGCAGGAGCACACGGTGGTGCGCTGCATCAAGCTGGGGCGCCCCAAGGCAGGGGGATAAATCGTCCACTTTTCATCTCAACATGAGCCGTTTCTGACACAAAATATACCTTAAATAACCCTTAATTACTCCAAAGACCTCCTAACTACCCCCTACACAAACCATAAATGCACCCCCATCCCACAGAAAGCGCGTACGTTGAGCCAAAAAGTGGACGAGTGTAAGCCCCTGCCCCAAGGTGATCTTCGTGGGGGCGGCGGCGGGGGGCGGCGTGACGAGCATGCTTCAGCGGTGCGTGCGCGAGTGCCGCCGTGCGTACGGCAACCTGGACCACGCTCACACCGACGAGGTGGTGGTACTGTCGGAGTACTCAGGCATCGGACGACGGCACTCCAATCCCACGCAGATGATCCGCGCCCTGTGCTTCACCATCAAGGTAGCGCGGTGCAGGTTCACACCCTAAACCCTAGACCCTGAACCCTAAACCCTAAACCGTAAACCCTAAACCTGCGCCTGTGAACCTTAGCCGTAAACCTTAAACCCTATCAAGAGCTGTGTTGAATCAGCCTGGAACTCAGCGCTTGAAACTAGAATATGATAAACTGCTTTCAAGTCTTGCTTTAAATTTCAAGTTGGGCCGCTGCACGAAGGCGCACTGCATGCACCCGCACGACATACCCGGCGACTACAACGGTCGGGCAGTGCAGGTTAACCCTATGCAACCCAAGCTGAAACCGCCTGGAACCGAGCGCTTGAAACTGAAATGTGATATACTGCCTCCAACTTTTGCTTTCAAATTCAACCTGCGCCGCTACACAACGGCGCCCGCGCCGCGCTGTTCGCCATGATCCGCGCCACCGTCAACATCAACCGAAGGGTCGCCATCTTCATGGCAGGGGCTTACACTCGTACACTTTTCGGCTCAATGTAAGCACATTTTGTCGGATACGTTGGGTGCATGATTTTCTCCCAGTCTATCAGACAGGGGGAACCTGGGAGGTGTGACAATAACGGCTTAGGTTGAGTAGAAAAGTGGACGAGTGTAAGCCCTTGCTTCATGGACGCCGTGACGGAGCTGGACAACCCGCGGGGCTTAGCCTGGGTGTTCGGCGAGATGGAGCTGCCCACGGGGGTGCAGGCAGGGCCTTACACTCCCTCACTTCTCAGCTCATCCTGATCCGTTTCTGATAAGAAATACACCCTAACCACCCCATAATACCCCCTAAAACATCCTCAACACCCCTTCAACAACCCCTTGATGTACCCCCTATTCCTCAGAAAGCGCTTAAGGTAAGCCTAAAAGTTGACGAGTGTAAGCCCCTGGGTGCAGGTGGTGGTGGGGGGGCACCAGCTTGACGAGAAACTGGCGCAGACTCTGGCGCAAGACCGCCGCGTGCTGATGGATGTTCCGGGCGTTCTGACGCACGCGCCGCAGAAGTTGCTGCGGATGCAACACGCCGGGTTATCCGCGTGCGCGCCCGAGGCAGGGGCTTACACTCGTCCACTTTTCAGCTCAGCCTGAGCCGTTTCTGACACAAAAATACACCCTAGGCACCCCCCAATACCCCCTAACACCCACTACACATTCCCAAACAGACTCTAAATGCACCCCCTATCCAACACAAAGCGCTTACGTTGAGCCGGAAAGTGGACGAGTGTAAGCCTCTGGCCCGAGGCCATGGGTCAGATGCTGCTGCTACGCCCCATGCAGTACCTGGAGCGCAAGCTGTACGTGTCCAAGCACCTGAAGCTGGTCAACATCGAGGTGAGGCCGTGCAGGTTGACCCTGTGAAACCCGCGTTGAAACCGCCTGGAACTGGAGCTCTAAGCGCTTAAAACTAACGTATGATAAACTGCTTTGAAATGTTGCTTTGAAAATCAACTTGCGGCGCTACATCGAGATCGAAGAGTCGCTGCTGTCGAGTCTGATGAACAAAGCCGGTCTGGCGGACATCACGTACGCGCGGCAGGGGCTTACACTCGTCCACTTTTCGGCTCAACGTGAGCACATTTTGTGGGATACGTTGGGTGCATGATTTCCCCCAGTCTATTGGACAGGGGGACACGGGGAGGTGTGACCAAAACGGCTTAGGTTGAGCTGAAAAGTGGAGGAGTGTAAGCCCCTGACGCGCGGCAGTTGGTGGAGCGCATGTGCCAGATCGACATGGACACCGTCAACGTCGCGCGGCACATCGAGGGGTTTCCAGATAACGCCGAGGCTATGTTGACCGCCCGCCTGGACGACCTGGTAGGGCGGTGCAGGTTGACCCTATCAAACCCATGTCGAAACCGCCTGAAACTAAGCACTTGAGACTGAAATGTGATGAATTGCTATCAAGTTGTGCTTTCAAATTCAACTTGCGCCGCTACGACCTGGAGCAGATCTTCCCGCGCTCCACCCTGGCGCTGGTGCTGCCCACTGTGGTGGGGTGCAGGGTTTAGGGTTTAGGGGATTGCTGCCCACAGTGGTGAGGTGCAGGGTTTAGGGTTTAGGGGATCAGGGTACGCTGCACCTTTATATATTTCTTTGCGAGCACGGAATAAGATATCGTTGGCGTGTATGACTTATTTCACCCCCCCGTGTGTGGTGCTCCGTGATCTTACCATGTGCTACTCTATTGAAAGCGCTTAGTTTCGGCACTTTGAAATTATAATACGACCGACTGCTTTCGAACATTGGTTTCAATTTGAACTAACGGCGGTACAGTTCGGCGCTGGGGTGCAGCTGTCTGACCATGGAGGATCTCATGGTACGGTGGTGCAACTTGAGCAGATGAAACCCGTGTTGAAAGCGCGTGGAACGAAGCGCTTGAAACTAACATTTGATATACTGGTTTCAGAACTTTGCTTTCAAATTCGAATTGCTCCACTACATCATGGCGGTGATGGTGACTACCATGAACGAGGACGAGGTAGGGCGATGCAAGTTGACCCCATGAAACCTGTGTTGAAAGCGCCTGGAATTAAGCTCTTGAAACTAAGATATTATAAACTGCTTTCAAGTTTTCCTTTCCATTTCAGCTTGCACCGGTACAACGAGGAGGCGTATCTGGACTCCGTGATCTCCCAGGCGCTGGTGTACGAGGCACGCTACTTCATCACCGGCCCGTTCGACGGCACCTATAAGGTCACCAGTGAGTTAGCGGCAGGGGCTTACCCTCGTTACCATTTCCGCTCAACTTCAGCTTACTTTGCCCCATTCCGCTCAACTTGAGCGTACTTTGTTCCCCATATACCCTAACTTAATCCGTGGATGCGGCCCGAAGGTGCTTAAGTTGAGCCCTAACGTGATCGATGCGTTCCCGAAGGTCCTCAAGTTGAGCTGAAAAGTTGACGAGTGTAAGCCCCTGGTCAGCGGCCAAGAAGATTCTGGAGCGGTACACGCCGGACGAGACCTCCAAGCGCGCCACCTACCGCATGCTGGCGGAGTACTACGGTCAGGCGGTGTAGCTTGACCCTATCAAACCCATGTCGAAAGCGCCTGGATCTAAACGCTTGAAACTATAATATGGTGAACTGCTTTCAATTGTTGCCAATTGTTGCTTTCAATTCAACTTGCGCCGCTTCACTTCGGCGACCTGGACGCGGAGGATAACGATAACAACGGGTACAACGACCTGGCCGGGGGGTTCTACGCTGCGGGGGGAGGGGGCGGGGAGGAGGCAGGGGCTTACATTCGTTCACGTTAGAGCTCAACTTGAGCAACTCCAGAACACATTCATGAGTCAACTTGGGTTATACGGTGGACAGGGGAGCTCAAGTTGAGCTGACATGGAAACGAGTGCAAGCCCCTGGGACGAGGGGGACGCGGGCGGCGGCAGCAGCGGGCGGGGGCGGCGGCCGAGCCCCGGTAACGGGCTGCTGGCCCGCATGCACCAGCTGTCGCCCGAGGCGCTGGTCAAAGACGGCGAGGCGCAGCTGGTGGACCCCGAGGCATTTCAGGAGCACCACTTGGTGGTGGACGCGCTGCACTTGCTGCCCTACTACCTCACCCAGGCACGGCATCACACTCGCTGCATCCTCCTCCCACCCCGGCCTGGCCACTCGTTCCCTTTTCAGCTCAACCTGACTGCTTGCTCATAGTGTGCCAGCGTACCCGTACACATTCGAAGCGGGGAAGATGATGTACGGCCTGGATTCAAGGCGCAACAGTTCGGGGAACTCTGCGCGCTGCTGCGCGACTTCTCGTTCTTGCAGGCCAAGCTGGAGATGGGCGAGGCAGCGGCGCTACTTGAGGACTTCGACCGCGTGTTGCGGCAGCACCGCCCGGCGTGGGCAGGGGCTTACACTCGTTCACGTTTGCGCTCAACTTGAGCAACTCCAGGACACCGTCATCAGATAAGTAGAGTTATACGGTAGAGCCCACGTTGAGCTGAATTGGGAACGAGTGTAAGCCCCTGGGCGTGGGTCGAGGAGTGGGACGGGGGTGACTACAAGGTCGGCACTGTGGAGTACTTTGCGTGTAAGCGCGCGGCGGTCAAGGCGTTTCAGGAGAACTGCCTTGGGTTTCATGCCGAGGCATTTGAGACGTGGATTGGGAAGAAGTATGGACAAACGGATTCGGCCCACGGCGATATGGTGGCGTATCGCGACATGTTGTGGCGCAACATGCGGGCGCTGCACCGCCGCCCACACTCCATCCTCCAGATAGGGGCTTACACTCGTCCACGTTTGAGCTCAACTTGAGCCGTTTCTGACACAAAACACACCCTAAACACCCCCTAACACCTCCTAAACACCCCTAGACAACCCCTACATACACCCCCATTCCCACAGAAAGCGCTTACGTTGAGCTGAAAAGTAGATGAGTGTAAGCTCCTGCCTCCAGGTGGCCATGAATGCACCCGGGTACGCGGAGGCGGGGGCGGCGGCGGAGGACAAAGTGCGACAGCTGTCGCCGGCGCCGCGGGCAGGGGCTTACACTCGTCCACTTTTCAAGCTCAACCTGAGCCGATTCTGACACAGATACACCCTTAACACCCCCTACACCCCCTGACGCCGCCTAATCACCCCCTATACTATACCTACATGCACCCCCTATCCCACAGAAAGCGCTTACATTGAGCCGAAATGTGGACGAGTATAAGCCCCTGGCCGCGGGGCGTGAACGCCAAGACTCCCGGCGCATACTGTTTTGAGGACGCCGCTCCCGGGGAGGAGTACATGCTGCTGTGGGGTAATAGACCGGAGGAGGCGCCAGTGCTGGAGCTATGCGACCGAGTCGTGCACGTGGAGTCGGAACGGCCGTGATGATATTGCTCACCACGTCATAGGATGACATTTTTGCTCATGAAACAACGGGGGAAGAAATTGCCTTTGATGACCTAAACCCCAAACCCTGAACCCTGAACTCTAAACCCTAATACCTAAACCCTAAAACCTTTGATGACGTGGCGACCATGTATGTCAGGCCTTCGGTGTCGGTGCAGAGCGTGGCGTGGCTGGATCAATCCAGTTTCGTTTCGGGCAGCGAAGAGGGGCTTATAGCGATGTGGTCGGCGGTGACCGGGGAGTGCGCGGCGCGACTCACGGGTCACACCCTCGGCGTGACGTGCGTGTTGCATGGTGGGGTCATCGCCACCCCGACACTTGTCACGGCCCCAGTGGCCACACGGCACAAGGCGCCATCGCAGCACCTCACCTAATGCCTGTGTGATGTCCGGGATCATGTTTCCATAGGCCGATTGCCCTATATCGCCTGGGTGAAACGCCCATACAGAGTTGCGTGCAAAGCATCAGGTGTTATAGTTGTGGTGATCTACTAGTATGACAGTCACCAGGAGTGCATAGTAGTGATGTGGTGGTGGACCCTGAACCCTAAACCCTAACCTCTAAACCCTTAACCCCCTGTGTTGGGTGGACCCTGCCGCGCGTGGACGTGCCGAAGGGCATCGGGCGGAGGGTCGCCTCGGGCTCCAAGGTGAGGCACTGCAGCTTGACCCTATCAAACCCACGTTGAAAGCGCCTGTAACAAAGCGCTTGAAAGTAGAGTGTGACATAATGCTTTCAATATCTGCTTTCAAAAGTCAAGTTGCGGCGCTACGGCAAGGACCGCACGGTGCGCCTGTGGAAGATTGCGGGTGACCTGGGCAGCAGCGCGGTGCTCAACGGTAGGGGCTTACGCTCGTCCACTTTTCGGCTCAACGTAAGCACATTTTGTGGGATACGTTGGGTGCATGATTTTCCCCCAGTCTATTAGACAGGGGGACACGGGGAGGTGTGACCAAACGGCTCAGGTTTAGCTGTAAAGTGGAGGAGTGTTGCGCCCCTGGTGAACGGTCACACGGACCACGTGTCCGCCATCGCCTTCAGCGCCGCCACGGGCGAGCTCATCTCCGCAGGTGGGGGGGGCTACGCAGTTATGGGGGGGGGGGGTCAAACGGGGATGGCGCTTGGCGCGGTCTGAGCACGATCGTTGAGTCAAAAGACCCTCGCCCAAACAGTTTTAATGAGAGAATGGCACCACAGCCCTGGATTAATTTACGATTTACCGATAGCTCCAATCATTGGACCCCTATACCACCTTTTAATAAACAACCCCCCCCCCTGTTGTGGGCCTTGTGCGCAGGGTGCGACCGGCGGGTCATCGTGTGGGACCTGGCCAACGGCAACAAGCAGGCAGGGTCTGACTTCGCAGTTTTCGCGGTCGCCGATTCTTGAGTAATAGATGGTCGAATCGCAATATTGTACCATTGTATGGCAAACCTGACCGTCTATTTACTCGAGTCTTCCGATTCGAAGAGCGTTGACCGCCATCTGAGGTACCCTGGTAGACTGCGAAGTACACTCGTCCACTTTTCAGCTCAACATAAGCACCTTTTGAGGGACACGCTGGGTGGTTCCAGTGATTCAGTGACCAAAAGCGGCTCAGGTTGAGCTGAGAAGTGGACGAGTGTGAGCCCCTGCTAGCAGGTGCACACCGTGGACACCTCGCACTTCGGGCCAATCACCTCCCTCGCCCTCTCCCCCGAGGCAGGGGCTTACACTCGTCCACTTTTCAGCTCAACCTGAGCCGTTTCTGACACAAAATACACCCCAAACACTCCCTAACACCCCCTGACACCTCCTAAACACCCCCTGCATAAACTCTAAATGCACCCTCTAACCCACAGAAAGTGCAGACGTTGAGCCGATCGGTGGACGAGTGTAAGCCTCTCCCCCGAGGGCACCTCCTTTGTCACCAGCTCCGCGGACACCACGGTGCAGGTCTGGTCCATGACGTCATCAAAGAAAAAGACAAAAGCGTACACAACCAAAACCCAGATAGATCCCGTAAACGGCGGGGCGGAGGCAGGGGCTTACACTCGTCCACCTTTCAGCTCAAAGTAAGCGCTTTTTGTGGGGCAAGGGGTGTTTTGGGGGTGCTTATAGGGGCTTTTATGGCGGGTGTTTAGGGGGTGGAGGGGGTGTATGGGCGTTGTGGGCATGTTTTGAGTGTCAGAAACGGCTCAGATTGAGCTGAGAAGTGGACGAGTGTAAGCCCCTGGACGGAGGTAGGCGGGCCGGAGCTAACGCTGAAGCTGCAGGGTCACCTGGCCGACATCACGTGTTGCGCATTCGGGGAAACTGGCGCGTCTCTGGCGACCGGTTCGTTGGCAGGGGCTTACACTCGTCCACTTCTCAGCTCAACCTGAGCCGTTTCTGACACAAAACACACCCTACACACCCCCTAATACCCCCTGAAACCCCCTAAACAAACCTTGAGTGCACCCCTTATCCCGCAGAATGCGCTTACTTGAGTTGAAAAGTGGACAAGTGTAAGCCCCTGTTCGTTGGATCACTCCATCATGTTGTGGAACCCGGTGGCGGGCACGCACGTGGGCATCTTGGTGGGCCACACGGCGGCAGTGACGGATGTGAGCTACAGCCCGGACGGGCGCCTGCTGCTGTCCACGTCACGGGCAGGGGCTCATACTCGTCCACTTCTCAGCTCTTCCACTCGTCCACTTCTCAGCCGTTTCTGACACAAAATACACCCTAACCCCCCCCTAATACCACCTCAACACCCCCTAAACACCCTCTAAACAACCGCTAAATTCCCCCTCCATCCCACAGAAAGCGCTTACGTTGAGCTGAATTGTGGACGACCGAGTGTAAGCCCCTGGTAACGGGACTACCACCTGCGGGTCTGGTACCCGCGCTCGGGCGACACCATCCTGGCAGGGGCTTGCACTCGTCCACTTTTCAGCTCAACTAGGCGCTTTCTGTGGGATAGGGGGTGCGTTCAGGGGTTAATTAGAGGGGGATTATGGGGTGTTAGGGGGCATTACGGGGCGTTTGGGGTATAGTTCTTGTGTTGGAAACGGCTCAAGTTGAACTGAGAAGTGGACGAGTGTAAGCCCCTGCATCCTGGTGCTCAAGCAGGGCGTAGCTCTCAACACGGGGCGGTTCGCGCCCGACGCCAGCGGCCTGCTGGTCGGAGCGGACGACGGCAGCGTGGTAGGGTGGTGCAGGTTGAGCGTTTTAGGGTTTAGGGTTTACATTTTGAACCCTAAACCCTATGTTGAGTGGTTGAGCCAATGGACTTCGTGGTGAAAGCGCCTGGAACTAAGCGCTTGAAACTATAAGATGATGAACCGCATTCAAACTTTGCTTTCAAATTCAGCTTGCGCCGCTACAGCGTGGGCGTGTGGGCGTGGGTCGGGCGGCACGGGTCAAACTCCACGGGTAAAACCCCCCGGCTGCCCAACTTAATGTCCCGCGGGTTCAAGTTGAAAGACGATGACGCTGGAGATGGGTCAGCGTCGGAGCGCTCACGGTTGTCGGAACCTCGAACGAGTCGCTCTGACGGAACCGCAAACAAGTCGCCGCTCGCCTTTGAAGGTGGGGTCGATTCGCTTTGCCATTCGTTTCCTGACTGTTTGCTCATAGATGACCAGTGCACCCAGGATGAGCATGATTGACCCCAGGGGCCCTGTTGGAAGGCCAGGGTTTAGGGTTTAGGGTAAACCCCCCCAAAAAAAAAACCCTAGAACCCTAAATCCTAAACCCTGGGGCCCTGTTTGAAGGGCAGGCGCACCGCGGGGCGGTGACGGCGCTGGCCGGCTTCCACCAGATCCACCAGGTAAGGCGGTGCGGGTTGACCCTTTCAAACCCACGTTGAAAGCGCCTGGAATCAAGCTCTTTAAACTGAAATATGATAAACCGCTCTCAAATTTTGCTTTCAAATTCAAATTGCGCCGCTACAACCAGGATGCCGCCGAGGACGCCGGTATCTCGAAGGACGGGGAGTTGGCCGTGATGTCCGGCGGCGAGGACGGCTTCGTGCGCAAGGTGACCGGCGCCGGGAAGGTGACGATGACATTGAAGGGGCACGCCAAGGCGGTGCGGGCTGTGGCGGCGTCTGCGGCAGGGGCTTACACTCGTCCACTTCTCAGCTCAACCTGAGCCGTTTTGGTCACACCTCCGCGTGACCCTGTCTAATAGACTGGGGGAGAATCATGCACCCAACGTATCCCACAAAATATGCTTACGTTAAGCTGAAAGGCAGACGAGTGTAAGCCCCTGGTCGGCGGACATGCGCACGGCGTGCAGCGCCTCCGACGACGGCAACCTGATGTTGTGGGCAGGGGCTTACACTCGTTCCCATTTCAGCTCAACTTGACCTCTTACGTCCACCGCAGAACCCAACTTAACTCATGAATGTGTCCTGGAGTCGCTCAAGTTGAGCTCTAACGTGAACGAGTGTACGCCCCTGGCTGTGGGACACCATGACGGGGCAGGACTGCGGCATCCTGTCGGGTCACAAGGGACCCGTGCTGGCCTGCTGCTTCGCTCAGGGCGGCGCGCGGGTGCTGTCCGGCGGCAGGGGCTTACACTCGTCCACTTTTCAGCTCAACCTAAGCCGTGTTGGTCACACCTCTGCTTGTCCCCCTGTCTAATAGACTGAGGGAAAATCGTGCACCCAACGTATCCCACAAAATATGCTTACGTTGAGCCGAATGGTGGACGATTGTAAGCCCCTGTCCGGCGGCAAGGACGCGGCGGTGCGGATGTGGGACGCGGGGTCGGCCGGCGGGGGGCCGGGGGTGCTGGTGGCAGAGCAGGCAGGAGGCTTACACCCGTCAAATTTTCAGCTCAACCTGAGCCGTCCTTGACATAAACACAACCCCAAACACCCCATAATACCCCCTAAGACCCCCTACAACCTCCTACACACCTTCTAAACAACCCTTAAACAATCCCTACATGCACCCCCTCCCCCACAGAAATCGATTACATTGAGCCGAAAAGTGGACGAGTGTAAGCCCCTGCAAGCAGGTGCTAGCGGGGCACACGGGGCGCATCACGGGTGTGGCGGCGCGCGGCAGCATGGCAGCCAGTTGCTCCGCCGACCGCACCATGCGCGTGTGGGACCTGGCCACGGGGGGGGCAGTGCGTGAGGTGCACGGCAGGGGCTTACACTCGTCCACTGTTCAGCTCAACCTAAGCCGTTTTGGTCGCGCCTCCCGGTGTCCCCCTGTCTAATAGACTGGGGGAAATTCATGCACCCATCGTATCCCACAAATTGTGCTTACGTTGAGCCGAAAAGTGGACGAGCGTAAGCCCCTAGTGCACGGGCACGGCGGCGGCCTCACCTCGCTGGCCGTCACGCCCAACGCCACGGTGTGGCGGCGCAAATTGACCCTGTCAAATTCACGCTGAGACCGCCTGGAGCTAAGCGCTTGAAACTGAAATATCATCATCTGCTCTCAACTTTTGCTTTCATTATCAACTTGCGCCGCTACGGCACGGTGGCGCTCACGACGTCCCTCGATTACACCGCGCGAGTTTGGGATCTGCGGGAACCCGGCGGCGGCGGCGGCGGCGGCGGCGGCGGCGGCGGCGGCGGCGGTGGGGTCGAAGCGAACGGGAACGGTGAGGGGGGTGAATTGAGGAAGTTTCGGCTGCCGGACGTGCCCGTGGCGTGCGCCACGTGTCACACGCAGGAGGCCTGGGTAGGGCGGTGCAGGTCGACCACATCAAACCCAAGCTGAAACCGCCTGGAACTAAGCGCTTGAAACTGAAGTGTGATATGCTGCTTTCAACTATTGGTTTCAAATGCAATTTGCGCCGCTACACCTGGGTGGCAGTGTGTGCGGGGGACGGCCTGTACGTGTTCGATACCCGGGTGTGGCGCGAGATCGCCTACTTCCAAGCCATGGTGGGACGGTGCAGGTTGACTCTATGAATCCCTGGTTGAAAGTGCCTGGAAGTGAGCGCTTGAAGCTACAATATGATAAACCGCTGTAGAACTTTGCTTTGGATTTCAACTTGCGCCGCTACACCATGGCGGCGATTCACTGCGTGGCGTTCCACGGCAGTGGGCGGGTGGTCTGCGGCGACGCCACCGGCCGCCTCTACTCTCTCGACATCTGGAAGGCGCCCGCTCGCAGCTGGGTGTAGCGTCAATCATATTGCAATCGTAGATGCATGCGCTTAGTGTAGTCTGGACTTACCATCTAGCAACTAGTTCACGCCGCGCGAGGCGTTTAGCCGACGCGTCAATTATTTATTTATTTCGCTGGGGTGTCCGTCCGCGGCGTGGCGTGTCAGGGCGCGTGTGCTATTGCGGGCGCGGATTCAGTAATACATGTGTGTGGTCCCATAGTCAAACAGGTCATAGCGTCACTGGTACTAAACATCCGGGGATGGTGAGAATGCATTCGTAGACTAAACAGAGCTGCACGGCCGGGGCGCTAGCGAGTATTTCGACCGCTCCACCGCCGAGCACCCGCCATACATCATTCGACACGTGTCAGTACCCGCCATACATCATTCAACACGTGTCACTACCCGCCATACATCATCCGACACGTGTCAGGCTCTCGTGACAATGCGCAGTGCACTGCCGAGACGAGTGGGGCGGGACCCGTGCGGAGGTCTGGTGTAGCTCTGGTGTCGAGCGGGCGCGATGCGACCGGCCGACTGTGGGCTGTCGGTGGACAAACATAGGGCGAACTCGATAGCTCGCGTTGAAATATCATGTTGTGTAAACTAACGTGCATAGGGCATAGGGTTTGGTTTGCGGGTTAATGTTGCGGGTGTATGAGCATCTCACGCCCGCCACCAAAGCCACAACATGCCTCCGCTCGGGGTCCTGGCCCCACACGTCCGCTTATGTCATGCCCGCACTGCCCGCATAAAAAACACGCCCAAAACCATTTTCTGTTATCCTTTTCAGGCCTGCCAAGGGTCGGCTCTCCAGGTCCAACGAAAAGGCAAAACCCAGTCTTGAAGTCTCTGAGATCAACTTCCAGCCCCACCCCCGCCCGCCGCCACAACACCCTGCGCACACGGCGACGCGCGCGCTCGGCACGATCGACACACCGGCGGTTCTCGTATTAACACTCCCGTGACTATGTCAGCACGCGCTCCCCACGCCGCCGGCAACGCTGCCGGACGGTACAACCTTAGGCCCCGTGGGCGGCGTGGCAAGTGGGGGCTCCGCGGGGCTGCCGCCCTCGCAGACTCGCCGCTGCTGGGGCGGCTGCTGGGGGAGTGGTCCGATGTCTTTGACTTCAAGGTGCTGTCGCTGCTGGACCCCACCACGCGCGCGCTGCTCGGGCGGTGCGGGCAGGCGTGCCGGGACGCGGTGCTGCGGTCCCCCAAGCTCACTTGCGCGGGTCGGACCGTCGGGGTGCAGCTCAAGGTCGCAGAGTTTGTCGTGTCTGTCAAGCTGCTGGCTTGGGCCAAGGAGAACGGGTGCCCGTGGGAGGCGAAGGTTTGTGCGTTGGCCGCTCGCGGCGGGCACCTGGAGGTGTTGCAGTGGGCACGAACGCACGACTGCCCGTGGAGTGCAGAAACGTGTGCGCACGCCGCTTTGGGCGAGTTCCTGGAGGTTTTGCGGTGGGCGCGGGAGCACGGCTGCGAATGGGACGCATCGACATGTCAAGCGGCGGCTCAGGAAGGGCACCTGGAGGTGCTGAAGTGGGCGCGGGCGCACGACTGCCCGTGGAGCGCGAGGACGTGTGCGCACGCCGCAACTGGAGTGTTGAGGTGGACGCGTTTGCACGGCTGCGAGTGGGACGTTGCGACGTGTAACGCAGCCGCTCAGGGCGGGCACCTGGAGGTGTTGCGGTGGGCGTGGGAACACCACTGCCAGTGGGAGTGGAATACGTGTGCACTCGCCGCTCGGGCCGGGCACCTAGAGGTGATGAAGTGGGCGTTGGAGCGCGGGTGTCCGGCGGGCGCGGGCGGGGCCTTGTGTGAAAACGCCGCAAGGGGCGGGCAGCTGGAGGTGTTGAGGTGGCTGCAGGAGCACGACTACCCGTGGGACGCGTGGTCGTGTGCGACTGCCGCAGAGGGCGGACACCTGGAGGTGCTGAAGTGGCTTCGGGAGAACGACTGCCCGTGGGACGCGCAAACCGTCGCGTGGGCCACCGAGGCCGGGCACGACGATGTGCTCCAGTGGGCGCTCGAAAACGGCTGCCCCTCGTGACCCGCACCGCTGATGCACCGCGTCAAGTGGCGCCTGGCAGCAAGTTGTTTTCTGCCCAATTGTCATTTTCCTTGACAGGCCTAGCTCCAGACAGACCTTTGTGCACTTAGTGTCTGTCAGCTTGAAATGGGCGGCGGCGGGCGCGATGCATGGATCGCGGAGCGCAAGGCGGTGGCGGCGGCGGGGGGCGCGATGCAGGCGTGAGTGGCGGCGGGGGCGCTGGAGATGTGAGCGGGGGTACACTAGGGGTAAACAGTCCGTGAAGGAGGAGGAGAAGGAGGGTGATCGTGAGTGAGCGTGTGTGTGCTTGTGTGAGTCATGTGTGAGTCATCATTTGTGTTCGGGTGAATGCGATGGAGAATTCGATGACGGGGTGCTCAGGTTACCCAAACTAATGAACTAGTACCTTCGATGAATGGAATTGGAGACGAGTATGTACCTGCCAACTATTTCCTTCACACCATGGAGCCCCAAGGCGCATCACACCGTACGGTGAGCGCAACTAACGAACCCCGACGCGGTGAGCACTAACGCGGTGACGCACTGACGCGGTGTCTGAGCGTAATCCAACCTTTCTGCCAAAACTGGTGTAGTGCCATGGAGCCTGTGACTGGTGCGTGCGTTGCATGGACCGGGGGCTGAGTAGGAGAGACGATCGACAGCTTTGTGTCAGAGTGTTCAGTCGGATTCAGTTTGGTGTGCGGCGACGCTCCGATATTTGAATCTACTCGTACCTTCCGCTTCTCGTCTAACCCCCGTCATCACCCTTGGGATGGGAGCGGGAATGGAATGGGTAACGTATGGGCACGGGATTGGGCTTGGAATGAGGAATGGGACATGGGATGGGATCAAAGTATAAATGAACCAAGCGGCAGACCGGAGAGGGCAGAGGCCAGTCCAGGCGGAATAATAACCCTAACCCTGAACCGGCCTTTATTTAGCTTTTCGGGTTTAGGGTTTTAGGGTTATTATTCCGCCTACAGCATGACCGACTCACACACACCGAAAAAATTACCATACCGTAGGAAGAATTCAGCGGCGCCACGCGCCAACCGTAGGAAGAATTCGGGCGCGCAGCGCCAGTCAAGCGCCAAGGCATGCCAGGGGAACAAAAAGTGCCACTGGGATGATGGCGCCGCTGTGACCGCGATAGCACGCAAGCGGCGGCAAATTACACTGATGAAGTATGCACATTCGCGCTCTAAACGTCTCAATATGGCGAGTAAAATCAAGCGTCCAGAGCTGTAACCGGGATCGCGTCCGAAAAAACGAGAGTTTTCCAGGAAGAGCCCGCCGATTCGGACACAAGGAGTCGGGGTTTCGGGCGTGGGTTTCGGGTTCAGTACTCGTAGCAGTCTTTAGTGTATGTCATCGATCAGCGCAAATATAGGGTTTTAGGGTTTTAGGGTTATTATTCCGCCGCGGCGTATCGGCGACGACGAGCAACGACTGAAAAAGGCTGTTCATCTTCACTCGCACTAACACCACCGCGCGCCGCGCCGTTCTGTCCCGTGTGACGCCCGCCATGGATATATCGGCGCTCCTCGTGGTGGTGCTGGGCGCCGTCATCGCGCTGTACCTGCAGCGGCAGATGGCGGTGCGGCAGTACACCGCGTCGCCGGCCGCGGCGGACCAAGCGGCGCCCCTGGCCATCCTGTTCAGCCGCCGCGTCGTGACCCCGCACGGCGTCCTCGCCGCCGCCGTGCACGTCGCCGGCGGGCGCATCCAGGCCATCGTGCCCTGCGACTCACCACCGCGGAACACCGCGGTCACGGACTACTCCGACCTGGTCATCTCCCCCGGGCAAGGACAAGCAAACACCCCCCGCCACGACATCGACACGCACTTACACAGAACCTTCGTTTCTTGAGTTGAATGGCATCCTATGACGTCGCGAAGCACAGCAATATCTGCACCGACCTTACCGGATGACTGGTGGACGTGCATGTGCACCTCAATGAGCCGGGGCGCCCCGACTGGGAGGGGTTCGACACCGGCACCCGCGCGGCGGCGGCGGGCGGGGTCACCACGGTGGGGTGCTGCAACTTGAAACGTATTGAAACCCGTGTTGAAAGCGCCTGGTTTCCGCGCTGGAAACTAAATACTAAAATAAGATAACTGCTTTCACGCTTTGCTTTCGATGTCAAGTTGCGGCGGTACAGCACGGTGGTGGACATGCCGCTGTGCTCGCTACCCACCACGGTGGACGGCGCGGCTGTCGACGCGAAGCTGGCGGCCGCCCGCGGTAAGTGCAGGTTGACCCTATCAAGCCCGCGTTGAAAGCGCCTGGAACTAAGCGCTTGAAACTGACATATGACAAACTGCTTTCAAGTTTTGCTTTCAACTTCAACCTGCGCCGCTACACCGCGGGAAGCTGCACGTGGACGTGGCGTTCTGGGGGGGGCTGGTGCCGGGCAACGCGCGCAACGAGTCCGTGCTCAACGAGCTCATCGAACGCGGCGTCGTGGGGCTCAAGACGTTCATGAGCCCCAGCGGCAAGGTATGTGACTTCGACATGACCAGCCCGGGCGACCTGGCGGCGGCGCTGGCGGTGCTGGGCAGCCACCAGGTGCCGCTGATGGCGCACGCGGAGGTGGTGGACGACGTGGAGCGCGTGGCGGGCGCCGACCCGCGCAAGTATGCCACCCACCTGGCGTCGCGCCCGCGGCGCTGGGAGCAGGATGCCATCGCCGTGTTGACCGGGCTGGCCACGGCGGAGGGCGCGCCCATCCACATCGCGCACGTGTCGGACGCCGACAGCCTGGGCGCGGTGGCAGCGGCGTGCGCGGCGGGCAAGCGCATCACGGCGGAGACGTGCACGCACTATCTCACCTTCGCCGCGGAGGACATCCCCGACGGCGCCACGCTCTTCAAGTGCATCCCGCCCATCCGCCAGCGCGAGAACCGCGAGCGGCTGTGGGAGGCGGTTGCGGACGGCACCCTGAGCGTGGTGTCCAGCGACCATGCCCCCGTGCCGCCCGCGGACAAGATGCTGGACTCGGGCAACTTCCTCCGCGCGTGGGGCGGCATCGCCTCACTGCAGCTGTCGCTGCCCGCCACGTGGACGGCGGCGGCGCCGCGCGGCGTGGGCCTGCCGCGGATGGCGGAGGTCTGGAGCGCGGCGCCCGCCGCCCTGGTGGGCCTGGGCGCCAAGGGGGCCATCGGTACGGCGGTGCAGGTTGAACCGATGAAACCCATGTTGACAGCGCCTTGAAGTAAGCGCTTGAAACCATAATATGATGAGCCGCCTTCAAATGTTGCTTTCAAATTCAACTTGCGCCGCTACAAATCGCGCCGGGCAAGGACGCCGACTTTGTAGTGTGGGATCCGGCGGCCGCCGTGGTGGTGGGGGGCAGGGGCTTACACTCGTCCACTTTTCAGCCCAACCTGAGCCGTTTCTGACACAAAATACACCCCCTAATATACCCCCTGACACCCCCTTAACACCCCCTCAACAACCCATAAATGCACTTCCTATCCCACACAAAGCGCTTACGTTGAGCCGAAAAAGTGGACGAGTGTAAGCCCCTGGTGGGGGGCGGCGGCGGCGGGGGGCTGGCCGTGGAGCACCGCCACCCGCTGACGCCGTACGACGGCATGACGCTCAAGGGCCACGTCGTCGCCACCTACCTGCGCGGCGAGCGCATCTACGCCGTAGGGACTCACGGATAATGCTCGCCACGTCATCAAACGCATATTTCAACCCTCGTGTCATGGGTAATGTGCCATCCTATGATGTGGAGTACTCGAGCATTATCCGTGAGGCCCTACTACGCGTTCAAAGACGGCGCGCACGAGCACCGCGCGGCGGGGCCCTACGGCAAGCCGCTGCTCCGGAAGTGATCGCCGCCGGGGCGCGTGGCCGCCGCGTGGCAGCCGCCGCGGGTTGGCGACGACCACCTCGACTTCTGGAACGAGACCGCCGCGCTCGACATCGCGGGGGGAGGGAGGCGAAAGCCTATCACCTGTGTCACCTTGTACAAAGCGCCGGAGGACATTCAACTCAATTCACGCGAGAGATCACATTGCTCTCGGGTGATGCTACACTTCCACTAGTATACAACACGGCTGACGTGCACTTGCACACATTCTTGCAGTTTTGCAATCTACGCAACCTGCAGTGTAACACTAAAACCATCAGATGTGAAAACCAGTCACTCGCACTACCCGATACACGCGCACGCGGTTCGGCGCCGCCGTGCTGGGTCGCCGGAGATGCACCCCGGGCACGTGTTTGACGTTTCCGAGCAGGCGCGAGATGTTGCGGCGCGATTGAGGTCTGTCGGCCAGCGCAGTCATGTGTACATCGTAGCTGTTATATCATCCGAGGATGATATCGAACTCACGAAACGAGGGTTCAAAACGCGCAGGATGACGTGGCGAGGGGTACATGCCAGGGTCTACCTCGGCCGCGAGCAGCGACGCGATGCCGACCATGGTGGCGCGGCCGGTCAGCAGCTCCTTCTCCCATCATCCCAGGGCCGGGCAGGACATCATAGGATGCCATTTCATTCATGGAACGAGGGTGAAAAACACGTTGCATGACATTGTGAGGTACACCTTGCGGGTGCCGGCGGGCGGGGCCGTGTTTATCATTTGCCTACGTGCCTGATGAGTTTAAAGATTACATAGTGGTGGATCATCTGCCCATGTGGCGACATTCCTTGCATATGACCCCACCTACACGTTGAGGCAGCGGTCACGAGGCACCCCGAGGGAGACGATCACGCCGATCGTGAGGCGGGGCCTGGTGTTGAAAAATCTTACTACCTTCGTCGAAGTTACTTTCAAGTTTTGCTTTCAATTTTAGCTGCGGCCTACACACCACCGTAACCACGGTATGAGATATGATGAGAGTTTGTATGGTTTGGGGGATGCTAACGTGTCCTCCAGCTCGGCCGATTCATATCCCGTTTTATCGGAAGCCTCGAACGCTCATCTCACAAGCTTTCTTTCACACGCCGCTCCTACGGCCTGACGGCGTAACCGGCACTTTCGCCGCGCGCTTCACCTCCCTCCCACCCGGGACACGGCGTCGGGAGTATCGGACAGCACACGATACTGACGAGATGGCGCAGCGGCGCCCCCCCAAGCTGGTCAGCAAAGGCAACATGGTGGTGAGTTGTTTATACCATAGTGACCAACACACCCGCCCTGCCCCGCTACCTCTCCTCCTCTCCAGCGCAAAAACTCCGCCGCCGCCTCCTCCGCGCCTCCCCCTCCAACCCCATCCCTCCCCTCCTTCCCCATCCAACTCCCCCTCCCCTTCCCCTCCCCCTCATCCCCCTCCCCTCTCCCTCTCCCTCCTCCGCCCCCGCGCCCGCGCCCCCAGCCGCACACGTGACTCCCCCTCCCTTCCTCCCTGAGTCATCCCTCCCTCCCCCCCCCCCCGGGACCTGCGCAGGTGCACCCCCCTTCCTCGGGCGCGGGTTCTCCAGCTTCCAGCTGTCGCACTTCTCCGCCATCAGCCAGGCCGTCGAGAACGCGCGCGAGGTGGGCGGTGGGGCCCGCCGCCGCACGGCGTGTGCGTGAGTGGGTGGGTGTGTGCATGCACAGGTATGGGCCCTGCTGTCAGTGAGTGTGCGTGTGTGAGATAGTGTGAGATAGTGTGAGATAGTGTGAGTGAGTGTGAGAGTGTGAGTGTGTGAGAGTGTGAGAGTGTCTGAGTGAGTGAGTGAGTGAGTGTGTGAGTGAGTGAGTGTGTGAGTGAGTGAGTGTGTGAGTGTGTGAGTGTGCGAGTGTGCAAGTGTGTATGCACGAGTGGTGGGCCCTGGTGCTTGGTCTGTAAGCCGTACTTGTACAAGTAATTCGTACTTGTACTACAAGTACGGTGGAGTTTGGTGATCTGGCCCAAAGTCAAATGTGTTTTGGTGATTTGGCCGGTACAGCAAGTTCAGATCACGTACCACGAACATACCAGGCACTGGCGGCGGGGCGGTTCAACGCCAGCAGCATGGCCATCGACGGCCCGCATCCCATGCCGGGTTGGGGCACCGCCGCCCGCCACTGGTAGGGCGGTGCAGATTAACCCTGTGAAACCCACGTTGAAAGCGCCTGGAACTAAGCGCTTGAAACTAAAATATGAAAAACTGCTTTCAATTTTGCCTCAGTTTTGCTGTCAATTTCAACTTGCGCCGCTACACACTGGCTGCTGTTCGGGGACGACGGCGAGGGCGTCCACGACCTGCTAGAGGCCCTCAACCTCGTAGGGCCACGCAGATATTCCTCGACACGACATAGGATGCCGTTTAACGGGTTCAAACTGCGTATCGATGACGCGGCGAGCAATATCTGCCTAGGATGCCATTTAACGGGTTCAAAGTGCGTATCGATGACGTGGCGAGCAATATCTGCCAGTCCTTACAAGCCGGGCCACTCGGACCCCGACACGGAGGAGCCGCCCCCCGGCCCCGGCGCCGCGGCCCCGCCCTTCAACGACGTGCCGCTGCATTACTTCGGCGCCGGCCTTAAGAACGTGCTCAGCCTGCTGGCAAGGGTGTTGCAAATACAGAAAGGGGTTATCGATTATCAGAAACAATGGGTATCGCATCACCGTTAAAAGCCCACTATCATTCATCAATCGGTCCCAAGTGCAATGACTGTCACTATCTATCGATTCTTCTCTATAATGCATACTTCGCAGTTTTTCAGGGTATCTCAAATGGCGGTCGCCAATTCTTGAGTAATAGACGGTCGAATCGCCATATTGTGCCGTTGTATGGCAAATCAGACCGTCTATTTACTCGAGTCTTCCAATTCGAAGGGCGTTGACCGCCGTTTGGTGTACCCTGGAAAACTGCGAAGTACACACCCTTGCCTGGTGGGCGACGAGGCGTTCATCTACTCCATCCCGCGCGGCGCCCCCGACTTCATGGCTGTGGCGCGCTACGGCGTCGACTTCCAGGCCGCGCTCGTCCGCGCGGG
>Ga0307489_10000605_pt1 | contig 22153 bp, 35 predicted proteins | sample SB12metaG_FD_202247 | JGI IMG/M metagenome (GOLD analysis project Ga0307489, IMG submission 202247) | Sea-ice brine microbial communities from Beaufort Sea near Barrow, Alaska, United States - SB 1.2 | ecosystem: Environmental > Aquatic > Marine > Coastal | place: USA: Alaska | collected... | reverse complement strand
CATCAATCATTTCGAACCCTTGTCTCTGGATTGACATGGCATTCTATGACGCGGCGAGCACTGTCACGTCATCGAGCATTTCGAACCCTGTCTCTTAAGAATTGTGGCATCCCATGACGCGGGGTGCACTGCCACGACATCAAACATTTCGAACCCTCGTCTCTTGAATTACATGGCATCCTATGACGTGGCGAGCAATATCTATCAGTCCCTCGGAAGTGGTACCTCGGACACGACGACATCTACCTGCCCGGGCAGGAGGCGCCGTTCGACGTCACGGCAGGGGGGTTATTGAGAACGAGCACTCGACTGACGTTGAACTCCCTCCTCCTCCCTCTCCTCCTCGTCCTCCTCCTCCTCCGCTTAATCCTCCTCCTCCTCCGCTTCATCCTCCTCCTCCTCCTCCGCTTAATCCGCGCGTCTTTTTGAGCATTGACAATGAAGGTGAGTCATGCTCCGACCCTGTCGAGTGCTTGTTCTCAATGACCCTTTCGCCCATTCCCACTCGAGTTGAGTCATATGTCGAGCTCTGTCGAGTGCTTGTTCTCAATGATCCTACCGCCCGGTGCCGCGGCGCATCAACTGCCTGGCGCTAGACGACGTCAAAGTTGCCTCGGTTTCCTTGGCAGGGGGCTTATTGAGAACCGGCACGCGTCCGGCGTTGAGCCTCCTCCTCCTCCTCCGCGCTTCTGAGTGACCACTCACCCAGAAGGTAAGTTTAGCTCGCTGTCGATTCGAGTGCTTGTTCTTAATGGCCCTCTTGGCCATTAACCCTGGAGGTGGGTCATGCTCTGACGTCGGCTCTAATGCTTGTTCGCAATGACCCTGCTGCTGGGGCTGGTCCCACGTCGCGGTGCTAGACAGAGACGGCAACGTCTTCACATGGGGCTACGGCGGCAACGGCCGGCTGGGTAAGGCGGTGCAAGTTGATCGGGTGATACCCATGTTGAAAGTGCCTGGAATTATGCGCTGCATTACGCGCTTGAAATTACATTATGATGAACTATTGTTAGGTTTTGCTGTCAAATTCAAATAGCGCCGCTACAGCTGGGGCACGGCGACGTGGAGACTTGCCGGGGGCCGCGGATGGTGCACGGCGCGCCGTTGAGGGAGGTGGCCTCCGTCGCGGCCGGGGGCGCCTTCACGCTGGCGCGGTGTAAGAATGGGCTGGTCCTGGCAGGGTGGTTATTGACAACAAGCACTCGACCGACGTCAAATGGCGGAGGAGGTTTGTTGACGCTCACCATTTGAGTGCCTTGGGGCTCGATGCACGTTGGAAAGCACTCGACCGACGTTGAGACTCCTCCACCTCCTCCTCCGCGCGTCTGCATGAGCAATCACCCTGACTGTAAGCCATGCTCGAAATAAGCTCGAGCACCTGTTCTCAATGACCCTCCAGCTAGGCGTGGGGCGCTGGGCACTGCTCGGGGCAGGGCGACAGCGGTAGCAAGAAGGACCTGTTGCTCCCGCAAGTTATCCCGGCTACAAAAAATATGGACGTGACAACGGTAGCGGCGGGGGGGCTGCATGCCGCGCTGCTGACCCGCACGGGGATGTGTTACACCTGGGGGTGGGGCGAGTGCGGACAGCTGGGTTTGGGCCGCCAAGTGAAGGAGGCAGGCTAAGTGACTGGTCATCCTTCTAGTCGTAAACCTTCGTTTTGTTGACATCCACCACACTTCCACAGCCACGTTAGACCCTCGTGTATTGATGTGCTATGACGCGTCGAGCTATGCTTGCCTACAGCCACGTTAAACCCTCGACCCTCGTTTCTTGCTACGCAGTTTTGAGACCCGGACTTAGTTCGGATGGCACGTGGCAAATTTTGCCACCCCTGGATGTCACGTATTCCTGATCATTATCTTGTTACAACACGTGTGATCACGTGTTTTGCCACTGATTACGTGAACATCGCCCGGGTTCGCGGTAATATCTTTTCGTGATATCGAGTTAGTGTCGAGTCCAATTTCTGATTTTCACACTGAAAATGGGGGGACTCCATCCGAACTAAGTACCGAGGGCAAAACTGCGTAGTGCGTGGCCCTGGTGGAAGGTTGTGCGGGAGCCGACTCGCGTGGACACGATGGACCAGCGGATCACCATGGCAGGGCGGTCCAGGCTGAAACTGGTTGAATCCCGTGATTACCGCGCCTGTATTTCAGCACTTGAAGGCGTCTTGCGACCGCGTCTTGCGACCGCGTCTTGCGACCGCGTCTCGCGCAGTGGAAGTGGTTACTGATATACACATGGCAGCGGTGTGAAGCACATCTGGGGCGCGGAATTGTTGTGTGACAAAGCGATGAAGTTGAGCTCCCTCGGCTCAACCGCATGCCGCGAATCTCGGGTCATAACAGCCAGACCAGGCAGACAGCAACAGCTAAAATTCATGGTGTTTCCGCTTCCAAACTCTGCTTACAATTTAAGCTTGTGCCGCTACTCAATGGTGGCGTGCGGCGCGTACCACACCGCGCTCGTGGAGGAGGGCGGGGATCTGATGGATAGTGCTCGCCACGTCATAGGATGCCATCTGACTCGAGAAACAAGGATCCGGGATGCGTTTGATGACGTGGCGAGCACTGTTTGTCAGTCCCTAGAGGAGGGTGGGGATCTGATGACGTTCGGCGCCGGGGCCAAGCGCTACGTGGAGAGCCAGGACGAGGTGGGCGAGGTACGGCGGTGCAAGTTGACCCCTCCAAACCCAAGTTGAACCCCCTGGAATCAAGGGCTTGCAACTGCCTACCCAGTTCTGGTGGGAGGGTCAAATGGGGACGGCGCGTGGCGCGGTCTTGTCACGATCCTTGAATTAACAGACCCTCGCCCATACATGTTTTTGTCTCCCGTGTACGGGAGACTGATCTACACTGTAATTCATATAAGCGACCGTCCATTGAGTCAAGCAAGCTCAAATCCCCGTTTGATCCCCCCACCCGAGCTGCGTAGACGGCACGTTACACTGCTTTCCAGGTTTGCTTTAAAAGTCAACTTGCGCCGCTACAGCGAGGGCGAGGGCTTGCGGGAGAAGCTGGGTGCGAAAATTGAAGCATTGAATATGGCCTCGAAAAATATGCCCGCCAGGACTAATAGCTGGCAGACCAAGATGGGTAAAACCGGGCTGAAGGGTGCGTTCGGGGGGCCACCGGACTTACCAGGCAAGGAGTTGCTCTCGTCCACTTCTCAGCTCGACACTCGTCCACTCTTTGGCTCAACGTAAGCACATTTTGTGGGACACGCTGCATAATTTCAGTGTTTCAGCGACCAAAGACGGCTGCGGTTGATCTGGAAAGTGGACGGGTGTAAGCCTCTGGTCTCAGGGGCGACCAGCAAGGCTAAAACAGGGCCGGAGGCAGGGGCTTCCACTCGTCCATTCCTCAGCTCGACCTGAACCGTAACAGCTCACCGATACCCTCCAACCACGCATCGTATTCTATGAAAGTTCTCACGTCAAGCCATAATGTGGACGAGTGTAAACCTCTGGCCGGAGGGTTTGCACGGGGGGGAGGAGGACAGGCCCAAGCTGGCGGGGGAGGAGGGGGGCGAGGCAGAGGTCCGGGACGATCTGGCAGGGGCTGTATAACCTGGCGTGCCCTATTCAGCTCATGTTACAGCAGCTGTCTGTACCTGAAATCAATCGCAGCTGGCAGTCATCCGGGCATTATGCTTTGGCGATGCTTTCTTGCTTCATCGGAGTCGTGAAGGGAACTCCACTTCATACCTCGAAGGTACTTTGTTCAAGTTGAGCTAGGCAGGGAGCGTCGCGGCCAGGCCCTAAACCCTAAACCCTGAACCCTAAACCCTAAGCACTAAACCCTAAACCTCAAACCTGGCCCTACACACGGGGCTTCACGCCCGAGGAGCGCAAGGAGCGCAGGCTGAGGCTCAAGCTCGAGGCAGGGCGGTGCAGGTTGACCCTATCAAACCCACGTTGAAAGCGCCTGGAATTGTGCGCTTGAAACTGAAATATTATGCAGCAGTTTCAAGTTTTGCTTTCACATTCAAGTTGCGCCGCTACATCGAGGAAGAGGTAGGGCGGTGAAGTTTGATTCCGCGTTGACCCCAGGTTAACCCCGTGCTGACTCGAGGTTGACCGCATGTCGGCTTCAGGTTGACCGCTCTGGTCTTCTGCGTTTGAAGGTCAAACATGATGAAGCGCCTTCAAAATTTGCTTTCAAATTTAGGTTGCGCCGTTACATTTAGGAATTCAACCTAGAGCTGGCGGGGCGCGCCATGAACATCAAAACCTACACGGTAGGGCGGTGCAGGTTGACCCTATCAAACCCAAGTCGAAACTGCTTGGAGCTAAGCGCTTGAAACTGATGTGTGATATATACTGCTTTCAAATTGTGCTTTCAAATTCAACTTGCGCCGCTACAACACGGGCAGCGGAAAGGGGGCGGGGACTTACACTCGTTCACTTCTCATCAACGTCAACTCTTTCTGTGGCATACGTTCGGTGGCTCCAGTAGCATATGAACATAACGATGGGTCATGACTCGTCACAAACTGGACATTGATCGGCTCACCAAGCAAAAGGCTTAGCATATGAACATAACGATGGGTCATGACTCGTCGCAAACTGGACATTAATCGGCTCACCGACCTAAACGGCTTAGCTGACGTGAGTAGTGGACTTGTGGAAGCCCCTGGCGGTGGGGTACCAAAGTCCAGGAAGGGTACCGCGAGTATGTGGTTCAGAAGCGCAATAAAGCCATTGACGGGACAAGTATGTTCAAGGCCGATCTGGAGCATATTCATAAGGATGAGGCGAAGCAGAAGCGTATTAAGGCAGGGTGGGTGGCGAATTGAGAACAAGCACTCAACCGACGTTCAGTTTCCTACTTATCCTCTGCGCCAAGATATGAGCATTCACTCTGAAGATGAGCCGTGCTCCGATCTCGGTTGTGTGCTTGTTCTCAATAACCCTCCTGCCACATTTAACCTGAAGTTAAACTCAGTGTCGGACTTGGTATCGAAGGTATGGTGTCGAATCCCGTTCGAACCATCAGAATAGTCCATTTCGAAAGTCCCACCAACCGACTCGCCGGAAGTCCGACCGGGTCGCGATCCTTGAGTAAATAGACCGTCGATTTCGAGGAGATAAAAGTGACCGGTCACTCCTACACTGAGTTTAAGTCATGTTCTGATATCGGTCGAGAGGTCGTTCTCAACGATCCTCCCGCGAGGAGACTCTGAAGCGCGAGGCCAACATGACAAAGACGGATCTTCAGGAAATGGATCATGCAGGGGGGTTCTTGAGAACAAGCGCTCGACCAACATTGAATCTCCTCTTGCTCCGCGGCGCATCCATATGAGCATTCACCTGCCTGTATGACAACTCACCCATGCTCCGATCTTGGTCGGGCAGTCAGCGCAACCGGCTTAATTAAGCCGCTTTCCAAACCAGCCCCGAACTTGGATCTCATTTTCGCGTATGGGCATTTCACCTACCAGATTTGATTGCGCGCCGCGCTAAGGGAGAAATTTGGATTTGTTGAATAAGTTAGGGGGGGGGGGGAATTTCGTCGGTGAAATGAATGCCCATACGCGATCCAAGTTTGGAAAGTCGGCGAATTTCGTCGGTGAAATGCCCATACGCGATCCAAGTTCGGAAAGTCGGCTTAATTACGGCTTAATGAAGCCGGTTAAGTGGAATTTCGGGTGCTTGCTCCCAATGACCCTCCCATCAGGCGAAGTCAGATGCAGAGTGGGACCGGCGCATGGAAAAATGTTGCACCGGTTGTATGGCAGGGCCGGGTACGTCATACTTGTTTTCCCACTTTTTCTTACTATTTCTATGCTTAGGGAGTCTGCGAATCCTGCGTTACCAGTCCCCTCTTCCTTTTCACGGTAACACACGACATATGCTCCCACCGCAACATCCACCGCATTTACACCCTCGTTACGATGACCCTGAAAGTTATTACATGTGCCATCCTTGACGTGGCAAGCGATATCATAAACCCTAAACCCTAAACCCTAATCTCTAAACTCTAAATTCCAAACCCTAATCCCTAAACCCTATCTGTATGGCCCTACGGCATGCTCTGGATCAGCCTCGGCGTAGACAGCTTGTTCAACCCCATGGTAGGGCAGTGCAGGTTGACCTGACCCTATCAGGTTCCAGGGTTAACCCTAAACCCTAAACCCTAAACCCTAAACCCTGAACCCCACGTTGAAAGCGTCTGGAACTAAGCGCTTGAAACTGAAACTTGTTGAACTGCTTTCACGATTTGCCTTGAAAGTCAACTTGCGCCGCTACACCGTGGCGTTTCTGCGCCGCAACTTCACGCGCGCGGGGTGGCGCGCGGAGCGGAAGAAAAAAAAAAACGCAGTCGAGGTAAGGCGGTGCAGGCAGATGGTAGATCGGACATCATTGATATATCGATAGGGATATCGATATGGTATATGGGTTATCGATATGGGATATGGTATATCGATACTGCTATCTACCAGATATCGATGGGGATATCGATATGGTATATGGGTTATCAATATGGGATATGTTATATCGATGTGGTTATCTACCATATCGATATGGTCATCCTACATATCGATTTTGGGTATGGGCTAATGATATGTGAGATGACAGTATCGATATGGTCATTCTCGATATCGTTATGGGATATCTTGTCACTCTGGGTGCAGGTTGATAGTATCAGAACCCGTGTTGACATGAAAGCGCCTACAGCCTAGTCTGTAAAGCGTACTGTATAAAGTATCTCATACTACCCGTAGTAAGCAGGCATTTGGTTATTTTCACCAAAAGTCATTTGACTTCAGGCCAAATCACCAAACTCCAGCTTACTAAAAGTTACTAGCCCACAGACTAGGCACTATGGTCTCAGCGCTTGAAACTACAATATCTTGAACTGCTGTCAACGTTTGCTTTCAATTTCAGCTTGCGCCGCTGCCTCGAGGACTTGGAGAGCAATAAGTTGCAGAGCAAGGAAGACGAGGTGCACATGGCGTGGGCGCGGCAACTGGACGGACGGCATGGGGAGATGTGCCGCCTGGGGTTCGCGGGCAGGGACTAACACTTGTCCACTTTGCATCTCAAGTAATCACTCTTTGTGGTGCACGTTTCAGGGACTAACAAATGGAAAAGGTTGAGCTGAGAAGTGGACGATTAAAAGGCTCGTACACTCGTCCACTTCTCGCCTAGACGTGTCCACTGTTCCCGGGAAACCTTAGGTGATTGCAGGGTTTCAGTGACAAAGACGGCTTAGGTTGAGCTCAGAAGTGTTCGAGTGTAAGCCCCTGTTCGCGGGACTGGCTGAGATGAGGGAGGCAGGGACTGATGGATAGTGCTCGCCTCGTCATCAATCGCATCTTGATTACTCGTTTCTTGAATTCATTGGCATCCTACGACGTGGCGAGTGGGACTGATGGATAGTGCTCGCCACGTCATCACACGCATATAACCCTCGTTTCTTGAGTCGAATGGCATCCTACGACGTGGTCAGCACTATCCTACGACGTGGTCAGCACTATCTATCAGTCCCTAGATGGATAGTGCTCGCCACGTCATCAAACGCATTTAAACCCTCGTTTCTTGAGTTGTACGGCATCCTATGTCGTGGCGAGCACTATCTGCCAGGCCCATTGCCCGCCGCGTCATCAAAAGCTATTCGAACCCTCATTTCTCGAGTCAAACTGGTATCCTACAACGTGACCATCGCTATCCATCAGATCCTATTGACAGGAGGGGGCGGGGGACCGGCTGAGACCGCGGGTGGTGGCCGGCGCGTGGCGGCTGCGCGCAGGCAGCCGCCTGATTGGCGTGTCATGCGGTATGGCCTGGCGGATCTTTGGCACCTGACATCCCTATGATGGGAACCTGACCCCCCTAGAATGGGCACCTGGACCCCCTATATTGGTCGCCTGTCCGTGTCCCCCCAATAATGGGCACCTGACACGCTTATAATGCTCGCCAAGTCATAGGGTACCGGTTAGCTCAAGAGACGAAGGGCCAAAGCAAGTTGGATGACGCGGCGAGTACTATCTGGCGGACATTGCTTGACAGGTCATGGGGTGCCATTTCAGTCAAGATACCTGGCTTCAATAAGCGTTGGATGACCTGGCGAGCAATATCCGCCAGGCCTTAACGAGCGGGCCATATCACACGCTGGCGGTGACGGAGTTTGGAGAGGTGTACGCGTTTGGAATGGGGCTGAGCGGGCGGCTCGGTGTCGGTCACTTCGAGGTAGGGCTCGGCGGTGCATGTTGACCCCAGGTTGACCCCGGGTTGACCCCGGGTTGACCTCGCTTGATTTCAGCGCTCCAAGCAAAAAGATGATGAGCCGCTTTCAGTATATCGCCCAGGTGAAATGCCCATACAGAGTTGCGGGCAAAGCTGCAGCGCTCCGTGCGGGAAAGCGGGCGCCAAGTTGAATGCCCATAGAGAGTTGCGGGCAATGCGTCAGCGCTCGGCGCGGGAAGCGACATACCGAAAATGGACAATTTCAACTTGCGACCCTGTGCCGAGGCGTGCGGCGCGCCGACGCTGCTGCAATCTTTGCAGAAGGTAAGGCGATGCAGGTTGACCCTATCAAACCCACGCTGCAAGCGTCTGGAATTAAGTTCTTAAAACCGAGATATGGCAAACCGCTTTCACAATATGCTTTCAAATTCAAATTGCGCCGCTACAAGAAGGCGGGGGTGTCGGTCGGACATCCGGCAGGGCCTTACACTCATCCACTTTACTTTGTCCACCTTCTAATAGGCCGGTTTCGGTATATCGCTTCCCGCGCCGAGCGCTGACGCTTTGCCCGCAACTCTGTATGGGCATTTAACCTGGCGCCCGCTTTCCTGTGCGGAGCGCTGACGCTTTGCCCGCGACTCTGTATGTGCATTGCATTCAGGCGATATACCGAAATCGGCCTATAAACCCCCCCCCCTCATATATCCACTTGTCGAATCACCGTTACGTACGCTTTGTGTCAACACATGGTGGACGCAGTCTCACAATGATCAGGTCGGCTCAGGCTGAGATGTAAAGTGGACGGGCGTGAGGATTCAGCTCGATCGCAATCGGGCTTTGCTCATACGTATGACTACCCAATTTCGGCACAATCCGGGAGCGCAAATGACACACCGGAACCAAGGCGACTGCGAGTTGTTCAGCCTCGGCGCGTGTACCGGTACATAAATAATGGTCACAGGCAAATAGAATGATGTACCGCAATTGGGTACTCCAATGTTGATTATGATCGAACTGAATCCTGATGTGGACGGGTGTAGATCGGATATCAATGAGATCGATATGAATTTCGATGTGGGATATGGGATATCGATTTGGGATACGGTATATCGATATGATTATCTACCATGTCGATTTGGTCATCCTGGATATCGATATGGGATATGGGCTAATGATATGGGAGATGACAGTATCGATATGGTAATCTCCCATATCAATATGGGATATCTGGTCACTCTGTGTAAGCCCCTGGCATCCGGGGCGGCGCATGGGGTTCAACGCGTACACGGCAGGGGCTTACACTCGTCCACTTTTCAGCTCAACTTGAGCCGTTTCCGACACAACATACCCCCTACGCTCCGCCTGTTCCCCCCTGACACCTCCTACACAATCACCAAACAACCCCTGAATACACCCCCTATCCCACAGAAAGTGCTTACGTTGAGCCAAAAAGTGGACGAGTGTAAGCCACTGGTACACGGGCGGCGCCGACGACGCCACCACGGCGTTGAAGCTGTCGGGTCGCACCAAGGTGCCATCCATGCCCAACCGGCAGGGGCTCCCACTCCTCCACTTTCCCGGCTCACCTTCATGCACTTTTGATCGGATAACCCTAATCCCTAATCCCTAAACCCTAAACCCTAAACTCTAAACCCTAAATCCCAAAGTGCCATCGATGCCCAACCGGCAGGGTGTCCCACTCCTCCGCCTTCCCGGCTCACCTTAAACTCAGGGTAGGGGTGACCAGTCACCCTTACCTCCTCGAAATCCAGGGCCAATTATCTAAAGGACGGCGATCCGGTCGGACTTTCAGCGAGTCGATCGGTGGGATTTTCAAAAGGGACAGTTTTGATTGGTCGAACGGGATTCAGTACCATGCCTTCGATACCAGACCCGACACTGAGTTCAAGCACTTTTGATCGGACACGTTGGTTGCTTTGAAGGCAGTACAACTAGTACTGTTGGTATCAATCATAGAGGACGCCCTATCGACGCGCGGAACGGTAATCCTACCCACGGCATTGAGTATGATACAAAACATAATTAGTTCCGGCGTCACCTGAGTTGCACGGTTTCAGAGACAAAAGCGGCGCAGGCTGACCGGATAAGTGGACGTGTGTGAGCCCCTGCCAAACGGGCCCGGAAGGCGGGCGATCCGGTGGCGCTGGGCAGGGGCTTACCTCGTCCACTTTCCAGCTCAACGTAAGCGCTTTCTGTGGGATAAGGGGTGCGTTTAGGGGCTGATTAAGGGGTGTTCAGAGGGTGTGTACGGGGTGTGCAGGGGGAGTTAGGGGGGATTAGGGGGTGTTCAGGGTATGTTTATTGTCAGAAATGGCCCAGGTTGAGCTGAGAAGTGGACGAGTGTAAGCCCCTGGCGCTGGGCCTGAGCCAAACCTTCAGCACGGGGACGGATACGGAGACTGCTAGGCAGGGGCTTACACTCGTTCACTTTTCAGCTCAACCTGAGCCACATCTGACACGATTTACACCCTTTACACCCCCCAACATCCCCCGACGCCTCCTAAACACGTGTAAGACAACCCCTAAACATTCCCTCAATGCACCCCCTATCCCACAGAAAGTGCTTACGTTGAGCCGAAAAGTAGACGAGTGTAAGCCCCTGTTGCGAGGTCCGTATCATCACCTCCGCAGGCGGATCTGGACGATGACATGGTTGCAGAGTTCACGGGCAGGGGCTTACACTCGTTCCGGTTCCAGCTCAAGTTGAGCTCTTCTGTCCACCGTGTAACCCAACTTAACTCATGAATGTGTCCTGGAGTTGCTCAAGTTGAGCTCGAACGTGAACGAGTGCAAGCCCCTGTTCACAGGGGGGCGGTACACGCCACATGCCCCCACCGGCACCCCACAACATCAATCCATGCTTGCCATTGCGGACCGGCCTCCTGACCGAATCCCAAGCCGCAACCGACCCCCGCCCCCGCCCCCGCCCCCGCCTCCGCCGGCCGCCCCCGGCCTCGACCGTGCATCGCCACCCCCGGCAGGGGCTCACACTCGTTCTCTTTTCACCTCAACGTAAGCGCTTTCTGCGGGATATGGGGTGCGTGTATGGGTTGTTTCAGGGGTGTTCAGGGGGTATTAGGAGGTGTGCAGGGTGAGTTTTTGTTGCATAAAAGGCGCAGGTTGAGCTGAGAAGTGGACGAGTGTAAGCCCCTGGCTCCCGGCCGACCGTCACCCAGGAAGGGTCATGATCGACGACATCCTGGTAAGGCGGTGCAGGTTGACCCTATCAAACCCACGTTGAAAGCGCCTGGAATTCAGCTCTTAAACCTGACATATGACATACCGCTTTCAAATTTTGCTTTCAAATTCAACTTGCGCCGCTACATCTTGGGCGTGGGATCCCATACACTGGGTTTACCCAAGGCAGGGTGGTGCATGTTGTAGCCAGTATTCCAAAGAACGTAGAAAACATTGCCCTTTCAAGGCAGGTAAAATTATCCCCGCATGGCTGGCGTGTCCCTTGTTTTTTTGAAAATGAAAACTTGTTGAACCTCGTGTTGAAATCGCCTCGCCTGATTACACCGCGTGAGACTAACATATGATGAACCGCGTTGTAATCTTGCCATCATTGTCAACTTGTGCCGCTATACCCAGGTCTGAAGTCCCGCCCCGTAGTTCAGTAGCCGCGAGTTCATCGCGTGTGTTGGGAGATTATTTGTGAACATCGCCTAAATAAAGAAGTTTAGCTACATAATTCTCGACCTCTCAGCCTCTCTCTCCCTCTCTCGCTTTCTCTCGACACACCGCCGCCGCCGCCGCGGCCTGCTTGGTCCATCCGTTGTCCCCGTTGCAGAAGCCCAGCGGGTTCATCTCTCTGCCCGTCTTCCCCACCACCTCCGCCAGGTCGCCATCCCCGACGGCGGAACCGCCGCCGCCGCCGCCTCGAGTTAGATTATCTCAATGTACACTTTCGAGACTGATATAGGATATGGGATATGATACATCAATATGGTTACCGACCATATCGATATGGTCAGCCTGGATATTAATATGGGATATGGGCTATTAATATGGGAGATGACAGTATCCATACGGTCATCTCCCATATCGATATGGGATATCTTGTCACTCTGTGTCCTTCCTCTGCGGCGTATTGGCGAGTTTGGCATTCCACGGGCAGTGGTGCGCCCGTGCCCACTGCAGCAACTCCAGGTGCCCGCCCGCAGCGGCGGCGGAACAAGTAAGCTCATCCCACGGGCAGTGGTGCTCCCGAGGCCACTTCAACATCTCCACGTGCCCGCCATCAGCGGCGCCTGCACAACAGCCCCGGTTCGGGTCAGCAACGAGGGATGTTCTCCTGCCTCGGGCAGCCGTGCTCCCGCGCCCACATCAGCGTCTCTTGGGCGACCGCCCTGAGCAGCGCTCGCACAACGGTTCGACTCATTCCACGGGCAGTTTTGCTCCCGGAGCCACCCAACCAACACCTCGAGGTGCCCGCCGTGAGCGGCGAGTGCACAACAACCCAAGTCCGGGTCGTCATCGGCATTCTCCCCCTTTTGACAGCCGTGCTCCCGCGCCCACTGCAGCACCTACAGCAACCGCTTCGGGCAATCTGCGCACACGTCCCGGCCTCCCACGGGCACCCGTTGTCCTTCGCCCAAGCCAGCCTCTCGACGGACAACAAAAGTCCACGAGCTTGAGCGTCATCGCCCCTCCCTTCCCCGCGCGCCGCAGGTAATTGGCCACCACCAAGCGCCAGCCAAGGCTTCCCCACCTGCGCGAAGATTGCCACGAATCCACCCAAAATGCTGCTCGGATCCTGGTACGAATTCAGTATGCACGGTGTCTGCCTTGTCAGGTGTCCACGTTTTCCTTCACACTGGCTTTGCTCAAAAGGTCCACGTTGCTCGAAGCTTCATTATCCAGCCACACGCGCCCAACACGGCAACGGCCCGCACACTTCCCCATACAACAGCGACACAAGTCGGCAGCAACTCGTCCGCGACCGGCCACCAAGTGCGGCTTCACCGCGGTCCCTCTGCTCTCTGCGCCGGCGAGGCTCGCTGCCGTCCCCGGCGTCCCCCGCCGCCCACAACCCACTTGGTGAACTTGCGTCCCAACACTAGCACGCCTCCCCCTCCTCCTCCTCATGCTCCTCCTCCTCCTCCTCCTCCCCCTCCTTCTCCTCCTCCTCCTCCTTTTTCTCCCACTCCCCCTCCTCCTTCTCCTCCTCCCCCGCCTACTCCTTCTCTTCCTCCTTCTCCTCCTCCCGCAACCCTCGTGTTACCCCCCCGAGAACCCGCCGCGACACGCTGTCGTCGTTCGACTCGACGGGCGCCTCTTACATGCACGCGCGCGTCGCGGGTCCGTTGGTTGGTGACGGACTATGCGATACGACTTGCCCTCTTGACGCTTTTGAAGCCCGCCCCTCCTATGAGAAAGGGAGGCGGTGTGAAAATCGTGTTTGGTATATTCTTTGACACGCGGACCGAAGCGTGTCTCCCGCTCGTTCGTCCTTTTCCGAGCGCGACTCTGCCGCACGACGGCAAACTTGGCCGCCGTGCCGCGCTTGCTTCAGCCCCGCGTGCGGCCCCGCCGTGACGCTCCAGGCTGAGCCTCGCTCGTTCCGCTATTCTGTGCTCTTCGTTTCCTTGGAAAGTTATTAGACTCCTCGAATGCCACTCCTGCCACCTTCACTGTCACCTCCCAGAGCAAACACACGGTCATGAATCGAGCGGTGTCTTGGTGACTTCTGCATGTCCTCACCGACCGGGCCGCGGGTCGGACTCCGCGTAACGTTTCTGCGACTTTCTTCGTTACGCGGGGTTATGCGCGGCATATCGCATATTGAGGGTACCGCCGCGCGGCTAGCCACGGCTCGTTCTCCCCCCTTCAAGCCGAGCGTGCATCTGTGACCGCCAAGACCTTGAAGTTGTACTGAAGCTCTCCTTTTCTCCCTCCCTCACGCCGCAGCTCTCGTGTTCCGCCTCCCCGCCCTTTTTGTCTCGTCCGTGTCCGGCCTCCGCCGACCGCCCAACAGCACCTCGCGCGAGTTGTCAGCGTCAGCGCAAGGTGAGCGCCATGCCCGCGGTCCCTCGCCCGCTGCCCGCGTCCCACCGCTCGCCCGACATTCATGTGCACCTCTCAAGTTTGACGGGGGCTCGGCGCAAGCCGTGTGCCCCTGTTACACGCTGAAGCGTCCCACTCACCATGGAGGACTGCACCGTGAAAGCCCAAGTGTCTCCTCATACACGTTGACGCGTCTCTCTCGCTGCTCGAAAGTTTGGTGCCTCCTTCTCATACCCGCGGAAGCATCTCTTGCGCGGGATTATGCGCGTGCCAAGTGTCCCCTTCAAGCCCGGTGTCCCCTTAAACAATTGAAGCGTCTCACTCTTTTTCGGGGGGTCGGGTGAGTGGTGCCTCCGCAGACTCGCGGAAGCGTCTACCTCTCTTTCTCACGGCATCTAAAATTCTCCCCCTTCCCCACTTCGATCCACCTCGGTCGTGTAGGGTCTCTACACTCTAAGGGCGATGGTCTCCGCCCGCATGCTCGCACTCGCCGTGGGGTTGATGGTCTTCGTTGCCACCGGCGACGTTTCCGCGCAGGGAGCTGCCAACGTCGCCCCGCGCGGCGCTGCGGTCCGCGCGCCGGCGGCTGCTCCCTTGATCGCCGAGCTGCGGCCGAACGCCATTGACGATGCGAATGCCACCCACGGTGCGTTTAGCGCAACTGACGGCAAAGGTTGTCGACCCGTCGTGTCTGTGTGTTGATTGCCTCCCCCGATACATCTCACGCATGGTGGTATAGCCATACGCGGGCAAGGCGAAAGCTTGATGCCTCCTAGTCCGCGAGGAAGCGTCTTCCCGACAATCACGGGTGCTTGGTGCATCCTCATACGCGCGAAAACGTCTCACTATGTCTCCATTTCGTGCCTTGTGCACCAACCCCGTGAGTATCCGGACGCCACTGCCGTGCCGTCCTTATTATGCGCCGACGAGCGCGCGACACACCAATCCATACATATTTTATTGGCCGTTAACACATGTTTCATCTGCGCCGGCCATCGTGCGCAGGCTTTGGTGCCGCCGCGAGACCTATCGGCGTCTCGCGCTCTTCAACGACCTCTGCCGCGGACGTCGTGACCGGCGGCATGCGCGGCGAGTCCATCGCTAGCCGGTGGAACTACTACCACCGCCCCTCCCGATGCTACAAGCGCGCGTGCAAGGCAAGGGCTTACACTCTTCCACTTCTCAACTCAACTTGAGCCGATTTTGTCTAGAGGATACACAGCAAGTGTCCACTTCTCCGCTCAACCTTAGACGTTTTTGCCGGTGAAACACCTCAACATAACCCACAACAAGTCGGTGTTCACGTCTGGCCGAAAATTGGATGCGTGTAGCCCACAAAATACGCTCACATTGAGCGTAGGAGCGAATGGCCCTATTGCGCGGTGTTAGGGACCAAAGGCGATTGTTGCAACGGTGACGTGTGCTTCTCCACGGTAGGGCGGCGCCGGTTGACCCTCTGAAAAACCCAGGTGAAGCTGCCGGGATCTAAGCGCTTGAAACGAAAGTGTGGTATACTGCATTCAACTCCTGCTTGCAACTAGAGTGACAGAATATCCCATATCGATACGGCCTATTTTCATAGCGTCATCTCACACATCGATACTTTCATCTTGAGGTCATCATCCTTATCCACACAGTCATCTTAGGTTCATATTCCATATGGATCCGTCATCTTGTCATCTTGTGAACAACATGATTGCCTCATATCTTGTCACTACATGATTGCATCACATCTTGTCACTCTGCTTTCAATTTCAAATTGCGCCCCTACACCAAGTTCTACAGCAACAAGCACTACAAACCCACTCCCAAGTGCAAGCGCTGCCGCGCGAAAGGCATGGACTTACACTCGTTCACCCTTCAAAATTGAACATGAGTTGGTTCCGACGCAAAATCCACCCTAAACACCCCCTAACACCCCGGAAACACCCCTCACACACGCCTTGAACAACCCCTAAACATTCATTACACAATCCCTCGATGTACCTTTTCTCCCGCTGAAGGTGCTTCCGTTGAGCGCAGAAGTGGACGAGTGTAAGCCCCTTGTAGAAGGGGCGGCTTGCTCCATCTGGAAACCGTGATGCGCAGGCTTCGAGGTAGGGCAATGCCGACCGCATCAAACCCCGTGTTGAAAGCGCCCACGGTCTGAGTGCTTGAAGCTGAAATATGATGAACCGCTTTCAAACGTTGGTTTCGAAATCAACTATCGCCGCTACATTGAGTGCGACACGGCGGGGCGCTGGCGCTACGGAGGTAAGGCGGTGCAACATGACCCGATGACACCCGAGTTGAAATGGCCTTGAAATGGCCTACTATGCAAAACAATTCTTGACAATCACTGCGCACAACGGATTGGGGGGGACAAATGGGATTTAAAACCGCTTGAATTAAGAGGCGGCAGCGCACACACATTGCATGGTAGATTAGTGAGGGAAAAGCGTATGGGCGAGGGTCTGGTAACTCAACGATCGTGACTTGACCGCGCTACGCGCCATCCCCTTTCGCCCCCTCCGACAGATCGGCATAGAATGAATTATGATAAATTGCCAAATTGTATTCAAGCTTTGCCGTCAATTTCATCTTGCGCCGCCACTCCGAGGGAAGTGCGTCATGTCGGCTCCGACGGTCCCGGTGGCTCCGACGGTCCCGGCGGCTCCGACGGTCCCGGCGGCTCCGACGGTCCCGGCGGCTCCGACGATCTCGGCGATCACCCAGGCCGACTTCAAGGACGCCATTGCCAAGTGCTTGGATGAGGATGCGGCAAGGCGGAGCACGTTCCCATAAGGTTTTCCCATATCGTGGTTGAACTCTCGAGAATTGAACCCCTCGTGTGTTCATGACACGGTACCCACACTAGCGTTTAACTGCGCCCTTCGTAATTGTATGTTGGAGCATGATCGCAAGAGCCCTCGCCGCGTGAAACCTGGTCTTGAACCGCCTGTGATTTCAATGCTCGAAGGTACAATATGATGAATTGCTTTCAAACTTTGGTTTTGAATTAAACTTACGTCTCTACAACGCGATGAACGGGATATGCCCCGACAGCAACTACACCACCATGTACGGCACGATCCCGGAGTGGAACACGGCGGAGATCACCGACATGAGCAACGCGCTCGAGGACCGGTCCGAGTTCACCGGCGACCTCCGCCGATGGCAGGGTCACGATACGGTCATTGCCCTTAGAATACAGTCCGAATCAAATCAGGGGTTGCCCATACGATGCCCTCCTCGATCCGTGTACAAGCGGGGCGCGCAAATGACACATGGCACCCGGTTTCACAAGCAAAAAAACCCCGCGTTTGCGCCAGGCGGCGAGACATCGTCCCTCCACACGGCCTGCGCGGAGACGCCTCGCCACCGGGATCGTCCCGGTGAGAACACACCACACGTTCGGTCGTATCCCGCGCACGCATACCCAATGTATAACGTCGCGACCGCTTGCAAAGCACGGATCCGCATCCGGGCCGGCTCGCGTTTTCCCAATAAAATGCCGAACGCCACCGGCGGCATAACTCGGCGCGCGACTCGAAGCATGGGTCGTAAGCGAGTGCGCGAGTCGGCAGGGGACGCAACGCAACGCAAGCGTGCCGTCCAACGCGAGAACCTCGCCCGCCGCGCGGAGCAGTCGGCACAAACGGCGCATACGATTGCGAGTTATCTCCGCCGGGCGTGTTGTGACAGAACACAAATAGTGATTGTTTTTTCACGCAAATATATTTATGTACACGGACCGCCCACCTCAAAGCTTGATTTGGCTCGGACTGAATCCTTATCACATACGTGATGTCCCCTGTCGATATTGTGAGCTTAGGCCGATCCTATTCAATTTCGAGACCCGGTCCCGCACCCTCGATTCGTGGGATTTCGTACGATTCATATCGGTTTTGGTGTCATTTCGCCCATACGACGCAATATATTTTGGGTCTAGTGTTGCTCGTCCGTTAATAATTTATGTATATGGTCATTTTGCCCATACGAGTTAGACCGACACGCCAATCCCACTTGCCCGCCGCCCCTCTACCCATTCAACCCAAATTGTTGACCGGATCTCGAGGTTTAATCAAGCTGGCCTTAATAAGGTAGTCTTCCACATCGACGCCGTCATCTCTCACGTCGACACTATCATCCTAAGGTCAGCTTCCATATCGATACTGTCATCTTGCCATCTTGTTGACAAGATGACCCGATCATATCTTGTCAATGTGACTCTGGCCGCTGGTCCACCAGCAATGTCACGACCATGCGGCGCATGTTCCTCCTAGCGGTTGCCTTCAACCAATCACTCACGGGGTTCGACACGTCACGCGTCACGGACATGTCCTTCATGTTCTTCGGGGCGGCCGCCTTCAACCAGCCGCTCACGGGCTTCGACACGTCGCGCGTCACGCGCATGGTGGGCATGTTCGACGGAGCGGCTGCCTTCAACGGCGCCGGCCTCGTGGACTGGAACACGACGCAAGTCACTACCACAATAGGGTGGTGCAAGTTGAAACTGTATGAAATCTGAAAACTTGGAATCACCGGGTTCCATCGCTTGAATTTGTAGTGTCATGACGAGCATTCAAGTTCTGCTTCCATTTCAACTTGCGCTGCTACTCCCTGAGCTTCATGTTCTCGGAAGCCACCGCCTTCGACCAGGACATCACGAAGTGGACCGCTTCGGGCTCGTCAAACAACATGTTCTTCCGCGCCACGCGGTGGCAGGCGAAGTACGAGCGCACGGCCGTCAGCAACCCCGGATTTGAAGGCAGCAACAGACCGGCTGGCGCGTGGTCGCTAAAGATGCCCAATGTGGTGGGGTGACGGGGCAGGGCTCACCACCTCCACCCCTACAAGGTGGAGGGTTCCGTCGGGCAGTGTTGTTGCACTCGTCACCGCGAGACGCCACGAAGCCCCCTTGATAGTAATGATAGCAAACGCTTCGGCGTTTCTGTATATAAACCTGGTTTGCCAGCGTTTGATGTGTGATATAGTGCATCCCTAATGAGATGACTGCACAACTTTTTTGAATAAACGTGTTAAAGCACCTCGAAGCCTGCTCGCCCCGCCACGGACACAGTGCGCCGCGCCGCGCATGTCGCTCATCACTCCGCCGAGTATACACTCGGGTGCTTACTCCCATTTTCGGCTCAACATCAACACTTATTGAGAGATATGTTGATCAGTTTCACCCCGTTTCAATGACACAAAGTACCTTAATGGTGATGTGGGCTGGGAAGTGGACGAGTGTGAGCCTTTTGGTCGCGTATTTTTGCCACGTGCGAGCCCGACCGACCGCTCGATCCTGAACGCGGGAATCGGAGAAAGGTAAAACTTTTGCCTGTGTGACGTGACGCCGCCGTGCGAAAAGATTTCAGTCGTCCGGCATCGCGCACTTGCGAAGCGCGTCGCGTCCACGCAGCATGAGCACCATGGCCTCCACGCTGCAGGCGATGCAGGACGCCGTGGCAGACGCCGGCAACAACGTCCGCGCGCTCAAGGCGCGCGCCCCCCCTACGCACACGTCTCGATCGAAACCCAAACACCCGTCCCAACCATCCATCAGAGCGGTCCTGCTCGGCGGCGGCCGTCCTGGCTGCCCTAGACTGAGGCGCCGGCGGCAAGCCAAGCTACGGTGACGTGACCAGCGCGAGCGAACACTGCATAGCCACTGGCGCCGTCGCCGCCGCCTCCTCCTCGGCTGCCGAATCCGCCGCCGCCTCCTCCTCGACCAACTTTTTCCAAGGAAAAAATATATAATCCCGGGGGTCCGGCATGCTTCGAGGGCGCTCGGACGTACGAGTGGATGACGCGGACAGCGTCAGGTGGAGCGAGGAGAATGCACGATTGATGACGCGGCTAGGTCCCCGCATGACTGCGCGTTGGTCCCTGGCTACACGAAGGCAAGGGCGAAAGCCTGGTGCCTCCTTATCCACGCGAAGGCGCCTCTCTCATGGGACAGGGGGCGACAGCCTGGTGCCTCCTTTTATATACACGCGGAAGCGTCTCTCCCTCTCTCACAGGGTCCAGGGCGAAGGCCTGGCGCATCCGTATACACGCAGAAGCCCTTCTCACGGGGGGCAGGGCGAAAGCCTGGTGCCTCCTTGTACACGCGGAAGCGTCTCTCACTCTGGCGCGGATAGTCGGGTATTCCTTCCGCCGATCGCTCTCCTTTTCTTGCCGCTGCTCAGTGCCCACGCCCACGCCCCCGAACGCTTCACTGCTTCAACAGGCCGAGAAGGCGGAGAAGGCGGACGTGGACGCGGCCATCAAGGCAGGGTGGAGCAGTTTGACCCCAGGTGGACCCCGGTTTGACCGCGCTTGGTCTCAGCGCTTGAAGCTAAAGTATGTTGTACTGGTTTCAACGTTAGCTTTCAATTTCAACTTGCGCCGCTACGCCAAGGCGCTGAAGGACCTCAAGGTAGGGCGGTGCGGGTTGACCCTATGATACCCACATTGATAACGCCGGCGATTAAGCGCTTGAAGCTAAATTTTGAATCACTGCTTTCGAACTTTGCTTTCAAATTCATCTTGCGCCGCTGCATCAAGGTGGCGCTGGACGTCGAGGTGAAGAAGGTGGGACCAGAAAGATAATGCCCGCCCCTTCATCAATCATCGAACACATTCTGAACCCTCAATTCTTGAGTGACCTGACAACCTATGACGTGGCGCGCAATATCTGATGCCGCCACGTCATCACACGCATTTTTGAACCCTCGCTTCTCAAGTTAACTGACATCCTATGACGTGGCGAGCAATGTCTGCCTGACAGATATTGCCCGCCACGCCATCAAACACACTTCGAACCCTCGTTTATTGAGTTGAATGGCATCCTATGACGCAGCGAGCAATGCCTGCCTGACAGATATTGCCCGCCGCATCATCAAACACATTCTGAACCCTCGCTCCTTGAGTGAAATGGCATCCTCTGACGCGGCGAGCAATGTCTGCCTGACAGTTATTGCCCGCCGCATCATCAAACACATTCTGAACCCCCGCTCCTTGAGTTAAATGGCATCCTATGACGTGGCGAGCAATGTCTGCCTGACAGATATTGCCAGCCGCGTCATCAAACACACCCTGAACCCTCGCGCCTTGAGTTAAATGGTATCATGTGACGCGGCGAGCAATGTCTACCAGACCCTAGAAGAAGGCGATGGAGGTGGGGAGGTGAAAGTTGAAACCAGTTGAGACCCGTGTTGAAAGCACCCGGGTTCAGCTATTGAAACTAAAACACGACAGACAGCTTTCAAGTTTTGCTTTCAATTCCAACGTGCGCCGCTATTTGGAGGCGGGCGACGAGGCGGTAGGGCGGTGCAGGTTGACCCTATCAAACCCATGTTGAAAGCGCCTGGAAATAAGCGCTTGAAACTATAATATGATGGACCGCCTTCAAACTTTGCTTTCAAATTCAACATGCGCCGCTACGAGGCGGCAAAGGAGAAGGAAAACTTCCGACACAAGCTGGCAAACGCGCTGGAGCAGCGGTGGGGTGGTGCAGGTTGACCCCAGCTTGACCCCAGCTTGACCCCAGCTTGACCCCAGCTTGACCCCAGCTTGACCTCAGTATGATTCCGGGTTGACCCCAGGTTGACCACGGGTTGACCCCAGGTTGACCCCAGGTTGACCCCAGGTTGACCCCAGGTTGACCCCAGGTTGACCCCAGGTTGACGCCAGGTTGACCCCAGGTTGACCCCAGGTTGACCCCAGGTTGACCCCAGATTGAACCCTGGTTGACCCCAGGTTGACCCCTGGTTGAACCCTGGTTGACCCCAGGTTGACCCCAGGTTGACCCCAGGTTGACCCCAGGCTGACCTCGGGTTGACCCCAGGCTGACCCCAGGTTGACCCCAGGTTGACCCCGGGTTGAACCCTGGTTGACCCCAGGTTGACCCCAGGTTGACCCCAGGTTGACCCTAGGTTGACCCCAGCTTGACTCCAGGTT
>Ga0307489_10000603_pt1 | contig 22173 bp, 34 predicted proteins | sample SB12metaG_FD_202247 | JGI IMG/M metagenome (GOLD analysis project Ga0307489, IMG submission 202247) | Sea-ice brine microbial communities from Beaufort Sea near Barrow, Alaska, United States - SB 1.2 | ecosystem: Environmental > Aquatic > Marine > Coastal | place: USA: Alaska | collected... | reverse complement strand
CGAGGACTGTGGTAACGACAGCCTCGTCGAAGATGCGCTTGATCTGCCCGATGTCGCCCGTGTTTTGCACTTTCAGGCAGTTGCGCCCCTGCCCCTCATCGGGGTCCTCCACCTCCGCCACCGCCTTCCCTCCCGTCACCACCTTGCCTCCCTTAACGGCCGCCTGCGCCAGGCTCCGCGTCGACGCCTTAGCTGACCCCATTGGCAAGGAAAAATCCGCGTGTGGTATAGGCAATACTTGGGTGGTTATCGTCGTCGATCTGCGCGCCGCAGAGGGAGTGCGGGTCAGCCGGAGGGGCGAGTTGGCGGGTTGGCGAGTTGGGAGAGTGTGGGGAGAGTGTGAGGAGAGCTGGCGAGGAGATGGGGAGGTGAGAGAGGTGAGGGACCCGGAGGTGAGGAAGGAGGTGACATGCTGTGGATTCGGACAATCTGCAGTCGGATTCGTGGATTCGGACTGGAATCCGCCACCAACAGGCAAAAATCGTCGGGTGCCGTCCCTGGTCGAGCTTGGCATACATCGCCCGGCGCGGCCGCGCGTGCGGCGGAGGGGCATGGCGTCCAGCTTCGGCGCGCAGCGCAGCGCCAATGTCGACGAGCTCTTCAGCCGCGTGGTCGAGACCTTCGTCGGCGTCGATGTGCGTCGCGCGCCCACCCCATCTCCCATTCTAACATCATTTTCAAAACAATCCCTCCGCCCTCCCAACGCGCCACTCTCCCATCTCTCTGACTCCCTCCCGACTCTCCCCCACCTCTCTCGCACCTCTCACTCCCACCGCTCTCTACCTTCCCGCCTCCCCCTTCCTATGTTGCCGACCCTCTTCGAACCAACTCGCATTCCACCCGCCCCTCCCTCTCCACTTCTCCCCCATCTCTCCCATTCCCTCCCTCGCCCAACCCGCCAACTCAACCCGCCCTCCTCCTGCCGCGCCGCGGCCGCGCAGATCGACGACGAGAACCACGCCATCGCGCACAAGTACTGCCTGTACCACACGCGGCACCACCAGTTTCCGGACACCGACCCATACAAAGTAGGATGGTGCAAGTTGACACCAGATGGCACCAGGGCCTTACACTGGTCCACTTGCTAGCTTGAGTGAGCACTTTTTATGGGATACGTTTGGATGTTTGAAGGGTTACAGTGACAAAAACTCCCTGAATGGCACCCTATGACGTAGCAAGCAACATCTGCAAGGCCCTAGTACACGGTGAACGACGCCACGGACGCGTTGCGGGAGCGGCTGGGCATCCATGCACAGCTGGAAAAGCAAGAGGCGCTCGAGACGCTCCTGGTGAGGTCTGAGGTTGCCACAGCTGTGTTTACGAGTGAGTGTGGGTGTGTATTCGACAGTAGACTAGGCTCACCCGATTATCACCTATGGTTGATGTTGCACACCTGTTGCAAGTTTCGGATGTTCGGGCGTCTAACAAGCAGACGGTGATGCCTATGCGATATGGCGATTACGCGAGCACACCGTGAAAAAACATGTAGCGAGTGAATGGCAACGGAGGAGGTGTACAGGTACACCAGTGCACTACCAACAAAGTGTGTCACGTGTGTGCGGCGGCGACCCTAAATGTCGGGGCGCTTCGGGCAGCTGGCATGGCCCTCGGACGTGCCGGACATCCACTCCGGAGTGCTGCAGCTCATGCTGAGCCTCAGCCAGCAGCCGCTGCGGACCGATTACACGCCGTTTGACGCGGCGGCGGCGCTTGGGGAGGATGGGATGGACGACAACGACGACGAGGACGACGGCGACAACAGCGGCGACCAGAGTATGATGGATGCGCTGCGGGGGGGCGCCGCATGCACGCGTGGCGGTGAGGGCGACGGCGATTCGGACTCGACGCTGAGCGATTGGTAAGGACGAGTACATTATGCCACGCTCACCATGCCATGCACTGCGTTCCGCGCTCGAAACTTCGTCTATTAAGGCACACGATATCATATTATGTGCCATGTGTACACAAACTCCTGGCCCTGGCAATAGGTCGGACGAAGAGGCAGAGGATGCCCGCACTGGCTCCCTCAACGCGGGGGTGGCGGCGGCAGCGGCAGCGGCCAAAGACGCGGCTGCGGGCAGAGTCAAGGGCGGCAGCGGCAGCGGAGATGGGGCCAGGGCAGGGGGGGTATTAAAAGCAAGCACTCGACCGACCATGAATCTCGTCCGCCTCCTCCTCCTCCTCTCGTATGTATGAGCACCACCCTGAAGGCAAGTCACGTCCCAATATCGGGCAATGCCTGTTCTCAATGACCCTCCTACAAGGGTGAGGCCGGTGCGGCAGGGGATCCTGGGTTCAGCTGGAGCACGATGGGGCCTGGTGAGCAGCTGCCGTCGGGAGCTGAGGCGGACGACGAGTGGGTGTGGGAGGATGATGGCGGCGGCGGCGGCGGTGGCGGCTACCGGGCGGGGGCCGGAGCGGCGGTGGTGGCGGCGGCGAGCAGGTTGCTGCCGGCGCTAACGGCGGCGCGGGGCGGCAGCGGGGTTGGCGGCGGCGCTGCCGAGGGGCGCGCGCTTCTGGCGGCGGCGGCGGGCGGGGGCAGGAGTAGTGGCGGTGGCGGGGGTGGTGGTGGCGGCGGCGGCGGAGGCGGCAGCGGGGGTGAAGGCGCTGATACATCGTCGGAGGGCCAGACGGAAGCTAAGGTGGTGGGCTCAGCACTTCACGCACTACAGGGCGTCATGAGGGCAAACCCTTCCCCCGCCGCGGTGCCGCATCTTTCGCCCTCCGCGCTCGCATCCGCCCTCCAACGCGCCACCGAGGTAGGGTCTCTATTTGGTCATGTGCCCATAATCATCAAATCTATGTTTGGTCAGCTGACCATATTGATTATGCCTCGTCATAGGATGCCGTTTAACTCATTAAACATGGGTCCAAATGCGTTGGATGACGTGGTGAGCATTATCTGCCAGGTCCTAGAAGGAGGCCGCCACTACCCTCGATGCTATAGCTCGCGCCGCCGCTGCCGTCCTCAGTACCCCCACGCCCGCCGCCGCCTATGCCACAGCAGCTGCCCGCGGCAGGGGCTTGCACTCAGCTCACTCGCGAACGCTGCTCCTGTCCTACAAAGGTTGCGGCGGCGGCGGAGGTGTGTCGGCAGGTTCGAGCTCTGGAGGCGGCGTCGGGGTTGGTCCGTCCGTGCGCGCTTTCGCCGCTGCACTAGCTCAGCATGTGCGGGAGTTGAGGGAGGACCTAGCACCTCTCTTGCAGCGCGCAGCGGGCCTTGGTGACGGAGGCGGCGGTAAGGTCTGACTGACATTCCCGGCCTTGTCATCGACACGCGCTCTGGACCCCCGTCTATTGAATCGAATGGTATCCTATGACATGGCGAGCAATGTCTGCGAGCCCCTGTCATCAAACGCACTGTGAACCCTCGTCTATTGAGTCGAATAATATCCTATGACGCGGCGAGCAATATATTAAAGACTCTAGGCGGCGGCGGCGGCGGCACGCCCACACTGCTGGAGCTGCGCGCAGCCGTGCGTTCTGTCGCCGCTCGCGCTCGCGTGATCGAGTCACTCTCTGATGCAGCGCTGCCGCCATCAGGCGTCGCGCCGCTCACAGCCGCCGCTGCCGCTAGTCGGTGTCTCACCGCACTCTACCGCGCGGCGGCGGCACACCAGGCCAGCGGCGACTCGCTCACCGCAGACAGTACCACAGATGGCGGCGGCGGGGGGGCGGGGGGCGACGGATTTGTAATGGCGCTGCGGTTGCTATGTTCAGCAGCACAGCCCTACTTGACAGGGCTGCATCGATGGCTCGATGCCGGGGAGTTGTCGGATCCCGCGGGAGAGCTCTTCGTCGCCGCTGGCCCCGCCGCCGCCGCCGCCGTGGGAACCGAGGCACATTGGGAGGAAGGTTTCGTGCTACGGCGGCGGCCGTTCCAACCCTCCGCCGCCGACGCGGCCACTGGTTCATCCGCCGCAGAGGGGGAGGTAGAGTGTCCCATGTTTCTGGCTGCTGCCGCCGAGGTATGGCCTGGCAGATGCACGTGCCTAGGTTGCCTAGCCACGTCGGAGAATGTCTTGTAACTCAGGAAACGAGGGTTGAACATGCATTGGATAATGTGGCGGGAAACATATGCCAGGCCCTACTCCGAGGAGCTGCTAGCTGCGGGGAAATCGGTTCAGCTTTTGCGGCACCGGGGCGGCGTGGGTTTGGGCGGCGGGAGCGGAGAGGAGGCGAACGAAGCCGCCGGGTTCGGAGAGGAGCGTTGGCGGTTGGGCCTCCCATCTATTGACCGCCACGCCATCCAACGCATTTCTAACCCTCCTGTATTGACGTAAATGGTGATCAATGGCACCAGTTGACGGAGCGAGCAATATCCGCCAGGCTCTACGTAGCGGGACGGCGGCGGCATTGAGGGCCTGGCGGCAGACGCTGCGGCGGCGGCGGCGGTGCCAGAGATGGGCGACCACCTGTGTGTCGCGTTCTGTCGGCGGATCCGGGCAGCCATCGAAGCCGGCAGCAGCGGCAGCGGCGGCAGTAGTAGTGACCCGATGGCGGCGGGGGCGGCGGGGGCGGCAGGGGGGACGGCGGCGGCGATGATTCGGGAAGCTGAGGTTGCGGAAGCGGCGGCAGCGATGGGGGGCGGGGCGGCGGCAGCGGCGACGGGAGGCGGGGCGGAGGCGGCGGCGGCGGGCGGAGAGGTTGAGGCAGCGGTTGCTGCTGCGGTTGTGGCAGCGGCGGGCAGGGGGGGACCTGGGCCGGAACAGTCAGAGGACGAGAGCGTCAGGTTACTCCGCGGCATGTCTCTCGAGGAGTGCCCTCCGCCCGAAAGTCTGATGCTAGGCGGCAGCGGGGCCGGCGCTGGCGGCGGAGGCAGGGGCTTACACTCGTCCACTGTCCAGCTCAACCTGAGCCGTTTCTGTCACAAAATACACCCTGAAAACCCCCGAATACCCCCCGACACCACCTAAATAATCTCCAAATGCACCCCCTCTCCCATAGAAACCGCTTACGTTGAGCCGAAAAGTGGACGAGTGTGAGCCCCTGGGCGGAGGCAACACCTCGAGGACAAGCTCATACACTGCTACCAACGCCGCCAATACGGAGACAAGCGCGCTTCTCGCTGCTGGTTTAGACCCCGGATCGACGACAAGCGTGGCGCCATTCGTAGGAGAGGCGTTGCAATGGGGCGGCGCGCCCTTCGAGCGCCCGCCGGCGCTTGTGGCCGCCGCCGCGCTGGACACATGGTAGGGCGGAGTGAATCACGTATCGAAGGTAACAAATGCTCGCCACGTCACCCACCACGTCACATTTGCTGACCCTCGCCTGTTGCGTAATATGCCATTCTTAACGCACTTGACCTTAATGAGGTGGAGAGCATGACTGGCATGACATCCCATGACGTGACATGTGTGACTTATGCCGTGGGCAGCGTGACTTGGCATCTTTGACGTGACGATTGTGACTGGCTTGATATCCGATTACGTGGCGGAGCGTGATTGGTTTCGACCCTGCTGCTCGGCTCATGACCTCGCCAGCCGCACGCTCCCCCGCAACATGCCCAGCAGCGGCGCTGATAGCGCGCGCCGCTGTGGCGCCCGCCCGCGCCCGCGCCGCCGCCGTGTCAGCCGCGCTGATGTCGCGCCTGCGTGGGGAGTGGCGTCTTCAACGGTCCCTGACCGCGCTCCGCGCCGTCTATCTGGGCGGCGCGGGCGAAGCAGCTGCTAACTTCTCAGCTGCAGTATTCGCCCGCCTCGACCGCTGCGGCTCGGACGCCGCCGCGGGTGCCGGTTCAGATTCCGTCGCCGCCACGGCCTGGGCCGACTCCTCTGAGCTCAGTTCCGCGCTGGTCGAGGCGCTTGAGATCGATGAATCTGGCGAGCTGCCCGACACTCGTGACGTCTCCATCGACATCATCTCACAAACCGCGGGGGGCATGCCGCCCGGGCCTGGGACCCCCCGGCAGCGGCGGCAGGGCACGGGCAGTCCGAGTAGGAGCGCGGGGACAGCAGGGGCGGCGGGGACGGCGGGGGCGGGGGGGGCGGAGATGGGTGAGGGCGCGAGTCAACTTCAGGCTCTCGAGGCTTTGCGGCTGTCGGTGCGAATACCGTGGCCGCTCACGTTGGTCATCCCGGAGAGCTGCCTCGAGCGCTACAACGCGGCGGCGGTGTTCCTACTACAGGTGGGGATACGTTGCTGTTCGCCACGTCATCGGTATGTCAGCCACGTCATCCCCACGTACGCCACATCATCGTCCCGTCAGGCACGTCAACGTTGTTTCCTGTGAGCCACGTCATCTCCATATTCGCCACGTCATCTGCTTGTTATCCACGTCCTCTGCTTGGTTGTCGCCACGTCATCGCATTGTCCGCCATGTCATCATCACCCACCTTGTTTCTCGAGTCACGTGCCGACCTGTGAAGTGCCGAGCATCATCCACTCAGCCCTAGCTGCAGGTACGACGTGCGCGGGCGAGCCTGGATGAAGTGGCGCGGAGCGGGTGGAGTGCGGCAGCGCGGCGCGGGCCGGGGGGCGGCGGCGGAGGCGGGCCCCACGCGCGCCGCCTCGCTGCGGAGCTCCGCCATTTCGTCCATGCCCTGCATGGTAGGGTTGGGTTGCACACTCGGGGGGCAGACGTCGTTGGTGCGTCTGTTGGCTGAATGCTTGGTGACCTCAGAAGTGCGAAAGCTCATCCATCACGTGTCAGACCACGCCGTCCACCACACAGGACGTTCAGTGTGCTGGTTGCACACGTGGTAGGTAGACGTTGTCGGTGCGTCTGTCTGGATGCCAGTGCGCGCTGTGCGGTGTAATGACCATTGCGTCACGTGATGTGCGTACCCTACTCCCAGAGCACGTCATCGCCCGCGTGCTGCACACCGCGTGGCTGGATCTGGTGTCGGCGATTGAGAGGGCGGACTCGCCGCGCGCCGCGCGCTTGGCGCATGCCGCTTTCCTCGACGCCACGACGCGCCAGTGTCTCGTGTCGCCCGATCCCACATGGACGTTGCTGGCCGGACAGGTCCGTGCGGCTCTAGCCATCGCTTGTGACTTTGCTGCCGTGCAGCGCCGGTGGGGCCGGGCAGAATTGCTCGCCTTGTTCGTATATCCCCTTCCCATTCCTCAGGTTGAACGTACAAGGTTGAACGTACTTGAACGTCTACCTGCGTAAGTAGGTCCCCACTCCGGCACAATGCGTGATGCATGCCTGAGTAACCACACAGTTTCTCGCCACGTCATAGGATGCGATTCGGCCCCAGAAATTAGTCCGCCACGCGTGTCGATGACGTGGCAAGAATTGAATAATACTTGCGTGTCCCTAATTGCCGGGTGGTCGCGGCCGCCGCTGTCGAAGCCGCAGACGCGGACCCGACGTCGCCCGGACTCGGGCTGGCGCGTGACGCGGCGGCTGACGCGGCGGCGGCAGCACACGCAGCCGCGCTACAGGGCTACCGTCCAGTGCCCGAGGCCGAGGCGGAGCGACTCGCCGCTGCGTTTCACCGCGCCAGGTCCTACGTGCTGCGTGTTGTGGAATCCAAGCTGCGATTGGGCGCGTTCCCCGAGCTTGCTGAGCTGCGGCTGCGATTAGACTTCAACGGGTTCTACGGGACAGACAAGGTGGAGGACTACGACCACTGACTGAGCTCGTAAACAACACAAACTAGACGTAGCTGATGTAGAATTTGTTACTAGAATTTATTTCATCACATAGAACAGTTGGTGTCACTTGTCGTCAGTCGCAGCAGTGGGGTCTACTCTTAGTTAGTGTGTTGTTGTCTCTCGCTTCCACAGCAACGTGTTGTGCGTGGGCCGTTCAGGGCGATCACCTGGAGGTGCTGAGGTGAGCCAGGGAACATGACTGAAATGACTGCGTGGGATATGGTGACGTGTGCGTGGCTGCTTAGAGCGGGCGCCTGGGGCTGCTCGAGTGGGCGCGCGAACACGACTGCCCGTGGGACGTGGTATCATGCACAAGGTCCGCGGGCGTCTCTGCGGGCACATCCGGTGCGGCAACTCGAGCAGCCGCGCGGCAAACGGGGACGACGACGAACGCGAACGGCTCCACTGTAAAATTCTGCCTCAAGTGCGGGAAGGAGACGGCGGAGGGGGAGGGGAAGGCGGTCGGGGAGGGGGCGGAGGTGGAGGTGGACTGGTGGACGGTGGAGGTGCGCGCGAGCACGCCACGCGCTGAGCGCTCAGTTTTTTATTTTTATTTTTGAATTTTGGAAGTTGCGGCCGTCAACCTGCTCTTCCTTCCCTTCCAACGCGCATCTAGTGCCCTCCTCCAACCTCTCTTCTAACCATGTCCGGACGCGGCAAGGGTGGCAAGGGCCTCGGCAAGGGCGGCGCCAAGCGCCACCTGAAGGTGCTCCGCGATAACATTCAGGGCGTGACCAAGCCCGCCTCCGCCGCCTCGCGCGCCGCGGCGGCGTGAAACGCATCTCGGGCCTGGTCTACGAGGAGACCCGCGGCGTGCTCAAATGGTTCCTCGAGAACGTCATGCGCGACGTCATCTGCTACACCGAGCACGCGCACCGCATGCAAGTCACCGTCATGGACGTCGTCTACGCGCTCAAGCGCCAGGGCCGCACCCTGTACGGCTACGGCGGCTAAGCCCCGACCTCGCCCGCACAATATTTTTTACATCGGACCAACCAAGCCAAGATCGTCCTCGTCCTCGTCCTCCTCCTCCTACTCCTCCTGCTGCTCCTCCTCTTCCTCCTCGTCCTCGCCCTCCTCCCTCGCCGTCCGTCGTGTCCCCATCCGCATCGTCCTCCAGCTCCAGCAAGTTCTCCTCCGGACCCGATCCGTCCTCCGCCTCTTCGGCGCCAACCTCTTCAGTGCCAACCTCTTCGTCCTCCTCATCTTCGTCCTCCTCCAGTCCTCCTCCTCTTCGTCCTCCTCCTCCTCCTCCTGCTTCTCCTCTGCGTCCTCCTCCTCATCCCGTTCACCGTCCTCCTCCTCATCAGTGCCAACCACTTCAGCGCCTCCCCCCATCGGCGCCCTCTTCAGTGCCCTGCTCCTCATCAGCGCCCCCCTCCTCTTCACAGAGAACAAAGCCACCTCAAAGTTCAGACAAAGTGTGCTTCCACTAATCCACGCAAGACATCGTCCCAACTGACAACTCGACACTGAGGCTCCTCAACCTGGCCAGTGGGGGTGTGACAGGTGGGGCAGGGTGGCCAGTCGGGGCGTCACAGGTGGCGGGGCGGCCGATGGGGGCGTGGCAGGTGGCGGTGCGGCCCATGTGGGCGTGACAGGTGGCAGGGCGGCCAGTGAGGGTGTGACAGGTGTCGGGGTGGCCAGTGGGGGCGTGACAGGTCATCGGTTGTCGCCATTAGACGCGTGTGCTTCCGCAGGGAGTGCCTAAGACCAGGGGTGGGTTCCCTAGTAGCCAGTATGACAGAGGGACACACAAGCAATATTAGGGGCATGCTTGGAGTGAAAGATGAACGGGGAAGAAGGAGGAGGTTAAACCGCGGGACCTCAGGAGCCCACCCAGCCCGTGGTTGAAATTTGTTGGCTCATGGCGGCTAGTAATCTCAGGGCGCTCAGAGTATTATTAGATACGTACATGCACCTAGATATGATAGTCCAGCCGAGTTAGATGTTAGCGACTAGTGTGCGTTACGCGGGGCGTCAGCCGCCGCGTTTGTAATGTATTCAAAATTTATTATTCACGCAACAAACACAACATGTAATCACCAACCCTCAACTCAGCGCACGCGCGCCGTCGCTCGTTTCTCGCGTCGGTGCCGGCTGCCGGTCAGTGTCGATGCGATGGTTGACCAAAGGGCCTCAGTACTCGTACACTCATCAGTCGAGTGACAGATGCTTCAAACTACTTTCCCTCCGTTCATCCACGGTGTCCGAATCCGAGATATTTCGGGAATTCTCTGGAATTCTCTGGAATTCTCGGGAATTCTCGGGAATTCCGATATTCCGCTGGACTGGAAGCGCTGATGGTGATGGTGGTGGGAGGGGCTGGCCGGGTGCGTGGGCGGGATTGGACACTCTTCGCTGCTGAGACCGCCGCAGTGATGGAGAACCGAGGCAGCAAGCGGCGCAGTGGCGACGGCGGCAGCGGTAGCGGGGGCGCGGGGGCGGGGGAGGCGGGGGGCAGCGCTGCCGCGGTCTCGCTGAGTGCTGGGAGTGGGGAGGGCGGGCATTCTGCCGATGGGCCGCCCGAGCATGCGATGCCCGGGTACGCCGCGGGGTTCGACGCAGGGTACCTCGCCGGGCTCTTCGCCGCGTCGCAGGGGGCGGGGTCGGCGGTCGCAGCCGAGGGGGGCGCCGCCGCGAGCGAGGCCAGTGAGCCCCCTCGCCCTCCTCGACCGCCGTTTCTCGCGCTGCTCGAGAACTTCCCCGACCTCTTCCGGCAGGAGGTGCTCGAGCGGCTGGACCCGGTGGACCGGTGCCTCCTCGCGCGCACGGGGAGTGCGGCCCGTACCGCGGTCAAGCTCTCTGTCCTACCGCGCGTCGGCGGCAGCGTGGACGAGCCTAGGTTCATCGAGCCGCGGCTCGGCATCGCGCCGTTTTGCCAGTCCCTCTCGATGTTCCAATGGGCCGTGGCAAACCTCAACATTTATTGGCAATTAACCGCTACTTGTGCGCGGATCGCTGAGGGCGGGCACCTGGAGGTGTTGCAGTGGGCACGGGAGCACGGCTGCCCGTGGGATGAGCGGACGTGCGGCGCCGCCGCTGGGGGCGGGCATCTGGAGGTGTTGATATGGGCGCGGGAGCAAGGGTGCCCTTGGTAGGACGGTGCAGGTTGACCCCAAATTGCACCTGACTTGACCCCATTTTGACCCCGGGTTGACCCCATATTGACTCCGGGTTGACCCCAGGTTGACCCTAGGTTGACCCAGGCTTGACCGCGCTTGGTCCAGCGTTTGAAGCGAACATATGATGGACTGGTTTCAAACTTGGCAGATTCAACTTGCGACGCTACACCCTGGGACGAAGACGATGACCCGCAAGAGAACATGGATCCAGAGTCGGACTGCTGCGCGCTCGCCGCGGGCGGCGGGCATCTGGAGGTGCTGAAGTGGCTTCGGGAGCATGACTGTCCGCGGTAGGGCAGTACAAGCTGTCACTGTCAAAACCCGTATTTAACGCGCCTATAGTTGCAGCGCTTGAAACTCTGATATCACAGACTGCTCTCAACGTTTGCTTTCAAATTCAACTTGCGTCACTACACTGTGGTACGAGGACACATTTAACTCGGCCGCTTATGGCGGACACATGGTAGGAAGTTGCAGGTTGAGACCAGTTGACCCCCGTGTTGAAGCCGCCTGGTTTCAGCGCCTGAATCTGACAGGTGATGAACCACTTTCAGACTTGGCTATCAATTTCAGCTTGCGTCCTTTCAACCTGTAGGTGTTGAAGTGGCTTTTGGAGCACGACCTTTCTTGGGACACTGAAACTTGTTCTTTGGCCGCCGCGGGCGGGCAATTGGCAGGGGCTTACACTCGTTCCAATTTCAGCTCAACTTCAGCTCTTCTGTCCACGGTGTAACCCAACTTAATTCTTGAATGTGTCCTAGAGTTGCTCAAGTTGAGCTGAATTGGGAACGAGTGTAAGCCCCTGGCAATTGGAGGTGTTGAAGTGGCTTTGGGAGCGCGGCTGCCCTTGGTTCACGGGTACGTGTGGATCCGCCGCATCGATCGGGGACCTAGAAATGTTGCAGTGGGCGCGGGAGCACGGCAGGGGTTTACACTCGTCCACTTTTCTGATCAACCTTAGACGTTTATTGTCACTGAACTCTGAAACCACCCGGCGTATCTCACAAAAGGTCCTTACGTTGACGAGTGTATGCCCCTGGAGCAAGGTTGCGAGTGGGACACGTTTACGTGTGCAAACGCCGCAGTGGTGGGGCGGAGAGAGAGAGAGAGAGACGCTACCGCGTGCATAAGGAGGCACCAGGCTTTCGCCCTGGCCCCCGTGTTAAAAGCAACTGCTTTCAGCGCTTGATTCGAGAAACTGCTTTCAAGTTTTGCTTTCAATTTCAACTGGCGCCTCTTCGCTGAGGGCGGGCATATCGACACGCTGAGGTGGGCGCGGGAGCACGACTGCCCATGGGATGCTATGACGTGTGCACACGCCGCGTCAAACGAGCACGGTGACTGGACACGAACACAGGAGGTGCTGAGGTGGGCGATCGAGCACGGGGCTCCGGGAGGCGAGCGATACGCGCACCTAGTGCTGTCGGATTAGGTTATAGTGACTAGTTGCACGCCACGCGAGGCGACTAGCTGCCGCTTCTTTCTATTTACAGCAGCATTGGTAGTGTGACGTTTTTTGCGTCAGGTTATGTGCTCACGTCTAATGGGTGTCGACATTCGAGCATCCCGGCGTGGCCCCGGCTCAGACCTCGGGTTTCGCACCGTACCACACCTGCCGCATCCAGGCGGTGCGCTGGCACGCCTTCGAGCAGTACCGCGCGCGGGAGCCGCGGGCGGGGTGGCCGCAGCGGCTGAGGTGCCGCTGCCTGCCCCACGCTATCGTCGCGGACATGCCGCACGTGCTGCAGCACCGCTCGCGCAACAACGCAAATGTCTGCGCATATCCACGCACGCTTTGGGCACACAGGCGCGCGATGTCGAGCGCGGTGGACCCCGCAACGAGCGCTTGACGATCCCGAGTGGTTGCCATGGTGCCGTCGGCGCCTCGCTTAATGTAGCGGCACAAGTTGAATTTGAAAGCATAACTAGCAAGCAGTTTGTCACATTTTAGCTTCAGCGCTGACAGAAGGCGCTTGCAATAGAGTAACACATGGTAATGTCACAGAGTATCAAGCACCGGCATTGAGTCAGGGACCCAAAGCGAACGACGTCTGATCCCGTTCGAGCAGACAAGGGTTGAAACCTGTAACGCCCTACCTTGAGGAGCAGCTTAGCGACGCTGGCGCGGTTATACATCGCCGCAAACCAGGGGCTTCCACTCTTTCACTTATCAGCTCAACCTGAGCCCTTTTGACACTGAAACATTGAGACCACCCAGCGGATTCCAAGATTGTACTTACGTCGAGTCGAAAAGTGGACGAGTGTACGCCTCTGCCGCAAACATGAGCGGCGTGAAGCCGGCGTATTTGTGGCCGGGCGGCGTGGCGAAGTCGATGTTCGCGCCGCCGTGCAGGAGGGCGACGGCCACCATGGGTTAGAGTTCTCTAGCGGCGCAAGTTACATTGATACCAACAATTAAATGCGGTCCGTCTTAATTTATTTGAGTGTCAAAGAGATTAATTTAGTCACTTTCAATACGGGCTGCATGAGTTCAACTTGCACAGACTACCTTGGCGAAGCCGAATTCGCACGCGATGCAGAGTGGGGTCATGCCATTGTGGTCGACGGGATCGGGGGCTGTGAGGGAAGGAGTATGGACGGGTCATAATTAGTTAGACAGATCAACAAAAGAGTAGCACACGGATCTTTAGGCCAGGGAAGTTGTGTCAGCTAAGGGTTGCCCAGCCAGAGAGTGATGAAGTGCGTGGGCGGCGGGGAACAGCCTGCCAGTGGTGGGGGGCGCGAGTAGGGCAGCGTACCCGCGCCGAGCCTGAGTAGCGCCTTCACGGTCCCGAGCTGCCGCGCGCGGTCAGGGTCATGGTCGCGCTGGGGATCCGCGCTGGGGGCGATCTGCCCAACGGCAAGCCGCAGCGGGGTGGCCCGCAACTGGCCCACAACGCAGGGGGGCTTAACTCTTCCACATTTCAGCTCAGCCTAGGCCGTTTGTGCCATTAACTCCGCCCAAGGCACCCAGCATATCCCTACAAGGGTGCTTACGTTGAGCCGAAAAGCGGACAAGTATAAGCCCCTGCCACAAAGTTCACGTCCGCGCCGCAATCGGCCAGCAGTCAGGGGCGTACACTCGTTCACTTTGAGCTCAACGTGCACGGCTTCGGGCTTTCGGGACACTTTCATGGGTTAATCTGGGACATGTGGCCGACAAGACAGCTCAAGTTCAGCTGAAACGGGAACAAGTGTACTGTCAGCTCTGCCAACAGCTGGACGTTATCTGCGTGGAGGAACTGCGACGCCATGAGCAGTGGCGTGTCACCGTCCGCGTCGATGCAGTCGACGGTGGTGTCCGGCGCGCGCTCGAGTATCATCTTCACGATCGCCGTATGCCCGTGCATGGCTGCCACTAAGAGCGGGGTGGTCTTCTGCTCCGGGCACTGAAAGGCCGGCCCGCTGAGGTTGACTCGCGTGCCACCCGCGGGCAGCAGCAGTAGCCTGCTGACCGCTGTGGCGTCGCCGTGGTAGCAAGCGTTGTACAGCGCCTCGGGGTCGATGTTCGGCATGGTCGTTTCACAGAGTGGCGTTGGCGCGCGGGGACGGAGAGCGCGGGGGCGAAAGCGGCGGAGCGCGTGTGGGAGTGAACCAACCTACGCAGTGGCTGCAAAGTCAGGCAGAGGGAGGGGGGTGCCGAGCGGCGAGTGCAGAAAAAAACTTCAAGCTGAGTCACGTTTCCCTTTCAAACCGAGCCCCAGGTCCTCACTGTTCTTTGAGCCGCTGCGCCCCCGCCCGGGTCCTCACCACGAGCGACACCATGTTCGGCCAGCACGACTGGCGCTTCGAGGAGGAGATTGTGCAGTGCGATGTGAGCAAGGACAGCGGTGAAAAAGGCTGGCAGTACTATGAGCTGCGGGAGCGCAGCGCAGATATGAGCACGTGCGACAACTGCGACAAGACGCTTTGCGCGGAGTGCGTACAGGCGGCGGATGTGGTGGACTGCGACGCTTGCGGTAGCTCGTGGTAGAGCCTGACATCTATTGCTCGCCACGTCGTGGGTTGCGATTCAAATTTAGTCGTACTAAGGGGAGACCTCTGTAAGTAGAGAGACGCTTCCGCGTGTTACGCGAGTAGGGAGGCCGCTGCCCAAATCTTCCTTCTCCTCTCTCTTTCACTAGGGTTACCCCACAGGCCCAGCCCCCTCCCCCCCCCCAAGGGGCGTCGTGGTGAGACGCGGGCGCGGGCGCGGCGGCGGGGGCGGCGCTCGATCCGGACTCCGGCGCCCACGCAGGCCCGGGCGCCGCCCCGTCTCGCCGCCGCACCTCCTTCTCCTCGTCCTCTAGTTGCAGGTTTCACCCCAGTCGGCCCACAAGTCCTGGCCCCCATGAAAAATCAAAGTGCGTTGAATAACGTGGCGAGCGGTCCCTGCCAGGCCCTTACCCATGGTGCTCGCACGAACCCCCGTTCGGCGATGACGGGCGCGGGGGGCTGCACGTCAAACCATGGTAAGGCGGTACAGGTTGAACACATGAGCTCCATGTTAAAAGCGTCTGGGAACTAAGCGCCTGAGAAGTCAATTATGAACTGCTTTCAAGTTTTGTTTTATCAAATTTAGCTTGCACCGCTTCACCGTGGGAGGTAAAGGGCTGCGGCGCGCGCGGGTGCCAGGGCACCACCATTCTATGCGATGACTGCCGCATGGGCTCTGACTGGGTCTTTCACTCGGTGGAGTGCGAGCGGGTGGAGGCGGAGGAGGAGGAGGAGGAGGAGGTGGAGGTGGAGGGGGAGGAGGTGGAGGAGGAGGAGGAGGAGGAGGGGGAGGAGGAGGAGCAGGAGGAGGAGGAGGCGGCGGCGGTGGAGGAGGAGGAGGAGGAACAGGAGGATAAGGAGGAGGAGGAGGAGGAGGAGGAGGAGGAGGAGGAGGAGGATGAGTCGAAGGTGGAGGCAGGCACTGCCCCGGCGTCCGACCTCTCCGCCGGCTCGTCGGGTGGGCGAGGCGCCACTGAGATGCAGGTGGAGGTGAAGGCGCAGGTGCCGGGGGCGGGGGCGGGGCCGTACGCGCGGGCGATGGACGAGGATGACGAGGATGAGGACACGGACGAGGATAAGGGGGGAGAGGATGTGTTTGAGGAGGAGGAGGTAGGCCACGCTGACACCGCTGATATCGCTGATATCGCTAACACTGTCATGAAACGCGCTTTGGGCCCTCTGTTTATTGAGGTAGGTGACAAATAATCAAATGACGTGGCGAGCAGTATCACCCCGGCCTTGGCCACAGGGTCGCATGCGTGAGCATCACCCATTTGGCGTAGGCCAGCCGCCCTGGTATGGTGGTGCAGGTTGACCCTATCAAACCCACGTTGGAAGCGCCTGGAATCGAGCGTTTGAAACTGGAACATGAAGAACTGCTTTCAACTTTCGCTTTCAGATTCAACTCGCGCCGCTGCACCTTGGGTGGCAGCCGAGTGGAAGAAGAAGCAGTTGGCGAAGGTGAAGGCAGGAACTTACACTCGTCCACTTTTCAGCTCAAGCTGAGCCGTTTTCGTCACTGAAACCGTAAACACCCAGCGTATCGCCCAGAAAGTGCTTGAGGTGAGCCGGAAAGGTGGACGAGTGTAAGCCCCTGGGTGAAGGCGCAGACGGATGCGATGGAGGTGGAGAGGAAGGTGACGGCGGAGAGAGCGGAGCGGGCAGGGGCTTACACTCTTCCAAGTTTCGGCTTGACCTGAACGCTGTTTGTGGTATGCACTGGGTGTAGTAGGTGATTGCATTGACAAACACGGCTCAGGTTGAGCTCAGAAATGGACGAGTGTAAGCCCCGGGGAGCGGGAGGGCCCGGCGATGGCGGCGAGGGCTGAGGCCCGCCAAAAGGCGCTGACAGCTGAGTTTGCCGCGAAGAGGGCTGCTAAGGCGGGGGCAAAGGCGGTGGTGGTGGCTGCGGCGGCGGCAGCGGCGGAAGCGGCGGCGGAGGCAGAGGCGGCGGTGGTGAAAGAGGAGGCAGCGGCGGCGGAGACGGCGGAGGAGGAGGAGGCGAAAATCGTCCTCTCCAGCGATGAGGAGAAGGAGGCAGAGGTGGGGGCGGGCGGCGCCGACGGACCCGCGTCGAAGAAATCCAGGATGTGAGGGACGAGCCCGAGGAGCAAGACATGCAGCACGACACGAGCAACACCACAAGCATCACATCACAAGCAACACATACAATCAGCACAAGGATGAGCAACGATCACAGAGGAGACAACAACAAAGAAGCAGCAGAACAACGAAGAACCCGTACCACGACGACGGAACGAGGAGAAAAGGGATACGAATTATAGACGTGCAATCAAAGTACTAGCCCTTCGGAGAAGTTTGTTGCTAGACTATGCTTATCACATCGCTTTTAATGATTGGTGTCACAGTTCCCGGTCGCAGCCGACGTGTCTAGTTAGTGTGTTATCTCTTACTACGACTACGAGCACGTGAATGTGTCCCACTGGGCCATCGCGCCAGCGCCTACGTCCCCATGGCCCTCCTCCGAACCGTTGTTAATGCCCCCGCCCCCGCCCCCACCCCCATCCCCGCCCCTGCCGCCTCCACCGTCGCCACCCCCCTCACTTCCGCTCCCACCTCCGCTGCCGCCGCCACCCCCACCCCCGCCGCTTCCGCCCCCGCCGCCACCTTCACCACTAACACCACTACCCTCCTCCCTCACCCCATGCCCCAGCCGGCACTTCGCCCCGGTCAGCACCGCCGTGGTCTTGTCCCTCGCATCCTTCTCCTGCCCCGGTGGGTACACCACGATGACATCTTTCTGGTGCGCCACCTTGGCGACTTCTTCAGCCAGGGGCTTACACTCGTCCATTTTGCGGCTTGACGTGAGCACTGTCTGTTGGACACGTGGGATATTTTATGGGGTTTCAGTGACGGAATCGGCTCAGGTTGAGCTGAGAAGTGGACGAATGGAGGTCCCTTTCACACGTCCACTGTTCAGCTCAACGTAAGTAGTTTTTGAGGGAGGCATGCACTTGTTGTGGGATACATCTCAAACTTGGGTGGTTTCATGGAGTCTCAGAGACAGAAACGGCTCAGGCTGAGCTGAGAAGTGGACGAGTGGAAGCCCCTACCTTCCACCATCTTTTTGAAGAAGCTCCCCCGAAAGTGCGGGCTCTCCCACAGCAGCAGCAGCACCACGTCCGGGCTGTGCTTGGCGAACTGCTTGGCCAATGAACCCGGCATGTACTTGTTCACGTCCGACCCGGACCCGCCGCAGCTCTTGCCAGTGCCCAGAGCTAGGGCATATCGATATTGCTCGCATCGTCATACAACGGCTTGTAACCGTCGATTGATGAGCTACACTATGACGTCGCGAGCAATGTCTACCAGGCCCGAACGAGGGTAAACGCCTTGTAACCGTCGATTGACGAGCTACACTATGACGTTGCGAGCAATATCCACCAGGCCCTAACAAGGGTTAAAAGTCGTTGTATGACGTGGCGATAAATCTCTGCCAGGTCCTACCCAGAGCGGCGGCAAATGGCTCCTTGCCCTGGTCCTTCAGATGCTTGATCAGCGGGCACATTCCCTTCCCTGAGGGCCTAGCAGATATCGCTCGCCGGGTCATCAACACGCATGACGCGTCATCAACACGCACGATGAAATCTTGTTTATTGTATTAAGCGGCACCCGATGATGTGGCGAGCAATATCTGCCGTGCTGTTCAAAATAGCGTTGGATGGCGTGACAAGCAATATTTGCCAGGCACTACCTTCCCCTTCCCCGCCACAAGCCACTTCTTGGCGAATCCGTAGCCCTCAACGAGCGGCGTCAGCGCCTCCGCGTTGAACTGGGGCGACGACGATATCGACACCGCTGCCGTCGAGGAGGACAAGGCCGTCGAGGAGGAGGAGGACGCATTGGCTCGTGCTGTTGACTTGCCATTCCAGAACGCGACGCGCCACGTCGGCGGAAGCATCACCACGCCGGTGACAAACAGAAGCCCGAGCTTTAGGGGCTCACACTCGTCCACGTTTCAGCTCAACGTCAGCACCTTTTGTGGAACGCTCGTTGGCGTCAGTCTGTCATGTCCGCGAAAAATAGCTCAGGTCGAGGTAAAAAGTGAACATGGGTAGAACATAGGTAAAAAGTGAACATGGGTGGCGTAAATCTGTCAGAGACATAAATGCTCAGGTTGAGATGAGAACTTGAGAAGTGGACGAGTGGAAGCCCCTGCCCAGCACCCATAGGATCCACGACCCCTTGATTTCCCGTGGCTCCTTGCGCCGCGGCACCACGTGCGCGAACGCGGGCGCCTGCCTGCGTACAGAGCCGCTGCGCACATCCACGACATGTTCGTATACTAACGTTCGTCGAGCCCCAAGGCGCTCACACGGCAAGCAGTAACCAACCACGAGCGTCGAAATCGAATCAAACAACCCGACGAGCGTTGGTCACTAGGTCCTGGATGGATGGGTGACGGACGCTACCGCCGCTCCCGGCGGACGACAGCGGGGGCGAGGCGGCACTGTACCACCCGCGTGGAACCGGGACACCGGTGGCGGGGCAGATGCGTACAAGCCGTCGCGCACATCCACGAGCGTCGAGATTAAATAAAAACGACGCATCGAGTGTTGAACGTTGGTTACTTCGCCCTGGGTTGACAGGTGACGCCGCTCGCCGCTGCCGCTCCCGGCGAATTACCTCGCAGGCGAGGTATTGCCCGCGTGGACACCGGACGGCGGCGGCGGGGCGGACGCGGCCCTTCCGCGACTGCTGGGGCGCGCACCTCTCGTACCCCACAGATTTTGAAGTTGAAAGTATCCATTGGTGACCCCATCGCATGTTGTTTCTCTTGGTACCGCATCGGCAGTGAGTGCACCGGTTGCCAGGATAGATTGCGCGGTGGAGTCGCGACAAACCGGCGTGGTATCCCTACCGGCTGATCTTGGGCAGTAGCCGGCTCTGCGCCGCGGCGCCCCCGGGATGCATCACGGTATTTACTTGCATGGTGCTGGTGGTTCCCCTGCGGCTCGGAAGCGGCTTCTTGGGTTGCTGGTTGCCGGGAGTGTACAGCGGCAGGGATGGTCCAACTCTTGCCCTGGCTCCCATCACTGGCTCATCGCCGTGGAGTGCGCGGGGCGTCACGCAAGCCTGCGGAGCAGTGTAGCGGGCTCTGGGGCATGGCGCTGTCGACCCGGGAGTCAGTCCACAACAGTCCAGCGGAGCCTCGGAATTCCCGAGAATTCCCGAGAATTCCCAAATAATCGGGATTCGGACATTTGAGATAGATCCAATAGATACTTTCCGCTGCTCCGTGTCACTTCAGTCGCCCTCTCGCGGCACGATGCTTGTGGTGAGCGTGGTACGCAAGTGCTGGCGCGTGGTGCGCAAGGCGATTGCCGCGCACAATCACTACGTCCGCACCGACCTGTGCGAGATCGTGATGCCGGCCTCGATGCTGGACCCGCCGGGCGTCACACCCGGCATAGCCGGCAGATGGGTAGGGCCCGGGCACAGAATGCTATCGCCTCCACTCACGAAGCCATGCTACATCATCCGCCACGTCGTGTACCCGTCGGTCTCACCCCATAGTGTACCGGTGCACAAACCGTCATTCGCCACGGCTTTTGCGACATGGTTTGGCCGCACTCCATTCCGTGCCCACCGGGCACCACTTATATGTCGGTGGAGTTGGTTGCTCGCTCATCTTGTATGTATCTGTGCGCTTTCGCCTCCTCCTCCTCGTCCTCCTTCCCCACCACGCCACCACCACCACCTCTGCTGCACCCTCCTCGTCAAGAATGTCATTGTCACTCAATACACGAGGGTTCACAATGCGTCCGCGACACCGTTTGGCCGCGCTCCATTCCGTGCCTACCGGGCACCACTTATATGTCAGTAGGGACCTGTCTGATGTTTGCTATTCCTCACCACGTCATAGGTGCCGCGCCGTGGGCAGCGTTGGTAGCGTGGGGAGGGTGTGCGAAGCGGTGATATGGGCGGTGGCGGTTTATTTGGCGGAGAAGAGAGGGCGTTGCTACAGTGTCCACTATGACGTAGCGGCACGCGACTGTTTACTCATAGAGTACCGGTGAACTTGTGGATATGTCGGTGGTGGGGCCGGGCAGATATTGCTATTCTCGCCACGTCATACTCTAGGGTGCCGCGCATTGGGTTTGTGCTTGGGACGGCGGCGGTGCCCAGGCCGAACTAAGCTAGTGCTGGCAATGGGGGGGGTTATATTAAGCTACTTTAAGCTAGTTTACGGGCTAGTGATTAGTGGGTTAGTGGGTTAGTATTGAGGACTACGGTGAGTTAGTCCAATAGGGGCTTTAAACTAGGCTATTTTAAGCTAGTTTAGGGGCTAGTGCTTAGCAGGCTAATTTAGGGGGGACAAGTGTAACGATATGGCGCGCAGTATCTGCCAGGCCCTGCGTCAAGGATAAGGCAAAACGTATCACCATAGGCCAGCACTACGAGGTGTGGTGAGACACCACTCGCCCACTTTTCGGCTCAACCTGAGACGTTTACGTCAATTTGACCACCCAACGTAGCCCACAAATTGCTCACTTCAAGCTGAAAAGTGGACGAGTGTAAGGGGCTGCCACACGTCCACTTCTCAGCTCAACCTGTGACGCTTTTGTCACCGAAACGAAACCCCCCAACCACCCAACGTGGCCAACAAATAGTGGTCACGTGAAGCTGACAACTGGACTGGTGTAAGCCCCCACTAGGAGGTTTGGCGAGACACCACTCGTCCACTTCTCGGCTCAACCTGAGTCGTTTTTGTCACCGAAACCCCTCAACCACCCAACGTAGCCAACAAATAGCTGGGTGGGATATTCTGGTGGGGGGGTGTGGTATTGTTGAATAATGCTGCGTATCTGGATCGCTTGCGTATTCGCTTATTCTTTATGAGCAGATCTGTTCGCAAATTCGACGCTATCTCACAATACTGTACGAAACTTTTCGCGGCGCTTTGCGCCGGGTGGGCTGAGTATTCTTGGGTATTTCGGCGTATTTGGGCCGTTTGTGTATTTATTTGGGCCGTTTGCGTATTTGCGTATTGCCGCTTTTCCCAACCCAGAGTCAAATAGTGGTCACGGCAAGTTGAAAAGTGGACGAGTGTAAGCCCCCACCACCAGGCGTGGTGCTCCGCCCTGGCGAGGCACAATGAAATGTGGAGCTATGGGTTCAACGGTGTGGCGCTGCAGGTTGACCCTATGAAACCCACGTTGAAAGCGCCTGTAACGAAGCGCTTGAAACTGAAATATGACGAACCGTTCTCAAAACTTGCTTTCAAATTGAACTTGCGCCGCTACACAACGGAGAGATGGCGTCCGCTAAGAAAGCCAGGCAGCGGGAGAATTCAGAACAAGCACTGGACCGACATTGAATCTCCTCCTCCTGCTCCTCCTCCTCCTCCTGCTCGTCCTGCTCCTCCTCCTCCTCCTCCTCCTCCTCCTCCTCCTCCTCCTCCTCCTCCTCCTCCTCCTCCTCCTTCTCTTCCTCCTCCTTCTCC
>Ga0307489_10000602_pt1 | contig 22234 bp, 24 predicted proteins | sample SB12metaG_FD_202247 | JGI IMG/M metagenome (GOLD analysis project Ga0307489, IMG submission 202247) | Sea-ice brine microbial communities from Beaufort Sea near Barrow, Alaska, United States - SB 1.2 | ecosystem: Environmental > Aquatic > Marine > Coastal | place: USA: Alaska | collected... | reverse complement strand
CATAATACATAAACGCTGTCATCTCGAACGGATGGGAGAGATCTCGAGGCTCTCGTTAATACGTCTTTTGACTTAATAGTACTCTCTTTGTAAGCAGATCCTTCGTCGCTGCGCTCTGTCGGGATGACAAAAAAGTAGCGTCGGCATAATACTAAACTCTGTCATCTCGAACGAATGTGAGAGATCTCGAGGCTCTCGTTAATACGTCTTTTGACTTAATAGTACTCTCTCTGCAAGCAGATCCTTCGTCGCTGCGCTCTGTCGGGATGACAAAAAAGTAGCGTCGGCATAATGCATAAACTCTGTCATCTCGAACGAATGTGAGAGATCTCAATGCTCTCACTACCAGCGGATCTCTAACATGCCCTCCAGTTCACGAGCCTAATCAACCGCCACCGCAAGATCACTATTCTTCAAATCAGTCACCAGCATACAGCCGGGACTATGGGTTATACAAAAGGGCAACTTCGCCGCTTCCAAGGCCACCTGGGGCGTCACTCCACAGGCCCAAAATAGCGGCAGCTCGCCTTCTTTAATGGTCACCGCGTCACCAAAATCCGGGCGACTAATATCAGTAATCCCTATATCTTCTGGATTGGCATAATGTATCGGCTCTCCATGCACTGAGGGAAAACGCTTACAAATTTCAGCGGCGCGCAGTGCCTCTTCTGGCACAAAAGGTCTCATACTGACAACCATCTCACCGGCAAAGGGTCCAGCGGGGGTGCAGTCTATATTGGTTCTGTACATAGGAACATTGACCGCTTCACTGACATTGCGCACGTCTAGGCCATCGGCAATCAATGCTTCTTCAAACGAAAAGGAGCAGCCGAGTAAAAAGACTACTAGATCGTCCCGCCACAGGGGGGATATATCGTTCACTTGACTGACCACCTGGCCATGTTCAAAGACTTTATAACTTGGTATGTCAGTGCGAATATCTATGTCTTTGCCCAGTGCAGGCAGATTAAACACGCCGGGTTCTGATGTGGCAATCAGCGGGCAGGGCTTGGGATTACTTTGACAAAACTGCAGAAAGTCGGCAGCTGAATCCGCGGGCAGGATCACCAAATTACACTGTACATAGCCATTGCAAAATCCGGAGGTATTACCCCTGTGCTCGCCGCTGCGAATTTTTTCGCGGAGTTGCTCTGGTGACATAGTCTGTTCGCTGAGAGTCTCTTCGGCGTTAGTATTTGGCTCTTTCATAAACATTCCAACTAATGATTGGCGAGTCTAACAAAGCTTCTGGGTTAACTCTTTAGCTGTAACCCAGAGGTGGTAGTAATAATGTGGATCATAAGCTAGCGCCAGTGTTTAGCCCAGCTGTCGAGGACCCGCTCTGAATACCAGTACTGCCCATAGCTGCCATTGTAGCGGGCTAGGGCATCTGCAAGTCGGCCCTTCTCTCTATCCAGATAGTATTTAAGGATGGTGCAGCCATAGCGCAGGTTGGTTTGTATATTGATCAAGTTGTCCTCTGGACGTCCGATTTCGTGTTTCCAGAAGGGCATTATTTGCATCATGCCCTGGGCGCCGGCGGAGGAAACGGCGTAACCATCAAAGTGACTTTCCACTTCAATCAGCGCCAGAACAATTTCAGGGGAGAGTCCCGCGCGGGAGGCTTCGCTATGAATAAGCTTGAGTAATAAAATACGCTGGGCTGGGTCTTTAACTAATCTGGCCAGTGCCGGTTCTTTCTCCACAAGCCAGACTTGGGCGTCATATTGATCATCAAAACTGTCGGCTTCGGCGGCGGCCTGTTTAAGCAGGGATAGGAGTGCGGGATCGACAGCGGGTTTCTCTAGAGAAACTGCAGTGGTTGAAATAGACAGCAGAAGCAGGGCCACAGCAATCCACTGTGGCCCTAACCAACAACTACTTACTAATCTTCTCGGCAATAAAATCATCCAGCTTATCCATAGCTATATGTTGATTTTCGGGTTCCCGGCGGTTGCGGTATTCGACATTGCCATCGGCCAAACCACGATCGCCAATAACGATTCGATGGGGAATACCGATCAGTTCGATATCCGCCAACATGCCACCGAGACGGGCTTTGGGCTCGTCCATAAATAGCACTTCATAACCGGCGTTGACCAGCTTGTTATAGAGCGCCAAACAGGTTTCAGCAACCAGTTCAGACTTGTGCATATTGATCGGCACTATAGCGACCTGGAAGGGTGCGATGGACTCTGGCCAGATAATGCCGTTGTCATCGTGGTTCTGTTCTATAGCGGCGGCAACAATGCGACTCACACCTATACCATAGCAGCCCATAGACATAGCGCGGTCTTTACCGTTTTCGTCGAGCACTGTGGCTTTCATGGCTTCGCTGTATTTGGTGCCGAGCTGGAAGATATGCCCCACTTCAATACCGCGCTTAATTTCCAACACGCCTTTTCCATCTGGACTTGGGTCACCGGCGATTACATTGCGAAGATCGGCTACGGTGAATTCACCGCAGTCCCGCTGCCAGTTGACGCCGGTGAGGTGATAACCGTCGCGATTGGCGCCACAGACAAAGTCGCTGAGCTGTGCTGCCCAGTGATCCACAACTATGGGTAGGTTTAGATTGACCGGTCCAATGGATCCTGGCGAGCAGTTCAAGGTGCTTTTAATCTGTTCTTCAGTGGCAAAGGTGACTTCCGTTTCCAGACCCAAGGCGCGCTGAGCTTTAACTTCATTGAGCTCGTGGTCGCCACGAATCATCAGACCATAGAGTTGGGTTTTCCCCTCTTCATCTTCGGCGCTAACAATTAGAGCTTTGAGAGTCTTCTCGGCACTGGTGTCGATAAACTCGCAGAGCTGTTTAATGGTGTGAACGCCGGGGGTGGCAAGCTCGGCCATTTCCTCGGTGGCTGAGGGCGTGGCTTCGCTGGGTGCCAGTGCATCGGCTTTCTCGATGTTGGCGGCGTAATCACTCTCGCTGGAAAAGACGATTGCATCTTCACCGGAATCTGCGAGCACATGAAATTCATGGGAGACGCTGCCGCCGATGCTGCCGGTGTCGGCCAGTACCGCCCGATAGACCAAACCGGTGCGATCAAAAATCGTCGAGTAGGTCTGATACATCAGGTCGTAGGTCTCTTGCAGAGATGCACTGTCTATATGGAAGGAATAGGCATCCTTCATGCAAAACTCTCTGGTGCGCATGACACCAAAGCGTGGGCGTCGCTCATCGCGAAACTTGGTTTGAATTTGATAGAAGTTAGCTGGCAGCTGTTTGTAACTGCGAATTTCATTGCGAACAATATCGGTGATGACTTCTTCGTGGGTGGGCCCGAGACAGAACTCGCGACCATGGCGGTCCTTGATACGCAGTAATTCAGGACCGAATTGGCCCCAGCGTCCAGATTCTTCCCAGAGATCGGCAGGCTGTACCACGGGCATCATCACTTCTAATGCACCGGACTTGTCCATCTCTTGGCGGACGATGGCTTCGACTTTGCGAAATACGCGGAGACCAAGAGGCAGCCAAGAGTAGAGTCCAGAGGCGACTTTGCGGATCATACCAGCACGCAGCATCAATTTATGGCTGATCACTTCGGCATCGGCGGGAGATTCTTTTTTTGTTGAAATCAGGTATTGGCTGGCGCGCATGGTTTCTCTTACACTACTGGTGGTTGGTTTAGGCGGCCATTTTACGGCCCTGAGCTGTCGCCGTACAGAGAGTTAAGCAGAGTTAAGCAGAGATGAGGACAAAATGTTTCAATTAGATCCCCGATTAGAAGCGGATACGCTGTTACTAGGCGCTTTTCCATTGAGTTTATTACTGCTCAGTAAAGACGCCAATTACCCCTGGTGTATTTTGGTACCCAAGCGTGAAGGCATGCGCGAGATTTATCAGCTTAACCAAGACGATCGGCAGCAGCTATTAGATGAGTCCTGTCTACTGGCCGAGACATTATCCAATCTGTTCGGGGCGGACAAAATAAATGTCGCGACCATAGGCAATATGGTCCCGCAACTGCATATGCACCATGTGGTGCGATTTGAAAGCGATGCTGTCTGGCCCGGACCTGTCTGGGGAGCGGTGGCTGCAGCGACCTATGCGCCGCAGCTGTTCTCTGAAACAGCCGAGCGTATTGTCGCTGCGCTTGCGCCATTGGGCCTGCAAACTGAGCCGGCCTGATTGGAGTCAGATGTGGCGTCTGCTACTGGGCCATATCTTTTAGGCCTTTTAAGGCATGCACTTTTACTGCGACTGATGCAGGGCGTGCTTTAAAGGTGGTCTCTTTGCCGGTGAAGGGGTTAGTTCCCTTGTAGGCTTTCTTGGCCGGACGCTTAACCGTGTGAATTTTAATCAAGCCGGCAAGGACAAATTCACCCACTGAGCGCTTTTTGACATGGCGCTCTACTAGAGTAGCCAGTTCAGTGAGCAGTGTATTGACCTGCTTGCGAGTCAGGTCCGAGTTGGCGGCCAGTTCGCTGATGATTTGAGTCTTGCTATAGCGTTCGCGGACAGCAGTGGTTTTTTTGGCTACTGCCACTTTTTGTGCCGGGGCTTTCTTCGTTACAGGCTTTTTGGCTATGGTCTTCTTAGCTACAAGCTTCTTCGCAGCGACCTTTTTATGCGCTTTTGTTACAGCCGCTTTTTTAACGCTGGTACTTTTCTTAGCAGCGGATAGAGTCTTTTCCTTTACAGGCTTTTTAGCCTTTTTAGCCTTTTTTGCAGTTGAGGTTGCTTTCGCAGATCCTTTCTTAACAGCCATCACATTTTCCTTTATAAATGTAAATCATATTTCATCCCTGCTGTATTGCGATGAGCCGCCAACAGAGCCTCGCAATCATTTATAGCCGCTGTTTTCCTGATATGCCAAAAATGGCAATGTTTTTCGTGTTTTTTTTAATCTCCGGCGGGCTCAGCTCATCTGCGGGCATTCTACAAGCGCTAGTGCTGAGGTATAATGCGGCGCTTTTTTGCCCGCGGCTGAGACCAATGGAAATCATTGGTCATGATTAAAACCGGTGAAAACCTAATTAAAAGTTATGCGGCGGCGGGTTAAGCACTAAGTTATGCGTATTTTGACCCTCTTAGAATTTAGGAATAAATTTATGCCCATATACGACTATCGCTGCGCGGCCTGTGACCATGAACTCGAGGCGATACAAAAAATGAGTGATGACAGACTGGTGGATTGCCCTGCCTGCGAAAAGCCTGAACTTAAAAAACAACTCTCTGCCGGAGGCTTTCGCCTCAGTGGCAGTGGTTGGTATGAGACCGACTTTAAAACCGGTAACAAAAAGAATCTTAGCGACAGTGGCAGTCCTGCGAAGACCTCCACCACTGATGCCAGTAGCTCTTAAATAAGAACTAGATTAAGAGCGCGTTTAAATTTAACCAAAGCAAATTAGAGTAGGGAAAGACAACAGATGTATCGATCTAACTATTGTGGATTATTCACCAGTGAACATATTGATCAAGAAGTAACCCTCTGCGGCTGGGTCGATCGTCGCCGTGATCACGGTGGCGTTATCTTTGTCGATCTGCGCGATCGCGAAGGTATTGTTCAGGTGGTATTTGATCCCGATGCCGGTGAGTTCTTTGAGCAGGCCGACAGTGTTCGCTCTGAATATGTACTCAAGGTCACAGGCGTAGTCCGTGCCCGCAGTGCCGCGACAGTTAATAGCAATATGGCCACCGGCGAAATTGAAGTCTATGGCACCGCCATGGAAATCCTCAATAGCGCCGTTACACCGCCATTCCAGTTAGATGATCATGTCACGGTCGGTGAAGATGTCAGACTCAAGTATCGCTATATGGATTTGCGTCGCAAGGAAATGCAGAACAGCCTGCGCTTTCGCTCCAAGGTCAGTTCATCGATCCGCAATTACCTTGTGGACGATGGTTTTTTAGATATAGAAACGCCGATTATGACCAGAGCCACCCCAGAGGGTGCGCGTGATTATTTGATTCCTTCGCGAACTCATCCCGGGCAGTTTTTCGCTATGCCGCAATCGCCACAGCTGTTTAAGCAGTTGTTGATGGTTGCTGGATTTGATCGCTACTACCAGATTGCCAAATGTTTTCGCGATGAAGATCTGCGCGCCGATCGTCAGCCAGAATTCACCCAGATTGATATAGAGGCCTCTTTTGTCGATGAAGAGGACATTATGTCCACCACCGAAACCATGATTCGGGGTGTTTTCTCCGAGCATATGGGCGTTGAATTCGAAAGCTTCCCGCGCATGACCTATGCCGATGCCATGCACAGATACGGTTCCGATAAGCCAGATTTACGTATTCCCTTGGAACTGGTGGAGATCAAAGATCTGCTTAAAGACATTGAATTTAAAGTCTTTGCTGGTCCAGCCAATGATCCAGCCTGTCGTGTGACTGCATTAAAAGTCACTGGTGGCGCCGAGATTTCGCGCAAGAAGATTGATGAGTACACTAAATTTGTCAGCATTTACGGCGCTAAAGGCCTGGCTTGGATTAAGGTCAATGCCATTGAAAATGGCGTAGAAGGTTTGCAGTCTCCGATTATTAAATTCCTCGGCGACGAAGTCACCATGAATATTATGCAGCGTCTAGATGCCAAGAACGGCGATATCGTCTTCTTTGGTGCCGACAAGTCTTCGATTGTTTCCGAGGCCCTGGGAGCGCTGCGCTGTAAAGTGGGCGCGGATCTGGATCTCTATACCTGTGCCTGGGCACCGATGTGGGTGATTGAATTTCCCATGTTTGAAACCACTGATTCTGGTGCGCTAACGCCATTACATCACCCCTTTACCGCGCCTTCGTGCAGCGAAGAAGAGCTTAAGGCCAACCCGGGTGAAGCTCTGTCTCGCGCTTACGATATGGTTCTCAACGGCTGTGAGTTGGGTGGCGGTTCGATTCGTATCCACGATCAGAAGATGCAACAGACGGTCTTTGAAGTGCTCGGCATCAATGCAGAAGAGCAGCGTGAAAAGTTTGGCTTCCTGTTGGACGCACTCAAGCATGGTGCTCCCCCGCACGGTGGCCTGGCCTTTGGCCTCGACCGCCTGATGATGTTGATGACTGGCGCCGATTCTATTCGTGATGTGATTGCCTTCCCGAAAACTCAGTCTGCCGCCTGCCTGCTCACTGATGCACCTGGTGTGGTAGACAATAACCAGCTGCGTGACCTGAGTATTAAACTGCGTACTAAAGAGCCTAGTGCGTAATACTAGAGACTGGACAGATTGACGCTTTTGACGCGCTATTGACTTGTATTGCCAGCCTGTACGATATTAGGGGCTGGCAAAAAAAGTATGTTTAGAGAAAATACTTGGAAGATTAAGACGGTGCGAAGCTGTTTGAGAAGGCATGTAGTCGACATGTATCAGATGGTAGCTTTGCACTAACGCAGAAATTCCGAACTATGTACCGGAGCAATTGACCTAGTGCATAGATCGGGTTTAAAGAAGTGGTAGGATTGAAAAATACTATAAACTCAAGCGAGTAATCAGAAGAGGAAACAGCGATGAAAGTTATTAAAAAAACAAAAGAATACACAGTTTATCAAAAGGGCTCTGGTCGTTTTGCAGTTAAGAACAGTGAGCACCACTGGGTGAATGGCGACGACAAAGTCGCTATTTTGCAGGCAGAAGGGCTGGTTAAAAAAGCCGCGCCTGCTCCAGCACCAGTGGTTGAAGAAATAGTAGAAGCTGCTCCTGAAGTAGTGGAAGCGGCTGAGGTTGAAGCGCCGGTGGCCGAAGTGGTTGAAGCGCCGGTGGCCGAAGTGGTTGAAGCGCCCGTGGCCGAAGTGGTTCAAGAGCCTGCGGCTGAAGTTGTCGAAGAAGTTGCTCCAGAAGTCGTTCCAGAGCCGGTAGCTGAAGCGCCTGCGGCCGAAGCTCAGGAGCCAGCAGCAGAAGAAAAAGCACCGGCTAAAAAAGCTGCCCCTAAAGCCAAGGCCGCACCAAAAGCCAAAGCGGCTCCCAAGGCTAAAGCTGCACCAAAAGCCAAGGCCGCCCCAAAAGCCAAGGCCAAAGCTGCACCGAAAAAAGCCAAAGCAGACGCTAAAACTGACGACTAAGCTCGTCGGTCTAGAACAAGCCCTCCGGTGTAGTGCCTGAGGGCTTTTTTTGGGTCCCTTTTTTGTCCCTTTTTGGGGCCCTCAATTCCGCCTTTTATAGAGCCCATGCCCTGCAATAGCACCACTGCTATTTTCTCTGGAATTGTCCTGTATCAGTTAAACCTAATTCTAGTCCTATCTCTTAAAGCCGCTGCATCAGTTCACTAGAAATTTTCTCCGCCGTTCACTACGTTTACAGCATTAACCCCAAAAAGGCAGAGCTATGAATAGCAGATGGATTTGGATCGCGGCACTCAGTTTACTGGTCGCCCTGATTTACGTTGTTTCACGACCGCAACTACCAGAGGTACACCTGGTTGAACTGTCGGTGGGGTTAGTGGAGAACAGTGTTTCAAACACTCGCGCGGGAACTGTCGAAGCTTGCCAGCGTTCCAAACTGTCACTGCCGATTGGTGGCCAGATCGCAGAGCTCTATGTGGATGAAGGTGAGGAGGTCAGCGAAGGGCAGTTGTTAATGTCACTGTGGAACGATGATCGCCGAGCCCAGGTGGAGCAGGCCAAGGCAACAGCCATCTCAGTGGTTAAAGAGCAGCAGAGCATCTGCATAGGCACCGCCTCTGACCTCCATGAGTCTCAGCGTTTAACGGCATTGCTTGAAAAAAAACTGGTTTCCTCCGAGCGCGCCGATCTGGCCCTGGCTAAATCCAATTCCAGCGCCGCTGCCTGTGAGGCTGCCAAGGCCAGGGTCGGGCAGGCCGATGCCAGTGTCAAACTCGCCGAGGCGGTGTTAGCTCAGACCTATCTTCACGCTCCCTTTGCCGGGCGAGTTGCCGAAGTCACCGGCGAGCTGGGAGAGTTTTCCACCCCTTCGCCCCCTGGTGTTCAGACGCCTCCGGCCATTGACCTACTCACTGACGGTTGCCATTACATCAGCGCACCCATAGATGAAGTTGATGCCTCACAGATCGCTGTGGGCATGCCAGTTCGAGTCACCATGGACGCTTTTCGTGAGCGCAATTTCCCGGCTAGAGTTCGGCGCATTTCCACCTATGTGTTGGATCTGGAAAAACAGGCGCGGACAGTTGAAGTGGAGGCGGAACTCGATGTGGATCAACAGATGCCGCTTTTACTCGCCGGTTATAGCGCTGATATGGAAATTGTTCTCGACGCTAAAACCTCAGCTTTGAGAGTCCCGACAGAATTGTTGGTGGATGAGAAGTTTGTGCTGATGGTGAACCAAGATAATCTCGTTGAGCGCCGCGAGTTGGTGTTGGGACTGTCTAACTGGCACTTCAGTGAAGTGATCAGCGGCGTTCTAGAAGGAGATCGGATTATTGGCAATATAGGCTCTCAGGCGGTGGTTGATGGCGCTGAGGTTCGGGTTGTCGACGCGCCATGATCAAACTAGAGAAGATTAATAAGACCTATCAGGTGGGTGATTCACCGCTGCGGGCACTGGCTGATGTGAGCCTGTATATAGAGCCCGGCGAGTACCTCAGTGTTATGGGTCCATCGGGTTCGGGCAAGTCGACATTATTGAATATGATTGGCCTGCTTGATCGTCCGGATTCTGGGCGCTATTGGTTTGATCAGATTGCCACAGAAGAGCTCAATGAAGAACGCCGTGCCCACCTGCGAGGTGAAAATATCGGTTTTATTTTTCAATCCTTTCACCTGATCAATCGACTCACCGCCTTCGAAAATATTGAATTGCCGATGATGCTGGCGGGGCTGCCATTAAAGCAGCGGCGTATTGCCGTGGCGGATGTATTGACCATGGTGGGCCTCTCTGACCGCGCCTCTCACAAACCCAACCAGCTATCCGGCGGCCAGTTGCAGCGTGTGGCTATAGCTCGGGCCATTGTTATGCGGCCTAGGTTGCTGTTGGCAGATGAGCCCACAGGTAATCTCGATTCACGTTCGGGCGCTGAGGTAATTGATGTGCTGGAAAGGCTTAATCAGGATGGCATCACCCTCATCACCGTGACTCATGACCAGAAGCTCGGTGACCGAGCCAGACGTCATATTCGCATGGTCGATGGGATGATCGACAGGGATCAGGGTGGCTTTTCTCTAAAGCCTGAAAATAGCCCTAAGCCCGCAGAGAGCCATAAGCCCGCAGAGAGCCATAAGCCAATAAAGAGCCCTGAGCCAATAAAGAGCAATAATGAAACTATTTGATCAGTTGGTATTTAATCGACAAGTCTTTTTGCGCCATCGGGTGCGCACATTATTGATGTTGTTGGCAGTGGCCATCGGGATAGCGTCGGTCATCCTGCTCACCAGTTTGGGGGAGGGGGCTCGGGGCTACGTGGATCGGGAATTTTCGGCCCTGGGTAATCGAATCTTAATTGTTCTGCCCGGACGCAAAGAGACTACCGGTGGGGGTCCGCCAATATATGGCGCCTCGCCTCGGGACCTGACTCTCGAAGATGCCAACGCCCTGGGGCGAATTCCCGGCGTACTCGCGGTGGCGCCAATTGTTGCTGGCACCACCACCATTTCACATTCTAGTCGCTCCAGGGAGGTTATAACCCTGGGCAGCACCGCGGCATTTTTTGCTGTGCGACAGTTGCAGGTGGGTGCCGGTACTCTGCTCAGTGCTCGCGCCGAATCCGAACCATTGGCGGTAGCTGTACTCGGGATTAAAGTCAAACGGGAACTGTTTGGCAGCAGTCGCGCCCTGGGTGAGTGGGTGATCGGCGTATGCGGGTGATCGGTGTGCTTGAGGAACGCGGTGAATCTCTGGGATTGGATATGCGTGACATGCTGGTGATTCCGGTGCGCACCGCTGAGCAGCTATTTGATTCCCCAGGGCTATTTCGCATTCTGCTGGATATTGCTCCCAGTGCCGACAGTGACAAAATCAAAGAAAAAATCCTCAATGTGATTCGCAAACGTCACGACGGTGAGGAAGATGTCACCGTGATTAGTCAGGATTCCATGCTCGCAGCTTTCGATAATATTCTCGCTACATTGACCATGGCCATCGCCGCGATCTCGTCGATCAGTCTGCTGGTGGCGGGAATTTTGATTATGAATATCAGTCTGATTTCAGTGAGTCAGCGACGCCAAGAGATTGGTCTGTTAAAAGCTATAGGAGCCAGCAGCCGCGGCATTAAGCAGCTCTTTATCGGCGAGTCATTGATGCTTATCTCCATGGGCTCTGTTGTGGGTATCAGCTTTGCCTTTGCTCTCATTGCTCTTTTTGCAGGGCTGTGGCCAAGCTTTCCTCTGCAGCCGCCGGTTTGGGCAGTGCCCGCCGCACTGCTGGTGGCTTTCGGTACCGGACTGGTGTTTTCCATCATACCGGCTAAACGGGCCGCAGCCTTGGACCCAGTGTTGGCACTGCGAGGGCTGCAGTAATGAATTTTCGTGACAGTAGCAGCTGGATTTTTAGGGCGCTGTGGATACAGCGCACCAGGACATTGCTGACCATAGTAGGCTTTTCCATTGGCATTGCGGCAATGGTGATACTCAGTGCCCTTGGGGAAGGTCTCAGGGTGTTCGTGCTGAATGAGTTTACCCAGTTTGGCAGCCATATTATCGCGGTGAATCCGGGCAAGACCGAAACCTTTGGTATTAGCGGCCTGCTCAATACCACTAGACCACTGTCACTGAGCGATGCCACGGCCATCAGTCAAATGCCCAATGTGGAGGAAGTGGTGCCCCTGGTGATGGGCAATGCCAAGGTTAAGTACCATCAGCGAGCTCGCTACACCGATGTAGCCGGAGTCGGCGGGGCCGCGGATAAGGCCTGGAAATTGGAGATCGCTCAGGGAAAATTTTTACCCAAGGATGATTTGCAGCGTGCTCGCGCTCTGGTGGTCTTGGGCAGCAAGGTGAAAGAGGAACTGTTCGCCGGGGTCAATCCGGTGGGCAGTTTTGTTCGCATTGGCAGTGAACGTTTTCGTGTTGTCGGAGTGGTTGCGCCCAAGGGGGAATTTCTCGGTACTGATCTCGACGATTTGGTGTTTATCCCAGCGGGCAAAGGCATGCAGCTGTTTAATCGCCAGAGTCTGATGGAGATCGATATTTTTTTTAACCCCAGATCCACCAGTGAGGCGATGGCGGATAGGATCAGCCGGCTATTAATTGAGCGCCATGGTTTTGAGGACTTTACCCTGACCACTCAGGATCAGGTGCTGGTCACCATGGACAATATTCTCAGTATTCTCACCTTTGCAGGCGCTGGTCTTGGTGCGATTTCTCTGCTGGTAGGCGCCGTGGGGATCACCACTATTCTGATGATCACCGTCACCGAGCGCACCGCGGAGGTGGGGCTGTTGCGCGCCCTAGGTGGCACTACCCGGACTGTGCGCATGCTATTTTTGGGTGAAGCCCTGGTACTAGGTCTAATTGGCGGCGTCTGTGGGGTGTTGTTAGTGGCCTTTTTGTTGCTACTGATATATCTGTTTGTGCCAGCTCTGCCTGTGGCCCTGAGTCCGACCATTGTGCTCGGGGCGCTGGGGATTTCAATGCTAATTGGCCTGCTTGCAGGCAGTCAGCCTGCCGCCAGCGCGGCGAAAATGACGCCAATTGATGCTCTGCGGGCTGAATAACGAAGCTTGGATAATAAGGCCTGAATAATAAGGCCTAATTATGAGTGCCTAATAAAGAGTGCCGATGCTCCCAGCTGTCTATAGTTGTTGACTCCCTGCAAGGGGATTGCAACACTCTGCGCCATTACTCCCAACAACACTCCCAACAACAAACAAGCAACAGAATAATATGACGCGAATAATTGGCATAGACCCAGGATCACGACGCACCGGCTACGGTATTATTGACGCCGTGGCGGGAAAGATGACCTATGTCACCAGCGGTATTATTCGTCTGCCTGAAGGCTCACTTCCCGAGCGCTTAAAGATTATCTTTAACGGTGTCAGTCAGCTGGTTGAGCAGTATGGGCCAGAGGAAATGGGCATCGAAGAAGTATTCTTATCCCACAATGCCAGTTCCGCACTAAAACTGGGCCAGGCTCGAGGCGCCGCAATTGTGGGCGGGGTCAATGCCGGGCTCTCGGTGGGGGAGTACTCTGCCCGCAGCATTAAATTGGCGGTAGTGGGAACCGGTGCCGCAGACAAGTCCCAGGTGCAGATGATGATTGTGCAGCTATTAAAGCTTTCTAGCGCGCCGGCGGAAGATGCTGCCGATGCACTGGCCGTTGCCCTCTGTCACGCTCAGACTTCTCGAGCGCTGGCGGCAACAGGGGCCAAAGGCTATGCCCGCGGGCGACTTAAATAAACAAACTCAGGATCTAAGCGAAAATGATTGGACGACTTCAGGGTAAGGTAATCGAAAAGCAGGCGCCGGATCTATTGATCGATGTGCAGGGCGTAGGCTATGAAGTACTGGTATCACTGAACACCTTTTTTGGTGTTCCTGCGGTGGGTGAGGCTGTCACTCTGCACACCCATTTTGTAGTGCGCGAGGATGTGCAGCAGCTCTATGGTTTTGCTGCCCAGTCTGAGCGCCAACTGTTTCGCTACCTAATAAAGGTCAATGGCGTAGGTCCGAAAATGGCCCTAGCCATTCTGTCAGGCATGTCCGCCAATGACTTTGCTGTCTGTGTGCACAATAACGATATAGCCACTTTGGTGAAGCTGCCAGGTGTGGGTAAAAAGACCGCCGAGCGTTTGCTTATCGAGATGCGCGACAAGATCGGCGATGTGGATGCTACCGCCGCGGGTTCTGCAGCTGGTTCTCATGGGGCCAAGCCAGATATTTCTCAGGAAGCTGAGAGTGCCCTGATCGCCTTGGGTTATAAGCCCACAGATGCCGCGAAAATTATCAGTCGCGTGGCCAATGAATCGGTCAGCGATGCCGGCGAGTTGATTCGTCTGGCGCTTAAAAGTATGGGCTCATAGCTGCGGGTTTATTCACAATAAACCTCCGGCTCGCTAGTGAAAAACTCTAACCATCAATGTATGCTACGGGGCAAAACCACCATGGTGTCAGATGATAGAGCCCGACCGCATAATATCCCCCGAGATGTCTGTTGCCGAAGAGCGTTTTGATCGCGCACTGCGTCCGGTAAGCCTACAAGATTATGTCGGTCAGCCGGTTGTGGTTGAACAGTTGGGCATCTTTATTGAAGCCGCGCGCAAGCGCAGCGAACCCCTAGATCACACTCTGGTATTTGGTCCTCCCGGACTGGGTAAAACCACCCTCGCACATATTATTGCCAATGAAATGCAGGTGGCCCTTAAAACCACCTCTGGACCGGTTCTGGAAAAAGCCGGTGATCTCGCCGCACTGTTAACCAATCTTGAACCAGGCGACGTACTGTTTATCGATGAGATACACCGCCTCAGTCCAGTGGTTGAAGAAATTCTCTATCCGGCGATGGAAGACTACCAGCTGGATATAGTCATCGGCGAAGGCCCAGCGGCACGCTCGATCAAACTGGATCTACCGCCTTTTACATTGGTAGGGGCCACCACTAGAGCCGGTCTTCTGACTGCACCATTGCGCGATCGCTTTGGTATTGTTCAGCGTCTGGAGTTTTATTCGGAAGCCGACCTCACCAGTATTGTTATCCGTGCTGGCGCCATCTTAAATGTCTCAATAGATGCCAAGGGCGCCGCTGAAATTGCCCGCCGCTCTCGGGGTACACCGCGTATCGCTAACCGCCTGCTGCGTCGTGTTCGAGACTACGCCGAAGTCAAAGGCGATGGCTCGATTAGCGCAGAGATTGCCGACGCGGCTCTAAATATGCTGGCCGTGGATCAGCGCGGGTTTGACCATCAGGATCGACGCTTGCTGCTCACCTTGATGGAAAAATTTGAAGGTGGCCCAGTGGGCGTCGACAGTCTGGCTGCAGCAATGAGCGAAGAGCGTGGCACCATTGAAGATGTGTTGGAACCCTATCTGATTCAGCAGGGCTATCTGATGCGCACCTCTCGTGGTCGCATGGCAACGCGCATGGCCTATGAGTATTTTGGTTTGCAGACGCCGCGGAAGATGGAGAGCCTGCAGCCCTTAGAAAGCCTGCAGCCAATTGAAAGCCAGGAGCAGGGCGCTCGTGATGCCTAACTCCCTGGCAGAATTCCGTCTGCCCATCCGCGTCTATGTTGAAGACACCGATGCCGGCGGCATAGTCTTCTACGCCAATTATCTAAAATATATGGAACGTGCGCGCACTGAACTGATGCGCAGTCTAGGCTTTGATAAACCGGCGCTATTTGATGATATGCAGTTTGTGGTTAGCCAGGTGTCGCTGAAATACCATAGCCCAGCGATATTGGATGACCAGATAAGCGTTACCGCAGTACTGAGCAAGGCCAGTCGCGTAACCTTTGAAATGACTCAGCAAGTTTTTCGCGGCGATGAACTGTTGGTCGAGGGCTGGGTCAAAGTGGCTTGCGTTAATTCCACCAGCAAGCGGCCTCAGGGCATGCCGAAACCTATGTTCAATGCTTTAAGCGAGAGCTTTAACCGAAAGCTTTAACCGAAAGCTTTAAGAACCCATTTAGCTAAACAGGGAGTTATACAGTTGATAGAAGAAAATATGTCCATTTGGCACCTGATCTCCAATGCCAGCGTGCTGGTACAAATCGTGATGGGAATTTTGTTTATCGCCTCAATTATGTCTTGGATGATGATCGTCCAGCGGGGTATTTTTCTCAACGCCGCTCAGCGTGGATTCCGCCAGTTTGAAGATGCCTTCTGGTCCGGAGTCGATCTCAACAAACTTTATGGCGAGCTGACTCAGGAAGCCAAAGAACATGGCGGCCGCGACGGCGTAGAAAATGTCTTTCGCGCCGGCTTTCGTGAATTTAACCGTCTAGCGCAAACCGACAAAGCCGATCCCGATGCGATTATGGAAGGCACCGATCGCGCCATGCGTGTGGCCCTATCCCGGGAAGATGAAAAGCTCAATATCAGCCTGCCATTTCTCGCCAGTGTCGCCTCAGTAAGCCCCTATATAGGTTTATTTGGCACAGTATGGGGCATTATGAACTCCTTCCGTGGCCTCGCCATGGTGCAGCAGGCCACCCTAGCCACAGTGGCGCCGGGAATCTCCGAAGCACTGATCGCCACCGCCATGGGTTTGTTTGCCGCGATTCCTGCATTAATAGCCTACAACCGCTATGCCGCCATAGTGGAGACCATGAACAGCAGCTACGAAACCTTCGCCGAGGAGTTTTCAAGTATTTTGCACCGCCAGATTCGCGCCAACTAATTGGCTCAAGCGCAGTTAGCAAATGGATAAGCTTTTGAGGCTCGAAAAGTGAAGACAAAACGAACGAAACGAAAACTGGTTGCCGAGATTAACGTCGTACCCTACATAGACGTGACGCTGGTACTGCTGGTGGTATTTATGATTACCGCGCCACTGCTGATGCAGGGCGTCAAAGTGGACCTGCCCGAGGCCAATTCAGCGCCTATGGATGCCAAGGACCAAGAACCCTTTATTGTCTCGATCAAAGCCGATGGCAGTTATTGGATCGATGTAAAGGGCGAAAATCAGATCCAAAGCCTCTCTGTAATCAAAGACCGGGTCGGCAAAATACTCCGCCAGACCCCGAAAACCCCAGTATTGGTTTGGGGTGACAGCAAGGTAGATTACGGCGTAGTTGTGAATCTGATGAGCGAGCTACAGGCCGCCGGGGCACCCTCTGTGGGTTTGGTCACGGAGCCACCACCGAATTAATATGGGCAGTCTTCTCAGTTACTCAGTCGCCGTTCTGGTCAGTCTCGCACTGCACCTTGGCCTGCTTGCTGTGCTCTTTGTCGGCTGGGAGCCGGAAACCAAAAGGGTAATGATTCAGCCCCAGTATATTGAAGCTACGCTAGTGGAATTGGCGCCTAAAAAAACAGTCGCGCCAAAGAAGCCTAAGGTGGATCTAGCCAAGCAAAAGCGCGAGGCTAAAAAGCGCCAAGACAAACAACGCCGAGACAAGCTGGCAGCTCAGAAAAAGGCCGAAGATAAAAAGCGCGAGCAAGAGCGTATTGCAGCGCTCAGTGAAAAGAAACGCCTAGAGGAATTACGTTTGGCTGAAGAGCAGCGCCTCAGAGATGAAAAAGAAGCGGCCCAAGAAGCCGAGCGCAAACGCATAGAGACAGAGTTTGCCGAAGCTGTAGCCGCAGAGCAGGCCGAGATCAATGCTCAGGAAGACGAGCGCGTCGCCAACAGTTACCGCCAGCTTATTCAGCAGCGCCTGTCGGAGAACTGGAGCCGTCCCCCCAGCGCACGACTGGGTATGGAAACCCTAATCCGTATTCGCCTGGTGCCCACCGGGCGCATAGTGGGAGTGACTATACTCACCTCCAGTGGAGACACAGCCTTTGACCGCTCAGTGGAGCAGGCAGCGCTGAAAGTAGAACAGTTTATTGAATTGCAGGGCATGGAACCGGACTTATTTGAACGCAAATTCCGTCAGGTCGATGTCGCATTTAGTCCCGAAGATCTCAGATTATAAGGTAGTGACGCAATGACAGTTAGAATCGCCAAATCCCTAATCGTTCGCACGCTGCTGGTCGGACTGCTGTTAGCAGCGGCCTCGCCCAGCTACAGCGAACTGGTTATTCGCGTAACCCAAGGCAATGACCAGCCGACCAAGATTGCCATAGCACCAATTTCCATGGGCGGGATTCGCTCCTCCGAGGATATTAGCGCTATTGTTGAAGCCGACCTGGCCCGCAGCGGTCTGTTCGCACCTATGGAACGTCGCGATATGCTCGCCTTTCCAAGTTCAGCCTCAGAGGTGTACTACCGTGACTGGCGTCTCTTGGGCGCTGAATACCTGGTCGCCGGAAATATGCGCGCCATAGCCGAAGGTCGCTACCAAATTGAATTTAGCCTGTTGAATGTCAGTGGCCAAAAAACCGTATTCACTCATACGGTCAGTGGCACCATCAGCCAAATGCGCGATCTGGCACACCTGATCAGCGATAAGGTCTATGAAGAAATCACCGGCATCCGCGGCGCCTTTTCCACGCGACTGGCCTATGTCACTGCCACTCGAAAGAAGAATATTTATACCTATAGGCTGAATGTTGCCGATGCCGATGGCGCCCGAGAGAAGCTAGTTTTGGAATCCGGCGAACCGATTATGTCCCCAGCCTGGTCCGCCAATGGTAAAGAGCTGGCCTATGTGTCCTTTGAGACCGGTCGTCCGGCGATCTTTCGTCAGAACCTGGTCAGCGCTCAGCGGGAGCAGTTAACCAATTTCACCGGTCTTAACGGCGCACCCTCATGGTCTCCCGATGGCACCCAGATGGCCCTAGTGCTGTCGAAAGACGGCAATCCAGAGCTTTATCTGCTGGATCTACAGACCAAGAAATTCTCCCGCCTGACCCGGCATTTCGCCATTGATACAGAGCCCACCTGGATGCCCGATGGCAAGCACCTGCTGTTCACCTCAGATCGTGGCGGCACCCCACAGATATATAAATTAAATATTGCCAGCAAGGCCACTGAGCGCCTAACATTCAGCGGCAATTACAACGCTCGCCCAAGTTTGGCGCCAGATGGCCGCACAATGGCCATGGTGCATCGTCAGCGAGACACTTTTCATATAGCCTCGTTCGATCTTAAGACAGGCAGAATGATAGAACTGACGGAAACTAGGTTAGACGAATCTCCGACGGTTGCGCCCAATGGGGCTATGCTAATGTATGCCACTAAACAGGGTGACCGCGGGGTTCTAGCTGCTGTATCATTGGACGCTGGAGTGCGCTATGTATTGCCGTCCAGCAGTGGTGATGTAAGAGAACCAGCATGGTCACCATTTTTGCGTTAAGCTTTTTGTGTAACCTGTTAGCTACACTTTTCAGATAGTTACGCTTTTTAGTTAGATACTAGTTTAGTTAGATACTAGTTTAGTGAGTTGCTTATTAAAAGCTATACATAGTCAAAAGACTTATAGAGATAAAAACAGTAGAACCTTACAATTATTAATACCTTTGCAAATCAGGAGTTTCACATGAAAACATCTTTTATCAAATCTGGCCTTAGTACACTGCTTCTAGCTGCAGTTTTGACCGGTTGTAGTAGCAATCCAGTAGTAGAAGAACAGCAGACTTCAACGGACATTGAAGATACATCTGTACAAACTGGCCAGGTTGATACCTCGGCAATTGACGACGCCACTGTTGAAGTGATGACCGCTGACACCGTATTCTATTTTGACTTTGACAAAGCCTTACTCAAGCCTGAGTCACGTGCTGCACTGCTTGAGCACTCTGCATCACTGCAGAACAGCCCACGCAATGTACGTCTTGAAGGTCACGCCGATGAGCGCGGTACACGCGAGTACAACATGGCACTGGGTGAGCGACGCGCCAATGCAGTTAAAGAATTCCTCGTTCTGCAGGGAGTTTCTCCCGGTTTGATCGAAGTTATCAGCTACGGCGAAGAACGCGCAGCAGCCTACGGCAGCAACGATGATGCCTGGGGCCTCAACCGTCGAGTTGAACTGAAGTAAAAAATCCTTTGGCTGGTTAAAATAAGCCAAAAGATTTAAGCGTGCGGCCGGGGTTGTGACATACTCTGGCCGTTTCTCTATTTGTCATAAACAGGATTATCCTCTACTCGCCATGAAATCTTCTCTTGCACCGGTCGCCATTCTTGCCGCTTCTCTGTTGTTGCCGGCCCTAGTCAGCAATGTTGCAGCTCAGACCGCACCTGTAGTGGATCTGACCTATAGCGCAGCAAAATCATCGGTTAAAACAACGGCTAAGACAGCGGTTGAGCTAGCAGTTCAGCCAGTTGATGGAAGCTATAACCAGTCACAGATGATGCAAAATGAAGTGCGCGAACTACGTGGCTTGGTTGAACAGCTCAGCTATGAGTTACAGCGCGTCAAGCAGCGCCAGATGGATGATTACCTGGATCTAGATCGACGACTCAGTGCACTGCTATCTGGTGCCACGCCGGATGAATTTGCAGTTGATGCGGATGGCGACTTGCAGCTCGGCGTCGATGGCCAGCCAGCAGCAGTGGTAGCCGGATCGCCTGATGAGGTTATTGAAGGACAGCCTTTAGATCAGGCTCCTGATGCAGACTCTCAAGCTCCATCAATTGCACCAGCGATCAACACCGAAGAAATCGCACAAAACTACGCACAGGCATCCAACCTGCTGCTCAAAGAACGTGATATCAACGCCGCAGCTTTAGCCTTTAAACAGCACGTCATTGACTATCCCGTCAGCCCCTACACAGCCAACGCCTATTACTGGCTCGGCGAGATCTACCTACTTCAAGGACAGGATGAAATGGCCCGCCAAGCCTTCACCCTAGTAGTTGAGCAACACCCAAATCATGGCAAGGCGATGGACGCGACCTTTAAACTCGGTAAAATATATCACCAGCTGGGCGAGACAGACCGCGCCCGTGACCTCCTCGAGAAGGCCTCGAAAGGCATAGGTGGTGCTGCCAGCAAAGCTCAGAGTTATCTAAAGAATAATTTTTAGCCGCTTGAATTAAACCGCGTATTTAAACGTCCGTCCCAGTCAATCAGAAAATAATCACATGCCCGAAACCGAACTTCGTATCACCGAAATATTCCATTCCCTGCAGGGCGAAACCAGCACCGTAGGCTTGCCCACTGTATTTGTGCGGCTCACCGGCTGTCCGCTGCGCTGTGGCTACTGCGACACCGCCTATGCCTTCGAAGGCGGCAGCAAATGGACCCTCAGCGACATTCTCAGCACCGTAGCCGGCTATGGCGCCAAATATGTCACCGTCACCGGTGGCGAGCCCCTAGCGCAGCCTCAGTGCATAGAGCTACTGAATCAGCTCTTCGATCTGGGTTATCGCGTATCCTTAGAAACCAGTGGTGCTTTGCCAGTAGATGACGTAGATCCACGAGTCTTTAAAATTGTCGATCTAAAAACCCCGGGTTCCGGCGAAGTCTCGAAGAACCTCTACAGCAATGTCGAACATCTTTTGCCCCATGACGAAGTTAAGTTTGTTATCTGCGATCGCCAGGATTACGACTGGAGCTGCATGAAAATCGACGAACTAGGCTTGCAGGGCAGGGTAGCTGAAATACTCTTCTCACCCAGTCAAGGCGTTTTGCCACCGGCAGAACTGGCCAAATGGATGCTCCATGACAAGCTCAACCTGCGCATGCAGATTCAGACCCACAAATATATCTTCGGCGACCAACCCGGCCACTAGTTTTAAGTAAAAAATTATTTCACAGAGGACAATCGAATACGCATGTCAAAGAAAGCTGTAATTCTCGTATCCGGCGGACTGGACTCCACCACCGTAGTCGCAATGGCCAAAAGCCAAGGCTACGACTGCTACACCCTTAGTTTCGACTATGGCCAGCGCCATCGCTCCGAGCTAGTCGCCGCCCAAAAAATCTCCGAGCTAATGACCGTCCACGCCCACAAAGTAGTAAAACTGGATCTCGGCAGTATTGGCGGCTCAGCTCTAACCGACAGCAGCATCGAAATACCCGAATCCGAAACCACAGGTATACCTGTCACCTATGTACCCGCCCGCAACACCGTATTTCTCTCCATCGCCCTAGGCTGGGCCGAAGTACTGGGCGCCAACGATATCTTCCTCGGCGTAAATGCCGTCGACTACTCCGGCTATCCAGACTGTCGTCCCGAGTATATAAAAGCCTTTGAAATTATGGCCAACCTAGCCACCAAGGCCGCAGTAGAAGGGCAGAAGCTAAAAATTCATGCCCCGCTTATCGATATGACCAAGGGGCAAATCGTCCAGACTGGAATGGCCCTAGGGGTCGATTACAGCACCACCGTTTCCTGTTATCAGGCCAATTTAGAAGGCCAAGCCTGCGGTAAATGTGAAAGCTGCCGACTGCGCCGACAAGGCTTCGAACAGGCCGGAATAAATGACCCCACCAGATATCAAAAAAACGCTTGAATTCTGGCAGCTGGTCAGTATGATACGCACCTCTTCAAAGGGCCGTTAGCTCAGCGGTAGAGCAGTTGGCTTTTAACCAATTGGTCGATGGTTCGAATCCATCACGGCCCACCAAACAAATAAAAAAGCCACCCAATAGGGTGGCTTTTTTATTTGTCCGGCGGGTTCGTCTGGAAAGAACCACCGTTCGACAAAATGCGAAGGCATTTTGGACGCCAAAGGCGCCCCGAAGGGGTAAATAACAGCCAAAAGTCTGCTGTTTCATCACTAACTAGGCTTACAGCCGAGTTTGGACGCCAAAGGCGCCCCGAAGGGGTGAATAACAGCCCATAGGCTGTTATTCATCAATCCATCACCCATTCTTCCAGCACCCACA
>Ga0307489_10000601_pt1 | contig 22235 bp, 35 predicted proteins | sample SB12metaG_FD_202247 | JGI IMG/M metagenome (GOLD analysis project Ga0307489, IMG submission 202247) | Sea-ice brine microbial communities from Beaufort Sea near Barrow, Alaska, United States - SB 1.2 | ecosystem: Environmental > Aquatic > Marine > Coastal | place: USA: Alaska | collected... | reverse complement strand
CCCCTCCATCCCCGCCTTAAACACTCCCTAAACACCCTTAAATACCCCTTGTCCCACCAACAGCGCTTACGTTAAGCTGACAGGTGGACGAGTGTAAGCCCCTGCTTGGCTTCAGCACTTAGAGCAAAATGTATGACGAACTGCTTTCACGTTCTGCTTTCGATTGCAACTCTCAGCCCCTGCCGCGAGGTGGTCGTGAAGAACATGAATGCCGACGGGCGCGGCGGGGCGCCTCAGGTAGGGGGGTACACTCCTCCACTTTTCGGTTTAACGTGAGCACTCTTTTCGAATACATTGAGTGGCCTCATACATTTTTCAGTTACGAAAACGGCTCAGGTTGAGCTGAGAAGTGGACGAGTGTGAGCCCCTGGCCCCGGGGCCACACCACCCGCGCCCTGGCCTTCGACGCCCAGGGCAGGGCCGCCGGCGAGGGTCAGGGTATAGGGTATAGGGTTTACGGTTTAGGGTTTAGGGTTTAGGGTTTAGGGTACTCATGTTTACTGGGCCAGTGCTTATATATAGTGTTCTCGTGCTCACCACATCCTTCAAGTTCATGCATCTTTATACCAGTGCTCGCCACGTCATCCACATCGTGTATACGGGTTAGCGCGTGTAGCTTGTGCAGCGGAGGGGTACACTGGGGGATACACTATGGGCAAACAGTCAGGGGCCCGACCGGCGATATGATGGCCACCCACACCCTTGCCTTCGACGTCCAGGGCAGAGCCGCGTGCATACTTGTGCATAGTGTACTAGTACTCCTGATGTCGTCCACCATGTCTGCACGTGTACACATCAAAATCGCACACCTGGCTCTCGCCCAAGGCCAGCTGTACGTCTCGGTCGGCTCTTACTCGAACGTGGACGCTGACTCATCGCGTTCGCGCATCCGCCGCTTCGTCCTCCCGGCGGCGGGCGCGCCCGTTGTCCCCGCTGGGTAGGGGTTTAGGGTTTAGGGTTTAGGGTTTAGGGTGGGGAGGGTCTAGCTTCTAGCGCTTTGTCCTCCGGGCGGCGGGCGCGCCCATTGTCCCCGCCGGGTAGGGATTCAGAGGTCAGGGTTTAAGCTGTAGGGTTTAGGCTTTAGGCTTTAGGGAGTTAAGGGTTTAGGGTTTAGGGTTTAGGGCATCCACCGCTTCGTCCTCCCGGCAGCGGGCGCGCCCAGTGACCCCGCCGGGTAGGTGTTTAGGGTGTAGGGTTGAGGGTCTAGGGTTCACATTTAGGGTTTTAAGATTTATGGTAGGGAGGCTGTTTAGGGCTTCGTCCTCCCGGCGGCGGGCGCGCCCACTGTCCCCGCCGGGCAGGGGGGGTCGATAACCCGAGTCTGCGCGTCGCCAGTAAGTACGCGCATTCACCCTGAAGGTCAAACCATGCGGGGATGTCTGATCTCAGCTCGGGTGCTTGCTCTCAACGTCCCTGCTGCCATCCGCATCGATTATTTTCCTCCCCCGGCATTGAGAACAAGCACTCGACCGACGTTGAATCGACCACGCGAGTCTGCGCATCTGTATGAATATTCACCCTGATGGTAAGTCACGCTCTGATCTCGGTTTGAGTGCTTGTTCTCAACGCCCCTGCCGACCGAGGCATCGATTTCATCTCCGGCGGCGAGCTGTTTGCCGACGGTTTACGCAACGAAGTCGGGCTGGCTTTCGACAAACACGGCAGGGTTTTTTTTTTTTTTTGCATTTGAACAGGACCTGACAAAGGGGTGGAGTGCCTAGCATGGAGGGGTCAGATGAATATTTCTGGGGGGCCACGTACCCATTATATGTGGGTACGGTGCCCATTATAGGGAGGTCAGGTGCCCTTGTAGGGGGGTCAGTGCCCTCTGTCGGGGGGGGTCGTACCCAATATAGGGGGGTCATGTGCCCATTGTAGAGGGGTCGAAAGCCCATTATAGGGGGCTCAAGTGTCAATTACGGGATGTCAGCTTCAGCGCGCCTTAGTTAGTGGCTACATTCTAGGTGAGATGCCAAGCACCCCAGTGACTACACCTTTCAGTTGTGCCTTCCAGGTTCCGACTAATGACGGATTTCATACGTACATTCGTTCCCGTGGTAACTGCCTTCAACTCAGTTAACAGAGCTGGCGGTTGAGCTGTAGAAAATTGGTCGGCGTGCAAGGCTCTGAAACGTGGCGTGCTCTGGGGCGTCGAGAACGGCGCAGACAAACTAGTAGGGCTTCACAGATCATCCGAGCATGCGATTATGTTCGCCGTATCATCCATCGCGCAAAAAAGGCTGATTCAGTGAGTTATGATGCATGGAAACACATGCCGTGGCACGCGGGTGTCCGGCCGCACGACTTGGTTCGCGGCGACCTGGGCGGTGACATCCACAACGAGAATCCGGCGGAGGAGCTGAACCGCTTCCCGGAGGTACGGCCTGCGGCTAGGGCCCGTGCGTGTTTTACGACGATGTGCGTCAAACCACTCAGTGACTGAGTCACTTTGAGTGCTGAATCGTCCAAATGGACAGTTATGATTGGTCGAACGGGACGACTGAGTACGCTAAGTCTCTAAGTGGTTTGACGCACTTTGTCATATCTTCCAGAAATTAAGAGATGGTAAGCTACATGGTGACCTATTTGAGCTATGGTGGGCTATGCATACAATAAACAGACGACTCGCTCTGTGTATGCAATAGCGGTGCATCAGATGATACTGTGCTTGTTGGCAATTTATACCGTACGAGGCATATTTCTCAACACTTTTACGTGTCCACCCAAAAAGGGCCTGCCAGATATTGCTTGCGAGCGTCATATGATGCCATTTATCCTAATAGACTAGGATTAAAGCACGGTTGATGACGTGGTGGGCAATGGTACACTGACAAAAGAGCCCATGCCTAAACCCTAGACCCTAAAACCCCAAACCCTCAACCCTAGACCCTAAACCATAACAACCGTTTGCCTGAGCCCTGGTCAGAGGAGAATCTTGGGCAGCACTACGGGTATCCGTACTGCTGGAGCGAGTTCGGGACGTCGGCGCTGGGGGGGCAGGGGCTGGGGAAGGGTAGGGTTGGAGGGCCTGGTGGATAATTCTCGCCACGTCATAGGGTGCCGTTTAAGTCATCAGACGAGGGTTCAGTGTGAGATGGATGACGTGGCGAGCAACATCCGGGATAATGCTCGCCACGTCATAGGGTGCCGTTTACTTCATCAGATGAGGGTTCAAAGTCAGAGGGATGACGTGGCGAGCAATGGATAATGCTCAGCACGTCATCGGGTACCGCTTGACTCATCAGACGAGGGTTCAGAGTGAGAGGGATGACGTGTTGAGCAATATCCCCCAGGCCCTAGAGAATGGGACGCGGTGGGCGTGGTGGGGCCCGGCAGACAGTGCTCAAAACATCACAGAATGTGATTTGAGTCGAGAGACAAGCTTTTAAAGTTAATCGACGGATGTTTTGAGCTGTATGTGGCAGGCCCCTGGGGCGCGGCCGGACTTCATGGCGGACGGGACGCACGACGACCAGTGGTGCCGGGCAGGGTTGATACTTTTGGGGTTTTAAAGTTTTACACTCAGGGCTAGGGTTTGATTTAGGGTTCAGGGTTTAGGGCGGAGGGCGGGCGCGGGAGCTCCATCCCTCACTGTTTGCGCAGGTGATGTGAGGTGCACTATGAGCAAACAGTCGGGGGCACCATAGTCCCAAAAATGGCACGTGACCCTCCTCCGCAGTTCCAGTGAGGGGATGAAGTCGGGATGGCGCGAGGCGCGGTCTGGTCACGATCGTAGAGCCAGTAGACCCTCGCCCGTACGTTTCTCAAACTCCTGCACACGGGAGTTTGATTGACACTGTAGTTTAATGAGCAGTCGTCTCTTAATGAAGAAAATCCGAATCCCCATTTTACCCACTCACCCGATTTGTGTAGCCACCTGCGGGTCACGCTCTTTGTACTGTCTTGACTGGAGTGGCCCGGACAGCTTGCTGTTAGTGGGCAGGCCCTGGCGGCGGACAGAGACAGTGCCGGCGGAGGTGGCGCTGCAGGCACACTCGGCAGGGTCTGATACTCAGTGTCAGCGTGACCGGTCACCAATATCTCCTCGAAATCGACGGTCTATTTCGTCAAGGATCGCGACCTGGTCGGACTTTCGGCGAGTCGGTCGGTGATTTGGCGATTTGGCGGACATGTCGTTTCAGTGGGACGTCAGCTGGTGCACCCACTGTGGGATCTTTGAAATGGACAGCTCAGATTGGTCGAAGGGGATTCGCATTCGATACCGGGCCTTCGATACCAGATCGGAGCGTCATCATGTCAGACCTATCCACTTCATTGATAGCTCAAAGATGTTCAAGTAAGCTGGAACTGCAATCAAAACTATGGCTCTGGCGCTCGGCGCCGCTGGGGATGGCATTCTACGACGTCAACAACGTGACGAGGCTGGGGGTTTACTGAGAACAAGCTCTCGACCGACATTGAATCGCCTCCTCCTCCTCCTCTTCTGCCCGTCTGTATGAGCATGCACCCTGACGGTAAGTCATGCGGGCACGTCCGATCGTGGTTCGAGTGTTTGCTCTGAATGACCCTCCAGCGAGGAACGGCAGCTGCCCCGCCGCCGGAGGAGCGTTCCCCGCCGCAGTCGACGGTGAGGCTTGACGGATAATGCTCGCTGCGTTCTTACCCCTCGTTTGTTAAGTTGGACGTCATCATATGACGTGGCGAGCAGTATCCATCGGATTATGCTCGCCATATTATCCGCTGCGCTGTGAACCCTCATCTGTTGAGTCAAAAGTTCATCATGTGATATGAATCGTCATCATGTGACGTGGCAAGCGTCATCCGTTTGCCCTTTGTGGACGGACACGCGTTCATCGGCTACCACGGTAAGGCGGTGCAGGTGGGACCGATGAAACACATGTTGAAAGCGCCTGCAACTACGTGCTTAAAACTATAATGTGATAAACTGCTTTCAAGTTTTGATTTCAAATTCAATTTGCGCCGCTACACCACGGCTCCTGGTAGTACCGGCCTGATGATGCTCGCCACTTCACCTGCCGCGGTGCTGACCCTCGTTCATTGAGTTGAATTCCATCCTTTGACGTGGCAAGCATTACCTGGCTGACCCTAGCACCTGGAACCGCTCTCCTGCCACGGTACGGCCTGCCACGTCATCATCCGCATTTCTTGAAGGTACCGCCTCCGCAAACTCTCGTTTCTTGAGTAAAGCGCCGCCCTGTGACAGTGGCAAGCAAACTGCACCATCGGTCCAACGGACCCTGGGCGGCGGGACACAAGGTAGTGCGAGTGGCCATGACCTCGGCCGGTCGGGCCGCCCCGGTCGGTCGGGCCACCCCGGTCGACGTCATGACGAATCAGGGGTCCAGCGCGGTGTGGACTTCTGGGCAGGGCGACAGCTGACTGTTTGCTCATAGCGTGCCGGTGTGCCTGTACACACTCGCCGCTTCCTCTCCTGTGGCCTGGCCACTCGTTTCCTTTTCAGCTCAACCTGACGGTTTGCAACTGACGTTCCGGTGTAATCGTACACTCTCGCAGCATCCGCCTCCCTGGCCTTACAATCGGTCCTTGTGCACTTAAACTGCCGGTTCGTTTGACGGTTTGAGTGGGTTCAAATGAAAATTTTGTTGAAGAAAACCCAAAGAATATATCTCAATCATGGGGACGATGGAGTGGGTTCAGGTGAAGTTTGAAGGAAGACAAGCAAAAATGAGCTTAAGTATGGGGTCGATTGGACAGGACCCTGCGTTGGGGCTACGGCCGGTCGATGTGCAGTTCGATCGGTGCGGGCGCTTGGTGGTGTCAGACGACGGTCCCGCCGGGTACATCGTCATGATCACTGCCGCTAGTGCCTAGTTTATGGGCTAGTTACTTCAAGTAAGCTGGAGTTTGGTGATTTGGCCGAAAGTCAAATGACTTTTGGTGAACATCACCAAACGCCTGCTTACTACGGGTAGTACGAGAGACCATGTGTAGTACGCTGTACAGACAAGCGCCGAGAATGTCTCAACGAACGGAGGTGTTACACTAGCCGTTCTCCCGCTCCCTGAGCGATGATATGCTACACCCACAACTTTTGATCTTTGGTTGTGCGATGCCGCACATGCTACACAGACATAAGCTGATACGTACTTCTTGCTACCGACGCTGGGTCGCGCTATCAAGGTCAGATAGACCATGTCGGCATCGGTCGGGACTGGCATCGACAATGGTTGCAGTTCGGGGGCGTAGGCGGGTAACCGGCGTGCCCCCGGAATGGCCTTGCGCCGCGGGTCGGATCCACCGCGCTGGAGGTTGCGGCGCTGTCTCTCAGACCGAAGCGACGCAAGCGGTGAATGCGCGTTCTAAAGAGGTGTCTGCGCATTCTAAGGAGGTGTCTGCGCGTTCTAAACAGGTGTCTGCGCGTTCTCGAGAGCATTGTGCTCCACCGCCCACTGCAACAGCTCCAGGTGTCAATGCTTGTTCGGCGTAGAGGTGCGTCCAATGGTCCCACGGGCAGTAGTGCTCCCGCGCCCACTTCAACACCTCTCCAGGTGTCCACCGCCCTTAGCGGCCCTCCGCGCAACACCGTCTACGCGTTCCAATGGCAACCGTGCGTAGTACGTAGTACGGTTTGAATTTGGTGATTTGGCCAAAGGTCATTTGTGCTTTGGTGATTTGGCCAAAAAACAAGTCAGACAGTACTACAAGAACTACAAATTAAGACAGAATAGACCAGGCACTAGTAGTTACCCGCCCGTACACATGCGCATCCACCTGCTCCTCCTCCTCCTCTCAGCAAGTGAAGCACTATGATCGGTCAGAACGCGAGGGTGACACCAATGGGCGCGTGGTCCGATGTGCCCTCCGTCAGCTTATCCAGGATGAACCCATCCACCACCTGCACACCCCCCGCGCCCCCTGCGCCCCCCCCGCCAGGGACTTACACTCGTCCTCTTTTCAACTCAACATGAGCGCTTTCTGTGAGATAGGTGGTGCATGTAGGGGTTGTTTAGGGGGTGTTTGGGAGGTGTCAGGGGGTATGAGGATATTTCAGGGTGTGTTTTGTGTCAGAAACCGCTCTGGTTGAGCTGAAAAGTGGACGAGTGTAAACCCCGGCCCCGCGCCCCCCGCGCCTCCCGCGCCCGCCCCCTCCGTTGCCCGCTTGGACGCCACGAAGGAATCGAGGCGCAACCCCTAGGAAGAGAGTCGGCCGGATAACGTTGAAGGGTCATTTGCCGTGGGCAACACTTATCCACGATAAACGAGGTGACAAGGTAAACGAGGGTTTGCACCGCGGCGAAGACGGAAGGAGGAGGAGGAGCAGGAGGAGGAGGAGGAGAAGAGGAGGCAGAGGAGGATGGCTGGCATTGATTGGTCCAGTCCCCCCCCCACCTTGTTGCCCGGCCGGTTGCCGGCGCGAGTGCTCCAGAAGGAGAACCAGCCGGCGGCGTCCGGGTGGAACAGGCGGAAGGTGTCCACCAGGCTGTAGCAGCGCAAGTTGAAGTTGAAAGCAAATCTCGAAAGCTATTCATCACATGTAAATTTCGAGCGCTTAGTTCCAGGCAGTTTCCACATGGGTTTCACAGGGTCAACCTGCACCGCCCTACCAGGCCCGCCCCGCCCACTCCCGCCTCCGCCAGCGTGGTGCTCCAGCTCTCACGCTCCCGCGGCGTCAGGCCTGAACTCTTCTTGATGTGGGGCGCCGTGGGGTTGTGGATGTCGGCGTCCAGGTGCCCCGCCACGTAGGGTCCCAGAAGTTTAGGGTTTAGGGTCTATTAGAATTCAGGGTTTAGGTTTTGTGGGTTTAGGATTTAGGGTTTAGGCCACACGACGTGAACAAGGTGGATGCCGTGGCGATCAACGGCATACTATGTGGTGGTTGACGTGGCGTGCACCGGTACACTATGTGATGGTTGACGCGGCGTGCACCGGCACACTATGTGGTGGTTCATGTAGCGTGCACCAGTAGCCTATGTGGTGGTTGATGTGGAGTGCACCGGAACACTATGAGGCCCTACCACGTTGAGGTCGCCCCCCAACACCACCGGCTTCACGGCGTCCAACGAGGTGATGTACGCGCGCATGTCCACATCCCACTTGTCCACCCCTTAGGGTCGACATCGACACCCTCCAGATCATAGGATGGCAATTCATTCAGCAAACAAGGCCGGATTAGATTTCAAATTTGACAAAACAAGTGAAGCCATGACTGATATCAGTTGATATGAACTGATATCCGATGATGTTTACTGATTTGTGATTGGTTCGAGAGGTCAAAGTCGTCTCGACCAATTACAAGTCAGTAAATGTCAGTATCAATTCATTGATATCAGTTGATATCAGTCATAGCTCGACTCATTTTGTCATAGGGTGCATGACATGGTGGCGGGTATACATGATGTACCCGGCCCTGCGACGCGTTCGTCCAGGCGCTCGAGCTTCTGACCGCTGTTGAGCACGTACGTCAGCACCAAGTAGAAGTCCTCGTACTCCATGGTGATCACGCGCCCCTCGTCCGTGTACGTGCCGCCGCCGAACAGGGGCTTACACTCGTCCACTTTTCAGCTCAACTTACGCGCTACCTGTGGGATAGGGGGTGCGTTTAGGGGTTGTTGAGGGGTCGTTTTGGGGATGTCAGGGAGTATGAGGGGGTGAGTAGGGTGTGATTTTGTGTCAGAACGGCTTAGGTTGAGCTGAGAAGTGCACGAGTGTAAGCCCCTGCCGCCGAAACCCTCGGTGATTGCCAGCAGCTTGCCGCCGCCGCCGCCGCCACCGCCGCCGCCGCCGCCGCCGCCGCCGCTTCCGCTGCCACCGAGGTGTGAGGCAGACGACGCGGAAGCGGGGTCGGCGGGTGTGGTTGCGGGTTTGGTCACGAAGCTCAGCAGGGTCCCCTGTTTCGCATTCTGGCTCAGGGCCACACTCGACCCGGCGCTCCCGCCTCCGGCGCCCCCGCCCTCGCCCCCGGCCCCGCCCCCGCCCTCACCCCCGCCCCCGGCCCCACACACCTCGGCGCGCGCCATGATGTAGTGGCGCAAGTTGAAATTGAAAGCAAAATTTGAAAGCAGATAAACATATTTCAGTTTCGAGCGAATAGTTCCAGGCGCTGTCAACGTGGGCTTGATAGGGTCAATCTGCACCGTCCTACCATGACGACGACGCCGCTGTACCCCTTCTTGGTTTTGGACACGGCGAAATGCACGGTGGGGTACTGCGGCAGCAGCGCCTTAACCTTGGTGTAGCGGCGCAAGTCGGATTTGAAACCAAAATTTGAAGGCGGTTCATCACATTTTCGTTTCAAGCGCTTAATTCCAGGCGGTTTCAACGCGGATTTCATAGGGTCGACCTGCACCGCCCTACCTTGGCCGTAAAGTCCACCACGTGGATGTCCTGCAGCTCAGGCCTGACAGAAATTGCTTGCCACGTCATAGGATGCCGTTTAACTCGCGAAACGAGGGTTCATCATGCGTTTGCCTGGCGTATATTGCCTGCCACCTCATGGAATGCCATTTAACACTCACGAGTCACGACACGAGGGTTCAAAAGGCGCTGGATGACGTGGCGAGTAATGTCCGCGGGGCCGTGCCTGAAGTTTGTGCTCCAGCAGGCAGATGACGTCGGGGGCCTCGGCGTCGACGATCTTCTGCATCACTGTGGGGTTCTTGTCCACCCAGGAGCAGGGGCTTACACACGTTCACTTTTCAGCTCAACTTGAGCCGTGTCTGACACACAAAAACACCCTACACACCACAGAAAACACCTAACACCTCCTTGACACGGGCTACACAATCTCTTCGCGCACCCCCTATCCCACAAAAAGCGCTCAAGTTGAGCTTAAAAGTGGACGAGTGCAAGCTCCTGCCCAGGAGCGGATACCCGCCACGTTCCAGCAGATGGTCTTGAACGTGGCGCGCCCGGGCGGCACCACCTGCCGCCAGGGGCTCACCATCGTTCCGATTTCAGCTCAACTTGAGCTCTTCTGTCCACCGTGTAACTCAACTTGACCCAGAGAGTGTCCTGGAGTTGCTCAAGTTGAGCTCTAACGTGAACGAGTGTAAGCCCCTGTCTGCCGCGGCGCGGGGGTCTGCGGGATGTTCTCCGGCGCCGCCGCCTTCGCTTTCGGTGCCGCCTTCTCCTTCTTCGCCGCGGGCGCCGCGGGCTCCGCGGGCTCCGCGTCAGGGATGGTTTCCACCACCGCCGCCTCCCCCGAGGGCCTTACACATTTGACACTACACCAGTCAGTTTTCTGCTCAAATTGAGCACTTCGGGTATTAAAGTTGTACTTGAGCATCTTCGGGGTAGAGCTATGGCGGCAAAACGCAGCGGCGGCAATGGTCGAACGATCTAACAGTCAGGGGACGCCGTGGCCCGGCCCCGCCGCCTTCGCTTTCGGTGCCGCCTTCGCTTTCGCCGCCGCCTTCTCCTTCTTCAACTGCTCCGCCTCCTCCTTCGCTTTCGCCGTCGCCTTCTCCATCTTCACCGCGAGGATTGTCACCGCGTCAGGGACGGTCTCCACCGCCGCCGCCTCCCAGGGCCTCACACAGCTGTATACACCAGTTTGTTTTCCAGCTCAACTTGAGCACTTCGGGGCATTCAAGATTTAAAGTTGTACTTGAGCATCTGCGGGGTATGGCAGCAACACACGGCGGCGGCAGTGGTGTAGTACAGGTATACTATGAGCGCGAACAGTGAGGGGGCACCGTGGGCCCGGCCCCGCCGCCTTCTCCTTCTTGAGCTTCTTCGCCGCGGGCTCCTCCGCCTCGTTGCTCACAGACTCATCCGCCGCTTTCGTATTTCTTCCTTTCCCAGGGGTGCCTGCTTTGGTAGCTTCCTTCAGTCAGGGGCTTACACTCGTTCCCATTTCCGCTCAACTGGAGCTTACACTGTCCCCTGTCCGCTCAACTTAAGCTGACATTGTCCCCTATATTCCCCATATTAACCCGTGAATGAGTCCCGAAGGTGCTCAAGTTGAGCTCTAACGTGAGCGACGTGTCACGATGGTCCTCGAGTTGAGCTCTGAAGTGATCGAGTGTAAGCCCCCTGCCTTCGGTACCTTGGCAGCTTTCTTGGGAGCCATTTGGAAGCTCGAGAGCTGAAGCGTGCTGTCGGGAGACGTGCGGGGGGCGCCAGCTGTGGGTGGAGGGCGGGCGCGATACGCGGCGAGGGGGGCGACGCCTTGCGAAGTGCGCGGAAATGGGACGAAAACTTTGAAATTTTCGAGTTTCCAGCGCTTCGCGCCGAGGACTCCACTTGTCTGATGGCATCGGGCCTCGAGGGTCTCGAGGCTCATGGAGGGCTTTGTTCGGTGTATCAGTACTCGACGCGCGCTATGGCCACCACAACGATGGCACAAGGTAGGATGTGTCTGCAGCATCTGGTTGGCGCGGCCGTTAGGCGCCACGCGCCGCCCCAAGCGCTCGCCTCGTCTCACCGCGCGAACCCGCTCCGAGGCAGGGGCTTTATACACTCGTTCACTTTCCAGCTCAACTTGAGGTCCTTCGGGAACACATCACTCACGTCAGAGCTCAACTTGAGCACCTTCGGGCCACATCCACGGGTCAAGCTGGGTCAGATGGGGACAAAGTAGGCTAAAGTTGAGCGGAAAGGGGCAAGGTAAGCTCAAGTTGAGCGGAAATGGGAACGAGTGTAAGCCCCTGTTGTGAGGTGCCCACTCCCAGCACCCAGGGCACGGGCGATGGACAGCGGCGGGGCATGGGCAGGTGCGCGCGGCGTCCGGCGGGAACAACATGGCCGACGACCGCCGCCGCGCGCAGGTCAGAGCGGCAGGGGATTACACTCGTTCACGTTGGAGCTCAACTTGAGCACATTCGGTACACACTACACTCGTTTACGTTAGAGCTCAACTTGAGCACATTCGGGACACAGTCATAGGTCACGTTGGGTTACGTGGGGCACGAAGACAGCTCAAGTTGAGCCGAAAGTGAACGAGTGTAAGCCCTTGCAGAGCGGTCCGCGCGGTGCCCATCAAGCTCGTCATGGTCTCCAAAGGCGGCGGCCCTGCGATGGACACTGCATGCCAGGCAGGGGCTTACACTCGTTCACTTTTCAGCTCAACTTGAGCCGTGTCTGACACACACTAATCACCCTACACACCCTAAATACCCCCTAACACCCCCTGAACAAGGGCGACACAACCCCTACGCGCACCCCCTATCCCATAGAAAGCGCTCAAGTTGAGCTGAGAAGTGAACGAGTGTAAGCCCCAGGTGCCAGATAGGGCCTGGTAGCTAGTGCTCGCCACGTCACAGGATGCCGTTCAACTTCAGAAACGAGGGTTCGGTACACGTGTCGATGACGTGGCGGGCAATGTATGCTTGTGGCAGCAGGGCCTGGCAGCTAGTGCTCGCCACGTCACAGGATGCCATCTAACTCAAGAAACGAGGGTTCGGTACACGTGTCGATGACGTGGCGGGTAACATATGCCTGTCCCTGGCGCCAGGAGTGGGGCGACAAGATCAGCCGGTACACGCAGTTCTCGGCAGGGGCTTACACTCCTTCACTTCTCAGCTCAACCTTAGCCGTTTTGGTCACCCCTCCCCGTGTCCCCCTGTCTAATAAACTGGGGGAAAATCATGCTCCCAACGTATCCCACAAAATGTGCTTACGTTGAGCCGAAAAGTGGACGAGTGTAAGCCCCTGATTCTCGGATGTGAAGTGCCCGACCAATCCCAAGAGTGCAAAAGACCCCAAGGCCGGGCCTCAACCCCGCCCCTGACTACACTGACTGTTTGCTCATAGTGTACCAGTGTACCCAACCAATCCCCAGAGTGCCAAGGACCCCAAGGCCGGGCCTCAACCCCGCCCCTGACTGTTTGCTCATAGTGTACCAGTGTACCCAACCAATCCCCAGAGTGCCAAGGACCCCAAGGCCTGGCCTCAACCCCGCGCCTGACTGTTTGCTCATAGTGTACCAGTGTACCCAACCAATCCCAAGAGCGCTAAAGACCACAAGGCCGGGCCTCAACCCGCGCCCCTGACTGTTTGCTCATAGTGTACCAGTGTACCCAACCCATCTCAAGAGCGCCCAGGACCCCACGGCCGGGCCTCACCAAGATAACTTTTGAGCACGCACGTTACACCATTTGTCCTAATGCCTGGTCTGTGAGCCGTAAGTATTTGCTTGGCTAGTAAGTACTCGGACGAGTTACTAACTCGTCAGATCACTTACTTACTGACTCAACTCACTTAGCTAACAGACCAGGCACTAGAACCACTAAGTTGCACCTCAAAGATCCTTGAGTTGAGCTGGGAAGTGTGCTGAGGTGACGGCCGTGGCCCACGGCAGGGTCTTACTCTCGTTCACGTTAGAGCTCAACTTGAGCAACTCCAGGACACATTCATGAGTTAAGCTGGGTTGTACGGTGGACAGAGGAGCTCAAGTTGAGCTGAAATGGGAACGAGTGTAAGCCCCTGGCCCACGGCACAGATGGAGGGGGAGGCGGAGCGGGTCATGAAGTTGATCGACGCCCGCGACTACGTGGCAGGCCCCGGCAGATCTTGCTCGTCGCGTCATGGGATGCCGTTTCACTCGCGAAATGAGGGTTTCAAATGAGTTTCGATGACGCGGCAGGCAATGGGCAGGTCAGTTAATGCTCGCCACGTCTGAGGAGGCCGCCTGACTCAAGGAGGAGGGTTAAACATGCGTGTCGACGACATGGCGGGCTATGACGTCTTAGGATGCCAAATAAGTTGACGACGAGGTTTCGAAATGCATTTGATGAAGCGGTGGGTAACATTTGCTTGTCCCTTCCCCGAGGTGCTGATGGACGAGCGCGGCAAGGACCTGACGTCGGAGGCGATGGCGGCAATGGTGGCGGACGCCGGCGACCGCGGCGCCGGCGGCATCGTCTTCGCCATCGGCGGGCCCTTCGGCCACGGTACGGCGGTGCTGGTTGACCCTATGAAACCCAAGTTGAAACCGCCTGAAACTAAGCTCTTGAAACTAAATTGTGATATACTGCTTTCAACTTCTGCTTTCAAATCGAGCTTGCGCCGCTACACCACGGCGCCGCAGTGAAAGAGCGCGCCGATGCCAAGATCAAGCTGAGCAGCATGGTAGGGCGGTGCAGGTTAACCCTATGCAACCCAAGTTGAAACCGCCTGGAACTCAGAGCTTGAAACTGAAGTGTGATGATATACTGCTTTCAACTTCTGCTTTCAGATTCAACTTGCGCCGCTACGGTATGGTGATGAACCACCAGGTGGCGCGCATCGTTTTGTTGGAGCAGATTTACAGGTAGGCCTTGCGGATAATGCCTGCCGATGCCGCGTCATTATCCACATTTCAGACCCTCGTTTGAAGAGTCAATCGGCATCGCATGACGTGGCGAGCATTATTTGCCAGACTCTGTTTACAGGGCGTGGACCATCTTGAAAGGGGAGCCGTACCACCACTGAATGAATGGATGGTCCGTCATTTACTTGCGGATCCTGTTTGGTCGAAGGGTGTTTTTCTGGGGAACCAGGTCATTCTCGAGACGGGAGACTGGGTTGAAGAAGCGAAAACAACCTTTTAGAGGATCGTTTAGATGTGAGTATTCGATTGGATATGCTTACATTACACGCTGTCATGTGTTGGATTCTACGAGTAGCTAGGTTTCTATTCTATCGAGCACACGTCGGCCGCAGGCACGTCGTCGTCCGGCGGTACGAGCAGCGCAAGGTTTAGGGTTTAGGGTTTATCGTCCAGCGGCACGAGCAGCGCCCCGCACTCGAGATGCGGCGTGTACGGGAACTGATCAAACACGGCGAAGCGCGCGATGCGGTGCGTGCCGCGCAGCGCCGCCACGTCCACCGCCACCCAGGGGCTTACACTCGTCCACTTTTCAGCTCAACGTAAGCGCTTTTTATGGGATAGGGGGTGCGCGTGGGGGGTGAGTAGCCCGTGTTAAGGGGGTGGAAGGGGATGTTTAGGGTGCGTGGGGTGTTTTCTTGTGTCAGACACATCTCAAGTTGAGCTGAGAAGTGGAAGAGTGTAAGCCCCTGCCGCCAGCGTCGCCGGGTTGCACGAGATGTATATGATTCTCGCGAACCGCGACACAAACTGCGTCACCTCAGGCCAGAGGCTTACACTCGTTCGCTTTTCAGCTCAACTAGAGCGCTTTGTATGGGATAGGGGGTGCGCGCAGAGGTTGCGTAGCCCGTGCTAAGGGGGTGTTAGGGGTGTTGAGGGTGTGTAGGGTGTTTTTGTTTGTCAGACACGGCTCAAGTTGAGCTGAAAAGTGAACGAGTGTAAGCCCCTGCCTCAGGCCCCATGCCCGCGCGAGGGGGGTCCACCAGAACCGTCTGGAGATCGAACGAGTCAAGGTCCACCCCATCCAGACGGGTGTAATACTTCACCTTATCGAGCGCCAGCGTCAGCTCTTCACTCGACAGCCGCACCACTTCGATGTTATCGGAGTTTTCGTTCGCCGCGATGTTTACTTTCGCCGCCGCCACGGAAGTCTTTGACATTTCAGTCGCCAGAACCTTGCGGCAGGGCCGTCCACATCGGTTCCCATTTCGACTCAGCTTGTGCGATTGCGTGGGTTGTTCGGTGCATAGGTGGTAAGTCGCCTGGTGCCAGAACTCGGGCGTCGTGTGATTCCTCGGTGGGTGGTGCATGCAATTGTCCGCACTGTTTGCGGTTTCTTAGGCCCTCAGTGGTTTCTATGTATTCATGTCTTATCGTCAACGGAATACGATACGCCCGGCTGTGCAGCGTGTGCGATAGTTTGGGGGGGTGATGAATCAAGAGCCCCCTGCCTTCCGGAACATTGGCGCCAGGGGGATTGTGAAGTTGGCATTGCCGCAGTACAGTTCCAGGAGATCATCGTTCCGCCGCACATCTCCCCCGCCACCCGCCGCTACACCTTCACCTGATTGTTTAGGGTCCACGTTGCTGACCGCCGCAGACCGCGCCCACTCCGACATCTTGACCGACACCCCCGCGTTGGGCTGCGTGAAGCCCCCCTCCAGCTGCTTGTAGCTCAGCCGCCGCCCGTCCACTACCAGCTCCTGTGCATAGTGTACCGGTACACACAGAGTGATGTGGTTAGGCGATCACGTGGGTTGCTTGGTGGATTCTGTCATTGGGGGGGTTATGTATAAAAAAGTTGTATAGGGGTCTAATGTTCTGTGGAAAATAGCTACTATTTGCAAAAGTAGCCTACTGGCAAAGCTTGGGCGTCGTGGTTGTGATTCCTCGGTGGGTGGTGCATGCAATTGTCCGCACTGTTCGTGGTGTCTTAGGCCCTCAGTGGTTTCTATGTATTCATGTCTTATCGTCAATGGAATCACGCATACGCCGGGCGGTTTGTCACAGTGGAGAGGCCGATTTCGGGGTATCGCCTGGGTGAAACGCCCCATGCAGAGTTGCGGGCAAAGCGTCAGCGCTGCGCGCGGGAAAGCGGGCGCCAGGTTGACTGCCCGTACAGAGTTGCGGGCAAAGCGTCAGCGCTCAGCGCGGGAAGCGATATACCGAAATCGGCCTATTGAGTTGAGTGTGAGTGTTCAAACAGGAAAATAGTGATTTCCTGTAGTTGGGGCTGTGTGGTAAGACCCCTGCCTCCATAACGAAGTCGTTACCCAGCACCACCAACATGGAGGGTCAACACCACATCATCGAGTCATCAGGTTAGGCCCCAGTTAACGAGATACTGCTGGGCTTTTGCGAGCACATAGCTCTGGAGCGTGGTCTGGTCTGTCTTAATTTGTACAACTTTTAGTACCGTCTGACTTTCGGCCGAATCACCCAAACATATAAAACTTTTGGCCAAATCACCAAATTCCAAGTCCTAGATTCAGTACGGAGTACAGACCAGGAACTGGTGGAATATTGCACGTTAATGATGCTAAGCAGCGGGGGCGTGGATAATTCCTCGGTGGGTGGTGCATGCAATTGTCCGCACTGTTAGTGGTTTCTTAGGCCCTCAGTGGTTTCTATGTATTCATGTCTTATCGTCACTGGAATAGCACGCCGCCGGAAGTCATGGCCAAGTTCGAGAGAGTGACAACACAAAGTAATGGTTGCCTCCCCCCTATGCTTGTCGAACTAGGTGAGGGGGGATTAGACTAAGCTAGTATAAGCTGGTTTAGGGGGTGGTGGTTAGTGGGTAAATTGGTTGGTATTGGGGATCACAGCGGGTGAGTAAAATATGGGGGTTTAACCTAGGCTAGTTTGAGCTAGTTTAGGGGCCAGTGCTTAGTAAGCTAGTTTAGGGACGAGAAGTATACGTTGCCCCACCTTTTGCTTTTTGCTGCGGCCGATGAGGCTGACCCCCAGCCGCTCCCGCGCCGCCTCCGCCGCCGCCGACCACGTCTCATCCAACCGAGCGACAGGGCCCAATACGCACTACTTGAATGGTCAGGCGACCATGTGATTACGTGGGTTGTTCGGTGAATGAGAAGCCTATTGGTAGAGCTCTGGCGCTACACTGACATCGATAGGGTTATCGATATCGCATATGGGTTATCGATATGGGATATGGAATATCGATATGGTTATCTACCATATCGATATGGCACCACATGACTGGTCAGGCGACCCTGTGATCAAGTGGGTTGTTCGGTGGATAAGGAGCCTGTCGGTAGAGCTAGAGCTCTGTCGTGGGGCGACGTAATTCCTCGGTGGGTGGTGCATGCAATCGTCCGCACTGTTTGTGGTTTCTTAGGCCCTCAGTGGTTTCTATGTATTCATGTCTTATCGTCACTGGAATTTCCTGCCGCCGCAAGGTAAAAATAATGTGCCAAGTTGGAGAGAGTGACACCAACAGGTAATGGCCGAGTAGAAGAGAGTGACATCAAGTCAAGTCGAGTATAATAGGCCGATTTCAGTATATCGCCTGGGTCAAATGCCCACGCAGAGTTGCGGGCAAAGCGTCAGCGCTCCGCGCAAGCAAGCGGGCCCCAGGTCGAATGCCCATACAGAGTTGCGGGCAAAGCGTCAGCGCTCAGCGCGTGTCGCGATATACCGAAATCGGCCTATTTGTGTGCTGGAAAGGGAGTGCCGTGTGCGGCCCTACTTCTTGTGGTACAGCATGCTGACGAGCGCGTCGCCCTTCACCGTGGTCAGGAAGTTGACCTGAAACAACCTCTTCCGAAGCACCTCGCTCTGCGCCACCTCTTCCAGCACCCCGGTCATCAGCTGGTTGATTCGCTCGGAGCCCATGGGGAAGGCGGGAATTTCGATGGGGTCCTGCGGGCAGGGGCTTACACTCGTCCACGTTTCAGTTCAACTTGAGCCGTGTCAGACACACAAAGCCACCCTGCACACCCTAAATACCCCGTAACACGCCCTTCACACGGGCTACCCAACCCCTACGCGCATCCCCTATCCCATACAAAGCGCTAAGTTGAGCTGAGGTGTGGACGAGTATAAGCCCCAGCCTTGGGGGCGTCGCTGTCAAACATGGCGAGGAAGGAGCGCCCGCCCTCGATGTAGCGGCGCAAGTTGAATTTGAAAGCAAAATTTGAGAGCGGTTCATCACATTTCAGTTTCAAGCGCTCAGATCCTGGCGCTTTCAACGTGGGTTTCATTGGGTCAACCTGCACCGCCCTACCTCGTGCCAGACGCGGAACTCCGCGCGCATGCGGAAGTGGCTCTTCTTCGGGGACTCGAACACCTCGGTGTGCGGCAGCGGTATACCAACGCCGCCGCCGCCGCCGCCGCCGCCGTCACCGCCGCCAGGTGAACTCGACGCCGCCGCCACCGCCGACGCCGCCGCCAGGTTAACCTCGGCTTCGGCTTCGTGGGTAGATGGGGCTGGTAAGGACGGCGCGAAGTGCGCGCGCGCGAGTTCTATCTTGACGTCGAGCTCCTCGCGGTAGGTGTCCGGGCGCACGGCGACGTTTAGCGCCGCGCGGACTGTCTGCCATTGCCAGGTAGCGCGTCCAGACGGGCGGCGGCGGTGGGAGAGGTGGAGGAGGTGGGAAGAAGCTGCACCGCCGCCACGGCTGGGGCTGGGGATGGGGAGGGTGGCGGCGGCGGAGCGCCCGCTGAGGAACCGGCGCGCGGCCAGGTGCGACGCGCTGCGCGCCGAGCAGGTCACGCGCGCGTTCATCGCCGCCATCCCCCGTGGCGATCGGTGTACACTGAGGGGATGCGTGCGCCGTCTTGAGTGCATGCGTAGAGCCTTCAAGCCTGGCCCCTGCTGGCGATGGGCTGAAATCCGCTCGCGCTCCTCCAGGTCTTTGGGTCAGGGTTGCTCAGAGAGCGTCTAGGGTTTCTCTATCCATTGGCCATCGGCCCATCGCCACGTCACGCCATCGGCCACCTCGGCACCGCCGCTCCGTCTCCGTGCCATCGCTATCGCGTACTTCGGCGTCGGCCCACGTTTGTTTTGTGTTGGCTGACCGTTACTCGTACCACTCTCGCACGCGCCTCCCCGCAACGATGAAGTCCGGCTTCTTCGGAAGCGCCCCGCGGAAAATGCGAGGCGCCGTGGCTCCTCCAGCGGCGGCGGCGGCGCGGGGAGGCGGCGGGGGCGCGGCCGCGCGGGGGAAGGCGTCGGAAGGTGGAGAAAATATGAAGGTGACGCTGGAGGAGCGGATCGCGCGACACTGGCCGCACGGAGGCGGGGCTCGCCGCGGCGTCCCCTGACTGTCTGCTCATATAGCACCGGCGTATCCGTACACAGCTACACACTCGCCGCACCCGCGTGTCGTTCCTCCCTGGCCTGACACGACAGTTTCTTCATGGCGTACACGTAACTGTACGAGGCTGGTTCTCGGGTTGCGGTTGGTCAGCTTTGTAGACACTCACTCCAACATCCTTCTTCTGCCTGGCCTTCCGCGGCGGCAAGTACGTCCCGAGCCCCGACGGCGTCAACGACAACCTGCTGGTCATGCTGCACGGGCGCGGCGACACCCCCCAGCCCTTCGCGTCGCTCGGCGCGCGCATGAACCTTCCAGCTACAGGCGTCCTCGCGCTGTCCGGGCCCAGGGAGGTGCTGTTCACCGATGGCGGGCGCGAGTGGTTCACGAACATGGACGACGAGACGCTGGAGCTCGTCGACGGCAGGGGCTTACATTCGTTCCCATTTCCACTCAACTTGAGCTTACTATGCCCCTTTCCGCTCAACTTATGCTTGCTTTGTCCCCCAAACAACCCAAACTAATCCGTGGATGTGTCCCAAGGTGCTCAAGTTGAGGTCTAACGTGAGAAACGTGTTCCCGAAGGTCCTCAAATTGAGCTTTGAAGTGAGCGAGTGTAAGCCCCTGGTCGACGGCTCGGCGCCCGGCGAGCGGCGCCGCGTCGACACCCTGCACGCCGCCGTGCGGCAACTCACCAACTTGTTAGATGCGCTAGCGGAGGGCACCAGTAAAGACAGCTGCGGGGGGGTAGGGCCTGGCAGCTGTTGCTCGTGCTCGCCACGTCGCGTGATGCCGTTTGTAACCACCCACGTGACCGCCCCCGACAACCCTGCCCCAGCTGCCCCAGCCTCCGCCCCCATCCCCCGCCCACATAAGCACCCATCATGTACTGTTGCTGCGGCAGTTGAAACTGAGGCTGCTTCGGTTGTTGCTGAGGCTTTTGGGGTTGCTGCTGATGTGGTTGATACTGTAGCTGTTGGGGTTGACACTGGGCTGCTCTCGGGACACAAGGGTTTACGTTGTGGAGGATGACGTGGCAGGCGGGCGTTATCTGGCAGGCCCTATGGCGGGGAGCTGGAGGGGTGGCACTGGTCCCACGTCCACCTGCTGGGGTTCTCCGATGGGGGCACGGTGGCGCTGGAGGCAGGGGCTTACACTCGTTCACTTTTCAGCTCAACTTGAGCGCTTTGTATGGGATAGGGGGTGCGCGTAGGGGTTGTGTAGCCCGTGTTAAGGGTTTCAGGGGGTGTTTAGGGTGTGCAGGCTGATTTATTGTGACAGACACGGCTTAAGTTGAGCTGAGAAGTGGACGAGTGTAAGCCCCTGGCTGGAGGTGGCGGCGAGGTGTACAGGAGAGGGGCGCCTGGGGGGCGCCGCGGTGGTGTGCGCGGGGCAGGGGTTCACACTCGTCCACTTTTCGGCTCAACTTCAGCGCTTTCTGTGGGATAGGGAGTGCATTTAGGGATTGTACAGGGGGTGCGTAGGGTGTGTTTGGGGGTATTAAGGCGTGTCTCGGGTGTATTTTGTGTATTTTGTGTCAGAGGCAGCTCAGGTTGATCTGACAAGTGGACGAGTGTAAGCCCCTGGCTCGGGGCTGCTGACGGAAACCTTAGCTGGCCGAAGAGTGCCACCTTCTGGGGCGGGGGCGGGGGAGTGGGGGGGCGCCGGAGCTCTGGCGAGCTTACCGCCCAGCACAAGCGCGCCTACCCCCGTGGTGCTCACGTGCGGTGCACGCGATACCGTGGTAGGGACAGAGGCATAAGGTATTCTGCATTCCCGTTCATACATTGCTAAACCAGATTCCTTCGTTTATTACAAACTAACATACATCGAGCCCTAAGGTGCTTGCTCACATGGTGAGCACACATCTGCTCAACCCACAATCTGTTAAAGTCTGTGTCGGGTCTGGTGTCGGATTCATGGTATCGAAGGCCGTTCGACCAATCAGAACAGTCCAAAGCGAAACCCCGCCGAGCGACTCGCCGCAAGTCCGACCGGGTCGCGATCCTTGAATGAATAGACCGTCGATTTCGAGGAGATAAGGGTGGCTGGTCACCCCCACACTGAGTTTAACCTGGACTCTGCAGCGCGGTGCCACCGGCGCGGGTGGAGGCGTCCGCCGCCGCCCTGCGCGCGCGGAACCCCGGGTGCGTGGCGGATGTGCACGTCATCCCTGGCAAGAAGCACGGCAGGGGCTTACACTCGTCCACCTGTCAGCTCAACGTGAGCACTTTTGGTGGGACAAGGGGTATGTAGGGGGTGTTTAGGGACTGCTTATGGCGGGGGTGCAGGGGGTGTTTGGGCGTTTAGGGGATGTGTTGAGTGTCAGAAACGGCTCAGACTAAGCTGAGAAATGGACAAGTGTGAGCCCCTGAAGCACGGCATGGTGGGGTCCGAGGTGGAGATGCGCAAGCTGATGGCGTTCTGGGGGCACACGCTGTGGCGGCGCCCGATGGAGGCGGCGTCGATGGGGGAGGATGTGGTGGAGGTAGGCGGCGCGGGGGGGGTGGGCGTGGAGAGGGTCACGGAGGGCGGGGACGCGGCCACCACCACCGCTGTCGACGGTATGATCGCCACCGCCGTCGCCGCCGCCCCCGCCCCCGCACCTGCCCCCGGCTCCGACCCCGCCCCCGCACCCGCCCCCAGCTCCGCACCCGCACCCGCCGCCGCCCCCGCCGCCGCCCCCGCCCCCACCACAGCCCCCG
>Ga0307489_10000599_pt1 | contig 22289 bp, 25 predicted proteins | sample SB12metaG_FD_202247 | JGI IMG/M metagenome (GOLD analysis project Ga0307489, IMG submission 202247) | Sea-ice brine microbial communities from Beaufort Sea near Barrow, Alaska, United States - SB 1.2 | ecosystem: Environmental > Aquatic > Marine > Coastal | place: USA: Alaska | collected... | reverse complement strand
ATGCGGGCAACGGGCTCGTTCTACGCACGCGTGCCTGAGTCGTGACTGCGACGGGACGTGCTGTTTGGCCAACGTAGCGTCGATCCGCGCTTCGCGCTATCGTATCAAAAGGCTGACGCGGATACATGCCCGAATTGAACCGAAAGGTCGCATGCGCATGTCGTGGCCGCCCCGCCACCACACCACACTCCACACGCTATCAACACATGGCGGCGTCCGGCGTGGCGGACCACCACAGGATGGTCCCCGAGTCCATGCGCGGGGGTTTGGGGCGCCGCATGGAGGAGCGTTCTGGGGCCGCGCAGGCTGGAGAAGAAACCACTTTTGGAAGGGGGAGAGGACGAGACGATTGTGCGACTCTTGGGGAGGCGCCAAGCAGTGTTGAAATGCTGCTCGCCCTCGAGACGCTGGCCGCTCGCTCCCCCTCCCCCGCCGCCACGCCAATCGAAGAAGCGGCTGCAGCGACTCGCATGTCGGCGCCTCACTTGTCGCCTACATCCACGCTAAACGACGCTCGCGCCGGCCATGCGCCCCATGTCCACGCACTCGCAGCCCAACATTCCTTTTCGTCGACAACGACAAGTGCGACTAACACAACGGCAGGGCCATGCGGACGTTGCTCGCCACACCGGAGGATGCATGCCACACAACACAACACAAGACACGAGAGTTTAGAGCGGGTTGCATAACGTCGCGGGTGATATCTGTCAGGCCCTAGGCAACGTATATCCCCGCTCACCGGGCCCGGGCGGGTGAGAATGCGGGTGCGGTGCGGGCGAGGGCGATGGAGGATGCGTTGCGGGCGAGGGCGGTGGAGGATGCGCTGCGGCTGCAGAGTCTGGAGCGCTTCACGCGCCGCATAGACGCCAAGGACAGGCGGGTATCCGTGACGCGCCGCGCAGAGGTCGAGGCAGGGCCTGATGCCTGACACGGCGACTTTTTCCGCCTCAACTCAGGCCGTTCCTTCCCAAGACACGCATGGAACCACTACTTGCACCTTTATATCCTGGCTTCTCCTCTTTCCCCACTCTCCTCTCTCCTCTCTCCTCTCCCTCATCCCTCCTCTCGCCTATCTCCTTTAGCCTCTCTCCTCTCTCCTCTCTCCTCTCTCCTCTCTCTCCTGACATTTATGTTATTCTATTGCCCCCCTCATTTAGTAGCTCTCCTCAATCTCGCGTGAAGCTAGCACGGGGACTGGAGTTCGGCCCTTGTCAAAGGCCGGGCGCCGCAGCTCGGTGTGCGGCACCGGTGTGTCGGAGCGCAAGGACCTTCGCGCGACCCACGACATCATGCTCGAGCAGGCGCACGCTCACCTTCGGCTTCACACGAACGCTGGAATGTCCAGACGGGAGTCGACAGGCGCGTCAAGACGAGGTTGGGCGGTGCACGTTGAAAACATGAAACCTGTGTTGAAAGCACCTGGAATTAGGCGCTTGAATAACAATTATGATGGACTGCTTTCAACTTTTGCTTTCAATTACAATCTGCGCCTCTACAACGAGGGTCAGTAGCGAGCAGCACATCGACGAGGGTGAGCGTGCCGCAGCACCACCGGCCAATCGCCGAAGCTGAAGCCGACAACCTCGTGGCGATGTTGACAGCGAGGGGCGGCGGCAGAGACGGCAGCGGAGGAGGGGGCGGCGGCGGAGGCAGCGGCGGCGGGGGGATGAACGGAGCAGGCGGCGACGGAGGCGACGGGGGCGGCGGAGGCAGAGGTGGCGGAGGTGGCGGAGGCGGTGGAGGCGGCGGAGGTGGCGGAGGCGTCAGAGGCGGCGGACGAGACCACGGCAGCGACGGTCCCCATTCACACGCCATGGAGTACGACCGTCGGCCGCGAGCTTCATCGCCTGGTGATATAACCTCGTATCGAGCCCCGGGCGGTGGTGGCGGCTGCAATGGGGACTTGTGGGAGACTCAAAGTGTCCGCTCGTCCATCGCATCGCCGTCATATTACCAGGCGGCGAGGCTAAGCACTGGCGGCGGAGGCGGGGTCTCGTGGGAGACGGGCCTACGCAACACGCTTGGCGGCGGCGGGGACTCAAGGTACGGCGATGCAGGGTGAACCTATCAAACCCACGTTTGAGAGCGCCTGGAACTGAGTCCTTGAAACTATGTCATGTTGGAGTGCTTTCAAGTTTTGGTTTCGATCTCAACTTGCGCCGCTACATCGTGGCGCGGCACGCTAGGCGGCAGCGGCGGTGGCGGCGAGGAGGCATGGAATAATCGAAGGACGCTGGGCGGCGGCAGCGGGGACTCTTGGGATACTCGAAGTGTCCGCACGTCAATCGTAGCGTTAGGGGCAGGGGCCTACACTCGTTCACTTCTCAGCTCAACTTGAGCGCTTTTTATGGGATAGGGGGTGCTCATAGGGGTTGTGCAGCCCGTGTTAAGGGGGTGGTAGGGGGTGTTTAGGGTGTGTAGGATGTTTCTGTGTGTCAGACACGGCTCAAGTTGAGCTGAGAAGTGAATGAGTGTAAGCCCCTGGTTAGGGGCGGGCCCACGCAGCACGCTGCCCGGTGGGGACTGATCTATAGTGCTCGCCACGTCATGGGATACCATCTAGCTCAGGAAACGAGCGTTCAAACTGCGTTTGATGACGTGGCGAGCACTATCAATGACGGTCAATGCTCGCCACGTCATAGGTTATCATCTCACCCAACAAGCGAGGGTTCATAATTCGTGTGATGACGTGGCGTGCATCACCCATGACGAATAGTGCTCGCCACGTCGTAGGATTCCGCCTAACTCCAGCAACGAGGGCTGAAAATGCGTTTGAAGGCGTGGCGAGCACTATCCATCAGTCCCTACAGCCCGGCGCCGCCGCGCTGCTCGGCGGCTTCGAGGTCGCCGATCCGCCGCTGATGATGAGCGAGGGCTGGTCCCTCGGGGGCAAGGTGGCCACCGTGGTGGGGGTGGTGGCGGAGGAGGCGGGGGAGGCGGCGACAGCTGGGGAGGAGGCGGCGCTCAGAGTGGCTACCTCTCCTGGCCCCCAGGCCAGTCGCCCCAGCCGGAACTCCAGCCCCAACCTCAGCCCCAAGGCTTCCTCGCACCTCTATACCCAGCCCTCCAGGGCTAGCCGCCTCAGCCACAGCCCTAGCCCCAGCCCCACCTGGCGGCAGTTGGCGACGTCGGCGACGACGTCATACGAAGCTGCCGCTGCTGCCGCCGCCGCGGCTGACGCCGCTGCTGCCGCTGACGACGCCGCCGCCGTCGCCGCCGATGCCGATGTCGCTTCTGCCGCCTACGCCGCTGCTGCCGCCGCTGCCGCCACCGCCGCCGCTGACACCGCCGACGCCGACGCTGATGATGCCACCATCAACATGCCCAGTCGCCTCAGCCGCAGCTCCAGCCCCAGTCTCAGTCCCAAGGTAAGGCGGTGCTGGTTGAACCGACAGAATTTATGTTGAAAGAGCCTGGACCTAAGCGCTGGAAATAAAATGTGATAAACCGCCTGCAAACTTCAATATCAATTTCAACTTGCGCCGCTACTCCAAGGCCAGTCGCCTCAGCCGCAACTCCAGCCCCAGCCTTAGCCCCAAGGCCAGTCGATTCAGCCCCAGCCCTGACCAAAACCCCAGGGTCAGTCCTCTCAGCCACACTAGCCCCCGCCCCAGCTTCAGCCTCAGCCCCAACCTCAACCCTAAGGCCAGCCGCCTCAACCACACCAGCCCCGTACCCAGTCTCAGCCCTAACTCCTACCACAGTCCATACGCCCACACCCCCGCCGGCGCCTCTCCGCCGCCTCCTCCGCCGCCGCCGCCGCCGCCCCACGCTCCAACGCAGCGCCTCTCTTTCGCCAACCGTCTTACCAGTGCAGCGTCTCGCCTTCGCCCACCCCCCATCACCGCTCCCGCCGCCGCCGCCGCCGCCACCACGCCCCCTGCCCCCGCGGCCCCCGCCCACGCCGCCCACCCCACCACCGCCGGCGCTCCACCCCAAGCCCTGTTCGCAGAACCACCGCACCCAGGAGGGGAAGGAGACAGCATAGGAGGAGGCGGCGAAGGAGGAGGTGGAAGAGGAGGGGAAGGAGGAGGAGATGGCGGACGAGGAGGAGGAGGCGTAGGAAGTGGAGGAGGAGATAGCGCAAGAGAAAGAGTAGGAGAAGACATCGGAGGAGGAGGGGAGGCGTCTGGGTCGGGCAGCCTAGCGGCGGCGGGCGAGCCCGGACCCGGGACCGTGGCCGGGTTCGCCCCTGCGTGGGTCCCGCAGCTGTCGCTGGAGGAGCGCAAGGCGCTGTTCGAGGCAGGTGCATACATTCGTCCACTTGTCGGCTCAACAACCTGAGCTGTTTTGGTCACTGAAACCACCCCTATAACGCGCACCTGAATCCCCTCTTATTATGGGCACACGACCCCCTTGCATTGGGCACCTTATGCCCTGCGTAATGGGCACATGACCCCAAATGACGGGGCACATGACCCCCCTATATTGGGCACCTGACTCCCCTGTAATGGGATCCTGTAACCCCCTGTATCCCTTAAACAGTGCCCACGTTGAGCTCAAAATGGGACCAGTGTAAGCCCCTGCGTCGAGGCTGCGGTGCAGGAACGCGTGTCAGCGCTCAGAGAGACGTTATTCACCGCCGATGACAACGTCAACCCAGCGGTGTCTGTCAACATAGCCATGTGACCGCTAATAGCTTGTCAGTGACCGCTGACCCGTGCAACGCTTTATGATAGATAGATCAATACATATTAGTACGAGTGCATTCTTAAAATCATGTTGCGGGCCGGGTAGGCACCATAGTTGTTCCGGAAGTTCCGGGCTCTGTACGAGGCGATTTTGGGCGGGTTTTTTTAATTTTGGGCGATTTCAGCGTAGGTACGCTCCCAGAACACGCCTGGTTTCCAGGTTCCCAGGTTGCTACGGAACATTATTTACAGAGTGCACTCGTAGGCTACATACGCACGAGGGGCAAGGAGAATGCCTAGTGTACAGTGATGCGTATGCGTCTGTCGAGGCGGCGGTGCGTGAGCGGTTGCTGGCGCTCACAGAGACGCTGTTCACCGCCGATGACAAAGTCAACCCGCAGGTTTCCGTCAGCCATGTGACACAGTCATGTGACCGATGACCCAGGCTGAGTTTGCTGTGTAATGATAGATTCATACACGCGCGCGAAGTGTGGTTAGAGTGCAGGTTGTCATTACATGTTGTTGCGAACGAGATGCAAATGCGAAATGCTGTCACGCTGCTAGGCTACGCAGCGACTGGTCAAACTTTATGTTTGAACGACCTGACCCGGGCATTTAATTTTGCCAAATGCGCCGCTGTGACGCGGCTCGCGCCAGCCGCGCTCGACGAGGTATCCACCAGCTTCAGCTTCTTGACCGTCACACGAGCCGCCGGCAGAGCGCTCTCGGGCAGAGCACGCTTGGGGCCAGCACCTGCGCAGCCGCCCGTGCTCAGGCCCACGCCCGCGCCTGCGGCTCCGACGGGTGGGATGACGTTGAGGGTGAGACCAAGTCGCTCAGCTTCAACGTTGTACGCCCGCGCCGCAGCTTCCTCCATGGTGTAGCGGCGCAAGTGGAATTTGAAAGCAACACTTCAAACCAGTTTGTCATACAATAGTTTCGAGCGCTGAAACTATAGGCGGTTTCAAAACTGATTTCGATGGGGTCAACCTGCACCCCTCCGCCCTACCATGGTGTGATGGCCCAGGTATTTCCCCTTGAAGTCAGCCCTCCATTTCGCGGCGCTCTTCGCCCAGAAGACACCCGTAAACTGCGAGGTGCGGTTGGCTGCGCGGCGCTTCACAGGATCGATGCCGTCCTTGAGGTACTTGTTGTACGCGCGCGCCGCAGCTTCCTCCGTGGGGTACACGCCTAGGTATTTCCGCTGGTATTGCGACCTCCATTTGTTGCTGCTCGTGATCCAGTAGACGCCCTCGAACCGACAGGAGCCACCGGCCCCGGGCTTGATGAGTACAGGAGCAAACACTGCCTCCTCGTCCCCCTCGTCCCCCTCCGCCTCCTCCTCCTCCGCCGCCGCCTCCTTCTCCTCCTCCTCGGCCTCCTCCTCCTCCTCCTCCTCCTCCTCCTCCTCATCCTCCTCCTCCTCCTCCTCCTCCTCCTTTTCCGGCTGCTGGACATCATTATCCTGGACAGCAGCATTATTCACAACCCTCCCGGGCGCCCGCAGCTGCTGCACCCGCTTGGACCCCAGCTCCGAGCGTGCTCCCGAAGTCAGGCTCCGAGGGTGGACTGCCTGGTTGCCCCCCTCGATGCTGGGGCTGGACTCGTGCGCGCGCTGATTGCGCGGCTCCTCCCCCTCCTCCTCCTCCTCCTCCTTCTCCTCCACTTCCTCCTCATGCCCCTCCCCCTCTCCGTCGCCCTCCCCGCCCGTTGACTCCACCCCGCCCCCCCTGCCCCCCTCCCCGTCTGTCTCCTCCCCGCTCGTGCTGACCTCGAACTCGGTGTGCACGCGGGTGGCGCGCGGCCCGGGCGCCGGGACCCGCGCAGGCTCAGGCGCCCCGAGCCCCAGCCGGTTTTGCAGCTGCTTCAGCGTCTCCACCACCTCCTTCTTCAGAGTCACCCCAGAGCCCCCCAACCCCCCAAAAGGGGAGTCAGGGTTTGGCGCGGGCGTGGGCGTGGCGGCGAGGGCGGCGCGCGGCCCGGACGCCATCACCTGCGCGGGCCCGGCCGCCAGCGCCGTACATCGCCGCTGCCCCATGTGTGTCTCCGCCTGCTCCTCCTCCTCCTCGTCGTCGTCCTCCTCCACCTCGTCCTTCACGGTTGCCTGAGAGGAGGCCCAAGTCCCTGCTACGTGAAGGGCGTCGTGGTGAGGCGCGGACGCGGGCGCAACGCCTAGGACGGCGCCCACAACGCTCCGCCGCGGGAGGTTCTGCGTGCGCGGCATCTCTCGCACGACCGGTGGTGCGGCGGCGTGGTGTGCTCGCGCGGCACGTTATACCCCTTCAACGGCGGCCAGCAACAAAAGCTACGATAAGTGTGGCTGAGATCGTACGAGTGAGTTCTCCGCTGACTGACTATTCTTGTGCCTGGTAGGCACCCAGTAGGGCTTAGACTCTAGAGCTACAGCTGGCGGCAGAGCTTGATAACAAGATTTGTACGAGCTAGACATGGTCTCAAACGGGAACTAATTCATATTCTGCCATGTGTGTGTCAACCTGTTCACAGTGCAACCACATCATCCTTACGTTATGCGACACCCATCCGCGGGTGGATGCGTCGCAGTTTTCAGTCACCCAGCACTGCCGGCGTCCCTCAGTCAGGCCCGGGAGCCCCGGCGGCAGCGGAGGAGGGCAGCAGCGCTGCGCCAACCGCCGGGTCCGGGAAGTTGAGCCGCTGTAAGTGCGTCGACCCGCGGCGGCGGACCGCCGCGTACAAATGCATGCCAGCAAACGAGTGGCGACACAATGTACAATGTGTGAGTATTGAAACGAGTGGCGTATGCATGTGACTGGACTTACTTGCTTGGAGGTTGTATCACATTAGCCCACTCCAAAAACGCCTCGCGCAACGTCATCGTGCGCAGCATAGCGCGGCGCCGCCTCTAGCGAGCCACGTGTCATGACAGTTCCGCCTGTCATTACATGTCGTCGTCAGCGAATATGGCACGATGTAATGTGGCTAGGCAGCGTAGTTAGTGGTTGAAACTGCTGTTGAACGCTTTTATCGACCCGAGCATCCAAATCCGCTCACTGCGCTTGTGTGCTGCTGCTCCGCCCGAAGAGGTTTCCTACGGTTTCATCTTCTTGCTCGGCGCGGGTGCCGCCGGGGTCGTCGGAGCAGCACGCTTCGTCTTCATGCACATCGCGGGAGCCGTGGGTGTCCTCGACAGAGCGCGCTCGGGCCCCGCGCCGCCGCCCGCTCTCGGGCCCGCGTCCACGCTTGCGGCTCCGACGGGCGGGATGACGTTGAGGGCGATACCAAGGCGCCCAGCTTTGACGTTGTACGCGTGTGCCGCAGCCGCCTCCGTGGTGTAAAGGCCCAGGTACGTGCCCTTGCATGTCGCCTTCCATTTGTGTTCGTCAGTGACCCAGCTGACACCCGTGCACTGCGAGGTGCGGGCTGTTCGGTGTTGCACAATATCGATGCCATCCTTGAGGTATTTGCTGTATGCGCGCGCCGCGTCCTCCTCCGTCGCGTGATAACCAAGGTGTCTAGTACCGCACTTTGCCTTCCATTTGTTGTTGTGCTTGTCCCAGCTGACACCGGTGAACTGCGAGGTGCTGGCTTCTCGGCGCTGTACAGGATCGATGTGGTCTTCGAGATATTTGCTGTACGCGCGCGCCGCAGCTTCCTCCGTCGCGTGAGACCCAAGGTGTGTCCCTTTGCAGTCCGCCCTCCATTTGCTCGCTTGCTTGTTCCAGGTGACACCCTTGAATTGAGAGGAGCCCGCTGGTTCGGGAACACTGCCGTCCTCGAGGTACTTGCTGCACGCGCGCGCCACAGCTTCCTCCGTGGTGTGATAACCCAGGTGTGTCCCCGTGCATTTCGCCTGCCATTTGTTGGTGCCCTTGTTCCAGGAGACGCCCATGAATCCGGAAGCGCCGGCGTGGCCGGGACTGCCGCGCTTTCTGAGTACAAGAGCAGAGCCTGCCTCCTCCTCCTGCTGCTGCTGGACTTCATTATCCTGGACAGCATTATCCGCGGCTCTCCCGGGCGCCCGCAACGGCGCCCGCGGGGACCCGGGCTCCGAGCGCGCTCCCGGCGGAAGGCTCTGGTGTCGGATCGCCTCGCGGCCGCCCTTGGTGAGGCTGCCGCCGCGCACGTGCTCGCGACGGTCGCGCGGATCCACATCCTCCTCCTCTCCATTATCCTCCTCCTCTCCCCACTCCTCCTCCTCCTCCTCCTCCTCCTCCTCCTCCTCGTCGTAGTCGTCATCAGTATCCAGCTCGACAGCAGTATCCGCGTAGCTCGCGGGTGGCAACCGCGCGCGCCGGGATGGTGCCACCGCGTCCGCGCCCACCTCCATACGTCCCTCAAAGCTGGCGCCCGACACCTGCGCGTGCTCTTCGCGCCGCTGCCCTTCCACCTTATCCTCCGCCTCCTGGCCCTCCTCCTCATCCTGGTCCTCCTCCTCCTCTTCCTCCTCCATCTCCTCCTCCCCCTCCCCGTCGCCTTCCCCGCCCGTTTCCTCCACCCTGCCCCCCCCGCCCCCCTCGCGGTCCGTGTCCTCCCCGCTCGTGGTGTCCTCCACCTTGATGTGTACGAAAACGGCGCGCGCCCCGGGTGTCCGCGCGAGTCCGGGCCCCAGCCGGTCTCGCAGCTGCCCCAGCGTTTCCTCCTCCTCATCCTTTATGAGGGTTTCACCATAGCCCCCCGCCCCCCCGGCCCTGCCCCCCGAAGGCCCGTTGCCCACCTGAGGTGTGAGCGCGGGCGCGGCGGCGAGGGCGGCGCCCCCCTCGCCCCCCATCGGGATGGCATTCGTGCGCGGCATATCCAATCTGCTTGTGAAACGACCGGCGGCGCAGCCGTATGTTCGTGCGGCAGGATATGCCGCCGCTCCCGGCAAGCGCGCCGCCACGACGAAAGAAAGAGGTTCGATATACTGGTATCGAATATCAGATGGCCTTGCCTTGCCTTGCCGACTTTGGTGCCTGGCAGCAAGCTAGGGCAGTTTCGAATCAACAGAACCCGTGTTTGAAAGCGCCTGCGGTCTCAGCGCTGGACAACATAATGTGCTGACATGGTTTCAGCTCTTGGTTTCAAAACCTACTTGCCGTTTCAGCGCCAGCACAAGAACACGAGTGCTCTAGCTAGATGCCAGTAGTCTCCTCCCGCCCACACTCTTTGCACAAGTGATATGCTAATGTGAAACCGTGCCAATGATGCTTGCATTCCCACGCGAGCGGCTCCGTCAGCGCGGCCGCATCAGCTTGAACAGACTCTGCCGGGACGGACTGTCCGGTACCATATACACTCATCACATTGTTTTTAATGGTGGTGACATGTTTTCGCTTGGGCCCACTCTGAACACGCCTAGCGCGATGTCACTAACATGGGCTTGCACTCGTACACTTAACAGCTCAACCTTAGCCGTCCGTGTAGCTGACTCTCTGCAATCACCCACCGCAATAGTGTCCACGTCAAGCCGATCAGTGGACGAGTGTTGCATGCCCCTGGTCACTACGCGCAGAATAGCGCACCGCCCCCGCTCGCATGCTGCAACGTGTCAGACGATTACAGGCTGCCAATTCATTTCATGTTATTATGCACGAGAGGTGATTTGAATGTGATACGTTCTAATGCGGCGAGGTAGCGCAGCCAGCGGTTGCATCTGGGTTTTTGGGCCTCAACCTTAGCAACCCATTTGGCTTCGTGAGCCGCCGTGACTCCGCCCGCGTCCGCCGCGCCCGACGAGGAATCCTACATCTTCTTGCTCGGAGCGAGTGCTGACGATGTTGTCGGCGCTGCGCGCTTTTCCTTGGTATTCGTCGCAGGAGCCGCCGGTGTCTTCGACAGAACGCGCTTGTGGCCAACGTTGCTGCTCGCGCCCGGGCCCGCGCCTGCGCTTGTTCCCGTGGGTGGGATGACGTTGAGGGCGACATCCAGGCTCTCAGCCTTGACATTGTGTGCGTGTGCCGCAGCTTCCTCCGTGGTGTAAAGGCCCAGGAATGTCCCCTTGCACCTCGCCTTCCACTTGTTGTTATGCTTGTCCCAGGTGACACCCGTGAACTGCGAGGTGTTGGCCTCTCGGTGCTTTACAGGATCGATGCCGTCCTCGAGGTATTTGCTGTAAGCGCGCGCCGCGTGCTCCTCCGTCGCGTGATATCCAAGGTGTCTCTCGTTGCACGTTGTCTTCCATGACTTGTCGCGCTTGTTCCAGCTGACGCCTTTGAACTGGGACGAGCCCACTGTTAAGGGATGAATGCCGTCCTTGAGGTACTTGCTGTACGCGCGCGCCGCAGCCACCTCCGTGATGTAGAAGCCCAGATGCTTCCCCTTGCATGTCGCCCTCCATCTGCCTCTGGTCTTGAACCAGGAGACGCCCTTGAAACGAGAGGTGCCAGCGCGGTCACCGCCCCCGCGCTTCTTGAGTTCAGAAGCAAAGCCGGCCTCCTCGTCCGGCAGCAGAACATGATTATCCATGACATCTTTACTCGCGACCCTCCCGGGCGCCCGCAGCCGCGCCCGCGAAGACCCGGGCTCCGAGTGCGCTCCCTGCGGCAGGCTCAGGGGGCAGACCTCCTTGCGACCGCCCTTGGTGTGGCTGGCGCCAGGCATGTGGGCGCGCTGGTCGCGCGGCTCCCAACACTCCTCATCCTCCTCCTCCTCGTAGTCCTCATCAGTATCAAGCTCGCCAGCAGTATCCGCGTAGCTCCCAGGTGGCAGCCGCGCGCGCCAGGGGGGCGCGGTCTCGTCCGCACACGCCTCCATTCGTCCCTCGAAGCTGGCGCCTGCGCGTTTTGCTCGCGCAGCTGCCCCTGCTCCTCTTCCTCCTCCTCCTCCTCTTGCTCCTGCTCCTGCTCCTCCTGCGCCTCTTCCTCCTCCCCCCCCTCCTCCTCCCCGTCGCCTTTCCCGCCCGATGTGTCCTCCCCGTCCCCCTCGCACCCCGTCCCGCAGGTCGTCCTCCCCGCTCGAGCTGTCCTCGACCTTAATGTGCACGAAGACGGCGCGCGGCCCGGGCATCCGCGCGAGTCCGGGGCCCAGCCGGTCTCGCAGTTGCCCCAGCGTGCAGCGTCTCCTCCTCCTCCTCCTCCTCCCTCTTTATTGGGTTTTCCCCCGAGCTCCCGCCCGCCCCACCAGAAGGCCCGTTATTCGGGTGCGGCGCGGGCTCGGGCGCGGGCGCGGCGGCGAGGGCAGCGCCCCCCTCGCTCCGCCACGTGACGTTATTCTTCGTGCGCGGCATCTTCGATCGCTCTGACGACAGGCGGCGCAGCCGTGTGCTCGCGCGGCACGATATGCCGGTTGAGGGACAAGCGCGCCGCCTCGACAAAAATCTTGTTGTTCGATATACTGGTATCGACAGTCAGATGTACAGCTACAGCAGATATTCGGACTTGACTCTGTGAGTGATTGCAGGTCCGAGCCAGGCACACTGAGTCGAATAGAGGTACAGATGAGTGCCTTCCCACGCTCTGACTCGCCGTCCCCGCGAGCGCTCCGCCAGCGCCACTGAATACGAGCTGCCGGGACGGACTGTCCGTATTTGTTTTTTATACATTCTTTCCATTGTTTTGATGATGTGACATGTGTTCGCTTGGGCCCACCACAAAAACGCCCACCTCCAGGTAGCGCGACGTCACTACCAAGAGCTTACAGTTGTACACGCTGCATACCGACATGAGCCGTCCTTATCACTGAAATGACCCACATATCCCACCGCAAAGTGATCACGTCCAGCCGAAAATGGACGAGTGTTAGCCGCTGGTCACATAATAGCGCGCCGCCGCAGCTCGCGTGCGGCGTGTCATTCGAGTTCAGGTTTTAATTACATGTAATGTTCATGTGAACGAGACGTACATGCGGTTCGTTGTCACGCAGCCAGGCAGTGAAGCCAGCGATTGACGTTTGACCCGAGCAATGAATGTCGTCATTGCGCCGCCATGATGCCAATCGTGTCCGCTGCGCCCGAAGAGGTACCTACAGCTTCATATTCTAGTTCGTCGCAGCAGTCGCCGGTGTCTGCGGAGCAACGCGCTTCGTCTTCGTGCTCGGCGCAGGAGCTGCCAGTGACTTCGGTGCAGCACGCTAGGGACCCGCGTTGCCGCCCGCGCCCGCACCTGCGCCCGCACCTGCACCCGCATATCCGATGGTCGGGATGATGTTGAGAGCGAGACCGAGGCGCTCCGCCTCAACGTTGTACGCCTGCGCCGCGCCTTCCGCGGTTGTGTAATACCCAAGGGTTTTCCGTCTGATCTGTGACATCCATTTCCTGACGGTCTTAGCCCAGCTGACACCCGAGAACTGAGAGGTGCTGGCTTCTCGCCGCATTGTATGATCGATGCCGTCCTTGACGTATCTGCCGTATGCGCGCGCCGCAGCTTTCTCTGTCGCGTGATATCCAAGGTGTGTCCGTTTGTAAATTGCCTTCCATTTGTTGTTCGTCTTGTCCCAGCAGACAATCTTGAACCGAGAGGAGTTCACTGTGCCCTGAGAGGAGTTCACTGTGCCGGAAACAACGCCGTGGTACTTGATGCAACTCCCGGGTGGCAGCCGCGCGCACTGGGGGGACACCGCGTCCGCGCACGTAGGCCTCCATGCGGCCATGGACGCAAGGGCCCGGCGCCCGCGTGTGTTGCTCGGGTCGCTGTCCGTCCTCCTTCTCGTTATCGTCCTCAAGGCCCTTCCACTCCTCCTTCCCCTGCCCCTCCTCCACGTCCGTGTCCTCCCCGCTCGTGGTGTCCTCGACCTTGATGTGCACGAAAACGGCGCGCGGCCCGTGCGGCCGCGGGAGTCTTGGCACCAGCCTGTCTCGCAGCTGCCCCAGCGTCTCCTCCTCCTCTTTCATCTTTATCAGGGTTTCCCCAGAGCCCCACACGCTTTCCCGGACAGGCCCATTGTTCGGGTCTGGCGCGGGCGCGGGTGCGGCGCCAACGGAAGAGCTCCCCTCGTTCCGCCGCGGGACGTTTTTTCATACGCGGCATCATCTCCGAGCTCCCTGACGACCGTCTTGCCTTGATGTACTTGTCGTAGGCCTCCTTGGCCGCCTCCTCCGTGGCGTGGTTCCTCAGGCTCCTCCCCTTGCACTGCGCCTTCCACTTCTTGGTGTCCTTGTCCCGGGTCACGCCCTCGCAGGAGGGTCAGTGTTTGTGAACAAGCAAACGAACCGAGGTCGGAGCTTGACTTAGCTAGTTAGCTTCAGGGTGAATGCTCAATGCTTATACAGACGCGTGGAGGAGGAGGAGGAGGTGGCACAGTTTAGGTCGAGTACGTGTTCTCAACTGCCCCCCAGTAAGAGCAGGATGATGAGGTGGAGGAGGCGGAGGAGGAGGAGGTGGAGGAGGAGGAGGCGGAGGAGAGACGAGGACATTCGCTGTTCTAGTGCTTGTTCTCATTCACTCCCTTGCCTTGCGCTGCGAGTACCGTTCCGTGGTCATCACAGGGTCCACGCCATACTCCACGTAGCGGCGTCCGCTGCAACTGGACGGGCCGCATCTGCGCGGGCCGGGGCCGACGCCATAGCGCTTCCCTTTGTGCGCTTGCCCCGCGCCGCGGCTGCCTACGCTGAAGATTCAGACCATAAACCCTAAGCCCGACGAGTCATAAACCCTGAACCCACAAGATTCCAAAAAAGATATCGACCCGACAAAATGATGCGCCAGCGGACGCGGACAGACGTCCATTCTTTTACTCAACCTAAGTCGTTTTCATCCCTAAAATCACGGTGTACGTGCAGGATATCCTTGTAAAAGTGCTAAACGGCCATCCGGAATGTTCTTTTTCTTCTTTGGGCCGACGTTCGATCTGCTTGTCAAGCCGTTTCGTTCGACTTTTCCGTACAGTACAAGAAGCTAGTGTCGGCAATACGCGTCCATTGGGACAACCAGCCCCTGCGCCCCCCCGTTGCTGCCGATGGCGCGGACGTCGGTGCCGTACGACAACGCGCTGGACGCGTGGACGTACGACGATGAGGGCGCCAACCTGCACGTGCGGCTCATCACCAACGCCGGCGACTTGAACTTGCATCTCTACCACCGCGAGACTCCGAAAACGTCCAGGAATTTTATGGAACTGGCGAAAGGCGGTAGGGGCCGCGTCCCCCCCCCCCTCCGGAGCTTGCCAGGTACCATGACTCATGCACTATGACCGAACCGTCAGGCTGCGCTGCACCGGGAAGGTGTGACGAAGGCCTGGGAGGAGCATGCGGCGAATGTGCACGGGTACACAATACACCCGTACACCTGTGAGCAAATGGCCTGAACACAAAACACGACACAGTCAACCCTAAAACGCGTCCGCTCGCCTGCCCGTACACTTGACTCGAACGGTCAGGTACGGATGTTGCGCTGAACCGGGAGCGAATGTCGACGTCCAGGGCAGCGGATGCGTCGTGGGAGGTGGATGCGGCGAGTATGTACGGATACACCGGTCAACTGCGAGCTTTGGCAAATGTCATCCCTAAACAGTGAGGTAGAGCTGAAGTTCTTCAAAACAGTTACGAGCAGTCGGGTTTTATTGTTTACGACCCTCACGCTCGGCCGCTTCGATGGGCTGCCGTTCAACCGTCTAGTTCCGGGGGTCCTGGTGCAGGCGGGGGACTCGCGCGGCGACGGCACCGGGGGCGAGAGCATCTATGGGCGGGGCCCGGCGTCACCTCCTCCCTCCCAGTCGCATGGTTGCCATTTCCTTGGTTTGGTCGTGCTCCTCAGTTCGTTTAGGGTTGACCTTGACTTCTGTCATTGGTGGTCACGCCACGCGGTTTAGTCAACGGTACGGGCATCATAGTGTACCGGTGCTCGCAACACGGGATCCGCGACTTCTACCACATAGTCTACCAGTGTTCGCCACGTCATCCACCGCGTGCCACTGGGTCAGGTCAATGGTTGTTGCCCGCTACTCGGTCTGTCCACGGTGGTGGCCTCGGCATGGTTGCCGTCTCGGTTTGGTCATTGGTTGTGGCCACCCCACTCGGTTTGTCGATGACAACTGCCGCCAAGCTGCTACTGGCCCTACTCACGGTCCCACGTTCGAAGACGAGATCCGCGAGGAGGTTCGGCACGACTGCCGCGGAAGCCTATCCATGGCTAACACTGGGCCGGACACAAACGGCTCACAGTTTTTCATCACGCTGAAACCGTGCCCGGAGCTCGATGGGAAGCACACGGTGTTCGGTAGGGTCTGACGGATAGTGCTCACCACTTCATAGGACGCCATTCAACTCAAGAATACAGGGTTCCAAATGTGTTTCATGACGTGGCGAGCACTATCCATCAGTCCGAGGTGTCTTGCGTTGAATGGTATCCATAACGTGACGAGCGCTATCCACCAGTCCCTAGTGTTTGGGCGCGTGGTGGGCGGGGAGAGCCTGGACGTGCTGGACACCTTCGCGAAGATGCCGGTGGGAAAAAACGAGCGGCCGCTTCGCGAGGTGAAGATCTACGCCGTGGAGGTGCTGGTGGACCCGTGGGCGGGCGCAGCGCTGCCGACGGGTGCCGCGTTGCCGGAGGTGAGGCCTGATGAAGTCCTTGCCTTTGACGTCCATCTCGCCCCGGTCCGTCATGTTAAACATTCTGTCTCACGGAGTATCTCGGCAGCGGCCTCCGCTACGACATCGAAGCAACCGCCCCGGCTCCGCCACGACAACAATCGCACTTGGAACCCTTGCTTGTTGAGTTAAGGCATACTATGACGTGGCGAGCACCATCCATCAGTCCCTATCCGGAGAAGTTGCGACTGGGCGCGCCGGGCGCCAAGAGGCGGGGGGACGGGCTGGGGGGGCGGGGCGCGGGGTCACTGCGCCGCATCAAGAGCCTGGCAAGCTGGGGCGCCAGTTGGGGCTGGCGCCACTGCGGGTTGAGCCATGATAAGGTGGTAGAAATTGAGGCGCTCCCGCGAAGTCCGCGTACATAAGAGAGAGAGCGAGAGAGAGAGCGTAGAAGGAGCCACTAGGCCAACGCCCTGGCCCCCGTGTTGAGTGTGTGCATTATGTGTTGTGTCAGTGCTGTGTGTGTTGAATGTGTATGTGGGTTTGTGTGTGTGTTCGAGAGAGACGCTTGGCGTGTACAAGAAGGCACCAGGCGTTCGCCTCGCCCCCCGTGTGTGTGTGTACTATAGAGACGCGTCCGCGCCTGTCAGAAGGCGCCAGGCTTTCGCCCTGTCCCCCGCGTATGTGTGTCAGAGAGAGACACGATTGTAATCTAAAGAAAACCATGATCTAAGTTAAAGCTACTCACCTACTTCTCTCTACTCGTCCGGCTGCTCTGGAGCTACCGTCTATCATGAATAGCACGTCTACTACAGCCCTGTCGGTGGCGGCCGGAACGAAGCCTGGAGCCTCCATATGTCCACGCGAGTGTACACATGTAAGCAACTCTCTCCCGGTCTCTCCTCTACGTCCATCTAATCATTACTCGCAGCTGGGTCTCTCCATATGACCTTGCACACGCGGAAGCTACTTTCTCGCGTTCTCTACTGTGTCCGTCTATAATCATCACTCGAGTCACAGGGCGGCCGCCGCCATCTGTTGCTCGATGTGCGCGCGGCGCATGGCCTCGCACAGCTCCGGGTGCAACGCCTCGAACCCAGGCAAAGCGCTCGCCGCGGGGTACGCCCCTGGCGCGCTGAGCGCCGACAGCAAGATATCCACCTCCTCCCAGCGCCGGCAGTTCGCCGCCGTGCTGAGCGCCGCCAGCGCGCCACCCACCAGGGGCTCACAATCGTCCAATTTTCAGCTCAACGTAAGCACCTTAGGTGATATACCTTGGCTGATTTAACCACGTTTCAGTGATACAGGCGACACAGGCTGAGATGAGAGGTGGACGAGTGTAAGCCCCTGCCGCCCACGCCGATGGTGTCCATCCAGCCGGCCGCCAAGTGTCCAGCCAACCGCGCCGTGCACGCCGCTGCCTCCTCGTTCAGCATCAGGTATTCCAACCCGCCAGAGATCTCCACCATAGTGGACGCCCAGGATGTCGAGGCCGTTGGGGTTGCTGTGGCGGTTGAGGATGTCGAGGCCGTGGAGGGTGTGGGGGGCGCTGGGAATTCTCCAGTGTACAGCACCCCGCGCTAGGGCCAGGCGGACGTTGCTCGCCATGTCATAGGGTGCCATTCTACCCAAGAGACAAGGCTTCAAGTGCGATGGATGGCGTGGCGAGCAATATCCGTCTGGCCCTACCCAGCGCAGCGCATGGAGTGCCTCGGGGTTGGACACCGGCAGCGTCAGCAACGGACCGCCGCCGCTGCCGCCGCTGCCGCCGCCGCCGTCGCCGCCTCCGCCGGACTCGGAGAAGCCGTAGCGCAGCGAGAGCGCCGCGCGGCAGTACTCATCCCGCGCGCACATCACCACCCGATGAGCGCCTAGCTCGCAAACCACTCGGACCCGGCCACCTTTCGTACCCCCCGCGTTGACATCCGCGACGGCGTCGGCGGCTCGGTTCTGGTCCCCTGTGTTATGATCCTCAGTGGCAGCATCCTCCGTATTAGGAACCTCTGCGTCGTTTGGTGCCGAGCTTGCGTTTCTGTCTGCATCAGCGTCAGCGTTGTTGGCATCGGCATCGGCATCGGCGTCAGCGAGAACTCCCCCGCCTGTCTGCAGGCACAGGTCCGCGTGGTGCGCACCGTTGGGGCCTGTGAGTAGCGCGCCCAGGTCTGCAGCCACACTGCTGACGGCGGCGCCGGCACGGGGGCGGCGGCGGCGCAGCAGCGCGGCGAGGTCGTGTACGCCGCACCTCCGCGCAAGTGGGGCGAGGGCGGCAGCATCAGGGGTACCTTCCGGGGGCAGGCGGCGCGTATCCAGGCGGCCGGAGTACGCCCACGTCAGCACAACACGAAGGTTCGTCACGCAGTAGGGCCCGGCAGGTATAATTTGCCACCTCATAGGATGCCATTTGACGAAAATAACGAGGGTTGAAGATGCGAGTCGATGACGTGGCGGGCAATTTCTGCCAGGCCCTACCGCGCTCACCCCGGCGCCCAGCTTGATGGCGCGAACACCGCCGCCGCCGCCGCTGCCGCCGCCACCGCCGCTGCCGCCATCTCCTCCGTTATCGCTACCGCCACCGCCGCTGCTGCTGCCGAGCAGCGCCGGACATCGCGCCGCAAGCACCGCCTGGTGCGCCGGCATCCGCTCTCCTCCCAATAAACAGAAACACACATCCGCGGGCGCAACCGGGGACGCCGCCTCCACCTCCTCCAGATCCACCGAGTCGGGCGAAGCACCCTGCTGGATGAACGTTTCGGGAAGCGTGGCGCCGAGCGCGTCGCCGATGAGAGAGCCACCGGTCACGCAGTCGCCGCCGACGCACCTGGCGGCGAGGAGCGCCCAGCAGCGCCCCTCGTCTCCCAGCCCCGCCCCTCCAGCCCAACCGCCCCCCCCATCAGAGGCCAGCGCGCGGAGAACCGATGAAAGCTCTGGTGGCATGGTGGTGTTCAGGCTGTGGCTGTCATCTTCAGCTATCAAGAGCTCGACCAGGGCACGGAGCAACGCGGCCACGAGCTCTGCGCGCCCTACGCCCCAACGCAGAGCCTCTCCGTCCCCTCCGCTCCCGCCCGCGCCTCCGCCCCCGTCCCTGCCGCCCCCGCCACCGCTGCCGCCCGTCCGCGCTTTATCCACCTCCGCCGTGCCACCGCCCGGCTCAGCAGCGGCAGCGGCTGCAGCGCGGGCGGCCGCTTCGTGTGTGAGCAAGACGAGTAGCTCCGCTACGGGCTCTGCCCCACGCCCCAACACATCTCCCCCACGACCCACGGCGGCGACTCTCAGCCCTAATTCCGGCAACGCCTCGGTGTACATCAGCGGGCCGCGGCTGGCCGGGCAGCGCGCGATGGCGGCGGCCAGAAGAACCTTCGTCTAGCGTCTGACAGATTTCGCTGAATTGCTCGCCACATCGTTCAACGCAGTTCGAACCCTCGTTTATTATATCAAACGGCATTCCTTCAACGAGGTGAGAAATATCTGTTAGGCCCTACCTTGGCTGGCGTGGGGTTAGTCCCAGGGGACAGCTGGCAGCCCAGGCGCCATACCCACTGCTCCCCGCCCAGTGCGGCGCAGGCCATGTTCAAGGCCCGCGCAGCGGGGGCAGCGGCGGCGGCCGTGGCGGCGGCAGGGTGCCCCCCCTGTGCCGCCCCGACCGCCTCTGACTCCAACAGCACGCACAGAGCCCCTGCTGCCGCTGCCGCCACCGCCTCCGCCACCGAGTCGTGCGTCGCGGACCCCGCCGCCGCTGCTAGCCCCGGCGTTAGCATCATGTCAGCGTCACCGTCGGTAGCCCCGGCGGCCACCGCCAACGCCACCGCCGCGGCCGCCTCCACCGCGGCCACTTCCGCCGCCGCCGCCGCCGCAGCGATGTGCGAGGACGCCGCACAGTCCAAGGCGTCGGAAGCGGAGTTTTGGAAGCGGTCGGCGGCGGAGAGCACCGTGAGCGCGCGGGTTGTCACCGAAGTGTCGCGACGGATAGAGTTGACTGCCGAGTCAACGTGCAGCGGCGACGTCGGGCCGACGCGGATGACGCACACGATGGCGGCGCGCGCAAGGGCAGCAGTGTCGTCGGCCTGGAGGCGCGGCCTGTCTCCGGCATTGGTCAGCCGCGCCACTGCCGTCCATACATCCGTGGCGGCCGCCGTTACCGCTGCGCCGCCGCGTAGACCGTGCCCGCGGCGCCCTGCAGCCAGCCCTGCCGCCGCCACCGCCCCAGCCGCCGCCCGCAGGCTGCCTGCCAGACCTGCGTCGAGCAGCGCTGCGCGCCACGGCGGCGGTGGGGCCGACGGCGCGCCGTAAGGCCACCGTGGAGGATGCAGCAGCGCTGCCGCCGCCGCCACTGCCGCCCCCGCCGTTTCCACATGAACCCCTCCCACATCCCCTGTCACAACCGCTGCGAAATCGCTAACCCCGCGAACCACAGACCCCAACACTGCAAGCCACTCGCTGTCGCCCTCGCTGTCGGCAGGTAAACTCGGCGTAACCGCCGCGAGCAACCGGAGCGCGGGGGCGCGGGCGGCTGCGTGCGCGTGTCTACTTCCTCCGCCCCCCCCGCCGCCGCCCCCGCCGCCGCCGCCGCCCCCGGTCTTACCTGCTAGGTGCGCGAAGAGTGCGCCTTGCAGCTGCCCCCCGGGACGGCACAGCGCGGCGCGAAAGCGCGACGAGCGAGCGGCGATGACAGCGGCCGTGCTGAGCGCCGCTGCTGCCGCTGCCGCCGCGTCGACTCCACCCTCCTCCGCCGCCGCCGCTGCTTTCGACAGCAGCACGTCGGCCCACTGGACAGCGCCCTCGCCCGCGAGCGCCGCATTCCACAGCGGTGCGTGAGGCGCCAACGCCGCCGCGACCAGCGCCGGCGCCGCTACTGCTGACGCCGGCCCGCCGCCGCCCAACCGCCTAAGCGCAGCGCGCAGCACGTGCCGCCAAGCAGGGGCTGACACTCGTCCGCTTTTCAGCTCAACCTGAGCTGTTTCTGACACAAAACATACCCTACAGACACCATAGTACCCCCTAGCACCTCCAAAACAACCCCTGAACAACCCCTAAAGGAACCCCCTATCCCACAGAAAGCGCTTCCGTTGAGCCGGAAAATGGACGAGTGTAATTTCCTGCCGCCAAGCATCCGTGAAGGACGGCAACGTGAATTCCTCCATGGCAGACGACGACGACGAAGACGACGATGGGTGTGCTGGTGCGCCAGTGCCCAGCAGCCGCCGTAGCGCTGAGGCAGCCGCAAGCGCCGCTTTCGGGTCGCCACTGCCGCCGCCACCGCCGCCGCCGTCGCCGCTACTTCCTCCGCCGCCGCCTGCTCCTCCTCCTCCTCCGCCGTCGCCGCCGCCGTCACCGTTACCGCCCGTGGCTTTCACGGCGAGCGTTACAAGCAAGGGTGCCCACCCAAAGCCACGATGCCCGCCCGCGTCTTGGCCCAACAGGATGCTCGCCACGTCCAATGCAGAGCATGCGGTACGCGAAGCACCCGCAGAGCAGGGGCTTACACTCGTCCACTTTTGGCTGAACGTGAGCGCCTTCTGTTGGATACGGGGTGCATTAAGGGGTTGTTTTGGGAGTGTATTTGAGGTTGGTTTAGGGGGTAATAGGGGGTTCTTAGGGTGTAATTTGCGTCAGAAACGGCTCAGGTCGAGCTCTAACGTGAACGAGTGTAAGCCCCTGCCGCAGAGGGGGAAGACACGAGCGCAGCCAGGTCAATGCCCGCGTATCGTAGCGCCGCCGAGAGCTCAGCTCGCGCGGGCCCGCCCCGGGACCAGGGGCTTACACTCGTCCACTTCTCAGCTCAACGTGAGCCTTGTCTGACGCACAAATACACCCTACGCACCCTCAACACCCCCTTCACACGGGCTACACAACCCCTACACGCACCCCCATCCAATCAAAAGCGCTCAAGTTGAGCTGAGTAGTGAACGAGTGTAAGCCCCTGCCCGGGACGTCCGCAGGATCGCGGTGGCTTCGTCTGCTCTGGACGTGAGTAGCTCGAGGGAGCGCGCAACATCCGCGTGGGCGCTGGGGGAGGAGCGCCACGAGCTAGGGCCTGACTAATATAGCTCGCCACGTCATATGATATCATCAAACTCAAGAAACAAGGGTCTAGAACGTGGAGGATGTCGTTTCAGGCATCATCTGTCAGGCCTTACCACCCGCCCGACGCGCGGCAATGGCTCCAGCGCTCGGTAGCTTCCCGCAGCCGGGCCATGGCGGCGGTGGCGGCGGCCGAGGTGACGGTGGACGACCCACCC
>Ga0307489_10000598_pt1 | contig 22292 bp, 17 predicted proteins | sample SB12metaG_FD_202247 | JGI IMG/M metagenome (GOLD analysis project Ga0307489, IMG submission 202247) | Sea-ice brine microbial communities from Beaufort Sea near Barrow, Alaska, United States - SB 1.2 | ecosystem: Environmental > Aquatic > Marine > Coastal | place: USA: Alaska | collected... | reverse complement strand
TTCACCACGACCGGGGAATTCAGCACTTACAATTGACGTTGCAATTGAACCATAAGCATCTGCAGCTGCGCCACGACTCACACCGAACATTTGACCTAATGTACCTTGTGCGGTATCTAGCTCTTGTTCTTTTTGCGCTAAAGTAATTTCATTAGCTGAATATTCTTTAGTTAAACGACTATTACGTGCGTCTTGGTTAGCTAGTTCTTTTTTAGCTCTGTTTAACAAAACTTGTTTGTCAGAACGAGCCGCTTTAAACTCAGCTTCACGTTTTTTATCAAGTTTAGCTTCAGATACGCGGTCAGTTTTAACTTGTTTTAATAAGTCATCTAATTGATTAGCGTTTGTTGTTGCAACATAACCTGCTGTCATAGACACGGCAAGCATCACAAAATTAATAAGTTTTTTCATTATTTTGCTCCTGCTGCAAATACTGGTAATTTAGTTAAATCCATTGGCAATTGTTTACGTGCCATAGCAATTGAGTCTCTGATAGGCTTGAAGTATTCCTCACCTAGCTCATCCCAAGAACGTGTATTGTTATTCCATACCCAAGCGTTTTTGAAGTCTAATGATTGAGCCATTAGAGCAACACGGCCCATATGCACGAAATCAGCAGTAATAGTACGGTCACCTAAATCAAGTTCACCTTGATAAGCATCAAAGATATTACCGTAGCCTGCTTCAATTTCATACGCTTCAAGTACTAAACGAAATTGTTCAGATGTTGTAACGTTAGAATCATCCATCACAGCACGTAAGCCTTCGACACGTTCTATACGACGATCAAGGTTCATTGGTACATCAAGGTCAACAAAAGTTTCTAAGGTATCAATCATTTTATACATCAAAGGCACTACACCTTGTTTGATTTTATCAATACCGTCGATTTGTTCTTGTAAAGAAGCAATGTTTTCTTTTTGGCTATTAACCATGCGTTGAACATGATCGTTATAACCTTTTAAAACTTCACCTTCATCAACAACATTTCGATATTCACCAAGTAAATCGATTGTTTGCTCGTAGATGCTATCAATTTTCTTTTGTGATTTAGCAGCATCTTTAAAAATTTGGCCTTCAGCTTTTTGAAGTTCATTTAGAGCATCAGCGGAAGCAATATTGCTAACAGCTAATGTAAGTGCGCCAACGATCGCAGAGGCGACAAGGCTTTTTTTGTTTACTTTCGACATAGTTCCCAACCATATTCTGTTTAACTTTGATAACAAATAATATTGTTACCGCAATTTGTACAAATTGTTACTTGTTCAATTTTATATTTATATTTATATTTATCTTTATCTAGAATGAACCTGAGCAATATTCCCAAATGACAGCCAGTCTGTCAAGACGTGACTTTAAAAGACAGTTTAATTATCACCCCTCAAAAAAAGAGTCGGTCATAAATAATTAATAAATAAGTAATAAATAAGTAATAAATAAAAAATATCATCTAAAATATTAATTACATTTTTTTATAAAAATGTAATTATGGTCTTTTTTGATTATTACTTAAACAAAACGCCTTAAAATGCCTATTAAAATATTACCGTGGTATGTTTTACTAATATCTTCGTAGTAAGTCAAATTTAATTAAAACTATTTTGAATATAAAATAGTTTTAATTACTCAGTTGGCGTTAAATTTCAAGCTTTAAATATATACATATCTAGTGAAGAACCAATAATAACAAATATAAATAATTATCTTTAGTTAGCTAAGTTTGCAGTAAGTACATTTAAAAAATGCGTACCAAAACGCTCAAATTTAGTGATACCAATACCTGAGATAGCTAACATTTGTTGTTGATTTTTTGGTTGACAAGTTAGCATTTCCTGTAAAGTTGCGTCACTAAATACTACAAATGCAGGCACGTTATTTTCGTCAGCAAGACGTTTGCGACATGCTTTAAGTTTAATCCACAATGGTATGTCAGTTTCTTCAATGGCTAACTTTTGTTTTTGATTTTTACTGTTGCCCAATGCCATTACTTGGGTAATATCCTTACGCAATCTCAATCCTTGTTGACCACTCAATAGCGGCCGACAACTATCCGAAAGTTTTAATGCACCATAATTATCGATATCAACAGATAAATAACCACGAACCACCAATTGACGAAAGACACTTCGCCATGTGTTTGCATCGAACTCTTTTCCGATACCGTAAGTGGATAGATTTTGATGACCAAACTGTTTGATTTTTTGATTATTCGACCCGAGTAGGATATCAACAAGATGAATAGCGCCAAAACGCTGTTCACTTCGATAAACAGTGGATAAAGCTTTTTGAGCGGCAACAGCCCCGTCCCATGTTTCAACTGGCGTAAGACAATTATCACAATTACCACAATTTTCATTGGTTTGTTCATTAAAATAATTAAGTAATACTTTGCGTCGACAGCTTGTGACTTCACACATCCCTAACATTGCGTCTAACTTATTACATTCAGCCTGTTTAAATTGCTCATCACCTTGTGATTCCTGCATCATTTGTTTCAGAAAAACAACATCTTGTAGGCCATAAATCATCCACGCCGTAGCGGGTAAACCGTCTCGGCCTGCCCTACCCGTTTCTTGGTAATAAGCTTCTATCGATTTGGGTAAGTCAATGTGAGCAACAAACCTAACATCAGGTTTGTCTATTCCCATACCAAAAGCAATAGTTGCAACAATAATAATATTGTCTTCACGTAAAAATCGTTTTTGATGTGTTGCTCTTAAGTCACTTGGTAACCCTGCGTGATAAGGCAGGGCGATAAAACCATGCTGCGACAAATATTGCGCAAAGCTTTCTACTCGCTTACGTGATAAACAATAAATAATACCACTATCATTTCCATGATGTTGTTTGATAAAACTCAACAATTGTTTTTTTACATTCTCTTTGTGATTGATACGGTATTGAATATTAGGGCGGTCAAAACCAGAAATATATTTTTTAGCCATTTCAAGTTGTAATCGAGAAATGATTTCTTGTTTTGTTTGCTCATTAGCCGTCGCAGTTAACGCCATTCTAGGCACACTAGGGAATTGTTCAGCAAGTAAATCGAGGTGTAAATAATCACTACGAAAGTCATGCCCCCATTGAGATACACAATGTGCTTCATCAATAGCAAATAGTGAAATTTTCAATTTTGATAATAAAGATAAGGTTCGCGACTGAATTAAACGTTCAGGTGCAATATAGAGCATGTCTATATGGCCCTTTATAAGTTGCTGTTCAATATCACTTACCTGCTCACTCGTTAATGTTGAGTTAAGAAAGCGAGCATTTAGCCCTAACTGCGCTAAAGCATCAACCTGATTTTGCATCAAAGCGATTAAGGGTGAGATCACGACGCCAACACCTTGGCGAACTAATGCTGGTATCTGGTAACATAATGATTTACCACCACCGGTTGGCATTAACACTAAGACATCTTCGCCAGCAATTGCTTGACTAATAATATCAGCTTGCTGACCTCTAAAATCATTATAACCAAAGGTGTTTTTAAGAATTGATAGTGCATGGTTATTAACTGGCAGTGACATTAGTAGTATCCATTATCTTTATGCTTAAGTTGTTTTTTAGTGTTCGATGCTCTTAGTATTAATTATTTTCACCTTTATGATGATCTATTCAACTTTGTAATAAGCACAATAAAAATATATCATTCAACTGTATTAACTTCTTCTTCCGTTAAATATCGCCATTGGCCAAGCGCTAAATCATTAGGTAAAACAATCTCGCCAACTTGTTCCCGATGCAGACCAACGACCTTATTATATACCGCAGCAAACATCCGTTTAACTTGATGGTATTTCCCTTCTGTAATCGTTAGTAAAACTTCTTTTTTCTCATCACGGTCACCAACCAATATTAATTCTGCCGGTCGTGTTAATGAGCTTTCACCTTGGAGTTGCACACCCATTTTAAAGTGTTCAATGACCTCATCATTTAACGGGTCTCTTAACCAAACTCGATAGGTTTTTTTACAGCATTTTTTTGGAGAAATAATATTATGTGACCAGCGTCCATCATCAGTCACTAGCACTAATCCGGTAGTATCAACATCTAGCCGGCCGGCAATGTGCAAGTCAAAGGCTTTATCAACATCGATAAAGTGCAACAAAGAAGGATAGTTTTCATCGACGTTTGAGCAAATAGTATCAAGGGGTTTATTCATCATAATGTACCGTGATGTCCGTGCTTGAAGCGAATGACCATTGACTGTAACAGTATTGTTTTCATGTACTTGAGTGGTCGGATTCTTTATAGTTTCACCATTAACTTTAACTTCACCTTTTTTGAGCAAGCTTTTGGCTTCATTGCGGGAAAGTTCGGTACTTTTACAAATGAATTTATCGAGGCGCATATTTAAGGTTGTCATGGATAATAACTATAAAGCTATTATCCTCGTTTCAATGAAATAGTGTCAACCCAATTTAGACTAATAGAACAAATGAACAGCTAACTCCATTTAACTTGGGTTGTTTACTAATACAACTATTATTGGGTTAATCATTATCTCCATAGTATTTAAAACGGTTTTAGCAATCATTAATCAAATGCCACAAGTAATCTTGCATGTAACAAGACCACCAAAGTGAATTATAACCTTGTTGTCTGCTTGACTATCTATTTTCTATTAGTGTACTTATTACAATATCAAGTAAGGTAAAATAAGCGTGATAATTTATCTTAAAACGTGCTTTTTTTTATTATTTCTTTTCGGCTTGCTTCAAAAGCAGTGTTTTAATTTCAACAAGTTCAGCTTCTAGCTTTTCAATTTGTGCTCGGCTAGCGTGTTCGCCACCATCAGAGGTTTCGCCATGAAGTCCTGCTCGGTAGTTTTCATGCTCTCGACCCATGACTTCCAATACAGTACCAACCATCATATTCAAAAAAATAAAGGCCGTTAAAAAGATGAAGCTTAGATAATAAATCCAACTCATTGGATGCACCGCCATAGTTTCATACATGACGTCGGTCCAATCCTCGAAAGTTGCCACTCTGAAGAGTGTTAACATCGAAATAGAGACATCACCCCACAAAACCTCATTAATTTGATTAAATAACATACTACCAATAGCTGCATAAATATAGAAAATAACAAACATCAGTAAAACGATATAGCCCATGCGAGGAATTGCTTTGAGCAAGGCATTAATTAAAATGCGTAATTCAGGTACCATTGAAACTAAACGTAAAACTCGGAACACACGAAGAAGTCTTGCTAACAATACACCCGTACCACCAGCAGGAATTAGACTTCCTATAACAATGACTAAATCAAAAATATTCCAGCCACTTTTTATAAATTCTTTTTTGTCACGATAAGCTAAAAAACGTATGGTAATTTCACAAACAAAAAATACCGTTATCGCATTATCAAAAAAAACTAATAATGAGATAACGTTTTCAGAAAAATTATGGGTTTTGACACCAATTAATAACGCAGACAATAAAATCACGACAATTACTGCGCCTTGAAATATTTTACTACTGTCAATTTTTTTTAAGCGCCGTTGAGCGCGATAAACAAGTGTGGGCATTATCACCTTAAACCTTCAAAAAAAACTTGCACTTTACCAAAAATCCCCATGGGGCGAGATTCTGAAATAAACGGCATTTCATCACCTTTATTTAGTGCCCGTAAGAGAGATACCCCCTTAACCTTTAATAAATAAACCTGCATTATTTTCTGAAGAATAATACCAAGATAAATAACTCTAGATTGATTGGTCTCGCCACATCCAAACAAAGTCAAATTTTGTTGGAATAGCGTCACTGGAATAACTTGATACTGCGACATTGTTGAAACTCTCACTAACTTATGGTCTATCTATTCGAAACTATATGGGGTTAGATAATAATAATTAAAAGGTAAACTAACATGGTTAGTCATATTAAATTTTTAAAATCTTTCCTATCAGCCTCTAACTAGGTAAGATCAAAGACAAATAAAAACAAATATCTTTTCAACTTATGTCAATTCAAAGAGATTCTTTTCATTCCCGTATCGGTTTTGTCTTAGCTGCAGCCGGTTCTGCTATTGGTTTAGGCAATATTTGGGGTTTCCCAACTCAAGCAGCCAATAATGGGGGAGGTGCATTTTTAGTCGTTTATTTATTAGTCATGCTCTTATTGGCGTTACCTGCACTGTATGCCGAAATATATATTGGCAATCAAACACAAAAAAATCCAGTAGGCGCTTTAGCCCAAGCATGTAAAGAAAGTATACCAAACGTTGGCCGTATGGCAGGGATCATCGGGCTAATTGGCGCTATGATGATGTTAAGTTTTTATACCATAGTCGCTGGTTGGATGCTCTCTCATGCTCTGGCCGCACTTACCGAACTCTTTGGTTTTATTGATGCCGCTGACTGGTTATCTACCTCGAGTACTTTAAGAAATGTTGTGTTCACCCCCATTTTTATTATCCTTGGTGCGCTTATTATTCATCAAGGTGTACATGCGGGCATTGAAAAATGGTCTGCGCGATTAATGCCTGTTTTATTAGTGATGTTGGTCGGATTAATTATCTACATTCTCCAACAGGAAGGAGCCTCAGAAGGTTTAGCACTTTATTTGATTCCTGACTTTAGTCAAATTACTGAGCCTACATTAATTCTTTCAGCCATGGGACAAGCGTTTTTCTCTCTTTCTATCGGCGTAGGAGGCATGATGGTTTATGGCTCTTACATGAAAAAAGATAAAGATATAGGCAAGTTAGTTATCTCCATTGCCGCCCTTGACACCTTTATAGCCTTCATGGCTGGCTTATTAATTATTCCAGCACTTTTTGTTGCCCAACATGCTGGGCAAGAAGTATTTATTGATAATAAACTTATTGGTGAAGGACAGTTGATTTTTCAAATATTACCCTCGTTATTTAAATCAATGGGTACTATGGGGTTAGTTGTTTCATTCAGCTTTTTCTCTTTATTATCTATTGCCGCACTCACCTCAACCATTTCAACCACCGAAGTGCCTGTTGCCTATTTAGTTGAAGATAAAGCAATGTCACGTTCTAAAGCAACCTGGTTAATATCATTCCTTATATTAATTGCTAGCATGACGTTAGTGGCATTTTTTGATGTTTTGTTTAGCTTAGTGATTATGGTATTAACCACCATAATGCAACCTTTGATGTGTTTGTTTTACTTTATTGTTATTGGTTGGCTATGGAAAAGAGGTAATAAACTTAGCGATAAAGCAAATCTAGATAACAGTAATGGGTTAAAGTACGTTGCCAATTATTTACGCTATGTTTGCCCTGTTCTTCTGGTTATTGTTTTTATTAATATTGTGTTTTTAACCTAAATATTATCAAAAACAGTATTTATGGCTAATATGACTTAGGCCATTTTTTTTGGATTTACTATTAGGGCAATTTGAACCGAATAAAGCAGAGTAAGATCTATAGTCAGACTAATTTACCAAGCTAACGGTATTATCACCTTTGAGTTTATTCTCTTTAAGCTCTTCTGTTTTTTCGTGCTGTTCTGGTTTTTCTTCAACCAACTCCACCTGTTCTATTTTTTCAAATCGGTTGGTGATTTTATCTGCTGAGGTATGGATTTGTTTGACATCGGTCGCTGCCTGATCGATATGCTTGGCTAGATTAGCAAAGCGTGATTTAAATCGGTCAAAATCAACAGCTAGTTCTGATAAATGAGCTTGAATAATGTGAATTTGTTTCCGTGTTGCCTCATCTTTTAATACGGAACGGGCAGTGGTTAAAATAGCCATAAGGGTGGTGGGTGACGTTAGCCAAACGCGTTTTTTGTTAGCATAATCAACTAAGTCACTATGGTGCGCATGAATTTCGGCAAAAATAGCTTCCGCAGGAATAAACATAACTGCACCATCGGCAGTCTCATTATCAATTAAATACTTATTACTAATATCATTAATATGTTTTTTGATGTCTATTTTAAACTGACGTTCTGCCATTTTTCTCTCATGCTCACCTAACTGGTTATCAGCCATTTTACGATAACTTTCTAGTGGAAACTTTGAGTCAATGACTACATTGCCGGTAGGAGAAGGTAGGAATAAAATACAGTCGGCAATTTTTCCATTTGATAAGGTGTGCTGTAACGAAAAGCTTTGCTCGGGTAATACATTTCTGATTAAAGCGTTGAGCTGCACCTCCCCAAAAGCCCCACGAGAACGTTTGTCGGCTAATACTTCTTGTAAACTGACTACATTAGTAGACAGCTCGGTAATTTTCTTCTGCGCATCATCAATTAGCGCTAAGCGTTTTAAAATATCAGTAAAGGTTTTGGTTGTTTTATCAAAGCCCTCACTTAAGCGCTGCTCTACTTGTTTACTAATTTCAGTCAACTCTTTTTTCGTTGTTGCAGTTAGTTCATTCATTCGTTTTGACAACTGCTCAGCGTTAACTAATAAAGACTGGCTCAACTCTTCACGGTTAGTTTGTGTGGCTTTATTTAAACTTTCAGTAAGATTGTCTTTTTGTTCACTCATTTGTCTGAGTAATTTAATACGTAAATCCGCCATTTGTTGTTCAAAATAGGTTTTTAAGTCACTTTGTTGCTGAGCAATATGTTGATGATTTAGCGTGTGCTGTTGTTGTTGTTGAAGTTGATATTTATCATTCATCTCTGACGCTAGCGTATATTTAGAGAGCATCCCCTCTTGGACAGATAATTGTTTTTGCTGATTTTTAATTAATAGATTCATTTTAAGCCAAACAAATAAACCAACCAATAAAACTAAAGCGAGCAAACTTGTTATCAGGAAAAGTGTTAAAAACAAATTATCTTCGAATGAAAAAATCATAGGCTACCAATTATTGAAGAGAGTATATTTGCACTAGCAATACATAGGGTTATCGTGACATTAAATTGTACAACTGTCTATAGGAACTGTACAAATACTCAGTCGTAAATAAGGGTAATAACCGTCATTATTTTATTATTGAATTTACGAAGTACTGCAGTCCTTAACATAAAAAAGCACGCTAAGTAAAAGAAGCGTGCTTTATAATAATCAGATTAAGCATTCAATATTGGCGCTATTGGTAACTTGGTTAATTAGCTTTAAGGTAAGTATTCATCCAAGCAAAAACTTCTTTATACCAAATCACTAAATTATCAGGTTTTCTAATATGATGATCTTCATTTGGAAACATCACCAAGCGGCTTTCAATACCTTGACGCTGTAAAGTGGTAAATGCCCCAAGAGATTGCGTATATGGCACACGATAATCTAATTCACCTTGAGTTACTAACATCGGTGTTTTCCAGTATTCAACATAGGCTGAGGGATTAAATTTTGTATAGTCTTCACTCATGGGCGTAAGCTTACCTATTTGATCTTTTGTCTTCCAAGGTACTCCACCAATGTCATGTTCAGGAAACCATAACTCCTCTGTCGACTGATAAAAACTTGGTATGTCGAACAAGCCAGCGTGGTTAATAATACATTTAAAACGATCAGACCAATTACCGGCAAACCAGTTCATCATATAACCACCATAAGATGCGCCTAACGCACAAGCGTTGGCACCATCGAGCCAAGGTTGATTTTCAACAATGTAACTTAACCCCTTCTGTAAGTCTTCAAACGGTTTGCCGCCCCAATCTCTAGCAATTGAATCGGTAAATGCTTGGCCATAGCCAGTAGAACCATGAAAGTCGACCATCACAACACCAAAGCCTTGGGCTGCCCACAATTGGGCGTTCCAGCGGTAATGAAACATATTACCAAAACTGCCTTGAGGGCCGCCATGAACAAGATAAGCAATAGGGTATTTTTTACCAGATTTAAAGTTAGCAGGCTTTAACCAGTAGCCATGGACTTGCTCATTATTCCAACCTTTAAAATTAAATTGTTCGAATTCACCAAAACTCACATTTTCTAATTTCTCTTTATTAAACTCAGTGAGTTGTTTTAAGCCATAACCATCTCTTTGAATGGAAAAAATATCTTTTGGGCTATTCAAGTTATGCCGAGTGAAATACAGGGTATTATCATGAACACTAACAACAGCTGCAGTACCTGAGTCATAAACAGTCCGGACATCACCAAACTCAGGATTAATTTCAAAAATACTGACTTGGCCTACATCTTGTGCTGTAACCAGTAAACTGCGGTTGTCATTAGAAAATATTAAGGACCTTACAGACCTATCCCATTGTTTGGCTACAGTAGTCGTTTTACCACTATTGTTATCTCTAAGCATTATCGTATATTTATCAGACTCATAACCAGCTCGTGCCATAGCTAAATAAGCTAAAAAACGACCATCAGTAGAATAAATTGGACTAGCATCCCATGCTTCATTCGACTGGGTAAGGTTGATGAGGTCATAATTTGAACCTGGCGTTAAATCTACTTCAAAGATGTCGAAATTAGTGGTCCAAGCATTATTTTTTGCTGGCGCTTTGGCTGAAAAAGCTATTGATGTGCCCTCGGGATGCAAACTTACTTGAGCCATACCAGCAATGTCAGTAGTCCAATCAGCGATTAAATCAGTAACGTCAGTTACCATCAATTGAGGCGATAACTGAGCAACAAATAAATGATTCTTATATTCAGTTGTCCAGGTATCCCAGTGACGCACCATTAATTGATCATATGCTCTGATTTGATATTTCTTTTGTTTGTCGGCTTTTTTAGCGTTAAGAGAACACTTTAGTGTTGAACAGCCAGGTTTGACTGTTAATGACAAGGCTAATACTTTGCCATTAGCACTAATTTTAAAACCGTTGATGTCAAGTGGTAAGTCAGTAATTTGCTTCGCTTCACCTCCTAATAAGGGTAATTGCCATATTTGTGATGAACCACTTCGTGCTGTTAAAAAATATATACTTGAACCATCATTAGAAAAAACAACGTTGGTTTCTGATTGTTCATGACTGGTTAACTGTTGTATTTTGCCTGACTTAATATTTTGGCGATAAAGGTGATTATCACTTGATGAAGCACCTTTTTTTAAACCAAAGACTAAAAAATCACCCTGAGGTGATAATTGAACATTATTTAGCTGGTTAAGGTTATTAAGTGTATCAACCGTAAAGTCAGTAGCATTAGAATGGCTAACAATGACTGTCGATGTAATTAGTATAGCTAATGATTTGAGTAAATTTTTTATCATATTATACTTCTTCATAATTTAACTTAGGTGATTTACATAAACGGTTTAATCACTAATGGTCATTTCCATCAAGCTTTTTAGCCAGAGCATCTTCATTAACATGCTCTGGCTGCTAACTATTTTAAGCTTTCAGTTTAGCGTCAAGTTCTTCAATTTTAGCTTGCCAAATTGCCGGACCTGTAACATGAGCAGACTCGCCATTACTATCAACAGCAACAGTTACCGGCATATCTTCAACTTCAAATTCATAAATAGCTTCCATTCCCATGTCTTCAAAAGCAATGACTCTTGCTTTTTTAATCGCTTTAGAAACTAAATAAGCTGCACCGCCAACCGCCATTAAATAAACTGATTTATGGTCTTTAATCGTTTGTACCGTTTCAGCACCACGTTCTGCTTTACCAATTGTACCTAGCAAGCCTGTTTCAGCTAACATCATTTCAGTAAATTTATCCATACGTGTTGCCGTTGTTGGACCTGCTGGGCCAACGACTTCATCACCCACCGCATCGACTGGACCAACATAGTAAATAAACTTATTAGTAAAATCGACCCCCTTAGGAAGACCCTCGCCTGAGGCAAGCAATTGCTGTATGCGCTTATGAGCAGCATCACGACCTGTTAAAATTTTACCACTTAGTAGAACGGTCTCACCCGTTTTCCATTCGCGAATATCTGCTTTGGTTAACTCATCAACATTGACACGTCTAACATTCTCGCCAACTTCCCACGTAATTTCAGGCCACTCTTCAAGTTTAGGAGGCACTAAGTTAGCAGGGCCTGAACCATTAAGGTGAAAATGTATATGACGTGTTGCGGCACAGTTAGGGATCATCACCACAGGCTTTGAGGCAGCATGGGTAGGTACACTGTTAATTTTAATATCAACAACCGTTGTTAATCCGCCAAGTCCTTGAGCACCAATACCAAGTTTATTGACTCGGTCATAAATTTCCAAACGCAATTCTTCTTCTGCATTTTGAGGTCCCCGGTCGATTAATTCTTGAATATTGACTGGGTCCATTAAACTTTCTTTTGCTAATACGCCTGCTTTTTCGGCAGTACCGCCGATGCCGATACCAAGCATTCCAGGAGGACACCAACCAGCCCCCATTGTCGGCAAGGTTTTAACAACCCAATCTGCAATTGAATCACTCGGATTTAGCATTGCCATTTTACTTTTATTTTCGCTACCGCCACCTTTAGCTGCTATCATCACTTCAACTTCATTGCCTTCGACAAGGTCAATATGAACAACTGCTGGGGTATTATCTTTGGTATTAATACGTTTACCTGCAGGGTCTTTAACAATTGAAGCGCGTAAAGGGTTATCCGGATTTAAGTAAGCACGGCGAGTCCCCTCATCAACCATTTGTTGAACGGTCATATCTGTTCTATCCCATTGAACAGCCATACCTACCTTAACAAAACAGGTGACAATACCGGTGTCTTGGCATATTGGACGTTTACCCTGTGCTGACATCCGAGAGTTAATTAAAATTTGGGCTATCGCGTCTTTGGCAGCGGTACTCTGCTCTTTGTTATACGCCTTTTCTAATGCTTGAATAAAATCTATCGGGTGATAATAAGAAATGTATTGTAATGCATCTTCAATGCTGTCGATTAGATCTTGTTGTTTGATGATCGCCATGATTGCCCTCAAATTAAGTGATTCTGTAGGTAAACTTTCAAACTATAGAAAAAATTTAGTTGAAAGTTATAAAATTGCCGATATCATACATTGCTTGATAAACCTCGGCTAGCTGATTAAGTGTCAAATACAGCTTAAAATATTGTTCATCGTAGTACTTAACAAATAAGTGAAAAAATTGCCAAATAAAATCAACATAACTATTGAACCCTTATTTATCAATAATGCATTAACTCATGAGCGTTTATCACCATTAGAGTTATTCAGCCCTTTAGCGGTTCAGCCTTGGGCGATATGGCTAGACTCATGCAATAGTGAACATACCAATAGTCGCTTTGATATTTTAGTATGGCAACCTGAAATCACCTTATCAACTTTTGGTGAGGTTACGCATGTCCAATATATTCATTCAGCCGTTAGAATTAGTAAAAAAGACCCTCTCCTGTTAATTGATACGTCGATTCAAAAACTCTTTGGCCAATATAACTTACCTAAGGTTAGTAAAACTTCAGATGAAGATTCAGATAGAACTTGCAGTACCGTTTTACCTTTTATTGGTGGTGCGTTAGGTTATTTTTCCTATGATTTAGGCCGACGTTTCGAAAAACTCCCATCAATAGCTCAACAGGATATTTCTATACCTGATATGGCGGTAGGTATTTATACCCAGGCCATTATTTTTGATCGTAAAAGTAATAGTTGTTATTTAGTTTGTCCAGAAAATAAAAGAGCTGAAATAGCCCAGTATTTAACAAGTCAATTACAACAGAGTGAACGTTCAAAGGACAAAGAAGTTGAGCGATTCAAGTTAGCCTCTGCTTGGCAATCAAATTTTAATAAAGATCAATACAGAGAAAAATTTGAACAAGTACAAAATTATTTACTCACCGGTGATTGCTATCAAATTAATTTAGCTCAACGATTCTCAGCAAAATATCAAGGAGATGAGTTTTTAGCCTACAAAGCGTTAAGGACAAGTAATAATGCACCATTTTCTGCATTCATGCGCTTTAACGATGCAGCCATTTTAAGTATATCGCCCGAGAGGTTTTTGTCTGTCAAAAACAATAGGGTTCAAAGTAAACCCATTAAAGGGACAATGGCTAGAGACAATAATCCAATCATTGATCAAAAAAATGCTGAGACACTTCAACACTCAATCAAAGATAGAGCAGAAAACGTCATGATTGTTGACCTGCTTAGAAATGACATCAGTAAAGTTTGTTTAGCTGGCAGTGTTGTTGTTCCAAAACTATTTGCTATTGAGAGTTTTCCCGCTGTTCATCACTTGGTTAGTACTGTTGAAGGTGAACTTGCTAATAAATATAGTAATACTGATTTACTCGCTGCAGCTTTTCCTGGTGGTTCGATTACAGGCGCACCAAAAATAAGAGCAATGGAAATTATCGAAGAATTAGAACCTCATCGCCGTAGTCTTTATTGCGGATCAATTGGTTATATTTCTGCTTGTGGTAATATGGATACTAGCATCACCATTCGCACATTGATTTGCCAGAAAAACATCATACATTGTTGGGCTGGCGGCGGCTTAGTCGCTGATTCAACACTTGAGAGTGAATATCAGGAAACCTTTGATAAAGTGAATAAAATTTTACCTATACTCAGTGAGTTGTCGTAGATCCAGAAGATATGACTAAAAATGAATTTTTACATCGATTTCAACTATATAACTTACCTGAATCAACACATAAGTATAAGTACCATCGTCAATTAAAAAACGCTGCCGTACTTATTCCTATAGTAGAAGTTGATCTTGAAGATAATAAAAAACAACTTGATATATTGTTCACTAAAAGAGCTGAACATTTAACCCATCATGGAGGTCAAGTGAGCTTTCCAGGTGGTAAAGTAGAGCCTTTTGATGATGGTTTGATCAATACGGCCCTTCGAGAAGCTCAAGAAGAAATAGGTTTAAATATTCATGAAATAGAAATTGTCGGTCAATTGCACCCTTACCAAACAATTAGTGGTTATATTGTGACTCCCATTATTGCTTTTATTAGTGCAAAACAACATTATATAATGGATAACAATGAAGTTGCGGAGATATTCCAAGTGCCATTGCATCATTTTTTAAATACTAACAATCACCATTCTATCAAGATATTTCAAAAAAATAGTCACCACCAAGTTCACTTTATGCCTTATCAGCAATATAATATTTGGGGTGCTACCGCCGCAATGTTAAAAGATTTAATGACCCACCTCAGTTACTCAAACAAATAAAATAATTATTATTTGTGCAATATTAATTTAACTATTTGTTTTACACTATATTTATGTTTACTATTTTAGCTGAATTTAACTTGATGCAATTAAAATCAACTTAATGTAAAATAACCGAAGATTATTTCAACTTATTACAATCCAAGCAGGATTTATTCAGGTATTAGTTATGATTAGTGTATTTGATATGTTTTCCATTGGTATTGGCCCTTCGAGTTCACATACAGTGGGCCCAATGAAAGCGGCTAAACTTTTTAGCGATTTATTAATTTCTAAAAAATTATTAGTGAATGTTGACCGAGTAAAGACTGAATTATTTGGTTCTCTTGGCCAAACAGGTATTGGCCATGGCACCGGTAAAGCCATTATTTTAGGTCTCTCTGGAGAAACACCTGAAGAGATCCCAGTTGAGTCAATTGAGTCCATTGTATCTGAAGTTATTGCTAATCAAAAGATTAGCCTAGCAGGTACACATGTTGTCAATTTTCCAAAAGATAATGCCATTATTTATCATCGACGAAAAACATTACCGGCTCACGCAAATGGTATGACTCTGTATGCCTATCAAAATGAAAATTTAATTTTAGAACAAACTTATTACTCAATTGGTGGCGGTTTTATCGTTGAAGCAAGTGATTTTGAAAAAGAAAAAGATAAAGCACTTTCTTTGCACAACAGTATCAAACGTCCACATGTGTTTTCTTCGGCTGATGAACTACTCAAAGAAGCTCTACAAACTGGTCTGAGTATAAGTACCATTATGATGAATAATGAAAAATGCTTAAATGAAGAGCATTATATTAGAGCTAAGTTAGTTCAAATTTGGCAGGCAATGCGCGCTAGTATTGATCGCGGTATTGCAACTGAAGGTATATTACCCGGTGGTCTAAAAGTAAGAAGGCGAGCACCGGCCCTTTATCGTTCATTAATTATTGAAAATAGTAATGACCCATTGACGGCAATGGACTGGGTAAATTTATTTGCTATGGCCGTAAATGAAGAAAATGCCGCAGGTAGCCGAGTTGTTACCGCACCAACAAACGGTGCCGCAGGGATAATTCCTGCCGTATTATGTTACTACGATAAATTTGTTAAGACTGTGACCGATGAAGATATTGTCCGTTACTTGCTTACTGCTGCTGCTATTGGAATCCTATATAAAACTAATGCATCAATTTCAGGTGCAGAGGTTGGCTGTCAAGGTGAGGTTGGCGTCGCTTGTTCGATGGCTGCCGCCGCGTTAACTGAAATCATGGGAGGAACTCCTCAGCAAGTAGAGAATGCTGCTGAAATAGGTATGGAGCATAACTTAGGCTTAACCTGTGATCCTGTTGGCGGCCTAGTACAAGTTCCGTGTATCGAACGAAATGCCATGGGCTCAGTAAAAGCTATAAACGCATCAAGACTTGCGCTACGTGGTACAGGTTGCCAAAAAGTCAGCTTAGATAAAGTGATTAAAACCATGTGGGAAACTGGGAATGACATGAAAACTAAATATAAAGAAACATCACGTGGTGGCTTAGCTGTTAACATAATTGAATGCTAAAATCTTATGCCTTTCAATAAAAAAGCTGACATTTAATGTCAGCTTTTTTATTATCCAAGTTCTATGTTGCTTTATTGTCGAAGAACTTATTGATCAATAGTCTTATTAAAAATGCTGGCTCTAAAAATAATTTAGAACTAAGAACACCTAACAGTAATATCTTTAATTATTTTGTTATTAGTTTGATATCAGCAAAAAAAGCGTCTATTTCAGTATTGTTTTTTAATAACATCGCTTTAGTGACTAAATCACGATTCAAATGAGGTGCAAAACGTTCAATAAAATCAAACATATATCCACGTAAGAATGTACCACGCCTAAAGCCAATCTTAGTCGTACTGGCATTAAATAGATGACTGGCATCAATACTGACTAGATCATTATCAAGTTGAGAGTCTATCGCCATCGAAGCAACAACACCGATACCAACCCCCAAACGCACATAGGTTTTAATAACATCAGCATCGGTAGCAGTAAATGCGATTTTAGGCTCTAACCCTGCGCGATCAAAAGCAAGATCAAGCTCTGAACGTCCAGTAAAACCAAAAACATAAGTGACTAATGAGTATTTAGCTATATCTTCAATGGTGAGGTTATCGCGTTTTTTAGCTAAAGGATGGTCAGCACGGACAATAACGCTACGATTCCAGTGATAACAAGGGAGCATAATTAAGTCGTTATACAAATGAAGTGACTCGGTTGCAATAGCAAAATCAGCATCACCTTTTGAAGCAGCATCACTAATTTGTGATGGCGTGCCCTGAGACATGTGTAAAGAAACCTTTGAATATTTCTTAATAAATCCTTGAATCACCTCAGGAAGTGCATAACGAGCCTGTGTATGTGTTGTCGCAATACGCAAACGTCCTTCATCAGGCTGAGTATGCTCACGAGCCACCGCTTTTATAGCTTCAACTTTTGATAATATCTGTGTGGCTATATTAATCACTTCATTGCCTGCGGAAGTAACATGAGTTAAATGTTTTCCACTGCGACCAAATATTTGAATACCAAGCTCATCCTCAAGCATTCTAACTTGCTTACTAATACCAGGTTGAGATGTATAAAGGCTTTCTGCCGTAGCAGAAACATTAAGGTTATTGTTGAGGACTTCAACAATGTAGCGGAGTTGTTGCAACTTCATAATTTAATTTCAAACATTCTGTCTTATATCAAAAATATATACTTAATTGAACGTTTATTCCATATAATTTTTTGTTTTTATTAATATATGTTGAAATTTAACATGATATTTACAATGTAACATTAAATTAAAGATAGATGCCTTACCAAAAAATATGTTTTATACCGCTTTTAGTTATATTTTTTATATAAAACACCTTATTTCTATGCTTAGCAAAGCATTTTTTGTAGACTGCAAAAAGTCATTTGATTTATTAAAAATAATGAGTATTAAACATGGTCCCAATTATTGTTGGTTTAATTATCACCTTAATAATTATTATTGTTGTCGCTAACATAATACAGCAACACAGAGAAAGATTAGCGGCAGAAACAAGGGCGGCAATTGCTAAACAAAAAGCGATTATTGATGAAACAGAAGAGATAATTTTAAGTTTGATACTCTTACCACAAAACGCTGAAGTAGTTGAAATTCTTTACCGTCGTTGTTTAAATGCCGCAAAGATCATCAAGCAGTTAAAACCCGAACTGAAAAGTATTAATGAACGTCTTGTAGAATTAGATTATCAATTAAAGTTATCTGTCGAATTAGCATCAAATCAAGTAGCCTCTGAAGAAGCTTTTATCTTGCCAGATAATGAACAGCAGCTTATTAAAGTTTTACAATGCATAAAAAAACTTAGGGCCATATTAAAGTCTGAACAAACTAAGGGAATTATAGACGCTCCAACTTTTATGAAGCATGACCAACTGCTAGATGCTATGCAGTTAAAAATTAATATCGAAAGTTTATTCAAACGTGGTATGCAGGCCTTTAACAAGGAGATGATAGGCTCTGCTCGTCAATATTTTCAAAAAGCATTACAAACATTGATTTACCACCCAATTAAAAATGAATATATTGAAATAAAAAAGACTGAAATAAATGAAAAACTTAAAGAAATAAGTGATATGTTAATAAATACCAATACCAAAGATGCTGAGAATAAAGCAAAAAGTGCGGAAGATGATCTAGACACTTTATTTCAACCTAAGAAAAAATGGTAATTACAACAGTCTTTATTATGACTTTTTAATACGTTGTAATACCCAAAATTCAACTAGATTTTTGTATTAAATGATCAAAATATCAATTGCTACAACTGGTGCAAAATCGTGTCAAAACAAGCCTTAGTTACCTTACCCTCATTTCTGCGAAGAGTGATGAAAGCATATGCAATAAAAGCCCATATAAGGGCTTGTGGTGGAGATTTACATCGTATTGGGCGATCTAGAAATTGGCAGTTAAAAATTGAACGCTATAAGATCATTGAGATAGTAGGATTAATAGAGTCATCTGATGAGAAAAGTTGGTTATGGGTAGCAAAATTATTACGCCATCAAAATGAGCATTTAAGCCATGAAGAAATACTTGACATTGCCAACAGAAATACTGGTATTACCGTCAATGAATTAGTTATTAAAACAAACTGTACTATTGCAGAAGCAAGAAAAATCATCGATGAACTCGAAGATTTAGATGGTTAGGTTTGCCGCTTTATTTTACTTAGTCACTATTCCTCTATTACGATAACTACTCAGTTCATAATAAAACATTAGTTATAACCCTTATATAGATATAAAAAAACGCTCCTAAGAGCGTTTTTTTTTATTGCTAAATATTGTGCTATTCAGTTTTAGTTGATTTTTTAGCTTTAACTGGCTTTTTCTTTACTTTAACCTTAGTTTTTTTAACAGGTATTTCTTCAAGCCATTTATTGTCGACAAATTTAGCATTCCAACCGGTTGCTTTGCCTTCAACTTCTGACATGACATACTGCTCTTTTGTTTTACGGCTGTAACGCACAACGGCTAAGTTTCCATCAGGGTCTTGCGATGGTGCATCAGCTAAATAATAAAATTTAGCTGATATTCGATCTCTAAATTGTTGTAACTCTTCAACTTTTGGTGCTCTTGTTTCTCTTGAGCGCGGGAAAGTATTGGCTGCTAGAAAAATACCAGCAGCACCATCACGTAAAACAAAATGTGCGTCAGACTTTTCACAAGGTAATTCAGGTAACTGTACCGGATCTTCTTTTGGCGGCGCAGCTTCACCGCTAGCTAACAATTTACGGGTGTTTTTACAGTCTTCATTAGTACAATCAAAGTACTTACCAAAACGGCCCGATTTAAGTTCCATTGCTGATTCACAACGATCACATTCTAAAATAGGACCATCATAGCCTTTAATTTTAAATGTGCCCTTTTCTAGCTCAATACCATCACAAACAGGATTGTTACCACAGACATGTAATTTACGCGTTTCATCAATTAAATAACTGTCCATCGCAGTACCGCAATTATCACAACGATGCATAGCTCGCAAAGCTTCAGTCTCAGCATCTTCAGCCAGCACGCTCACCGCTTCTTCACCAGGGGTAAGGTTCATGGTTTTGGTACAACGTTCTTTGGGAGGTAAGGCATAACCAGAACACCCTAGAAAAACCCCCGTAGACGCTGTTCGAATACCCATTTTACGATTACAAGTGGGACATTCAATATCAGTTAAAATTGGCTCATTGTTACGCATACCACCATCTTCAACGGGTTTATCGGCTAACGTAAGTTGCTGAGTAAACTCTTTATAAAAAGAGTCCAGTACACCTTTCCAATTGGCATTACCCTTTGCTATATCGTCTAACTCTTGTTCCATATTTGCAGTAAAATCAAAATTCATTAATTTTTTAAAGCTCATTGACAATGAATCAGTAACAATTTCACCCATTTTTTCAGCATAAAATCGTTTCTTATCTAAGCGCGCATAACCACGGTCTTGAATAGTTGAAATAATAGAGGCATAAGTTGATGGGCGACCAATGCCACGCTTTTCTAATTCTTTTACTAGTGATGCTTCACCAAAACGTGCTGGTGGCTTAGTAAAGTGTTGTACAGGTGTTAAGACCTGCAATGTTAACGTGTCACCTACGGCCAAATCTGGTAAATGTTTATCATCGCCTTTAGCTAATTGAGGATGAACCTTAGTCCAACCATCAAATTGCATCACACGGCCCTTAGCTTTTAAGTCAAATTCTGATGCACTAACCGTTAAAGTACTCACGGTATATCTGGCAGCTGTCATTTGACAAGCGACAAATTGACGCCAGATAAGATCGTATAGCTTTTTGCTGTCAGTATCCATGTCCGCCATAAAAGCAGATTCAACTTTAACATTTGAAGGTCTAATCGCTTCATGTGCCTCCTGGGCACCCGCCTTTGAACCGTAAATTTTAGCTTTTTCGGGTAAATAATTTTTACCAAACGTATCAGCAATATATCCGCGACACATTTCAATAGCACCTTGACTCAAATTAGTTGAGTCGGTACGCATATAAGTGATGTGACCGGCTTCATACAAACGTTGGGCTAAGCCCATGGTACGTTTAACCCCATAACCCAGTTTGGTACTGGCAGCTTGTTGCAAAGTTGAAGTGATAAACGGAGCTGAAGGCATACTTTTTGATGGCCTGTCTTCACGTTTACTTACTGCATAATTTGCTTGTTCTAATACCGCTAACGCTTTGTTAGTTTCTTTTTCATTGGTTGGCTTAAATGCCTTGCCATCTTGATGCGTAACATCAAGTTGTAAATCAAGTTTGTTTTGAGACGTGGTATCAGCCGAAATTTCCCAAAATTCTTTAGGATCAAACGCTTTGATTTCTCGTTCTCGTTCAACAACCAATTTAACAGCAACTGACTGAACACGACCAGCAGATAGACCTCTAGCGACCTTTTTCCACAACAGTGGACTAACCATAAAACCAACGACGCGATCTAAAAAACGTCTTGCTTGTTGGGCATTAACACCCGGCATACTTAATTCGCCTGGTGTAGAAAAAGCTTGCTGAATAGAGCTTTCAGTTATTTCATTAAATACCACACGGCGGAATTTTTCATCATCGCCACCAATAATTTCTTTTAAATGCCAAGCAATAGCCTCACCCTCGCGATCCAAATCGGTTGCGAGATAGACAATATCTGCTTTTTCTGCCAGCTTTTGCAATTCGGCTACGACTTTCTCCTTACCCGGTAATATCTGATAATTAGCTTGCCAGTCGTTTTCAGGATCAATCCCCATTCGATTAACTAAAGCAATTTTTTCACGTTTTTCTTTATATTTTGCCTTAGCTGTAGGCGCCATTTTTCGGACTTCAGCTGGAGACTTAGTAGCTGCTTTTTTGCCAGTACTACTATGCGGAAGATCACGAATATGACCCACACTTGATTTTACGATAAAATCGTTACCTAAATATTTATTTATTGTTTTCGCTTTGGCTGGCGACTCGACAATAACTAGTGATTTTGCCATATATATATTAGTTTCCTGCAAAATAGATAATTTTTTTTTATCTATTTATTCATAAGTTAAATTTACAAGTAAAACGAAGAGAAGCAGCGAGCATTCTTTAACTATCAGCGTTTACTTATAAAGGAAAATTTCTTTTTAATAAAAATCGATGCATAACTATTAGTAGATATATCGATAAATATGCAAAGTAACAAGTAATTATTTTTATATTCATATTACGGGATTCACCTAATTGGCTCTTTTCGCTATA
>Ga0307489_10000597_pt1 | contig 22299 bp, 35 predicted proteins | sample SB12metaG_FD_202247 | JGI IMG/M metagenome (GOLD analysis project Ga0307489, IMG submission 202247) | Sea-ice brine microbial communities from Beaufort Sea near Barrow, Alaska, United States - SB 1.2 | ecosystem: Environmental > Aquatic > Marine > Coastal | place: USA: Alaska | collected... | reverse complement strand
GACGCTGGTGTCGAAGCCAAGCCCTGAAGCGCTGAAGCCTTAAACTCAGTGCATAAAGGGTGACCGGTCACCCTTATAGCTCGCCACGTGATTGGCTGAGAGGCTGACTGCTCCTGTAGTTTACCGGGTACAATGCGTATTCTCGGTTTGGACGGGTGCAATCTGATTGGTCGAACGGCTTCGATTCGATATCGGACCCGACACTGGGTTTAACCATGCATGATAGGCGTAGACGGAATAGCAGATAAATAGGGTTGGACAGTGAGATCTCGTCTATCAAATTGAATGAGGTTGAAATTGATCAATATACATTTTGAACAAACCTCTCTCTCTGTCTCATGCCTCCACATGTACCCTATGTTTCTAGTGTCCATACTGCTGAGTATGCTATCGTGGCTAGTTGTAGCTGGACACCCCTCACACCGCGCCCCGGCCGCCCGGTCCAGGCGGTATGCTATCATGGCTAGTCGTATCTGGACCCTGTGCGTCCTGCGCCCCACGCCCCCCCCCGAAGCTATCTATCACGGCTAGTCATAGCTGGACCTATGCGGCCCGCGCCCCAACCCCCCCTCGGAGCTGTTTATCATGGCTAGTCGTAGCTGGACACGACGCGCCCCGCGCCCCGCCCCCCCGCGCTGACATCAACCCGCTTCCGCCCCGCCGCCGGGAACGAGGGGCTTACACTCGTCCACTTTTCGGATCAACGTAAGCACATTTTGATGGATACGTTGGGTGCATAACGTTCCCCCAGTCTATTAGACAGGGGGACACGGGGAGGTGAGACCAAAACGGCTTAGGTTGAGGTGAGAAGTGAACGAGTGTAAGTCCCTGCCGGGAACTGCGGCTGCGGCAGGTTCACGCTGAACAGCGTCGGCTCGTTGCCGGTCGATTGGCAAAACACGGCTCCGATGGACAGGGCCCCATATAAACACACCCCGGTCCCTGACTGCTTGCTACACTGTACCAGTGAACCCGCACACGATCGCCGCATCCTCCTCCCTGGCATGGCAACTCGTTTCCATTGTACCTCAATTTGAGCGTCTTCGATGTACTGAGTCTTGGTTCCAGGGACAGGACAGAACCTCAGCCTGACAGACGTGGCCGCTGGCAAACGAGCTGTCAAGGGGACGCCATATGCGATTACGTGCCAGTGCATAGGTCCGCCACAGGAGTCCCTGTGTGGAGGCAGCGAGTGCGTACGGGTACACTGGTACACTATGAGCTGACAGTCAGAACGCCGTGTACGGGTACACTGGTACACTATGAGCAGACAGTCAGGACGCCGTGTGCGGGTACACTGGTCCACTATGAGCAGACAGTCAGGACGGCGTGTGAGGCCGTGCCAGTGGATGGGTCCACCACTGGTGTTCCCTGATGATGATGCCACGGCTGCTGCTGCTGCTGCCCCCACGCAGGGGCTTACACTCGTTCACGTTAGAGCTCAACTTGAGCAACTCCAGGACACTTTCATGAGTTAAGTTGGGTTATACGGTGGACAGAGGAGCTCAAGGTGAACTGAAATGGGAACGAGTGTAAGCCCCTGCCCCCACGCCGCGGAGCCCTGCCCCAGCCCCTCGCCGCCGCCCGCACGCTGCCCTCCAGCGCCCACTCCGATGCTCCCGAGCGGCCGGATGTTCTGCAGAGAATGGAAGGAAGCGCCTTGTGAGGGGTGCCGAGACAGTGGGGAAATGGCGGGGGCGGGAAGGTCGGTCGTGTCGGGGGCAAGGGGGGGGGAGGGGGGGAGGGGATCAGGGGCCAGGCTTCCAGCTGATATGATATGGTGCGCCAGCGGCGGCGGCCGCAGGAGTGGATTTACACCCATCACAACACAGAGCGAGGAACCCATGCGATGGGTTGAAACTATCCTCAAGGGTGCCGTGTGCGTCTGTGCGATGGTCCAGTCAGATGGCGCTCCCACCTTTGCCTTGACCGCCTTCTTGAGGCCCGAGAACTCCTGGACGAGGAAGTAGGCCAGCACGGCCATCGCCGCGCCCCAGAACACCATGGTGAGGACCAGCATCCTGCCGCCGAAGAGCGTCAAGAGGGGATGGCCTCGACGTGGTTGAACACCATTTATACTTGATATGTATCATTCTGTTGATTTTTCCAAGCTCTTCCGTCCCTCACGTCAGTCCCGCTTCCGTGTCGGGAGTGGGAAGAACCCGCTGCGCCGCTGGTACTCATTCCAAGCGCAGGCTTTCTTCCCGCGCGCCGCGGGGTGGCGCCGCAGTGTTTTCGGTGGAGGGCGAACACGGACGCGGGCACTCCACGCTCCCATCCTCCGACCACGGAACGACCGAACGAGTCAGCACGCAGCTCGGCGCCCGAGGTACCGAGGCGGAAGCATGGGTCGTCTGTTCCTGTGCTACCTGGAGGGCCGGGTGTACAGCTGTAAGATGTGCAAGAGCCACCTTGCGAAGGTCGACGAGCTAGTGTCTAAGGTGAGTGCCGCGCGCCCTTGTCCCGCCCCCCGCCCCCCCAGCTTCTCCCCCCCGCCCCCCGCGCATGTTCGTCGCTGTGGCGTGGAGCCGCAGCTTCTCCATATCCGATGCGTGACTCACAGTTAGACGGCCTGCCGCGAGCCCAACGACTGACGCGCTCGTTGCTTCGCCTGACACAGTCGTTCCATTGCCGACACGGGAAGGCTTACTTGTTCAACGACGTCGTGAATGTCACATGCGGTGGGGCCCGGGGTAGCTTTACAGCGTGTGAGATGCTCGACGCGCAGCTTGGCCATGTGCCTGTGTGTGAGGTGTGACACACTATGTCGCCCCTTGTGAGCGGCCCTGCGTTCATCCTCAGTGTGACTACTGACAGACACTTGTGTGTGCCATGCTACGTCGCCTCGTGTAACAGTCAGGGAGGAGGATGCCGCGAGTGTGCACGGGCACACTGGTACACCACAAGCAAACAGTGAGGGAGGAGGATGCGGCGAGTATGTACAGGTACACTGGTACACTATGAGCAAACAGTCAGGGAGGAGGACGCGGCGAGTGTGCACGGGCACACTGGTACACTATGAGCAAACAGTCGTGAGATGCCGCGGCCCTGCGCGCCGGGCCCAAGGAGGACCGCCTCATGACAACCGGCAGGGGCTTACACTCGTCCACTTTTAAGCTCAACTTGAGCGCTTTGTATGGGATAGGGGGTGCGCGCAGGGGTTGTGCAGCCCGTGTTAAGGGGGTGTGAGTGGGTGTTTAGGGTGTGTAGGGTGTTTTCTTGTGTCAGGCTTGGCTCAAGTTGAGCTGAGAAGTGGACGAGCGTAAGCCCCTGAGCACCGGGCTCCACACCGTGGCGGATATTTATTGCACCAAGTGCCTGCAAGTCGTCGGCTGGAAATACGTACGCCCCACCGCCCACTGCGCTCTCCTACCTGCTCGCAAAGCCTGGTGCCTCCTACGTCACGTCACGGAGGGCATGGCGACATCCTGGTGCTTCCTTGTTGTTCATGGATGTATTACTCAAAGAGCTCGCCGCGTCGTATGATGCCATTGAGCTCAGGAATCGAGGGTCCCGCCAGCCGCCTACACGTTGTTGGTCTGAGTCAGCACTACCCCCAGACTAGGACTGAGATATAGCTAGTGGAGAGAGGATACGGCGTAGTATGGACGTGAGGACAATACCAAGGCTAGCTCTCTCCACTAGCTCTATCTCCGTCCTAGTCTAGGGGTAGTGCTGACTCAGACCAACACACGCGCCTGACCTCAACTATCCTGACCAACCCAACTGAGTAGACCCCGCAACGGCTCGAGGAGTGAACATGGTCTGACACCTGCACTGTCTCGCCCCCGCCCTCCTGCCGCAGGAGGCAGCGTACGAAATTAGCCAGAAGTACAAAGAGGGGAAATTCATCCTGGAAAGGTGCGCGTGAAGAAAGACAAGTGCACCAAAATCGGCGGCGAAGTGCGCTTGTTTTTGCGTTTGACAATCATCACGTAGCCCAGCCACGTGCCATCGTTGACTATTGCCAGCTGTGTGTGGTGCTGTGTTGACTTGACTCATGCCAGCTGCTTGCGATGTTGTGCTGAGCGAATGCCAGCTGTGTGTGACGTGCCGCGTGTCACACAGAGACACAGCTGGCTGACGCGACATCTGCTCCCTCCTTGGCGCGGCGCTTACAGGGCAAAGATGACAGATGATGGGAGCTTAGGTGGTGGGGGTGCAGGGGGGGTGTTCGCGGACCCTCTGGGAAGCGATGCGGAAGACAACTAGACCGGGGGATGGGAGGTGTCCGTGTGTATACGGAGGCACCAGGCTTTGGCCGCTGCCACCCTTGACCCTTTGACGGGGACGTCTGTCAGATGAGACTATTATGAAGTGCAGCTTTCTGCACGTGAGTTGTATCCCACTCACGCGTGTATGTGTAAATTGTAGACTGCAGAGGTGGAGCAATCTTACGCTGTATGAATAGTTGCGATATCGGGGGACCTTCAACGTGAATGGCATGGCACACGTCTGGTTTCACGGAGGCCCCGGCCATGTAAAACATTGCATTTCAATCCTTTGCTGTTTCTTTTCAATTCAACATTAAAACATAGACAGTCGATCCGGAAGTTACAATGTGCGGCACGTATCGAACCCTTTTCCGTTCAGTTAATGTTTGACAGTGTGTGTTGTTTATGTGTGTCGGTGCCTCCCCAGCCTCCTTGACGCGCCGCCACCCATTCGAGGTGAGTGGGTGCAATGCTTTCACCCGGCTCCACGATCAGCGGGCCCGGGCGCTCCGGCGGCGGCGGAGGAGGGCGGCCGCGCGCTGTCGTCCGCCGATTCCGGGACGTTGAGCATTTGAGGTGCGCCCACCCGCGCCGCTGCACCTCCACATCATACGCCCGGCAGCCTCCTCCTTGGTGGCGATCTCTTGGCCGGCATCTGGAAGTTTTGATGTGGCCTCGGGCGCACCACTGCCCGTGGTATGCGGATAAGTTGTGCCGCCGCCGATGATAGCGGTACCTGGAGCTGTTGAAGTGGGCGTTGGCGTACCACTGCCCGTGGGACGCGCATACATGTGCCGCTTCGCTGATAGCGGGTACCTGGAGCTGTTGATGTGGGCGCGGGGGCACCACCGCCCGTGGGACGCGCACACATCATTGCCACGCCGCTGAGGGCGGGTACCTGGATGTGCTGATGTGGGCGCGAGAGCACCACTGCCCGTGGGATGCATTGACACGCCAATACTCCGAAGAAGAAGGTCGCCTAGAGCTATCGCATGGGGCGGTGGAGCACGGTCCTCCTCAAGGTGCGCAGACACCGCTCGCATCGCTTCGGACGCACTTGCCGTTGCATTGTGCTTCGGAGGAATATCATCTCTGACACATCATTCATCACCTCTGGCTTTCGAGCTCTAGCTCTACCTTTACAGCTGAACATCTACGATCGACACGCGCCATCATATACAAAGCTGGAACCCCAAACATCGAATGGCGAGGTCAGCTATCCAGTTGGCATTTTGACAGTATCGTTTGACTCAGCGTGATATGATACACTCCGCAGACAGCTGACCGCCTCGCTTACCCTGGACGGCGCGGCGAGCTCACAACAAACACGAGACTCTGTGAAGAGTAATGCTACAGTGCTATACTATATTTGGGCTCCCTAAACGCTGAACCCTAAACCTTAAAGTATAATCTCGTATAGCCTTCCTACCGCGTCGGGTATATTGCACGAGAGCTCTAGTGCTAATCTCATGTATGTCCCACAGGCTTCCAACCTCACCGCGGCGGCCATACTCGAGCTCTAGTGCTCAGGTATCATTACCAGCAGCACGGTGTGCGCGCTATTCCGCAGTACCTCACGTCGCACGGCGTCTAGGCAGTGAAGGTAGCACTCGCATGGCTGACTGTGCTTCACGGCACGTCTCTCTGTAGAGCTAGCTATTATCTAACAGTCTACTGTAGCTAATATCTAACAGTCTAACTAACGACCGTGGCGGGGTCCAGTGCCTGGTCTGTTAGCTAAGTAAGTTGAGTAAGTAAGTAAGTGATCTGACGAGTCAACAACTCGTCCGAGTACTTACTAGCCATGTAATTACTTACGGCTCACAGACCAGGCACTAGTGGTGGGGCTTCATGAGCAGCAGCACAGAGGGCGGCGCCACCGTGGTGCGCACGTCCAGCCACTGGAACGCCAACGACGCGGGCTCTGCCACCAGCCCCTCCAGGCGGAGCCGCACACGCCGTTACGTTTCAGCTTGATTTGGATTCAATGTCGGAGGGACTAGTCCCTCTGATCTGCTCGAAATCGAGGGTCTAGTTACTCAAGGATGGCGACCCGGTCTGTCTGCCGGACACTTGGTCGGCGAGATTTTTGCTTTGTACGGTTCTGATTGGGGTCGAACGTACTTCGCTACCCACAACTTCAATACCAAACGGGACACTGAGTTTAACAGTCATTGCGGTTGAAGTGAGATGCCTGAGCTTAGCAATAATTGAATCATCAAGTGAGATGTTCTGTATGGGATAATAAAGTGAGTTTGAAGTGAGTATGAAGTGATTATGAAGAATTCAGTCTCTCAGCCAATTGCTTCGCGAGCTATGACAAGCGTGACATGTGGTGCCGACATTGCATTTGACATAAAAGTGCGAACGCCGGGGGTAAAGCCATGCCTGGAGGAGCCGCAGCAACGCGCGAGGCTGCCAGTCCGTTGGCTCCGCGCACAGGAACAAAGTGCCCCACGAGTAAGGCACATCATCAAACTCAGTGTCGTGGTGACATGTCACCCTTATCTTCTCAAAATCGAGGGTCTATTTACTCAATAATCGCGACCCGGTCGGACTTCCGTCGAGTCGGTCAGTGGCATGTTCGAAATGGACAGTTGCGATTGGTCGAACGGGATCCAATACCATATCTTCGATACCAGACTCGACACTGAGTTTCAATCAGAGAGCTAACCATTTTCGTATCTTTTACAGACTAACGCAGGGCGACATGGGAGCTGCAGAGCTTAATTAGTGCCTGTTAGTGAGCCAGCACATCTCGATGTAAACCCTGTACGATGCAGCCCTTCGCCAGATGTGGGAGGGGTGGGTAGCATGCCTCTCATAGGTTGTTGTTATTCAACTACAGAATACAATGATGTAATATGATCAAGTGCGTGAAACCACTTAGACACTTAGAGAGACTTAGAGCTAACTCGTCCCGCTCGGCCAATCAGAGCGCTCTATTTGGACGAGATATTACTGCTTGTTGCTACGTGTCTAAGTGGTTTCACCCACTTTGTCATAGTGTTGTGGTCCTTACCGGCGCCGCCGCCGCGAAGAGCGCAGTGACCCACGCCTGCCACTTGGAGCGCGTCTCGGTGAGCACGTATGAGAAGATGACGAGGGTGGGCCGGTCGGTCACGGAGGGCAGGGCCGTGCTGTAGCGGCGCAAGTTGAATTTGAAAGCGAAGTTTGAAAGCAGTTTCTCATGTTCTAGTGTCAAGCGCTTAGATTCAGGGGCTTTCAACATGGATGTCATAGGGTCAACCTGCACCGCCCTACTGTGCTGTCGAAGGGCGCGGTGACGTCACACGCCCGCACCGCCAGCCGCCCGGTAGGGCCGGGGTGTATCGGGGGTGTACAAGGGGTGTGTAGAAGGTGGATAGGAGGTGTATAGGGGTTGTATAGGGGGTGTATGGGAAGTGTATAGGGGTTGTATAGGGGTGTGTAAGGGGTGTATAGGGGGTGTATAGGGGGTGTATATGGAGTGCATAGGGGGTGTATGGGTGGTGTGTAGGGGGTGTATAGGGGGTGTGTTGCTCGCCGCGTCACCTAAACCCTCGTTTGGACCCTCGTTTACTGATTTTAGTGGCATGCTATGAAGCGGCGAGCAGTATATGTCGGCCCTGCCGCCCCGTGTCACCCAGTAACGTTCGGTCAACGCGGGCGCACCAGGGCGCCCACGCCTCCGCCACACAGCAGGGGCTTACACTCGTCCAGATTCCAGCTCAACCTGACACAAAATACACCCTAAACACCCGCTAATAGCCCCTGACACCTCCTAAACACCCCCTAGACGGCCCCAAAATGCACCCCCTATAACACGTAACGCGCTGACGTTAAGTCGAAAAGTGGACGAGTGTAAGCCCCTGCCACAAAGTCCAACACCTCCAGGCGTGAATGTTTGCTCGTGGTGTACCGGTGCACATTCGCCGCCTCCTGCTCTGCCTCCTCGCTTCCGCGCTCCAACACAATCTGCTCAAACAAACTCCAGCCGTACATGCAACAGCCTGGCCCACCCCCGACTGAGACCACCGCGACCACCGGCTCCTCCGCTCAGGAGCTTACAATCGTCCACCTTTCGGCTCAACGTAAGAACTTTTGAAGAAATAGGGGGTGCGTCCAGGGGTTGTTTGAGGGGGTGTTCGGGTGAGTTCAGGGAGTGTCAGAGGGTATTGAGGGTGTGTGGTAATGTCATAAACGGCTCAGGTTGAGCTGAGAAGTGGACGAGTGTAAGACCCTGCCTCCGCCTCCTCCGCCTCCTGCGGGGTGGCGACACGGCGCAGGGCAGCGGCGGCCCACGGAGCAGCGGCGCATGTTGAATTTGAAAGCAAAGTTTGAAAGCAGTTTACCAGATTTCAGTTTCAAGTGCTTAGTCCCAGGCGCTTTCAACGTGGGTTTAAAAGGGTCAACCTGCACCACCCTACCACGGCAAGGTCCTGCTCGCCACCGTCAGCGCCATGAACCAAGGGCCTACGCTCGTCCACTTTGTAGCTCAACCTAAGCCATTTTGGAACACCTCCCCGTGTCCCCCTGTCTAATAGACGAGGGGAAAATCATGCATCCAACGTATCCGACAAATTGTGCTTACGTTGAGCCGAAAAGTGGACGAGTGTAAGCCTCTGCCGTGAACACCAGCAGCGCGCGCTGTGCGAACTTGCGCCACACGTACCCGTCGTTAGGGAGCAGCAAACTTTGCCCGCCACGTCATGCGACGCGTTTGTAACCCTCGTTGCTTGAGTTGGAAAGGTATCCGATGACATGGAGAGCAACATCTAATGCCAGGTGCTACCCTTCGCACGCCAAGTCATCAAACATCGCAGCTGTCTGCGTCCCCTTATTGTAGCGGCGCAAGTTGAATTTAAAAGCAAAGTTTGAAGGCGGTTCATCATGTTATAGTTTCGAGCGCTCAGGTCCAGGCTCTATCAACACGTGTTTCTCGGGCCAAGCTGCACCGCCCTACCTTATGCATCGCGCGCTGCAGAAGCGCACCCGACTCAGCCGCTGACCTTTGGGGTGTCGAGGGTGTACGGACGCTGCTGCTGCTGCTGCGAAGTGTTTGCACCGCGACAGAGCAGCGCCGCAGCGCAGGGCCTTTACACTCGTTCCGATTTCAGCTCAATATGAGCTCTTCTGTCCATCGTGTCATGCTATCTCACTCAAGAATGTGTGCTGGAGTTGCTCAAGTTGAGCTCTAACGTGAACGAGCGTAAGCCCCTGCCGCAGCGCCTCGGCGTGAAGGGGGTTGTTCATCAGTTTCCTCCATTTCTCGGGAAGCGGCGCCGCCAGCGCGGCGGCGGCGGCCTCGGCGGCGGCGTCTTCCAGCGCTGGGTCACGCCGCGCAGCCGCCGCGAGGTGCACCGCGCGCGAGTTGGCGCGGTGTGCCTCTCGTAAGTTTCTCTTGGCCGCTCGCCGCGCCAATCTCTGTGCACTCAGCTCCCGAAGCGCTGCTTCCGATAATACAGATGCTTCGTTCTTCGAGGACACATCTTCTACGTCATCGTCCGCCGAGCGTGCCGCGTCGCCTGCGTCGACCAGCGCCGCCACCGACGGTTCCGAGAGGTCGTTTGTCGAATCGACATCCGCCAAACGTGACCCCTCTCGAGCGGCGCCCATGGCGTTCACACAAGTGCACGCCTGTGGCTTCGTGTGGGACATTCCTTGGAAAAGTCGGCACATTGCAAAGCACAGCTGATGACGTGTCAAGCATAAAAACGACACCTCCACTTGAACCACGCGCCTCCCCCGTCTTTGCCCGGCTCCGCTCGCACGCACACCACGCACTGCCACGACGCCACGTTGCCCACCACATAGTGCACCGGTGCTCGCCTCGCTTCGGGGGCAGGTGGGTGCGTGACGCGGGAAAGGGCGCGTCGCGTCGGCCACCACATAGTGTATTAGTGCTCGACACGTCGGCGACCAGGATAAGCATCATCTGCACGTCTGCATCGCGCGGGTCGGCGGGGGCGGCGGGGGCGGCGGAAGCTACGACGCGTGATAGGCACGCAAACACATCGACGCGTGCTGTTGTAGTACGTTCAGGCGCTCGCCGGTCACGCGCGCGAATCTTCGGCGCTCCGCGGGCCGCGTCAAAACCTCGCGACGATGGCAGCGGCGTCTATGACGGCGGTGCTCACGGCGGCGGTTTCCTCAGGGTCCTCGGGGCTGGGGGCGCAGGGGCGGCGCCGGCGAGCGGCGCCGCACGCTCGTTCGTTGAGGAGGAGCTCACCGCTCATTGAGAAAAGCGAGGAACTCCGCAGGGCGGCACCCTCTTCGGCGGGGAGCAGGGGCCGACTGCGCTGCGACGCCGCGCTTATGCCAGCTTTGCTCCTCGCCAAGACAACCGTCTCGGGGGGTCTCGCCTGCTGCATTTCACACAGCGGCGCCGTGCCCCTGGACGTCATCAAGACACGGGTGCAAACCAACCCGGAACGTTTCCAGGGCCAAGGAATGCTCGCCACGGGAAAAACCTTAGTCGCTGAGGAGGGGCCGGGGCAGGGGCTTACACTCGTTCACTTTTCAGCTCAACTTGAGCCGTGTCTGACGCACAAAAGCACCCTACACACCCTAAACACCCCCTACCACCCCCTTAACACGGGCTAGACAACCCCTACGCGCACCCCCTATCTCATAAAAAGCGCTCAAGTTGAGCTGAGAAGTGAGCGAGTCTAAGTCCCTGGTCCGGGGGTGTTGTTGCAGGGCTTGGGGAGCACCCTCGTGGCAGGGTCTTACACGCCGGTCCCTCACTCTTTGGTCACTGTGTACCAGGGGCTTACACTCGTTCCCATTTCAGCTCAACTTGAGCTCTTCCGTTCACTATATAACCCAACTTAATTCATGAATGTGTCCTGGAGTTGCTCAAGTGGAGCTGTAACGCGAACGATTGTAAGCCCCTGCTGTGTACCTGTACACACTTGCTTCGTCATCCTCCCTGTTCTGTCCAATCGTCCCCTACCTGTTTGCTCTTAGTGCACCTGTACACTTGCCGCGTCCTCCTCCCGGGGAGTGTGTCCGGGTACACTGTACACCCCGAGCAACCAGTCAGGACATGACGAGTGTGCACGGGTACACCGGTGCGCTATGAGCAAACAGTCATTGGACGAGTTGGCGGGCCTGGGAGGAGGATGCGGCGAGTGTGCACGGGTACACCGGTATGCTATGAGCAAACAGTCAGGGGACGAGTGAACACGCCAGACAAGAGGATGCGGTGAGTGCAAGACCCTGCATGGTGGGTTACTCGCTGCAGGGGTGCTTAAAGTACGGCGGCTTCGAGGCAGGGGCTTACACTCGTCAACTTCTCAGCTCAACCTGAGCCGTTTTTGACACAAAACACATCCTGAACACCCCCTGATACTCCTTAACTCCCCCTGACACCTCCCAAACACCCCCTCCACAACGCCTAATTGCACCCCTATCCCACAGAATGCGCTTAAGTTGAGCCGAAACGTGGACGAGCGTAAGCCCCTGCTTCGAGGGCATCAAGTATGCGCTGTTCAACGGAGGAGCGGCGGCGGCGGGGGGAGGTGGGGGAGGGGCAGGGGCTTACACTCGTTCCCATTTCAGCTCAACTTGGGCTATTCTGTCCACCGTATGGCCAGCTTAACTCATGAATGTGTCCTGAAGTTGCTCAAGTTGAGCTCTACCGTCAACGAGTGTAAGCCCCTGGGGAGGGGCATTCATCACGGCATTCGCGTCCGACCACCGGCTACCGGCGCTGTTGCTCGCGGCGGGGTCGGCGGAGCTCGTCGCGTCCTTGGCAGGGGCATACACTCGTCCACCTTTCAGCTCAACGTAAGCGCTACGGTGGGACAAGCAGTAATTAGGGGGTGTTTAGGGAGTGTTTAAGGCGGGGGTAGAGGGGGTGTTCAGGCGTTTAGTGAATGTGTTGAGTGTCAGAAACGGCTCATGTTAAGCTGAGAAGTGGACGAGTGTAAGCTCCTGGTCCTTGGTGCTGTGCCCGCTGGAGCAGACGCGTATCAAGATGGTGTCCGACCCGACGTACGCCGACGGGCAGGGGCTCACACTCGTCCACCTTTTCAGCTCAACGTGAGCACTTTCTGTCCCATGTGGTGGGGTGCTTTGCTGGTCTCAGTGACAAAAACGGCTCAGGTTGAGCAAAGATGTGGACGAGTATAAGCCCCTGCCGACGGGCTGGTTTCCGCCGTGCGACGACTCTTCGCCGACGAGGGCAGGGGCTTACACTCGTTCACGTCAAACCTCAACTTGAGAACCCTCAGGAGCACATTGCTCACGTTAGAGCTCAACTTGAGCACCTTCGGCACACATCCACGGATTAATTTGGGTTACACGAGACAGAGTGAGCTTAACTTGAGCGGGCAGAGGCAAAGTAAGCTCAAGTTGAGCGGAAATGGGAACGAGTGTAAGCCCCTGGACGAGGGCACCGGGGGCGTGCTCGGAAGCCTCCCCGCGATTTACACAAAGATGGTGCCTTACACTATGTTCCAATTAGCCACCTACGACGTGGCGAGCACCACGCTCCGAGACGCCGTAGCCGGGTTCGATGGCGTGTCCGTGCCGCCCATTCTGATCCAGCTTCCGGCGTCGTTTCTGGTGGGGCCTGGTAGATATTGCTTCAAATGTCCTTCAGCGCATTTGCCTACGGTCTGGTCTGTCAGTAAGTGAGTTCAAGTAAGTGATTTCTTTTGTAAATCACCAAAATACGTATTTGACTGCTGTGTGCAGTCCGAGATACTTCCCACAGTAACCTCACAGACCAGGCACTAGACTACCGTTGTTTCTCGCTGTGATGTTTGGAGCGTCTTCTGCCGGACCCTAGTTTAAGGCCGCTTTCGTGGCGAGCATCGCCTCTCAGCCGGGCGACACTTTGTTGAGTCAGATGAACCAGGGGCGGGCGTCGCAGATGCTCGCAGCCGGTGAACCGCCGTGCGTTACCGAATCGGCGGTTGGGCCTTTCACCAGTCCCCTTTTCTGCCCTCATCTTGAGAGCCGTTCTGTCCGTGACTCACTCAGATTATCCCACTTGCTCCTCAAGTCGTCTCTCTTCAGCTACACAGATCGGCTGGGGGGGTCAAGTGGGGATTTTGGCATTTCTTGAGTTAATAGACGGTCGCCCATGTAAATTTACAGTGAGGCAACACTGAGATTCTCAGGGTCTGACTGTACATTTTTCGTATGGCGCATGGTCAGGAATCGTGACCATACCGCGCCTCGCGCCATTGCTGTTTGAACCCCCAAGCCGATCTGCGTAGTACTACAAGACGACCTGTCGACTTTGAGGCCATACTAGGCCAACTCAAGTGGATTTCGGGATCCGAGCAACATTTTGGGTGGATTCCCGGCGGGGCGGGGGGCGAGTCGGATCGGCGAGTTGGTCTAAATCGTATGAGCAAAATGACTGGGTTGACGGTTCGGGATTCGGACGGATTCGGTGGAGGGTCGGATTCGGACGGATTCGGACGGATTCCGGGAGGTGTGCACTCCGGAGACGAATCCACAGTGACCAGTGTTTTGGACGATTTTGGACGAATTGAGACGATTTGGGCGATTTTGGGTTCAGGGTTGAATAAGTGGTCGTCCAAATGGATTCCGGATTCGGACGGATTCGGTAGAGAGTCGGATTCGGACGGATTCGGACGGATTCCAGGACCCCAAATATGGAATGCGGCAACCCAGCAAAATGACCCCTGACATAAACCCTAAACTCAACAGCAACCCTAAACCCAGAACAGACCGCGTCGTATGGGCAAAATGACTCCAAAACCGATCCGACTCGTCCGAAATCGCCCAAAATCGGTGCGCGGGTTTGCTCGCGGATCCCGCAATCGAGTTGGGTCGGCCCTACGCAGTACGATCCCCTCTACCCTAAGAAACTGAGGGGTAGATCACACTGATTTACAGTTTAGGGTTTGATAACTCGAGACTGGTCGGCCGGGTGTCGCTCGTTTGTCCCCTCCTCACGGTACACACCACTAAACCTTCCAGTTTCTTAGAGTACAGGGGGTCGTACCGCGGTATGTGTGTAAATGGTAATTACGGAGCTAGAGTAAGGCCCTGCGAGCCGTGTGGCACCGGAGACTTTGACATCGCAGTCGCCGTGGGTGATAGTGGTTCTGATAGTACCTCCTCCTCCGCAACAGCGTCGGCGGCGGTGGCGACGGCGACGGCGACGGCGGTGGCTCCAGTCGTGGGTCAGGCTCCGGCGCGGGTGCAGGCTCCCGCCAAGGCTGGTATCCTGCAGCTGGCGATGGAGGTGGGGGCTTACACTCGTACACTTTTCAGGTCAACCTGAGCCGTTTGTGCCACTCAGAATACACCTCAAATATCCCCTAGACAAACCTTAAAGCCTAAATACCCCCTGCACACGCCCTGAACACCTCCCGAACCTGCCCCAAAATTCCTCTTAAACACCCCCTATCTCACAAAAGGTGCTTACGTTGAGCTGGAAAGTGGACGAGTGTAAGCCCCTGGCTGGAGGTGGGGCCCGCCGGTCTGATGCTGGGGTGGTACGAGCGGCTGTTCCACGTGGGCACCATCGTGGTCATACAGCTGTTGGTGTACGACAACATCAAGCATTTGCTGCTCAACCTGTGATACCATTCTTTGTGCTTCATTGTTCTGTAAAGCTTCATAACTTAGGAGATGGTAACATAGTCGAACTGTGGGCGATTCCCCACACGACATAGTTGCATGTCACATAGTTGCATAGTTACATAGTGCATGTTCTTGTCAGAGCGGGGCGCGGGAATGCACGTTGCGTTGTGCTGTGCTCGAGTGTTATGATGGGGATATTGTATAACAAGCTGGTCTATAGCTCGCCATGTTGGCGCCTTGGGGCTCGATGAGCGTCAGTCAATGAAAATAAGTGTCTAGTGGTCAGACATGAGCTTAATGCTAGGCTGAGGTAACAATGCAATGTGTGGCCTCATCGACACCATCGTCGCGTTAAACTCAGTGTCGGGTCTGGCATCGAATCGAGGCCGTTCGACCAATCAGATCGCACCAATCCAAACCGAGAATACGGATTGTACCCGGTACACTACAGGAGCAGTCAGCCTCTCAGCCAATCACGGTGCAAGCTAAAAGGGTGACCGGTCACCCTTACACTGTGTTTAACTGGGACAGCATCCCAAAGGCCCCCGAGGTATTAAATGTTTTTTTTCAGATGGGGATGTTGTCCCACAGCCTGTATAGGGACGTTCCCACTATCCCCGCAACCTTCTTGGCGGGGTTGGCGGATTCGCTCCACTCCTCCCGCTTGGCAGGGCCGCACACGCTGTTCCCTTGTCACCTAAATGTGACCATATGCTAATAGTGTACCACTACTCGTCCCGACCCCCTCTACTTTAAGAAACTTCGGGTTTCAGTGTGCGAGTCTCGGATTCCGAGACTCGACAGCTGAGCGGACCGTGTAGCAGTGTACCCGTACACATTTGCCTGATCCTGCTCCCTGACATCCCATCCCTGGCCTCACACGACGTACGCACTTCAGCTACAACGTAACACAACTACCTCAAAGATGCATGCGTCAAGCTGAAAAGGAGACTAACGTTTTGACTCGATAACTTCCGTGCTGACTGATGTGACAAGCAAGCCTCGAAGACGGATCGGTACACTATGCCCCAGCAAAAGTGTAAGGCACTGCTCTTGACGAGATGAATGTGCATCGGTACACTATGCCCAGCATAAGTGAAAGGCCCAGGGCTTACACTCGTTCACTTCCCACCCTCAACTTGAGCCGTGTCTGCCACAAGAAAACACCCTACACACCCTAAGTACTCCCTAACACCCCCTTAGCACGGGCTACACAACCCCTACGCGCACCTCCTATCCCACAGAAAGCGCTCAAGTTGAGCCGGAAAGTGGACGATTGTAAGCCCCTGGTAAGGCCCTGCTTCTTGACTACGAGTATCTCGACGACGTCGGGCACCGGGCCAGCCGTGGTCCTCTCACCCCGCGTCTAGGGGCTTACACTCGTTCCCATTTCCGCTCAACTTGAGCTGACTTTGCCCCTTTCCGCTTAATATAAGCTTATGTTGTCCCCCAAACAGCAAATTGACCCGTGCATGCGTCCCGAAAATGCTTAAGTTGAGCTCTAACGTGAGCGATGCGTTCCCGAAGGTCCTCAAGTTGAGCTCTGAAGTGAGCAAGTGTAAGCACCTGCCCGCGTCATGGTCAGCTCCTCGATGCCGTACCCGTACCCGTACCTGTACCCGTACCCGTATCCGTACCCGTATCCGTATCCGTACCCGTACCCCAGCTCCGAGATCACCGCATCCGCCTTCGCCGGCGCAGCTTCCCTCACCTCGGACCAGGGACAGGCCAACAGTGGCGGCTTACACTCGTCCACCTGTCAGCTCAACTTGAGCCGTGTCTGTCACAAGAAAACACCCTACACACCCCAAACACCCCCTTAACACGGGCTAAACAACCCCTACGCGCACCCCCTATCCCAAACAAAGCGCTCAAGTTGAGCTGAAATGTGGGAGAGTGTAAGCCCCTGGTCAACAGCGGCGGCACTGCGTTTAACTCATCCTACATGCATCTAAGAGCAGTAGCTCCAGCCCGCCCCGTAAATATGCTCGTTACGTCGTAGGATGTGGTAGGTTGCGGACGAGTTTCCGAGTTCCCTACCTTGCCAGCCTGAACGGTGGAATGAATCAAGGTCCCAGCGACGCCGCTCAGAATCAGCGCGCTCCCCAAATACATGGCACCGAGGAGCGAACCGTTTTGTTCCTTCAGGGGGCGCAGGTTGGGCATCGCGATTCCGAAGGATGCGGTGCCGCTCACGTCAGCGATGCGGTTGGCGCCAGTGCCGCTGAGCTCGAGTCCAAGGGGGAGCGGGAGGGGCGCGAGGGAGGCGCCGGCGGCGGCGGCGCCGGCGGCGGCGGCGGGGTTGTCGGCGCCCGAAAAAGAAGCGGCGGCGACAATTGAGGTACCTCGGCGGGCCGATCGCGATTCTCTGGTGCTGCGGGGAGCGCGGGTCTTCGTCGTCGGCGCCGGCGCCCCACGGCGGTGGACGCGGCTCGCAGCCGCGGCCGGGAGGGCGGCGGCCGTGGCCATGGTGCAGGCCGTGTTGTGCGCCAAATGGCGAGCACCTGGTTGCGAAGGTGTCAATTCTGACCATCGCACTCAACCCTCATTTTCTGTTTTTCTCCACGGGATCCTCCGGGACGAATGACACGTCAGCAAGACACGGCACCCTCCAACCTGCCTCCTCGTGTGTCCCGTCCCACCAAACAAACGACGCGCCCCGTGCCGACCCGCCGCCACCCTCTCCGCCACGCACGCGCCTCCTCGGGTCCTCGGTGCCTGTCTCAAATATCCCATACCGCCCGCCGAGGCTGGGTCTGCCACGCCGAGGACGAACGCGATGGTGGAGGAGGATGGTAAAGTGAAGGTGGGCACGTCAGCGTCAGCTCCCCCGCTCATAAATTGCTGGTCAGGACCGAGGAGCATGAGCACCACTCTGACGTACTCGTTCCTCAACCGCGGCGGGGCTTACACTCGTTCACTTCTCAGCTCAACTACAGCTCTTTTCGTGGGATAGGGGGTGCGCGTATTGGTTGTTCAGCACGTTGAGGGGGTGAGAGGGGGTGTGTAGGGTGTAGACCATGGAGGGTGTTTTGTGTGTGTCGAACACGGCTCAAGTTGAGCTGAAAGGTGAGCGAGTGTAAGCCCCTGAACCGCGGCGACGTGCACGCACACGACGAACCGCTGTACGCGCACTACCTGCTCAAGACCGGCGCCGCGCGCCCCTACCGCGCCGAAGTCCTCGAGGTAGCATCCGGCACACACTCAGGGGAATACACTCGTCCACTTCTCAGCTCAACTTGAGCCGCGTGTGACACAAGAAAACACCATACACACCCTAAACACCCCGTCCACAGCCCCTTCACACGGGCTGCACAACCCCTACGCGCACCCACTATCCCATCAAAGCGATCAAGTTGAGCTGAAAAGTGGACGAGTGTAAGCCCCTGCACACACTGCTCGGTAAAAAGTCAAAAAACGAGGGTCAATAACCCGTGTCGATGACGATGACGCGGAGGGCAGCATCTGCCAGGCCCTACCTCGAGGATGCGGTGAATGACGGGCGCGCGGCAGAGGTTTAGACTCGTTCACTTATCAGGTCAACTTGAGCGCTTTTTATGGGATAGGGGGGGTTAGTAAGGGGTTGTGTAGCCCGTGTTAAGGGGGTGTTTAGGGTGTGTAGGGTGCTTTATTGTGACAGACACGGCTCAAGTTGAGCTCAGAAGTGGACGAGTGCAAGCCCCTGGCGCGCGGTGGTCCGCCGCCTGCTAAACCTGGAGTATGAGGACGACGGCACACCCATCCCGGGGAGCTTTCGATTCCAACAACTCAAGCACAAAACCGTGCGGAACAGGATTGAATTTGATCCGCCGCCGCTGGGGTATAAGTTTCAATACGTCAAGCACATGGGCAGGGGCGTACACTCGTCCGCTTTTCGGCTCAACGTAAGCGCTTTGTGTGGGATAGGGTGTGCATTTATGGGTTCTTTAGGGGTTTTGCGTGGGGGGGCAGGGGGTATTAGGTTGTGTCCAGGGTGCATTTTGTGTCAGAAACGGCTCAGGTTGAGCTGAAAAGTGGACGAGTGTAAGCCCCTGCATATGGGCAAGTTCGCGGTTGAGCTGGGTGAGGAGTACAACGCACTGCTGAAGCAGTCCAAACACTTCATACTGGTCCGCGACCCCGCGGCCATCGCCAAGTCCTTCTCCGAGGCTTGGGCTTACTCTCGTTCACTTTTCAGCTCAACTTGAGCTGAGTTTGACACCCAAAAAATAGCCTACACACCCTGAACACCCCCTAACACCCCATTATCACGGGCCACACAACCCCTACGCGCACCCCCGATCCCATGAAAAGCGCTCAAGTTGAGCTGAAAAGTGAACGAGTGTAAGCCCCTGCTCCGAGGTGTGTCCACCCACGCTGGAGGAGATGTGCCTGCCTTCACTGTGCAAGATCTACAGCGATCTGCGGGCGATGGGCAGGGGCTTACACTCGTCCACTGTTAAGCTCAACCTGAGCCGCTTCTGGAACAAAACACCCCCTAAACATCCCCTAATACCCCCCGACACCCCCTAAACAGCCCTTAAACGGCCCCTAGATGCACCCCCTCTCCCACAGAAAGCACTTACGGTGAGCCGAAAAGTGGACGAGTGTAAGCCCCTGGCCATGGGCACCCCGCCACCCGTGGTGCTGTCCGAGGACCTGCAGCGGGACCCCGAGGTAGGGTGGTGCAGCTTGACCCTATCAAAACCCAAGTTGAAACCGCCTGGTACTAAGCGTGTTGAAACTAAGATATGGATGAACCGGTTTCAAATTTTATTTTCGAATTCAACTCGCGCCGCTACACGGAGGGTACGCTGCGGGCGCTGTGCACTGCGCTCCAGGTGCCCGGCCTGGTAGGGCCTGCCTCACAGCCCTACCTGACTGTTTGCTCATAGTGTACCGGTGTACCCACCTGATAGCCCTACCTGACTGTTTGCTCATAGTGTACCGGTGTACCCACCTGATAGCCCTACCTGACTGTTTGCTCATAGTGTACCGGTGTACCCACCTGATAGCCCTACCTGACTGTTTGCTCATAGTGTACCGGTGTACCCACCAGAGGGGCACTCCACGTCATCAGAGTCATTTTGAACCCTTGTTTCTTGAGCTAAACGGGATCCTTTGACGCGGCGAGCAATGTATGTGCCAGGCCATACGGCCTGGAGTTCTCACCCAAAATGCTGGCCTGGGAGCCGGGGCCGCGCCCAGAAGTGGACGGTGTTTGGGCGCCTTGGTGGTACAAAACCACTCACGAGAGCACCGGGTTTGGGCCGCTACAGCTCAAACCAGTGGTGCCCATGCCGGAGAATATCCGCGAGTTGGTGGAGGAGGCGCGGCAGGGGCTTACACTTGTCCACTTTTCAGCTCAACCTGAGCTGTTTCTGACACAGAATACACCCTTGCCGTCCCCTGATACCCCCTAACACCTCCTAAACACCCCCTAAACAATTACTCTATGCACCCCCTATCCCACGGAAAGCGCTTACGTTGAACCGAACAGTGGACAAGTGTAAGCCCCTGAGGCGCGGCCGTTTTATTACTTCCTCCGGCGGCACGCGCTCAGGCCCGAGAACCACGGGGGGGGCGGGAGTGGCGGCGGCGGCGAGGGCGGCGGCGGTGGTAGTGACGGCGGCGGCGGCGTCGGCGGCGTGGGTTGGGACGCTAACTCCCGGCATGAGCTAGCCGGTAGGGTAGGCAGTAGCGGCGGCGGCGGCAGCGGCGTCGGCGGCAGCGGCGGGCAACCCCCGCTTCCTCCAGGTCGCCCCCCACCCCTGCCCTCCGCGCCTCTCCCCGCCCACCAGCCCCTCAGCAAGGACTCCACCGGCAAGCGCCACACGGCGCCACCCCTGCCGCCAGGACCGCCGCCGGGGGCGCCAAGCGAAGGAGGCAGCACCGATGGAGGTCTTGGTAGGGTGGTGCAGGTTGACCCTATCGAATCCTCGTTGAAGCATCTGGAATTCAGCGCTTGAACTAAAATGTGGATTGAAAACTTTCAAACCTTGTTTTCAAATTGAACTTGCGCCGCTACATCTTGGCAAGCGAAGGCGCGTGGATGGGGGCGCGGGAGCTGGACCATCGGTGTTAAGCGAGCACAGAGGTGGGTCGGCGGCAGGGGCTTACACTCGTTCACGTTAGAGCTCAACTTGAGCGATTCCAGGACACATGCATGAGTTAAGTTGGGTTATAGGGCCGACAGAAAAGCTCAAGTTGAGCTGAAATTGGAACGAGTCTAAGCCCCTGGTCGGCGGAGCCGGCGGCGGCGGAAGCGAAGAAGGGCGGCACCCACGCGTACACGGCGGACCCGCGCAACGCCGACGGCAGGGGCTTACACTGGTCCACTTTTCGGCTCAACGTAAGCACATTTTATGGGTTACGTTGGGTGCATGATTTTCCCCCAGTCTATTAGATAGGGGGACAAGGAGAGATGTGACCGACACGGCTTAGGTTGAGCTGGAAATTGGACGAGTGTAAGACCCTGGCCGACGTCCTCATCGGGATCCGCGACGGCGTGCGCGACTCCTTTGAGCTGGTGTGGCGCCCCGAGGTAGGGCGGTGCAGGTTGACCCTATCAAACCAAAGTTGAAACCGCCTGGAACTAAGAGCTTAAAAACTAAACTGTGATGTACTGTTTTCGACTTCCGCTTTCAAATTCAACTTGCGCCGCTACACCGAGGCCAAGGTGAGCGTGTTCGACAGCGGGTTCATGCTGGGGGACGGGGTGTGGGAGGGCATCCGGCAGGGGCTTCGGCTCGTTCCGGTTTCAGCTCGACTTGAGCTGTCCTGCCCACCGTGTAACCCAACTTAACCCATGAATCTGTCCTAGAGTTGCTCAAGTTGAGCTCTAACGTGAACGAGTGTAAGCCCCTGGCATCAGGCTGCACCGTGGGGTGTTGATATTCATCGACCAGCACATCCGCAGATTGTATCAGGTAGAGACTGTCTGATAGTGCTCGCCACATCACAGGATGCGATTTAACTCGAGACACGATTGCTCAAGATGCGATGTATGACGTGGCGGGCCCTAAAACCTAAACCCTACACCTAAACCCTAAACCCTAAACCCTAAACCTTAAACCCTAAACCCTAAACCCTAAACCTGGCTGGCCCTGGCATGAGGGAGCCAAGGCGTTGGACATGGACCTGGGGTGCACCCCGGTAGGGCGGTGCAGCTTGACCCTATTAAACCCACCTTGATAGCGCCTGGAACTACGCGCCTGAAGCCAACATATATGATACATTACTTTCAAGTTCAGCTTTCAGTTTCAACTTGCGCCGCCACACCCCGGCCGAGTTGCAGTCCATGATATACCAGACGGTGGACGCCAATGGTTGGGCGGTGCAGGTTGACCCTATCAAACCCACGCTGAAAGCGCCTGGAACTAAGCTCTTAAAACTGAAATATGGCAAGCAGCTTTCAGATTTTGCTTTCAAATTCAAGTTGCGCTGCTACACAATGGGATGGAGAACGACGTGCACATCCGGCTCATGGTAGGGAAGTGCAGGTCGACCCTGGCAAACCCCACGTTGAAAGCGCCTGTATCTAAACACTTGA
>Ga0307489_10000596_pt1 | contig 22304 bp, 40 predicted proteins | sample SB12metaG_FD_202247 | JGI IMG/M metagenome (GOLD analysis project Ga0307489, IMG submission 202247) | Sea-ice brine microbial communities from Beaufort Sea near Barrow, Alaska, United States - SB 1.2 | ecosystem: Environmental > Aquatic > Marine > Coastal | place: USA: Alaska | collected... | reverse complement strand
ACGTGCTTTTTGAGGATATATGTTCGGCCGACCTCTCGTAATCCTCAATCGTCACGTGTTATGCCTCTCGACCAGTGAGAGTCAGGGTTTAAATTTGTCCACTTTTCGGATTGACGTAAGCACGTTTGTCGCGTTTTGTCGCATAGGTTTGCTGATTTCAGTGACAAAATGTCTCAGGTGCATACGAGAGTTCACCGTGTAAGCCCGGGTCTCGGCTGTCTCGTTGTTTGACGTTTGCGCGTGGGGTGTGTCTATGCGGGGTGAGGCGGTGAGCCAGGCACTGTTGTCGAGCGCGCCGTGCGAGCGAGGTGTGGCGCTGATAGCGGCTTCGGCGTGCGCGCGACCACTCGGTCCTGTCGTGCGCGCTCGGCGGTCGTTTTGTCCGGCAGTTCGTGGGGCCAACAAACAAATCGGCATTTTTTTTTGAAGAGACCGGGAAATAGCGGCCGCAGGAGCAGCTAAGCATTTTCGCGCGGAGGGTTAGGGCCGCGGAGATCCTCTTGGCGCCGGCGCTGCGAGTGGCGGCGGGCTCCGGAGGTGGAGGGTTTTTCAGGAGGGTGTCCTCCTAGGGTCGTCGGAGCCTCGCGTGGGCCGATGAGTCTCCCTGGAGGGCGCACTCTGAGATAGCCGGCGGGACCTCGCAAAAACATTCCGAAAAACCACGAGAGAGAGGGAGCTGCTGAGATTCCCAGCCATGCCGGGCGGTGAGGGCGGTGAGGCAGGCGCGGCCGTGGCGGCGAAGGCGGTGGAGAGCAAGGCGGAGGAGGAGAAGCCCACTAAGAAAGTGGGGGATGGGGATGGCGAGCCGGATGCCGAGTTCGTGGAATGGGACCCGTCGGGGCGCTTCGGGCGGGTGCGTGCACCCACACCCGCTGCAAAGATCCCCCTTGTGTTGTGCAACGCTTGATGCTTGGGCTGTTCAACGCTTGGCTGCGGTTTTTTTTTGTGGGCAACCCCTCGTTGGTTTGCCCGGACCTCGGACCGCAGCCCCTTAGCCGCGTTGTCCCGCACGCGAGCCCGTCTCTCCTCCTCCTCCGCCTCCTCCTCCTCCTCCTCCTCCCTTCCCTCCCTCTCGTCCTCGTCGTCCTCCTCCCTTCGCACCGCCTCCTCCGCCTCTCCCTCCACCCGTCCTCCTCCGCCTCCTCTACCCTCCTCCCCCTCCACCTCCCCCTCCTCGTCCCAAGACCCGCGCTCCTCGTCCCGCGCCCCGCGCTCTGCGCACCGCGCCCACGCCCCGCGCCCTGCATCCCAACTCCTGCTCTTCTTCTCGCCGCCCGTTTCCTCCTCCTCCTCCTCCTCATCCCTGCCTCCTTGCTTTTCTCGTCCCCCGCGCCGCACCCTCTGCGCGCGCCGCGCTCTGCGCTCTGTGCCCCACGCCCCCGCTCCGTGCCCCGCGCCCCGCTCCCTGCAACCCGCACCCTACTCTTCAACTCACCGCCCTCCTCCTCCCTGCCTCTTCCGAAACCTGCAGTCGAAGAAGATATTAGGGCGCGGCACGTACAAGAATGTGTACGAGGGGTTCGACGAGGAGGAGGGCATGGACGTGGCGTGGAACCAGGCAGGAGGGTGTTGACACAACAAGGCCTCGAACGGGCACCGGACCAAGCCCATACATCGGGATGACTGCTCGTACAGAAGCGCGGACTCGGTTTGTGGTGGAGTACTCCAGAGTGTCGTATGAGCGTGTACCCTCCCCCCTCCGCCTCCGCCTCTGCCTCCGCGGTTGTTGACAGAACAACGCCTCGAACGGAAACGCACACAAAGCACGATGCACCTTCAGGGTGGATGCTCATACAGACGCGCGAACGCAACTCGGTTCGTGGCGGCGGATGTCTACAGCTGTATGAGCAGGTACCCTCGGCCCGATTTCGGTTTATTGTCTTTTCAACCATCCACAGCTGTCCATTCAACGTCGGTCAAGTCGTTGTTGTCAATGACCCTCCCGGCAGGTTCGGGTGTCCGGGCTGCCCCAGGAGGAGAAGGACCGACTGCTGACGGAGGTAGAGATTCTGAAGGAGATGGACCATAAGAACATCCTCAAGTTCCACCACAGCTGGACGACCGGTGGAACGACCATACCTGGACGACAGGAGAAGAGCGAGATGAGCGTCAACTTCATCACGGTAGGGCGGTGCAGGTTGACCTTAGGTCTCCCCATGTTGACCCCGGGCTCACAGTGTTGACCCCGGATTGACGGCGTGACGTCGAATCCGGATTGATTGCGATGACCCCGGGTTGACGTTGTTGACCCCGGGTTGACGGCGCTTGGGGTCCGCGCTTGCAGCGAAGGCATGATGAACTCCTTCAAATGTTGCTTTCAATTTCAACGTGCGCCGCTACACTAAGGAGAAGTGCACGTCGTCGATCAACGTCTACGCGCGGCGGTTCAAACCGCACCTCGACCTGCGCGCCGTCAAGAGCTGGAGCCGCCAGATCCTGCGCGGCCTCGAGTACCTGCACAACCACGACCCGCCCATCGTGCACCGTGACCTCAAGGTAGGGCGGTGCATGTTGACCCCAAATTGACCCCGGGTTGACCCCAGGCTGAACCCCAGGTTGACCCCAAATTCACTCCAGGTCAACCCCAGGTTGACCCCGCTTGGTTTTAGCGCTTGAAGCTGAATTATGATGAACCGCTTTCAAATTTTGCTTTCAATTTCAACGTGTGCCGCTACATCAAGTGCGACAACATCTTCATGAATGCCAACGCGGGCGAGATTAAGATCGGCGACCTGGGGCTGGCCGCGGTGCTCGACGTTAAGGATGGGCGCACGCACAGCGTCATCGGCACGCCGGAATTCATGGCAGGGCGGTACAGGTTTGAAACCCGTGTTGCAAGCACTGAATAAGCCGTCGTCGGCTTGCAAGCACTGAATAAGACGTTGTTGCCTTGTATGCCTTGCTCGTGTGTAATGCCCTGCAATCTCACCACATGCTACTCTAGTGAAAGCACCGCGGTTCAAACCTTGCTTTCGGTTTCAACTTGCGCCACTACATCAAGGCGCCGGAGCTGTACGACGAGGACTATGACGAGCGTGTGGACATCTACTCGTTCGGCATGTGCATGATCGAGCTGGTGACGTTCGAGGCAGGGACTGGCCACTCGTCCACATCTCAGCTCAACCTGAGCCGTTTTTGTCGCTCAAAATACCCCCCAAAATGCCTCCTAACTAAACACACCCTGATCCCTGAATCATTCCTGACCCCCCCAACGAAACCCCACGCCTTAAACATTCCCCAAAACCCCCTTAAAAACCCCCATAAACACCCCCTGTCCCACAGAAGTGCTTACGTTGAGCCGAAAAGTGGACGAGTGTGAGACCCTGGCTCGAGTGCCCGTACGGCGAGTGCCGCAACCCGGCGCAGATCTTCAAGAAAGTCACCGCGCAGATCAAGCCCGACGCGCTCAAGAAGATCATGGACAAGGTGAGGCGGTGCATATTGACCCCAGGTCCACCCCAGGTTGACCCCAGGTTGACTGACGCCTGGTTGACCCCCGGTTGACCCCAGGTTGACCCCAGATTGACCCCAGGTTGACCCCAAGTTGACCCCAGGTTGACCCCAGGTTGACCCCAGGTTGACCCCAGGTTGACCCCAGGTTGACCCCAGGTTGACCCCAGGTTGACCCTTGGAATGGCTGTGCTTGCTTTCAGCGTTTTGAACAAACATAAGATAAACTGCTTTAAATCTTGCTTTCAATTTCAACTTGCGGCGCTACAACGAGGACCTGATGTCGTTCATCCTCAAGTGCATCGCCAAGATCGAGAAGCGCCCGACCGCCTCGGAGCTCCTGGCGGACCCGTTCCTGGACAAGAGCTTGCAGAAGCCGGGGCCGCCTGTCAAGGTGGGCCGGTGCACGTGACAGTATCAAAAGCTGAGTTGACAGCGCCTATGGTTTCAGTGCTTGAAACAATTACATAGTAAACTGCCTTCAATGGATGCTTTCGATTTCAAATTGCGCCACTACATCAAGCGCCAAATCGTGGAGGAGGAGCCCGAGGCGAAGCGCCCGGGCGGTGCGGAGCAGTACACGGACAGATGTCTGCTGCCGCGGGCCATGCCGGCAGCGGCGATGCCGGCGGTGGTGGAATCGGCTGCGGAGGAGCTGGATGCTGAGGAGTTCGAGCGTGCTGCAACGATGGATCCTGCCGCGCGCGAGTGGACGGTGGATGGTGCCGGCGCCGGAGCCAAGTCTGGGCTTGGAGCCACGGTTGGGGCCGCGACTGGCGGAGAGGGAGAGGGAGAGGGAGAGGGAGAGGGAGAGGAAGAGGGAGAGGGCGGAGGTGGCGGCGGGGACGGCGCCCTCGCCAGGGCTGTCGCCAGGACCAGTACCGGGGGCGATCCTGGGGCTGTGGCCGAGGGTGTAATCGGGGGTTGGGGTGGGGGTTGGGGCGGGGACGACGCTGGGGAGGGCAGCGCACGGGTGAGCGAGAAGAGTGAGGGCGGTAAAGGGGGGGAGGGCGGCGAAGAGGGCGGCGGCGGCAGTGATGCCGTCGACAGCGACCTCGAGGCATCGGCGAGGCCGTTTGTCCCAGGTCGGATGTCCACCGGGAGCATGCCCAAGCCGAGTGGGCAGATGCCGCGACCGCGCAGCAGCGAGTGGACGGCGGCGACTACCAATGCGGCGGCCTCGGCGAATACGCTGGCTGCGGCGTCGGTGGCGGCAGCGGGCGGCGGGGGCGGGGGCAAGGGCGGGGGCGACTCCCCCACCCGGAGCCCGCCCGTCTCTCCCGGCGGAACACCCCTCTCTCCCGGCGGGCACTTGCCCCGCGGGTCGTACGCCGACATGGTGGCGGCGCCGCAGGAGGACGAGGAGGAGGAGGCGACAGAGGATTACGACGAAGGGGGGTCGGCGGTCGGCGGGGGCGGCGACGGGGGCCTGGCGGCAGGCACGGGGGGCATCGAGCCACCCGCCGGGGGGGCGGAGGGGGGTGGCGGCGGGGGTTCGGTGTCGGATTCAGAGGTGGCGCCCACGAAGGCGAGGAGCCGCCTGGGGCAGACGTCGTCGTCGCGCAGCGGCAGCGAGAGCAAGCTGGACGATCTCGCAAAGACTTACACCGCCGCCGCCGCAGCCGCCAAGGTGGCGGACGGCTCCCCGGCCTCCCCCTCCCGCGTACCCTCGCCCCCCGCCGCCCCCGGTGCCGCCCCAACCCCCGCTGCCCCTGCTGCTGCCGCCGCCGCTGGCTCTGCTGCTGCCGCTGCACCCGCTGCCGCTGAGACGGTCGGTGGTGATGGCAGCGAGAAGGGCATGGTGGACGCGGGCGAGGGTGTTCTCGATGATGACGGCGAGCGCCTACCGGGCAGCAGCCTGGACTTCCGCGTGCAGGGCCGCGTGCTCGAGGACAAGACCCTGCGTTTGCGGCTGAAGATTAATGACTCTTCGGGGCACCAGCGCACCGTGGAATTCCCCTTCAACAACGAGGTAGGGACTGATGGATATGCTTGCCACGTCATCAGACGCACTGTGCACCTCTGTTTCCCGAGTTGAATGAAATCCTGTGACGCGGCAAGCACTATCCAGCTGGTACAGCCAGACAGATTAGTGCCTGCCACGTCATCCTCCACATTTCAGACCCTCGTTTCTTGAGTTGAAGGGAATCACATGACGTGGCGAGCAATATCCATCGTTCCCTACAACGAGGAGGGGTCGGCGAAGGACTCGACGTACAGCGTGGCGAGCGAAATGGTGGAGGAGCTGCAGCTGCCGCAGGCAGGGGGGTTATCGAGAACAATCACTCCACCGACGTTGAGCCGTCTCCTCCTTGGCGCGTCTGTATGAGCTTTCACCCTGAAATCACCCGGTAAGTCAGTGCTCCAACCTCGGTTCGAGTGCTTGTTCTCAATGACCCTCCCGCCAGAGCGATATCCGCAACATCATGGCGGAGATCGAGACTGAGGTCAACTTCCTGACGGAAGGCAAGAAGAAGGCGCGGGATAAGGAGGACAAGGCGGGGGGATTATTGAGAACAGGCACTCCACCGACGTCGAATCGACGAACCGAATCCACAATCCACCTGTCGTCTGTAAGTATGGGCATTCACGCTGAAGGTGAGGCATGCTCCGACCTAGTTCAAGTGCTAGTTCTCAATGACCCGTCTGGGTGAGCATTCACACTGAAGGTGATACATGCTCTGATCTCGGTCGAGTGCTTGTTCTCAATGAACCTCCTGCAAGGATCGCGATGCGGGGTATCGCTCGGCGGACGGGTACACCTCGGCCGACGGCGGCGGCGTGACGGTGGCGGCGCACGTGGCAGCGTCGGTGGCGGCGGGGGCGGGCGAGGTGCTGAGCGCGCGCTCGCCCGAGCGCGGCACCCGCAGCGCTATGTCCTCGCCCGTCCAAGGCAGCGGCGGCGGCGGCGGCGGCGGCAGCGGTGGCGGGTACACCTCGGCAGACGGCGGTGGTGGCGCAGCGGGGGCAGGGATGGAGACTCCCCGCTCCAAGAGCACCGTACCGGACCTGTCGTTCGGCGCGGGGGCGGCGGCGGCGCTGTGGCCGGGCACGGAGCAGCACACCCACGGATCGCCCACGGCTCAGCTGAGCCCACGCTCGGTAGGGACTGATGAATAGTGCTCACCAGGACATAGAATGCCATGCAACTCAACTGATGAATAGTTCTCGCCCCGCGCCACGTTAAAATATTTCATTCAACTCAAGAGACGAGGGTTCATACTGCGTTTGATGATGTGGCGGGCTCTGGACCTACGTTTGATGACGTGGCGAGCACTGGACCAGGGTTCAAAGTGTGTTTGATGACGTGGCGAGCAGTATCCATCAGTCCCTAGCGGTCGGACGCCGGCTCGGCGCGGTCGTCCATGAGCCTGCCGCCGCCGCCGCAGCACGCGCCTCAGACGCAGAAGAAGCCGCCGTCGCCTCAGCAGCAGCACCAAGTGCACGCGCCGGTGCCGCAGCGCCAGGCAGGGTGGTCATTGAAAGCAAACACTCAAGTTGTGTCTCCGCGTCCTCCTCCGCGGAAGTTATTGAGAACAGGCACTCGACCGACGTTGAATTTCCTGCTCCTCCATAGCGCGTCTGTATGATCATTTATCCATAAGTTGGTCTCGCTCCGGTATCGGTCGAGTGCTTTGTCTCAATGAGCTTCCTGCCCATTTACCCTGAGGGTAAGTCATGCTCTGATCTCGGTCGAGTGCTTGTAATCAATGACCCTCCTGCCAGATGCAGCAGCAGCAGCAGCCTGTGGGCTCGCATCCGCCGTCGCGACAGGCCTCCCCCGGCCCGCAGCATCCACAGCAGCATCCGCCGGCGCCGCTCGATCAGCACATGCAGGCCATGCAACTCCGGCAGGGGCGAATACTCGTTCACTTCTCGGCTCAACTTGAGCGCTTTTTATGGCATAGGGTGTGCGCGTAGGGATTGTGTAGCCCGTATAAAGGGGGTATTAGGGGGTGTGTAGGGTGTGTAGGGTGTTTTCTCGTGCCATACACGGCTCAAGTTGAGCTGAGAAGTGAACGAGTGTAAGCCCCTGAACTCCGGCAGCAGGAGCACCTCCATGCAACGCAGCAGCAGTACCAGGAGCTGCAGCCGCAGGTAGGGACTGATGGATATACTCGTCGAACTAGTGCCTGGTCTGTGAGCCAAGTAAGTTGAGTAAGTAAATCAGTGATCTGACGAGTCAATAACTCGTCCGAGTACTTACTAGCCAAGTAATTACTTACGGCTCACATTCCAGGCACTAGGCTAGTGCTGGCGAGGGGGACTATTAAACTAGGCTAGTTTAGACTAGTTTTGGGTTTGCGGTTTGTGGTATGTGGTTAGTGGTAGACGGGGGCCTAAAATAGGGTGGGCGTAAACTGGGCTAGTTTAGCCAGCTTAGGATTAGTACCCTAGTGGGTTAGTTTTGGGGCGACACGTATACTAATGGACGATGGATAGTGCACGCCACATCATCAAACGCAGTTTGCATCCTCGTTCTTTGAGTTAGATGGCACCCTATGACGTGGCGAGCACTACACTCGCCACGTCATCGAACGCAGTTTTCCTCCTCGTTTCTTGAGTTAGCTGGCACCTCATGACGCGGCGAGCAGTACCCATCAGGCCCTAGCCGCGGGCGCCGCCGCCGCCGGCGCCGCAGCAGCACCACTACCCGCTGCGCGGGCACAGCCGCGGCGCCAGTCGCAGCGGTATCGACGGGTTCACGTCTGCGTCCGCATCCGTGGCGAGCGAGGTGGGGTCTGATGGATAGTGTTCGCCATAGGACGTCCGCCGTAGTATTCGCCATAGTGTTCGCTAAGTGTTTGTCACAGGGTGCCAACTCAAGAAAACGAATTCGTAATGCGTTTGATGACGTGGTGAGCGATATCCATCAGTCCCTAGAGCGAGGAGGAGCTGGCGGAGCGGGATGCGGAGCAGGGCGAGGAGCTGGAGATGGAGGAGCTGGTAAGGACTGATGGATAGTGCTCGCCACGTCACTGGATGCCATTGACTCGTGAAAGCGGGGGTTCCAAATGCGCTTGATGACAGAGTGAGGGACAGTGCTCGCCAGGTTATAAGTTGTCAGATGATTCAAGAAACGAGTGTTCTAAATGCGTTGGATGACGTGGCAACTGCTATTCATCAGTCCCTCGGAGCAGGCGGCGATGCAGCAGCGCGAGGCAGAGCTGATGCAGCGGCGGCACAACCAGGAGATGACTCTGAAGCGCGAGGCTCTACAGCGCAAGCGGATGGTAGGGACTGTTTGGACAGTGCTCGCCCCGTCAACAAACGCACATTTAACCCTCATTTCTGGAGTTAAATGGCATCATATGACGAGGCGAGCAGTGTCCATCAGTCCCTACCGGATGGCCAAGTCCGGCCAGTCCATGGGCTCCGTCAAGAGCACGGGCGCGGGCGGGAGCGACGGCGGGGGCAGCGGCCGGGCGTCACTCGATCAGCCTCAGCACGGCGAGCCCACGAACAAGCCCTTGTCAGCGCACCACCTACAGAGCGGGCAGAGCACAGGGATGAAGCCGACGCCCTCCAAGTCCACGCTGCAAGGGCCGCCCCCCCCCGGCGCCACGCCTCCGGGCTCGCCCCTCCACCAGTACCAGCAACAACAGCAGCAGCAGCAGCACTACGCCGAGTACAACCCCCAGCAGGCTCGTGACCAGCAGCTGCAGCACTCTCACCAGCAGCAGCACCACCAACACCAGCAGCAGCAGCAACCGCAGTTGGGGGGGGAGGCGGCTTACTCACACCCGGCGTTGGGGCACTCTGCGACGGTAAGGACTGATGGATGGTGCTCGCCACGTCATCACATGGATAGCGCTCGCCACGTGATCAAAATTAAATGGCATCCTATGACTTGGCGAGCACTGTCCATCAGTCCCGCAAACTCTAAGCCCTGAACCCTCAGCCCTAAACCCTAAACCCTAAACCCTAAACCCTAAACCGTAAACCCTCTGCGACGGCAGCGCAGCAGCACTACCAGCAGCAGCAGTTCGCGGCGGCGCCGCCCGCACAGGGCGCTCAGCACACGACCACCGCGGGGCACTCCGCGCTGACGCAGCAGCAGCAAGCGCTGGCCGCGCACCTGTACACCAACGGCAGGGGCGTACACTTGTCCAATTCTCTGCTTGACTTGATCCGTGCTTGTCTCCTCCTTTCTATCTCCTCTCTCCTCTTTCCTCCCTTGTCTCGCCTCCCTTCTCTCTCCTGCGTGTTATCTCCTCTCTCCTCCCTCCACCCTCCTCCTTCCTCTCACCTCTCTCCCGGCAAAGCACCGAACGTATCCCACAGAAAGTGCTCACGTCCACCCGGAAAATGGACGAGTGTAAGCCCCTAACCAAAGGCGCTGTGCCGCAGCAGCAGCAGCAGCCGCCGCAGCAGCAGTCCGGCACGCAGCAGCCCAACATGCAGCCGCCGCTGCCGGGCATGCCGCAGCAGCACGCCCACGCGCCCGCCGCCATGAACGGCGGTCCCACCGTCAACGGCGGTCCTGCCCCCGCCCTCTCCCGCTCCGGGAGCAACCACTCGGTCAGCTCCGTGGTGTCCGCGCAAGGTAGGGACTGATGGATAGTGCTAGCCACGTCATCAAACGCATTCTGAACCCTCATTCCCAGAGTTAACTTGGATCTTATGACGTGGCGAGCACTATCCATCTGAACCCTCATTCCTAGATTTAATTGGCATCCTATGACGTGGCGAGCACTATCCATCAGTCCCTGGCGCAAGGCTCCGTGCAAGGCACGGCGGCGGGGACAGGGCTGGGCGCGGCAAGCGGGGGCGCTGACTGTCAGCCGGCCGCCAAGCTGGATGCGGACGGGAAGCCGATTAAGCCGCCGCTGACGGCGGAGGCCAAGGAGGCGAAGCAGAAGGCGGCCAAGGAGAAGTCGATGATGATGGAGGCATCGGCACTTCTCAACCTCAACGGTAGGGCCACTGAGTCCACTACACTGGGACTGAAACCACTAAGTCCACTAAGCCCACCACACCAGCACTAAGTCCACTAAGTCCACTAAGTCCACTAAGTCCACTAAGTCCACTAAGTCCACTAAGTCCACTAAGTCCACCACACCAGCACTAAGTCCACTAAGTCCACTAAGTCCACTACACCGGCACTACGTCCACTACGCCGTCATCATGCAGGTTTACCCCTGGTTGACCGCGCTTCAGCGCATGGAGCTTAGAATATGAGGAACCCGCTTTCAAGAAATGCTTTCAATCCCAACTTCCGGCCCTACATAATGGCTTTGGCGGGCCGGGGCCCGGAGGCGGCGGCGTGGGGGCGAAAGGAGGGGCGAAGGATAACGGCGGGCACAAGGATAGCGGCGGGCTGGGGCCCGGGGCGGCGAAAGGGGAGGGCATGAAGGCCACCAAGGCGACCAAGGCGGCAGAGGGCGCCAAGGTAGGGACTGACGGACAGTGCTTGCCACGGCATCAAACGCACGTCTGACTGTCATTTATTTAGTGAGATGACGTCCTATGAAGCAGCGCACTCTGCGGAAGGAAAGTGCTCTCCCGCCAATTCATCAAGCAACCCTCGAGCCCTTGTGTCTTAGTCAAATGACATCCTATGGCGCGGCGAGCACTATCCATCAGTCATTTGAGGGTTTGTTTGATGACGTGGCGAGCACTATCCATCAGTCCCTCGACCAAGGCGGCGGAGGGGACTAGCACCGGCTCCCCGCCTAGCGACCAGCCAGAATTGCAGCGGTACGAGGGCTGCGTGCCGCCGTCGCCGGGGACTGGTGGTGGAGCTGGAATTGCAGCGGTGGTGGATCCCAACACGGCGGTGGCGGGGTTCGGCGCGGGTGGGTTTGGGGATGCGAGCACCATCTTCACTCCGCAGGTGGCGCAACAGCAGCTACAGCAGCAGCAACAGGTGGGACAAGTGACTAATAACGCTTGACGTGATCCCAGCCTTCGCCACCTTCCACACTTGAGCTGAATGACATCATGTGACACGGCGAGCATTGCTTACCTGGCCCTCACCGCAGCAGCAGCAGCAGCAACAGCAGCAGCAGCAGCAGCAGCAGCAGCAGCAAAAGGTGAGCAGACCATCCACTTGACCCATAATATCCTCCACCTCCTCCTCCTCCTCCACCTCCTCCACCTCTCCTACCTCCTCAACCTCCACTTTTCCGCCTCCTGCACCGCCAACTTCATCATCACCTCCACCTCCACCTGATCCTCCACCTCCACCTGAAACAACCTCAACCTTCACCTATAAAAGCCTGCACTGCACCTCCACCCCCTCCACCTCCTCATCCGTTTCCTCCACATCCGAGTGCACACAGTTTGCCAACTGTGCACTAAAATCTCTTTATCGTCAATTTCAGCAGCAGCAGCAGCAGCAGCAGCAACAGCAGCAGCAGCAGCAGCAGCAGCAGCAGCAGCAGCAGCAGATGGGGTTCACGCCCCAGGCACAATTGAATGGGAAGGGGGTGCACATAGAGTCGGAATTCAACACCTTGTGATCACGATCACCGACTGCATCGTGGTAGAGTCGATGGTTAGCAGCTCATAATCACCGACTGAAGGCACATATGAATTGATTGACGACACGAACCGAGGGAGGGCGCGTGTGTTTTTGAGCCTGCATGTAAAATAAGCATAAAACAAACGCGTCAAAAATAAAACATTCCCCCAAACTTGCGACGCGACACGCGCCGCGACGCGCTTCCGCCCCCAATAATTTGTCATATGCAGCAGCCTGGGGCTTACACTCGTTAACGTTTCGGCTTGACGTGAGCACTGTTTGCTGTCTGTACTCGTAGGGTGATGAGAGGATTGGAAGGCCCTGGTTCTGACTGCCAGCTGTGTTGCCAACCGTGGAGGCAGTTGTGTGCGCAAGTTTCCGTGCCCGCTGTGCAGTGCCGAGACGCGAGAGATAGGGCCTTCCAATCGGCCCATCTCCACAGCTCAGCTTAAGTTTTTTTGTCCGTGAAACCAGTGGTGTTGGCTCCCTTCAAGTGCTTAACTTGACCTGAAAATGGTACCACCCGAAGGAAGGCTTTCAGGGGCTGACATCTGACTGACAGGTAGACAGGTGTCGCATTTTTCGTCCCAAATCAGCTTTCTGCTTGGAAGAGGAGCTCTCTTTCTGCCCCTCCACACAACCCGCGGCACCCCCCGGCGCACGCACACACCACCGCACCCCTCCCACGCCGCGCACCTCGCGCGCCACCGCACACCCACGAAGTTCGGCATGGAGGTCGATGACGCGCCTCACGAGGAGGCAAGAACCCCGCCCCGCGCGCGCCCCCGCTCAACCGTAGTCCCTCACTCGCGGCCGTTTGTCGGTTTTCACCCGTCGCTTGGGCCGCCTCGTCTGGGCGGCGCCGAGGCCACGACGCCACGGGTGCCTCGCGCGTGGCCCCATGGAGGTCGACGACGCCCTCGTCGGGGATCAGGCGCGAATCCGCCGCTTCCGGTCGCCCTCGAGGACCCTAACCACGGTACAGCAGTTCACCAAGGGTGCTCAGCCCGTTTTCACTCCTTTTCGTCTCGGCCTGCCGGCCTTCTTCTCTGTCGTGCGCTGCGACGCCCGCGGTGCCACGCGCGCGGCCCCGTTTGACCCAGACCGCGTACAGGATGATGTCGGGCGAGCCCGGACGCCCGCGTGGCGCGCAGGTCGCCCTGCGGCCACCACCTCGGATGCTTTCGTCCGCTATATTATGTCCGTTGGCGGGTTCATTTCCCCCCTCTTTCTAGCTCCGTGTTCTTCGCTCTTCTGTTCTGTGGCCGCTGGCGCCGCCGCTTCCTCCGATGCGCCCGCCAGCCTTTCCTCCGGTCGTCGCGCCCCGCCGCCCGCGTGCTCACGCGCGCTCTCGTCCCGCGCCTCTGTCAAACCCGGCGCCCCTGCCAGACTCTCTCTTCGTTGGGGTGCCTCGTTTTACTTTTCCTCAGCAAGGCTTCCTCCGTCCCACCTCCGCTCACCCCGCGTCTGCGGGCCGTCGCGCTCCGCCACGCGCGTGCCCACAAGAAGATTCACCCGCGGCACACCATGTAGCGAACCCGGCGCCTCTCGCTCTTCCTGGGTCTGGACACTATTTGCACCTTGGTTCGAGGCGATTCGCCAGCTGTGTTTCGTTTGCCGTCGCTCTCCCAACACAACCCCCGCTGCCTTCTCTCGCCGCCGCGCGCGGGAGCACTAACGTCTCGCCCCTCAACATGCGGAGCTCCTTCTCACACACGTGTCTTGCCCCTTTCCCAACTAAAACTGCCCGCCGCATTCTTCACTTCGCCTCTGTGCTGACCGCTCTCTCCCACCAAGGGAACGCCCCACACCTCCCGCCGCCGCCCGCCCCCGCAGGTGCTGCCCGAGTACGAGCGCGAGCGCGACGAGCGCATCAAGGCAGGGCCAGGCAGACAATGCCCGCCACGTCATCCAACGCACTCGAACCCTCGTTCCCTAAATTGAATGGCATCGTATGACGTGCCGAACTATGTGTGCCAGGATCCAGATTATCGAAACGCATTGAGTTAAATCTGTCTTTCTTGAGTTAAATCTATGGCTTTTGAGTTTTGACGTGGCGGGCAATATCTTCCAGGCCCTCGCATCAGGAGAACCGCAGGAAGATGATACAGCTCGGCGTGGTCCAGGCGGTGAAGGACCTGGTGGCCGTGGCCGACGGCGCCAGCGGCGGCGACGGCGGGCGCGAGGCCGGCACTCCTGCGACCAAGAAGCGCAAGAAGGAGCCCAAGGTGGGCCTCGCAGATATCGCTCGCCACGTCATCGACACGCGGTTTAACGAACCCTCGTTTCTTGAGTTACAAGGCATCCTATGACGTGGCAAAGTACATATGCCAGCCTCAGTGGCCGCCACGTCATCGACACGCGTCTGCAGTTCTCGTTACTTGCGTTCATTGGCACCCCGCAATGTGGCGAGCGATATCTGCCAGGCCCTTCTCTGCGCCGGACGGCTCCAAGCCGACCCCCTTCCGCATCGTGCTCCGCCAGCGCCCCACGGTGAGGCGCCCAACGTTGCATAACTGCTCGCATGTAGTGTACCGGTGTACCCATACACACTCGCCGCATCTTCTTCCCTGGCCAGGGCACTCGTTCCCTCACTGCAGCTCAAAGTGTAACAGTGTACCTGTACACATTGTCTCACAGCATCCTCCTCCCTGTCCTGGCTGACTGCTTGCTAACAGTTTACCATTGTACCTGGAAACACTCGCCGCATCCTCCTCCCTGACCTATCCACTCGATACCTTGCCCGCTCAAGCTGCACGTACACTGGTACACTGTGATCGAACAGCCAGGGAGCGGCCGAGTGTGAGGCCCTGCCTGCGGGTGGACTACCGCGAGGTGGCGGACCCCGCCGAGAACCGCCCAGCCAAGGTGAGGTGGTGCAAGTCGAAACCAGCGTCGAGCCCTACACTGAAAACGCCTGGCGTTTGCGCTTGCAACTGAGATGCGATGTACTGCTTTCATGATTTCAAGTTTTGCTTTCAATTTCAGGTTGCGCCTGTACGCCACGGTCGCGCGCCGCGCCGTGCGCCCCTACGTGGTGAAGCTGACCACGCCCATGCCCAGCGCCCTCGGCGCCCGTGGCCTCGCCAGCACCTCCACGCTCGGCAACGTCCACCTCCAGCTGGCGCAGGGCGGCAGGGCCTCACCTAAGCATTCGTCTCAACCTGACTGTTGCAAATATTGTCCCATCGTACCCGCACACACTCACTGCATCCATGCAGAGCCTCTTCTAAGTACTTGTATCATCTGGAACTTTACGCTGCTGTCCCTGAACCCACTGTGACAATCACACGACTTTAAAGTTACTTCTGAAGTTGCGTTGAAATAATACTTATGTAAGGCCCTGCAGGGCGGCACCGGTGCCGGCCGCGTGGAGCCGCCCTACGTGTCCCCGGAGGACTACGCCAGCCTGGAGGTGAGAACCCCGTCCACCTCAACATAATGTACCGGTTCACTTGATCTAATGCCATGTCAACTTGAACGCCAGCTGTACTGGGGCCATGGCGGAAGCCAGGCTGGTGCCTCCTTCTACACGCGAAAGCGACTCCCTTGAACGCCAGCTGTGCAGACCTCCCTATCAGCCTACATCCTAACTGTTATAACATCTTATCAACTTGAACGCTGAGTGTGCTGCCATCCTATCAACTCGAACGCCAACTGTGCTAACATCCTTTCAACTTGAACCCATGCAGGAGATGTACCAGGCCAACCCCGAGTCGCGGGAGCGCGCGCGCAGCCTGGCGGCAGGGACCCCTCCACGGACCCCCACGCACCCCTGACCAACCCACCCGTGCCTATTCGCTCAGCACAAACCACCAGTGCCATAGTCGATCACACACCCCTTCATGCACCCCTGCTCGCACCCATCCACGCAACCCCTTCATTCTCACCTATCACCCCTGCGTCCTCCGTTCACCACACACCACCCGCTTAACGTCTGTCACCTATTTGCAGCACACGCCATGTATCATGGCTCCACTGTCAGCTGTGCAGAACCACAATTCCCCCTCGGATGAATGTTACGAGCCATCATGACGCATTGAGTGGATTATGGTGCGGCCCTGGCTGCGGTCCCTGTACAACGCGGATGTGTCCGCGTGGATCGACAAAAGCCGCGGCCACTGGCTGGGTGCTGCAGCGCCGCCGCCGCCGCGCCGCGCGCGCTGCCGCCGAGGCCGCCGAGGATGCCGCCGCCCTGGCCGCCAGCAGCGGCAGCGCGGCGACCGACGCCGACCTCTTCGGCGGCGCTGCCTCGGGCGGCGGCGGCGGTGGCGGCCTGGGCACCCGCCGCGGTGCCCGCACGGCGCCCTCCCGCGGCGCCTCCGGCGGCGTGCACAAGCGGCGGTACCAGCCGCGGCAGACGGCCAGCAAGTGAGTTCGATGTTTTTTTAGGATGAGCGTCGTCGCTCTGTACTCTTGTTACTGACCTGCAACTGTGGCTTTCAACAGGGGGAGCTCCTGTGGCGGCGCTGCGCGCGGGACGCGGAAAGGAGGAGGAGGCGCGGGAACGGGGCTCCGGGTGCGGATACCGATTATTTGCACCTGAATAATTATGCTACACGACACATTGACTGTCCTTGTCTCACAGGTTGCCTCTGGGACGTCGTGCGACACGTGCGGGTGCGAGGAGCACGAGACCAGCGCTTTCCACAAGAGCAAGACGACGAAGGGCGCGATTGTCTGCGCGACATGCCACAACAAGGAGGTACGCAGCCCCCTCACTTGACATATACCATTACCTGAGACTTTCAAATGTGCTTGACGTCACACTGCGCGTCTCACGCAGGCTCCGGAGGGGACGACGTGCAAGTGCGGCAAGACCGCGGACCAGGTCAGCGGCTGGGCCAAGAGCAAGCTGGAAGAGGACGTGCTGCTCTGCGGGCCCTGCGCCGGCAAGGAGGTACGCGTACGCATGTCACACGAACATCTTGACTATCACTGTCGGAGTTGTTTATCCTGATGTCACACTTTGCGTCCAACGCAGGCTCCGGAGGGGACGGCGTGCCACGGCTGCGGCAAGACTGCGGACCAGGTCAGCGCATGACGCAGCAGCAAGCTGGAGAAGGACGCGGTGCTCTGCCAGCCCTGCGCCGCTAAGGAGGTACGTGCATGTGTGTCGCACAAACACTGAACACCCTGCTTACTGAAACGTGTGTGTTTGACTTCACTATGTTCACGCAGGCTGAGCCCGGCACAGCGTGCGCGGAGTGCAAGTCGCGGGACCCGCGCAGCGGGTGGCGCAAGAGCAAGCTGAAGGCGGGCAACCCGCTGATGTGCAGCAAGTGCAGCATGGCTGAGGTAGGTTCGCGTGCGTGTGTGTTCACCTGCACCGGTATTCCGTTGGTCCTCGCTCAAATGAAAATATGAAACTTGAGCTGATGTGATACATGTTCATTCGCGTGCAGCCTCCGTACGTCGGTGTGAAGTGCTGCGAGCCTGGGTGCGGGGCGCTGGAGACTTCCGGCAGGTGGTGGAAGAGCAAGCGCGCGGAGACACTGGGCGAGCCGCTCTGCAACAAGTGCGACAGGCGCTACGACCGGGAGCTCAAGAAGGCGCTCAAGGTAGGCGGTGCAGGATTACTGTATCAAAACCCGTTTTTCACCGCGCCTATGGTTTCAGCGCTTGAAACTAGAACATCATAAAGTGCTTTCAACATTTGCCATCAATTTCAATGAACGCCGCTACATCAAGGAGTAGATGCTCCTGCGACCACTGACGACGCGCCACGGAGACCAGCAGCAGCAGCCATCATCGACCACGCGGCACTGGGCCGCACACACACCCCGCACACACTCACGTCTCAAAAACTTAGTTTCGACCAACCCCAGATTCCCAGAATCAGATCACACACATGAATTAACGTAGAGCCACGCCTTCCTGCACCTTCCAACAAGCCAACTCGATTACTACCAGAGCCAGCGTGTAGACCTTTAGTTATTTTACTAACGTTCATCCAGCCCCAAGGCGCTCACATAGCGATATGTGGCCTGAGCTAGCGCTGCCAGAGTTCGACTGCTTGTAATATATCACAACGAATTAATATACTGAAGACGCTCCACTTTCCCGTCGCTCCTATCCGCGGCAACCGAACAATGCCGCGCCACAATTTCAAACGAGTCAGCGACTATACTATGAGCCTGACACAGTAAGCAACGCCCCTCGATGCATGCCTGGAAGTACACAACGCTCGACTAGTGCCGGTGGATAGGATGTATTCCATGCTCACATTGTGAGCGTCTTGGGTTTTTCGAGTGTCAAAAACGGCTCAGATTGAGCTGAGAAGTGGACGATTGTACGCTCGGGGAAGGAACTCACCACGTGAAACAGCCTACTTGTCCTAAGCAGCCAGGGGCTTACGCTTGCACACCTTTTGGCGCGACGTGAACACTGTTTGCGGTACTCGTAGGGTGATTGGAGGGCTTCAGTGACAAAAGAAATCGCTCCGGTTGAGCTGATAAGTGGACGAGTTGTGACCCCCGTAAGCAGTCCACCACATGAAGCAGTCCAGGGACCGCACTGAGCTGCGGCCCACGACCCGATGAGTTCAACGAAACCGACGCTAGTAAAATCCCAAATACTTTTCCCATTTACAATTTGCTACGTTTTAGATCTTGTTTTAAACGTCAGACTTTTCAGTATTCAGCAATTTGCTGCGTCTTAGATCATGTTTTAAACGTCAGACTATCGAGCCCCCCCTAGGCGCCCACATAGTGGTTCATGCTCACCATGTAATTGCCTTGGGGCTCGACGAACGTTAGTAAAGAATGTCTAAACGTCAGACTATTCTGTATCCAATAGTACACAACCCCTGGTTCCACCCACCTCGCGCCTCCACTACACATTGCCTGTGTTACATATGGGGGCCAGGGCGGACGCCTGGGGCCTCCTTGTACACGCGGAAGCGTCTCTCTCTCGAACTCGACCTCCTACATGTGGTGTTGCGTTGTGTCGTTTACCCGACGCTGCCCTCGAGCTTGAGGCTCATGAGCTGGTTGACCTCCGCGGCGAACTCCAGCGGCAGCTCGTTGAACACCCAGCAGCAGGGCCATTCAGAACAAGCACTCGACCAACATCAGATGATGACTCATCTTCAGGGTGAATGCTCATAGGTACGCGCAGAGGAGGAGGAGGAGCAGATTGAACGTCGGTCGAGCGCTGGTTCTCAATGACTCCCACATACAGACGCGCGGAAGAGGAGGAGGAGGACATTCAACGTCGGTCGGGTGCTTGTTCTCAATAACCTCCTCATACAGAGGAGCCGAGGAGGAGGAAGGGAGATTCAATTTCAGTCGAGGCGTTGTTCTCAATGTCCACCCTGCCTCGTTGCAGAAGCCGGAGATGATAATACCGACGGCGGACTCGGGGTCGATGCCGCGCTGCTGGAAGTAGAACAGCTGGTCCTCGCCGATCTTGGAGGTCGACGCCTCAATGCAGTGGCGCAAGTATAAATTGAAAGCAAAGTTTGAAAGCAGCTCTTCATACTTGAGCTTCAAGCGCTGAACGCATGCACCGTCAAGGGGTGGGGGTCGAGGAGGAGGTGGAGGAGGATGAAGTGAATGGCGGGGAGGAGGAGGAGGGGGAGGAGGAGGAGGGGGAGGAGGAGGAGGTGGAGGAGGAGGAGGAGACGCACGGGGTCAACCTGGGGTAATCCTGGGGTAAACCTGGGGTAAACCTGTGCCGTCCTACCTCGTGCTCCACGCGAGCGCTGGGCTCCTTCACGCTGATGTACGGGTACGTGTTGGCGCCTACCGTCAGGGCCTGACAGATAGTGCTTGCCATGTCACCCCAGGGTCTACAAGGTCAACAATGTGGAGGATGACGTGGAGGCTCCTGGGAACGTGGAAGATTCCAGGGAGACCCCAGGGAATGAGGGCATACAATGAGACAAGAGTCTAGAATGTGAAGGATAACGTGTAGGCTCCCAGGGAACGTGGATGATCTCAGGCAAACGAGGGTCTACAACGCGGAGTATGATGAGGCAGGCGTTATCTGCCAGACCCTGCCCGCGGTGTCACCGATGAGCATAGAGTCGCACTGGCTGTAGTTGCGGGCCCCCGTGGCGGTGGGGCCCACCTGCACCAGCCCGCGGTAGCAGTTGCGGCTGTTGCCCGCGCTGATGCCCTTGGCGCAGAGACTGATGGGCAGTGTTCGCCGCGTCATACGATGTAATTTGACTAAGAAAACGAGGCTTCACAATGCGTGTGATGAAGTGGCGAGCACTATCCATCAGTCCGATGACGTGGCGAGAACTATCCATCAGTCCCTATGACATGGCGAGCACTATCCATCAGTCCGATGACGTGGCAGGCAATATCCATCAGTCCCCACCTTGCTGACGATGCGGCTGCGCGTGTTCTTACCAACGTGGATCATCTTGGTGCCGGTGTCGGCCTGCTGGCAGTTGTTGGTGAGCGCCACACTGAAGAACTCACCCACACTGTTGTCACCCGCCAGCACCACCGACGGGTACTTCCACGTAATGGACGATCCCGTCTCCACCTGCGTCCAGGGCCTTACACTCGTCCATTTTCTAAATCAACATAACACATTCTTGGTCACTGAGAGAGTGACACTTCCGCGTGTATGAGGAGGCACCCGGCTTTCACCCTGTCCCCCGTGAGAGACGCTTCCACGTGTACAAGGAGGCACCAGGCTCCAGCCCTCGCCTCTGGTCACTGATGCAATGCAATTACCCAGCGTGTCCCACAAAAGGTGTGTAGCGTTGAGCCGAAGAGTGTACGAGGGTAAGCCCATGCCTGCGTCCACGAGATCTTGCTGTTGTCGCCCTTGCAGAGGCCGCGCTTAGTGACGAAGTTGTAGATGCCGCCCTTGCCATTCTCATCGCCGGCGTACCAGTTCTGCACCGTGCTGTGCGTAGGGACTGTGTGATAGTTTTCGCCATGTCATCAACCGCATTTAAATCTGGGACTGATGACTGATGGCAAGGTGGATAGTGCTCGCTCGTCATTGGATGCCGTTTAACTGAATAAACCAGGGTTTAAAATACGTTCCATTACTTGGCGGGACTGTTCATCGTTTATTGAGTCGATTGGCATCCTATGATGTGGCGAGCGCTATCCATCAGTCCTTACCTGTACTTGACCTCAGCGTTTTTGCCCGCGCTGATCTCCACCACAGCGGCGTGCAGCTGGTTCTCGTCGTACGCGGGCGCCGTGCACCCCTCCAGGTATGGCCGGGCGGACATTACTCGCCGCGTCATCGGTTGCTATTTAACTGGCATGGCCTGAAGGATATTGTTTGCCGCGTCATCGGTTGCCATCTAACTCACTAGGCGACGGTTCGACGTGCGTTGGATGACGTGGTGAGCAATATTTGCCAGGCCCTACCTCCAGGTAGCTCACGTAGCTGTCGTCCTCGGCGATGATCAGCGTGCGCTCGAACTGCCCGTTTGTAGCGGCGCAAGTTGAAATTGAAAGCAAAGGTCAAAATAACGCTTCATCATACGTCAGGGCCAAGCGCTGAAAACAGGTGCATTCAACCCGCGGTCAACCAGTGGACAACCTGCGCCACCCTACCCGCTGCTCTCAGCGTTGATGCGGAAGTAGGTCGACAGTTCCATGGGCGAGCGCACGCCCTTGGGGATGTAGCAGAACGACCCGTCAGATAGGGCCTGACAGATAATGCCTGCCGCGTCATTATCCGCATTGTAGACCTTCGTTCTCTGAACTTCAACCTCATTCAACCTTCTTCAACATTCCATAGTGGCAGGTGCTGACGTAGCTCAAGAGTGACACGATTGGCAGCGCGAGACGGCTCCCGAATAAACGCTGCGCTGTTTCGCTGTGTCAATCAACTGATCGAAGCGAAAAATCTCCCAACCCGACGGGCGCAGACGGACAAATAATTGAATGGAATCATATGACGTGGCGGGCAGTATCTGTGAGGCTCTACCGTCGGAGAAGACGGCGGCGTTGAGCGCACTGAAGTAGTTGTCACCCACGGGCACCACGGAGTAGCGGCGCAAGTTGAGATGGTAAGCACAGCTTGAAAGCGGTTCGTGATATTTCAGCCTCAAGACGCTGAGTTCCATGGGCTTTCGACACGGTTTCCATACGAGTAGTCAACTTGCACCGCCTTACCACGGAGCCGAGGTGCTTCCTCACCAGCTCGGGGTACTCCTTCACCGCCTCGCCCAGGCTACAGAAGATCACGCCCGCCTTCATGTAGCGGCGTGAGTTGAAATTGTAAGCAAAGTTCGAAAGCAGTTCATCAGTTTTCAGCTTGAAGCACTGACTTCGAAGCGCTCTCAACATGGGCTTAATCGGTAGGAGAGGAGGAGGAGGAGGAGGAGGAGGAGGAGGAGGAGGAGGAGGAGGAGGAGGAGGAGGTGGAGGAGGAGGAGGAGGAGGAGGAGGAGGAGGAGGAG
>Ga0307489_10000595_pt1 | contig 22319 bp, 33 predicted proteins | sample SB12metaG_FD_202247 | JGI IMG/M metagenome (GOLD analysis project Ga0307489, IMG submission 202247) | Sea-ice brine microbial communities from Beaufort Sea near Barrow, Alaska, United States - SB 1.2 | ecosystem: Environmental > Aquatic > Marine > Coastal | place: USA: Alaska | collected... | reverse complement strand
GGTGGGCTTCGCGCAGCCCGGGTCGCTGGACCTATTGGCGCTGTTCGCGCAGGTGTTCGACGTCACCATCCTGCCCTGGCAGTGGGCCGATGGCAAGGGCTCCTACTCGCTGGTCCACTTCTCACTCTACCTGAGCCGTTTTGTCGCTTAAACACCCCCCTAAACACCTCCTCAACACCCCCTAAACACCCCCTATTCACCCGCCAAGTACATCCTAATAATCCCCTGAACCCCCCTCAAACAACCCCTTAACACGCCCTTTACACCGTAGCGTGTCGCAAGCTAACCCGTAGATTTATTGGACACGACCGACCGACCTGTTTTGCCACAATCTATCGAAATGTGATTATTGCGCGCACCGAACCGCGGCTCCGACACTCGGCGAGCACGTAGGGCGCTCCGGACCGTCGAGCACAGGCCTGGGGCACGAACCGCGTCCAAAACGGCGAAGGGACGGCGAAGATATGCGCGATGGGGCATTTCGCTCACCCATTCTAACTTGTCGCCGACTGCGTCGTCTTCCGCGCGGTCCCAGCCGGTGTCGTTCGTAGAAACGTCTCAAGGCATATCGGGAGAGCAACTCTCTCGCGGGGCGCGCGGGCAGCAGCGCGCGGGAAGGCGGCGTAACTCGCGATGCCGCTGGCGCAGCCAAGCGTGACAGTCCTAGTCACCTCTGTCACGCTCATTCTGCGCCAGCGGCATCGCTATTTACGTCGCATTTCCGTGTGGTGATGCGCGCGCGCCCGCAGAGAGAGTTCAACGCCCCACGTGCCTTGAGGTGAAGAACCGGTCGGCGCAGTTGTGCATCTGCGCGCGCAACCTCGAAGTTCTCACCCGAAGAAGATAAACAAAAAGTGTCCAGTTTGTCACGGTTTATCTACGGGTTAGCTTGCGGCACGCTCGTGACCCCCCCAAAGAATGCCCGCAAAATACCCCCACACACCCCTATCACACAAAAAGTGCTTACGTTGAGCTGAGAAGTGGAGGAGTGTGAGCCCCTGGCGGATGGCACCCTCACGGGCCCAATCACGGGGTTCACCGCCATGCTGGAGAGCCCCAACTTCGTCACCGAGGAGTGGTCGCACGCGCTCGCCTGGGACCTCTTCGTGGGCCGGTGGATGTGGCTGGATGGCACGAGGTAGGGGGATTATTGAGAGCAAGCACTCGACCGACGTTGAATCTCTTCCTCCTCCTCCGCGTGTCTGTATGAGCATTCATCCTGAAGGTAAGGGTGTGCCCCCATCTCGGTCGAGTGCTTGTTGTCAATGACCGTCCTGCCCGACGGAACGTGCCGGGCCTGAGCCAGTCCCTGCTCCTAACCAACTTCACGGGCCCGCCAGGGCTACTGCTGTACTTTCTCATCTGCGTGGTGAGCGGCCGGGGTCTGCCGCCGCCTGAGACTGCGCCGCCGCTGCCCCCCGCCACGCGCGCGCTGTCCGCGGGCGTGAGGCTCAACGCGGGCGAGCTGGTTGAATTGCTCTGGGCCGGCGGCGGCGGAAGGGTGGGTTGGTCCGCGGCGGCGGTGGCGGCAGGGGCTTACACTCGTTCACTTCTCAGCTCAACTTGAGCGCGTTTTATGGGATGGGGAGTGCGCGTAGGGGTTGTGTAGCCCGTGTTAAGGGGGTGTTTAGGGGGTGTAGGGTGCTTTTGTGTGTCAGACACTCCTCAAGTTGAGCTGAAAAGTGAACGAGCGTAAGCCCCTGGGTGGCGGCGGCGTGCGCCGAGGACGTGGTGTGGGAGGACTTGGTAGGCCGATGCAGGTTGATCCCATATTGACCGGGTTGATCCCAGATTGACCCCGGGTTGACTCCGGGTTGACCCCAGATTGACCCCGGGTTTACCCAAGGCTGACCCCGGCTTATACCCAGGTTGACCTCAGGTTGACCTCAGGTTGACCTCAGGTTGACCTCAGGTTGACCCCAGATTGACCCCAGATTGACCCCAGATTGACCCCAGATTGACCCAAGATTGACCCCAGGTTGACTTCAGGTTGACCATGCTTGGTTTCAGCGCTTGAGGGTGGAATATGAGGAAGCAAGTTCAAATTTTGATTTCAGTTTCAACTCGCGCCCCTGTAGCTTGGGAGCAATGTCCGGCAGCGGCGTAGTGACCGGCCGTGCGGCAGTGTTTGAGGCGCTCTGTCGCCGCGAGAGGGATAGTCAGTTGGCGGGGGCGATGCAGGTCATAGAGCGCCGCGCACCGGGTAGGCGGTGCAGGTTGACCCAAGGCCAACCCCGGATTGACACCGGGCCTGGTTTCAGCGCTTGAAGCTGAATATGATGAAGTGCTTTCAAAATTTGCTTCCGATTTCAACTTGCGCCGCTACAAGCAGGCTTCACCATGGCGGGCTTCACGTGGTAAGGGGGGTGCAGGTTGACCCCATGTTGACCCCAGGTTGACCCTAGGTTGACCCCATGTTGACCCCAGGTTGACCCCAGGTTGACCTCAGGTTGACCCCAGCTTGACCCCAGCTTGATTCCAGGTTGACCCCAGCTTGACCGCGCTTGGTTTCAACGCTTCAAGCTACGAAATGACGAGCTGCCTTTAGACTTTGCTTTCAATCTCAACTTGCGCCGCTACACCGTGGCACCGCGCGAAGCAGCCAGAAGAGGGGACGGCTGGAGGCGCGGGGTCGGGGGTGGGGGCTGAGGCGGCGGAGCGGGGCTTGCGGGGCACCACTTTCGTGGAGCTAAACGCCGAGGTAGGGGGGTTATTGGGAGCAAGTTATCGACCGATGTTGAATCGACGCACCGAGTTCGCCCGTGTGTATGAGCATTCACCATGAAGGTTCGAGCAGTCACCATAAAGGTAAGTCATGCGGAGACGTCATATCTCAGTTCGAGTGCTTGTTCGTAATGACCCTTCTGCGAGGGCCGCATCGTGTACGTGCGCGAGGTTGCCGAGCCCGTTTATAAGCCGCCGGGCGATGCCACGGCGAAGCTGCTCCGGGCCATTGCCCAGCCGCCCGCCACGCCGCCTGGCAGGGGCTGCCGCTCGTCCACTTCTCAGCTCAACCTGAGCCGGTCTGTCACTGAAACCCTGAAACAACCTAGCGCATCGCACAGGAGGTGCTGAAGGTGAGCCGGAAATGTGGACGAGTGTCAGCCCCTGCTGCCCGGCGAAATGCCCCCCAAGCGGCAGCCCGCCAACGCCACCGACCTCGTCAAGTACTTGTGGTCAGGCCCCGCAGAACTCCAGAAATGACAGGGTGGTATTTTCTTTACCAACGTTCATCGAGCCCAAGGCACTCACATGGCGAGCATTAACCAATTGTCCCCGCCGTTTCGAGCGGAAAGACTCTAGGTGGTTGTGGGTCCCTACAAAGAGTATCTCCTAACCGCACCGTTTGCCTGGGCATTTAAATCAGTAGACGAGGGTTGGCGAACGTGGTGAACGACGTTTTGAGCAACTTCTGCTGGGCCCTACCCCGTGGCTAGAGTTGCAGGGCGCCGCGGGGTTCCTCCCGGAGGTATTGAGGAACTTCGATGAGAACATCGTCTACGAAGATCTCAACTTTGCGGTTCCATTCGTGGGCAGGAAGGCGGTGGCGGGCTTCTTGGAGGAGTTTGACATTCCGGGCGTGACATTCATCCCCGGGCGCATCTCGGTCGGAAGGTGCAGATTAACCCCATGAAAGCCACGTCGAAAGGGCCTGGATATAAGCACTAGAAACTAAAATATGATACACTGCGTTCAAGTATTGCTTTCAATTCCAACGTGCGCCGCTACATCTCGGATGGCACCGGCGCGTGCTGCTTCACGTGGGAGGTGGACCTGGGTAGGGCAGGTTGAACCCAGCTTGACTCCGGTTTGACCGCGCTTTGCTTTCAGCGATTGAAGTCTAGCTTATGATGAACCGCTTTAATTGTTCGCTTTCAAAGTTTACTTGCGCCGCTGCACCTCGGGACGGAGGGCGGGGTCCGCGTCAAGGGCATCTCCTTCTACGAGTGCGAGGTGGCACCCGGCAGGGGGGTTATTGACAACAACGTCTGGAACTGCGATCGGAGCATGACTTACCTTCATGGTAAATGCTCGTACGGACACACGGAGGCGGTCCGTGGAGGCCGATTGACCTATGAGCATAACCACTTCCTGCTGTCGGTTTATCGTCGATTCAACGTCGTTCGAGACGTTCTCAATGACCCTCCTGCGAGGTGGCGATGATGCGGTGCGCGTGACGTACGTGCGCGACATCCCGGAGTCGGTGCTGAAGCCGGCGCCCGTGCAGGCGCTGGCGGCGCTGGGCAACCCGGCGCTGCGCGTCTTCACCCCCGTGCCGCCGGAGTCCGAGCTCGTGGCCTCGGCGGTGGCTGCGCGCACGTAATATTTACAAATAATTCGGTCCTTTTTAGAATTGGGCCCCTTGATACGGTCATCTTCCCTTCCGGACGTCGGGATCTGTCCGCATGAAATGGCGGAGGTGGTTGGGGAACGCTTACCATGTGAAGCGCTGTGGGGCTCTATGAACGTTACAAAAAATAAAACATATTTTGATCAGTTTCTTACGTTCATCGAGCCCCGAGGCACTCACATGGTGAACGTTTATCAGCCCCCTCCGCCATTTCAAGCGGATAGACCGACGGTCTGTCAGAGTTTAGGCCGTGTCAAGGGGCACTGCGCGCCAGGAGTACATGTGTCATCGATTGTTTAAGACTTGGAGCTGTGTATCGCTGACATCTGCTAATAATGCGGGAGGGAGCCGCAGCGTGCAGCACGCGACTTGTTTTTGTGAAAACATGGTTTTTTGTTCAAGCTCCAAACAATGTGACCTCCCCCTCTCCCATGCAATCATCAGCCATGCACCAGCTAGCCAGCGCCCATCTCACTCCCAGGCGCCCGCCCTGTGTGTCTATCCTAAAAAAACTCGACGCGTTGCACGTCGTTCTGGAACTCCCCGTTGGACCCCAAGCCGCCGATGATGAGTAGGCCGCGCTCGACGGGTACCGTTATGCAGCGGCGCAGGTTGAAATTTAAGCAAAATTTGAAAGCAATTGGGTCACAGTTTAGTTTCAAGCGCTAAGATACAGGCGCTTTCGAGATGTGTGTTTCATTGGGTCAACCTGCACCGCCCGGCCATGACATGCCCCGAGCTGTAGTGGCGCAAGTTGAAATTGAAAGCAAAATTTGGACGCGGTTCACCATATTGTAGCTTCAAGTGCTGAAACCATAGGCGCTTTCAACACGGGTTTTGATACTGTCAACCTGCACCGCCCTACTGAGCGGTGCTCCCACACTCGCTCCTGCAAATCGTCGTCGTCGTTCGGCACGTGGACGATGTGCGTGGGGTGCTGGATGGGCAGCCAGCACCCGCGGTCTAGCGGCGCAAGTTGAAATTGTGATAAAAAGAAAAAAGCGGCTCATCACATTTAGTTCAAATCAGCATGTGAAGCGCCTCGGGGCTCGATGAAAGTTTATAAACAAATAGGAAATGAGATGAATCGCTGAAACCAGGCGCGGACAACCTCGGGTCAATTCGCATCAACATGCAACGCCCTACCGTGGGTGATGTCCAGCATGGCGAGCCCCCCCGCGAAGAACATGAGCCCCGGTGAGCCCGCCACGGTGCCAAGCCCCTGGTTATAGTGGCGCAAGTTGCATAAATAGAAAGAAATCATTCAAAGCAGTTTATGACATTCTAATTCCAAACGCTGAGACAATAGGCGCGGGCTTTCAACGCGGGTTTTGATACTGTCGACCTGCACCGCGCTGCCTGGTTGGTGGCGTACTTCCCGATGGCACCGGCGATGTGCGAGCCGCGCCCCCCGGAGAACACGATGCGGTCCCCGAGCACCACCGCGGTGCAGCGGCGCAACTTGAAATTGAAATCAAAACTTGCAAGCAGTGCATAATATGATTAGTTTCGGGCGCTTAGATCCAGGCTATTGCAACGTGGGTATCATTGAGCTGCACCGCCCTACCGCGGCGTGGCCCATGCGCGGCGCCGGTGGCGTACCGGTGACGTGGAGCTCCTCCCAGCGCGGCCACAGCGCGGACAGGTCCAGCTTCCACAGGTCGTTGTAGACGTGGTCGAGGTGGCCCCCGGCGCCCCGCCCGCCGAAGACATAGAGGGAGTTGCCCACGAGCGAAGCCGTGTGGCCCGCGCGCCGGGGCGGGCGCACGCCGCGGACCAGGAGCTGCATCCACGTGGCCAACAGCTGCTGCGCGTTTCCGCCCACAGGCCCCGACACGTCTAGGTCCACCGACACGTCCAGGATCCACGTGTCGTTGCAGTGCCGCTGCAAGTTGGCGCCGCCGAAGATGACCAACTTCCCCCGCCAAGCCACCGCGCTGTGTCCCCAGCGCGCATGTGGCACCCCTTCATGATACGCATGCGCACACACGATTGGCACGGCCCAGGTGAGCCCCATGTGCTGGCTCGCGGCGTCACTGAGGCTGACGGAGTCATCGCCGTCGCCCTGCAGTATGTGGAGCGAGTTCGAGAAGCCCTCTAAGAAACCTTGGGAGCCGCCGAACATCACCACCACCTCAGTCCCGGGGCAGCCTGACACGGACAACGCCGTGAGGGTGCCGCAGGAGCGGGGGGATGGCGGGTCTGCCGCTGTCGAGAGCAGCTGCAGATTCAGCGGCGCCTTCTTCAGGTCCAACAGGTGAAGGTCGTTGAAGCAGACCGTAGCGCCCTGACCGCCGAACATCAGGATCTTGTTCCCATCCTGCGAAGATTCAGTGCGGTGACGCGTCGAGTCAGTTTCACGACCCCTCGCTCCATCTATACTTGTTTGGTAAGCAAGTCGATTGAGCCGGCAACGACAATTAAGGCAAATGAGAGGCGGGCACACACGAAAAGGTGGTACAAGACCCGCTGCGGGCACTCACCTCAATCGCGGTGCAGCGGTGCAGGTATCTCGCGGCGAACGTGCTCTCAACAAGCGCCGGGCTCTCCCGCCACGCCATCGAGTTCGGCTGCGGGTCCGAGTAGGACTTGTATATCGCCTTCCACGCGGGATCCTCGTTTGTATTCCCGGCGTTCCTGCATCGGTGGGTGTGGCGGGGCGGGCCAGTCGGTGTGTTACGCGATGTGTCAATGGCAACGCCGAATTATTCGAATACACTATCACTGAAGACGGAGAACACAATCATCCACGAGTACTCATGTGAACGAGTACTCACCGCTCGTCAGGAAGGGTGCGGGGAAGAACAAGCTCGGCCTGCGAGCCGAGCTTAAGGGCGAGTAGGCCGCGCCAAAGGTGCTAGGACCGCGACGCCTGCCGGAACGCGGCGCACGTCGTCGCCGCGCGCGCAACGTCCGCGGCACCCAGGAACCCTAGAACCTCCTGGAGCAGGTGCGAAGGCAGGGTCAGTACCAGGCACGGGGGTGGCCTGCGCGCCGCGTCTTCTGCGCGCGTCATGCGTCCCGATGGGTCCCTGGTCCATCGTAGTAAGCTATTGTCTCGCGAAGACATTGCGCGCGTGAGAACCCTCGTCAGAGCGCAGGTGAATGAGAGCGGCAGTGGGTGGAGGTGGAGGAGGAGGCTAGGGGAGGATAAGGAGGAGGAGGAAGAGGGAGAAGAGGACTGGAGGAGGAGAAGAGGTCCAACCAACAGCCCGGTGGGATTGTCCGACGAGCGCCGAGAGCAGCGTTCGGCGGCGGCGGGGGGGGGTCTGCACTCAACGGGTGAAGTTTTGAGTTGGAGTTTGTGAACAGTGGACGTTGCCGCGCTTGTGAGCGCGGGTGGCGAGGCAGCGGGGGCGAAGAGGAGCTTGTTGTCACTCAGGCAGCGCAAATGGCGCAACAGACTGATCTGAGATCTAAAAGTGTTGGTAACGGTTTTGATCTCAGTTTCCCGCTTAGCCAGTCAGCAGAGGCGACCCCCGCACCACGCGTTCAACCTGGATGGGGGCATGCTGCGGCAGTGTGACGGCACCGACCTGCTCAAGCACGGAGTGGTGCGATGTGCGATGCACCGGCCTCCCCTTTGCGTGACGGTTGCTACATGCAGTGGGGATGGCGCGGTTATTTTGTACTTTGTACTTTTAGCGAAGCATTTTGTCGTCATGTCATGCCTGTAAAATGTTGCAGTAGCTAGCTAGTGTTCATGACTGTCTTTGCTCGTGCTCGTCGTTCGTTGCTTCATCCATCCCATGTTGCTTGGTTCTTCGTTCGTTCATTCATGCATCTCCTGTCGCCGGGCGTTCACGTCGGTGCCGCAGACGCACCGCTGTCGCCGCGCTCGCTCACGCAACTGCGGCACTTGCACGCCTTGCGACCGCCGCAGTCGTGCTTGTGGCGCTGCCAATGCTTATTTTGGCACTCGGGGTTGCAATAGCGGACCTTCGCGATGCCTGTCGCGGACTTGCATCCCGCGCACGTGCGGCTGGCGTCGCCTGTTTGTGCGTTTATGATGTGCGCCATTCGTCCTACTTCGAAAGCGTAGAATCGGGCCCGCCGGGCGCGGGTTCGGGGGGTGACGCCGCGAGGGGCAAAGCCGCCGCCGACGCCGGCGCGGGCGCCGCCGCGGCGTCAGCCTCCTCCGCCTCCTCGCCTCCCCCATCCTCCTCGTCCGACGCCTCCTCCTCCGCCTCCTCCTCCAGGAGTGCAGGGTTGCTCAGATCGGCCATTCTTTTCAGCGTGTCGTCGTCGGACTTCTTCGGCTTGCGCCGCGTTGGTGAACGAGGCAACGTCTGGAGGTTGCCCGCGGCCTTGGCCTCGGCGAAGACGGCGGCCTGCAGGCGGGGGTGGGGTGGCGGGGGAGGAGCGGAGCGTTGAGAGGGGTGCGTTCGAGGCAAACGAGAGAGTGTGAACGGAGACCGAACTCAACGACACGGGTGCGGTGCGGGCGGGCGTACAATGCGGCCGCCGGGGTCGTCATTGTCGTCACTCGAGTCCGTCAAGCCGCCGGAGTCGTCCTCGTTGTCACTCTCGTCAGAGTCGCTCTCCGAGTCCGGGGGCGAGTCCGGCGTCCGCTCTGCGGCAGGCTGGTTCCAATCGTCTCGCCTCCCCCTTCCTCGTATCTCCTCGCCTCCCCCTTCCTCATGGAGCAGCGTGTTGGGCTCGTCCGACCCCTCCTCCTCCAGGAGTGCGGGGTTCAGCGCCGCGTCAAGGCGGGCGTCATCAGCCCCCCGCTTCATTTGACTCCGACTCGGTCTCGTTCGCGGCGGGAATTGATGAGTGGCGCCGCTGCGCGCGTGGAGGAGGCGCGTGCGTTGGGTTGTGCCTCGAGAGTCAAAGAGGGGTTGCCGTGGCTCAGATCGGGTATGGGACTGGTAATCCTGTCTAAGATATCTTTGCTGACTCAGCTGGTGTGCAACCTTCAAACTCTGAAAAGCCGCAACGTGTTTTGCGCCGCCACAAGTCCGCTGCCCCCCTCCCCCACACACCCCCCCACGCGCACCGTCGCCCTCCGAGACTCCGCCCCCATCCCCTGCTACAGCGTGCCGATGTCGACACCCGGCTCCTCGTCCCTCACAGCGCTCCCGACAGCCGACCGCACGTCCTCCTCCTTCTCCTCCGACTCGGAGACGCGGCTGCTCGACCTCCTCGAGAGGTTCCCCGACCTCTTCAACAGGGAGGTGCTGAGGAGGCTGCCCCCCCCGGCCCCGCGCCGCGCTCGCGCGGGCGGGGCGCGTGTGGCGGGACGTTGTGTTTCCCAGATACATCTTCTCCTCCGGCCTCCCGCGCACGGTAGTGACTGGAAGGCCGCCGAGGGTCTTCAAGCTGACTGACTTTGTCGTGTCCGTCGAGCGGCTGGCTTGGGCGAAGGCGAACGGGTGCCGGTGGGGCGAGGAGACGTGTTTCTACGTTGCTTTGGGCGGGAGCCTGGAGGCGGTGAAGTGGGCGTGGGAGCAAACCGACCCCCCGTGGGACGGCGCTACCTGGGTAAGGCGGTGCAGGTTGACCCTATGAAACCCATGTTGAAAGCGCCTGGAACCAAGAACTTGAAACTACAATGTGATATACTGCTTTCAAATTTTGCTTTCAAAAGCAACTTGCGCCGCTACACTTGGGTCGGCTGGGCGACGGTTAGTGGGGCTGCTTCGGGCGGGCAACTGGACGTGTTGAAGTGGGCTCGAGAGCAAGGCTGCCCGTGGGAAGAGGGCATATGTCGTGATGCCGCTAAGCTCGGGCACCTGGAGATGTTGCAGTGGGCGCGGGCGCACGGCTGCCCGTGGAATGACAGGATGATGACGAGATATGCCGCTTCCCGCGGGAAGCTTGAGGTGCTGAAATGGCTCCTGGAGCAGGGCGTCCCGTGGGATCCTTTTACGTGTGCGGAGGCCGCTTCTGGTGGGTACGGGCCGACACGGGCGCGTGACGGGTACCTGAAGGTGTTGAAGTGGCTGCGGGAGCACCACTGCCCGTGGGACAAGCAAACGGTATTTTTTTGCCGCTACCAACAAAATACGGCAGTGGGCGATAAAGCACGGGTGCCCCCAGGAATAATACGAGGGATGAGAGGAGGGATGAGACGCGCCTGGAACGACACCGCTTGACCCGGGGCGCACACGACACGCGCGGACCGGTCCGGCATTTTCAATTTCTAGCCGGTTCCAGCGCTGCCGGATCCGCTGGATCCGGCCAAAAATCGAGCCCTGAGTAGGTGTGTATTGTTTACGAAGTATCTGCTATAACGAATCGTCTAAGACGCGTTGCCGATGAGACGTCGGCTAGTAATGAATCGTCTAAGACGCACCACCAGTCCACTGACATGTCACATCCCGTGGAGCAGTGCGCTGCGCTCGTCCCCCGCGCCCCGCCCACCCCCGCCCCCACTCCCGCTGCCGCCCCCGAAGTTGGCCCTCGCGACCCCCGCAAAGTGCGCGCGTGGCGACTCTGCCGTCAGCACCCCAATGCCCAGCCCCGCCCGCGGACTGTCGTCCCCCCCACTGCCTCCATAGCCCCCCGCCCTGCTGCCACTGCCCCCGCCCTCTCCTCCGCCTCCCCCCCAACTACCCCCACTGCCTCCCCCTGCACCTGGACCTAATCCACAATCCCCGCCGCCACCGCCCCCGCCGCCCCCACCTAACCCACTTTCCCTGCCCTCATCCCCGTACTGCGCCACCTGCTGCTCCTTGTGGATCCTCTGAGCAGAAGCTTACACCCGTCCATGTGTTGGCTTGACGTGAGCACTTTCTGAGGGACACATTGGGTGCTTTCAGTGATGAAAACGGCTCAGATGAGGTGAGTAGTGGACGAGTGTAAGCCCCTGCCTCTGAGCCACAGGCGCCAGCACCATTAGCACACCAACCCACTGCACAGCGCTCAGCGGCTGCCCGAACAGGAAGCACGATATCACCACCGACAGGAACTGGCGGAAGGTCATCACCGACGCGAGCGTCACCGCCCCGAAGCTAGGGCCGGCAGACATTGTGCGCCACGTCATTGACCCCAAACATGCATTTGACCCCTCGTTTATTGAGTTGAATGGCACTCTACGACGTGGCGAGGAACACCTGCCAGGCTCATTGCCCGCCTCGTCATCAACATGCATTTGGAAACTCGTTTCTTGAGTTAAACGGTATGCTACCGAGTATGACTGGTGGCGAGCAATATCTGCTGGACCCTACCCGAAGCAGAAGATGGTGTATGATATCGCGAACTGCGATATGCACGACGACACGCTCAGCACGAAGATGTCCTGAATCCAGTGCCTCATTGGATACCTACCATGCAGTTATGCAGACTGTCCAAATAGTACATTTTCAACCTCTTTCATGTGAAATACCCTGAACGCGCAAGATGAGGGCGTGAGTCATGGAAGAACTATTGTTAGAGAATTGGCGACCGCCCATTGAACCCCTGGAAACCTGCGAAGGTCAGAGCTTGACCCTGCCGTAATGACCTCCGGGTGCCGGTTAACGAAACCCGCCACAACAGTGAGCTGCGAGGTGGTGAGCAGCCACACTAAGCTGAAGAGGGAGGTGAAGCAAGTCGTGAAGAAGATCTGGTTGAGGATGGAGGTGGTGTACTGCCGGAAGAGCTTCTGCTGGAACGTGCTGGTGAACCCGTCGAACCCGAGGTACACCAACATGCAGGAGGGTCATTGAGAACAAGCGCTCGAACCGGGATCAGACCGCATGACTTGCCTTCAGCGCGAATGCTCATACTGAAGCGCGGAGGAGGGAGAGGAGGAGAAAGAGGAGGAGAAGGAGGAACAGGAGGAGGAGGAGGAAGAGGAGGAGGAGGAGGAGGAAGGGAGGACAGGAGGAGGAGGCGGAGGTTCGTCGATTCAACATGGGTCGAGTGCCTCTTCTCAAAATCCTCCATGCCATGATGACGCTCCCTAGTAGGTACTGATGCATCTCGCTGTGAGGCTTGAACCACTGCTCGAACCACATGCTAGGACGTGTCAACACGTCGTGGGTGTACGCGGGCGACAGCTCCGGGTGTGGCGCCTCCAGCTCACCGCTGCTGCCGTATTTCGCTGGGAGCGCGCCGCGGTTGAGCACGAAGATGAAACAACCCAGCGTGACCGCCAACGCGGAGGCGAAGTCCACTGGCCCGTACGACTTGTTCAGAATTATCCGCCCCCACACCATCATGTAGCGGCGCACATTGGAATTGAAAGCAGAGTGTGAAGGCAGCTCATCACATGATAGCTTCGTGCGCGGAAACCAAGCGCGGTCAACCCGGGGTCGACCCGGGGTCAACCCGGGGTCAACGTGGTGTCAGCCTGGGGTCAACCTGGGGTCAACCCGGGATCAAACTGGGGTCAGCTTGCACCACCCTGCCATCACGGGAATGATCTTGGCACACTTGGCCAGTGTGCTTGCCGCGAATGACAGGTACTTGAGGACCTCGTACTGGCACACCGTGGTCACCAGGTTGCTGAAGGCGATCGCCGCGTACAGTTTGACGGGCGTGGTGGTCTCGAACGAGTCCGCTGTCAGCACCATGCCCAGGGCGGACATGGTGACTGCCACCACGCGGCAGGGGCGGCGAGACTGCAAGCGACGAGTCTGGTGAATAGCGAGTTTGTTGAATAGTTTGGCGAGGTGTGAGACGCATAGTGTACGGGTAGCGGTGCCCGGCACGTCGCAGGGTGTCATTTACCTCACACTGTACCGGTGCTCCGCATGTCACAGAGCGGCATTTAGCTTTAGAAACGAGGGTCTCTAACGCGGTTGACGACATGGCAGCAGCGCCCCACCACGCGGTTCATGAGCACCAGAAAGTAGGGACTGATGGATATGCTCGCCACATCATATGATGCCATTTAACTCAAGAACTGAGGTTTTAAAATGAGTTTGACGACGTGGCGTGCAGCATTCATCAGTCCACGTCATATGATGCCATTTGACTCAGGAAAGAGGGTTCAAAATGCGATTTATGACGTGGCGAGCAATATCCATGAGTCCCTACCAGAAATATAGAGGACTTGAACATCTCCCCATCTTCACCGTACGGCATTGTCATCAGTCGCTCCTGAAGCACGCCGTAGATGCAGAGGCTGCCGAGGACTAGGGCCTAGCAGATATTTGGGGGCAGGTTGTTCGTTGCGTTGTTCACAGGAACCAGACGGCTCAAGTGAAGGCACCTCAGCCGTCGAGTGGCAAGCGTGGAGTGGCAAGCGTGGAGTGGCAAGCGCGGAGGCACGTAAATGGAGAAGCTCGGGTGCCGTGAGTGCTGACGTGGGTATGGGTGTGGTGGTGGCGGGCAATATGAACCAGGCCAAACCGAGGATGCCGCCGACGCAGATGGCGAGGTTGAGGGGCGTCCGCATGGCGGACTGCCGGCGGTCGCGGTCGCGCAGCGAGTCCGCGGGTGTGCGGGTGCCGAAAAATGCCGCCTCCTTACCCTGGCTCGCCCCTCCGCCCCCTTCCCCATCCCCGCCGTCACCACCCCCGCCCCCGCCGTCGCCGCCCCCGCTTCTGCCTTCTCGTCCACCTCCACCCCCGCCCACGTCCTCGCCGCCGGTACTGCCGTTGCCTGAACCCATGCCGAAGGAACTCGTGGGAAGCAGCGACGTCTCCGAGCTCCCCGAGGCACGGTTTTTGCTCTTACTCGTCCGCATGTTTACGCACGTCAGGTTGTTGCTCGCGCTCGCAAACAGCCCGGGGTTGGCGGTTCGGCGGACGGTAGCGGCGTTGCTGACCGACTCGCTTCGGTTCGCGCGCACCTCGCGATCGGGCATACCCGGCCGCCCGACGCCGCCGTCCTGACCCCGAGCTCGGGAGCGCTCGCGTCTTTACTCGCAATATTAAGTTTTCTTGGCAATGGAGACCTCAAGACCGATGCTGCACCCTGCTTCGCCGACACCCCCGACTGCTGACTTGGCGGGACTGGATTCGCCGGGTCAGGCAGCGCGGGCGGGGACTAATGCCGCCGTCGCCATCGTCTGCGTCGTTCGATGCGCGTGGGTGGGAGCGCTCGGCGCTCAGCCAAATGGCGAGACAGGGCGGGTCGGACCCCGACGCCGGGATAACAAATTTTCACCCATTTGGTCGTGCGGACACTCGGATGTCCGCACGTAGCACGCGCCCAAACAGACTCGTCCTACTCAGGATTTGAAAAGCATCTTTCACACGCGCCCTCCCCGTGCGCGTCAAGTGCGACCGACGTGCTGAAGAGCTCCGCGACGTGTGCGCGGTTCTCTCCGTATCGGCACGCCCGTCGCCCACTGAAGCGAAGCGTGGGTGGGTGAAAAGGTTGAGCAAGTTCCCGTCAGAAAGTCAGGCCTAGGTCTGAAGATGCCTTCCCGACAAGAAAGACGCAAGGCCGAGCGCGATGCCGCGAAGCGCGCGCCAGGTCAGGCGGGAGCCGCCGGTGGAGCTGCCGCCGCTCGCGCGAACGTGAACACGAACCCGGTCGGTGACTGGACGACGCAAACAGAAGACCCCAACCTGCTGTTTCGAGCGCTGGGGGCTGAGATCGTGAAACAGAGGGCAGGCGCGGGCGACCCTCGTTCACTTTTCAGCTCAACTTACGCTTTCTGTGGGACAGGGGGTGCGTTGAGGGGTCGTTTAGGGTTGTTACAGGTGGTATTAGGGGGTGTATAGGGTGAGTCTTGTGTCAGGAACGGCTCAAGTTGAGCTGGAAAGTGAACGAGTGTAAGCCCCTGGCGACAGGGAGGCGCAGTGGAGCATGGGCTTTCGGTTAGTGAATGACGCGGATGGGGCTGCGGGGGCGACAAATATGGGCGAGGGCGGCAGATCGCCAACGGCGGAGGTAGGGTTTGGACTTTGCGCCGCACTGTTTCCGGGACTCTCCAAACTGTGACGCGTGAGTGTGCCCAACGGTTGACCAAATCGTTGATTTGCGGGTGCCAACCCTAAGCGGAGGAGGGCACGGCGCTTCTGGAGCAAGCAGCAGGGCAAGGGCACGCGTACGCCATGTATGCGTTGGGAACTATTCACTGCGTGTGGAAGGAGTTCGATCAAGCCGTGGGGTGGTTCACCAAGGGCGCTGAGGCCGGGTTGCCGGATGCGAGGTACGACCTCGGGTGCTGTCTCGACGAGGGGGAGGGCGTGGCGACGCCGGATTGCCTGGCGGCGGCGGACTGGTACAGGCACGCGGCGGACGCAGGCCACGGGTCCGCGGCCCACAACCTCTCTACAATGTACACTCTCGGCCGCGGTAGGGCCTAGTATATTATGCCTGCCACGTCATTCTGCCATATTTCAGTCCCTCGGTTCTTGAGCTAGATGGCAACACCTGACGTGTTGAGCATTATTTGCCAGGCCCGGGGGCGCGGCATCACGCGCAGCAAGCTGCGGGCGATGCAATGGATGCGCAAGGCAGCCGAGAACGGCCACACCAACGCGTGCTTGAAACTCGCCAAATTCGTGTACTTTGACATGGCCTACGCCCGCGAGGTTGGGCACGTGGAGGAGACCCCCGGGGTTGCCACGTCAGCTGGCGTCATGGAGGGGCATGAACTCCCCTCAGATGTTTTCACCAGCGTGGTACATTGGTTGCGAAAGCAGGAACATGATCCAATCGTAGCGCTCGATTTGTTTCGGAGAGACGCGCTGGAGGGGGCTAAGTATTGCCGCAACGAAGGGTGCGAGTTTGTGGGCCATCCGAAGGACTTCAAAGTGTGCCCGCAGTGCAAGACCGTCAGGTGCTGCGGCGCCGCGTGTCAGAAACAAGACTGGACAACGGGTGGGCACAAGGCGACGTGCGGCACAGCGCAAGTGCTTTCTTCGCTCCCGCATGATTAGGCTCAGCAGTGCATAGGACATGTTGACATGTAAACAGAGCACTGGCATAACTGGAAGTACGATACGATCGCGTTCACATCCCCGGTTTGTTCCCGACCTTCAGGATCCGCCGCGTCTTGCCGTACCTGGACGCTTTCTTTCTTTCAAGCGTCAAAGCCATGAACGTGCGCCCTGCATTACTTTGGCGGCTAGGGCAACACACAATGGCAGTCATCAAAGTTCTCAAGAGTAGCATGCATGTTTTGCAGTATACCCATAGTCTATTGCCGTGCCACTTGAATGTGCTACTTGCTAATCCCTCTGCCAGTTGTATAAACACCAAGCTGTAAATGTTAACCCGTTAGAACTCAGAACCGCCACGTGAAGAGGGGTCGAGAGAGAGACGCTTCCACGGGGGCCAGGGCGGAACCTTGGTGCCTCCTCATACACGCTGAAGCGTCTCTCTCTCTCTCTCTCAGACGCTTCCGCGTGTACAAGGAGGCACCATGCTTTCGCCCGGGCCCTCGTGATATGCGAGGAGTCGAGTCATCCGCGACGTCGTCCTCCCCCCGACCCATAACCCGGATCTCCACGACGACGAGTCAACCGGCGAGTCATCCAGCCCGACACTGGCACCACGTATCCACCGGCATCCTGTCACTGACGACTGAGTCATCAGATCAGCCTCGATATCAGCCATCTACCACCTCCCGCCACGGAGTCATTCGCCTCCTTACCAGTCATCCACCAGCGCCTGTCATTGTCACTGACTCATTCGCCCCGAAACCAGTTCCACCGGCGTCCGGCCCTTGCAGTGGCTGGGTGGTACACTAGTACATAAATAAATATAATTAATAAACGAGGCGGCTAATCGCCTCGCGTGGCGTGCGGCTAGTCGCTAGAACCTAATCTGTATACGCGCGGAACCGTCTCTCTCTACACTGGTACACTATGAGGAAACAGTCCGGATGGTACCAGCTCCAGCCCATCGCTCGACCGGCTGCCTTACATTATATTACAGAGTCCCGTCACTTTTCGCGCCGCATGTGCCGCCGACTGGCGCGACCCGCTCATAGCCTTGCTCGCCGACCAGCCGCGGAACCCGGACTGGACCGCCACCGCCGCCTCCTCTTCCGAATCACCCGTCTTCGCGCCAGCCTCCTGCTCCTTCGGCTCCCGCACAACCTTGGAGGAGGGACATTGCGAGCAAGCACTCCAACGAGATCGGAGCATGAAATACCTTGAGGTATAATGCTCACACAGACGCGCGGAGGCGGAGGAGAAGATTCAACGTCAGCCGAGTGCTTGATATCAATAACCCCCCTGCCTTGGCAGGCCCCGATCCTTTTTTTTGTAAACTCTTTTTGGACGGCACGCCGGCTGCTCCCGGAGTGACGGGGTCAAAGCCTGGTGGGCGACCGTATTTCATCGCCCCGGCCCTGCCCTCCGTGTAGGACCGCAAGGTAAAGTTGAAAGCAAAGTGTGAAAGCGGTTCATCGTATTTTAGCTTCAGGCGCTGAAACCAAACGCAGTCAAACTGGGGTCAACCTGCACCGCCCTACGTCCTTTTCCCACGTGCCCAGCAGCTGTAAACTGAAGGCCGCCAGGCTGTAGCGGCGCAAGTTGAAATTGAAAGGAAAACTTGAAAGCGTTTCAACGTATATTAGTTGCATGCGCTGAAACCACGCGCTCTCCACATGGGTTTTAAGCCCTTTCAGCTTGCACCAACCTACCAAGCGCGGGTTGTGCGTGGACGCAGCGGCGGCCAGGCGCCGGAACAGCGCCGCGGACTCCAAGGTGTAGCGCCGCAAGTTGACATTGAAAGCGAAACTTGCTAGTGATTCATCATATTTTAGTTTCAAGCGCTCACAACAGGCGCTGTTGACACAGGCATCGAAGCGACGCTCTGCTCCAGTCTGCCACGAGTCAGTGTGAGTAGCAGACTGGAAGTTGAGCGCCTACTTTGGATGCATGCTGTACATGTCGTACTGCCGATGTTTCATTGGGTTTCAAGTTGCACCGCCCCACCTGGGAGCCCGCGCCGTGGAAGTACGGGTCCCGCCCCGCCCGCATCCGCCGGCACTGCGCCCGCAGCTGCGACGCCACCCACTCGCTCTGCGACTTCGCCAATCCCTTCGCATTCTCAAGCCGCATCAGTAGCACCAGAGCTTAGGGACATTAATTTGAACCCTGGTTTCATGAGTCAAATGGTATCCTATCCCATATGACGTGGCGAGCAATGTCTGCCAGGCCATAGCCCGCAGCGTCATTGACACGCATTTTGAACATTCATTTGTTGGGGTAAATAGCATCCTCGCATGGCGAGAGCAATTGCCAGACCCTACCACAGCCATTGCCGACGGTGCAATCGACACCATGAATGAAACCAGCGACCCCAGCGCCCCCCAGGTGTAGCGGCGCAAGTTGAATTTGACAGCACAACTTGAGAGCAGATTACGATATTTTAGTTTCAGGCGCTTAGTTCCCAGGCGCGTTCAACTTTCAACACGGGTTCCATTGGTTCAACCTGCACCGCCCTACCCATGACACCTCATGGAGCCCCAAGGCACCTTTCATCGAAGCACACACCGTGGAGTAGCGGCGCGAGTTGGACTTGAAAGCAAAACTTGCACGCGGATTATCGTATTTTAGTTTCAAGCGCTTAGTTCCGGGCGCTTTCACCTTGGATTTCATCGGTTCAACATGCACCACCTGACCGTGGAGTCCCACGCTAAACAGTCCTGGCACCCCTGCACGGCGAAGTCCAAGTGGTAGCGGCGCAAGTTCAAATTGAAAGCAAAATCTGAAAGCAGTTTATCATATGTCAGTTTCAAGCACTGTAACCAGGCGCGTTCAACACTGGTGTCAATGGGCTTCAACCTGCTGCGCCCTACCGTGGCTTTCGCACAGGAGTTGTCGGAGGCACATTCGCACTCGTTGCACGCCATGATCGAGAACTGGGGCCCAGCAGATGTTGCTCGCCACGTCATAGGATGCCGCTCAACTTACGAATCGAGGGCTGACAATGCATTGATGGCCTGACAGATGTTGTTCGCCGCGTCATGGGTTGCCGCTTAACTTAAGAGCCGAGGTTTAATATGCGTTGGTGGCCGGACAGATGTTGCTCGCCATGTCATAGGATGCCTAGGGCCTGGCAGATATTGCTCACCACGTCATAGGATGACATCGAACTCGAGAGACGAGGGTGCGACATGCGTTGCATGACGTCACGAGCTATATCTGTCAGCCCAGAGGGTTCAAAATGCGTTGGATGACGTCGCAAGTAATGTCTGCCAGGCCCGAGGGTCACCCCCGAGGGTTCAATATGAGTTGGATGACGTGGCGAGCCATATCCGCCAGGCCGTGCCGCGGAGAACTGTTGCATGCACGTGGCGTCCACCGACGCCGCCACCGCCAACGCGTAAACCGACTGCGCCACAATCACCATCGGCTAGGGACCGATGGATACTGCTCGCCACGTCGCGCGATGCCATCCAAAATGAGAATCGAGGTTCAAAATGAGGGTGATGACGTGGCGAGCACTATCCATCAGTCCCTACCATCGGCCCGAGCGCGGCGTACGCCGTGAGCAGCATCGGCCTCCGCCCCTCCGACGCGAACAGACCCAGCGGCAGGGGCATGTGCCATGGATAACGCGAGGGTAAAGCGCCAAACACTATGTTGTGGCTGACGCGGCGGGCACCGGTACACTGTGTGGTGGGTGAAGGGGCAAACACAGGTACGAAATGCGGTGCATGATGTGGGCACACTATGACAAAGTGCATGAACCCACTTAGACACTTAGCAACAAGTAGTACTAAGTCGTCCAAATGGAGCGTGCTGATTGGCCGAGCGGGCACTAAGTCACACAAAGTAGCACTAAGTCAGAATAAGTGTCTAAGTGTTTTGGCGCACTTTGTCATACGTGGCGGACGGCGTGGCGAACCCTACCCAGCAGGGCCAACAACATGTTGACGAACATGCTGGTGAACGCCATGGGCCACAACCGCAAATGAGGGCCTGCCGCACATTGCTCGCCACGTCGTCCAACGCATTCTGGACCCTCGACGCACCTTAGACCATCGTCTCTTGGAATGAATGGCACTCTGCGACGTGTTGAGCAACATCCGCAAGACCCAACCTGGGGTAGCCGCTGTAGAGCGTGAAGAACGAAATTGCGGGGAGTACAGTGGACACCACACTATACATAGGGCCTGGAACATACTGCTCGCCACGTCATAGGATGCCATTCCACTCAAAACACGAGGGTTCAAAACGCGTTGGGTGATAGCGCATGGCAGATATTGCTCGCCACATCATAGGATGCCATGTAACTCAAGAAACGAGGGTCGGTCCGCCTGTGGGGGGTCGAAGACGTGGCGGGCATAAGGCCTGGCAGATGTTGGCTTCGCGTCCTCACATGATACCAAGTGACTCAAGAAACGAGGGTTCCAAATGCATATCGCGGGTCGATGACGTGGCGTGCAATATCTGCCAGGCCCTCATAGGATGCCATTCAACTCAAAACATGAGGGTACAAAGCGCGTTGGATGACGTGGCGACTCCAGGGCCAGGCGGATACTGCAGACCCTGCCCGGAGATGACCGCCATGAGCTGGAACTGGCGGCACAGGATAGTGAGCGCCACGGGGCCGTGCTGTAGCACCGCAAGTTGAAATTGAAACCAGAGTTTAAAGGCGGTTCATTATATTTCAGCATCAAGCGCGGAATTCAAGAGCGGTCAACCCGGGGCCAGCCTGGGGTCAACCTGGGGTCAACCTGGGGTCAACCTGGGGTCGACCTGGGGGCAACCTGGGGTCAGCCTGGGGTCAACCTGGGGTCAGCCTGGGGTCAGCCGGGGGTCAGCTTGGGGTCAGCCTGGGGTCAAATCGGGTTCAGCATGGGGTCAACCTGGGGTCAGCCTGGGTTCAACCTGGGCTCAGCCTGGGTTCAGCCTGGGGTCAGCCTGGGGTCAACCCGGGGTCATCCCGGGGTCAACCTGAACCACCCTGCCGTGCGGGCCGCCGGGGGTCTTCTCGCTGCTGAACATGGACCCCTTGGACGCCCCCGGGGCCAGGGTCAGACCATACCAAATGATGAGGTGAGAACCAATGAGCACGAATGATGAGGTGGACACTACACTATGCGGTGGATGACGTGGCAAGAACCAGTGCACTATATGGTGGGTGTGCTTGTCGAACTAAGTTAGTGCTGGCGATGGGGGGGGTTAAACTAAGCTAGTATAAGGTAGTTCAGGGGCTAGTGGTTTGTCGGTTAGTGGGTTAGCATTGGGGACCACAGTGGGTTTGTAAATTAGGGGGGTTCAAACTAGGCTAGATTAAGCTAGTTTAGGGGCTAGTGCTCAGTAAGCTAGTTTAGGGGCGACAAGTATAATTGGTGGGTGGCGTGGCGAGCACCGGTACAGTATGCGGCCCTGCCCAGTGACTTGTAGTACTCGTCCCGCCACAGCTGCTCGTGCATCGTCAGCTCCAACGCGCTGTTGTCCCCGAAGGCTAGGGCCTGGCAGATGTTGCCAGCCACGTAAAAGGATGCCGTTCGTTACGTTTAAGATAAAAAGTAAGGTTCAAAATGCAGCGGATGAAATGTGACGTGGCGGGCCCCAGATTCAGGCGGGTAAGAGTCCCATGCCCCAGGCTCAAGGCCCGGAGTGCCAGGCTCCAGGTTGAGGTGGGTGGGACTGCATCGATGGGTGGGTAGATCAACTAACCTGTGTAGGATAAAGTGCCTTCGTAGTGCCAGGCCTTACCGCCAGCAACATCTGCGTAGGTGTCCACTGCAGTTGGCTTGTCTGACACGGACGGTTGCTTTGCTGAATCGGGCAGTTGGCTGGCCGGCAGCACCGCGGCCTCCGCCTCCACTTGCACCGAGTTCCGCGGAGTCGGCTTCACATCCGGGGAGTTGAGCCACGCTTTAGGGACTGATGGATAGTGATCGCCACATCATCAAACGCATTTTCAACCCTCGTTATTGAGTCAAATGACATCCTATGACGTGGCGAGCACTATCCATCAGTCCTACCACGCGTTGAGCGCAGGGGCGGGCTCCGGTCTGGGCACCGGTTTGAACGGCGGTATGACGTCCGGTCGCGGACTCACGTTGTGGGGGCGCACGTTGAAATTGAAAACAGCAGTTAAAAGCAGCTTGCGTGTTGTGTTTTACAACGCGCAGAAACCAAGCGCTGTCAACCTGGGGTCAACCTGG
>Ga0307489_10000594_pt1 | contig 22331 bp, 17 predicted proteins | sample SB12metaG_FD_202247 | JGI IMG/M metagenome (GOLD analysis project Ga0307489, IMG submission 202247) | Sea-ice brine microbial communities from Beaufort Sea near Barrow, Alaska, United States - SB 1.2 | ecosystem: Environmental > Aquatic > Marine > Coastal | place: USA: Alaska | collected... | reverse complement strand
ATTATAGATGCATAAGGCATCTATTTTTTTTCTAGATTTAATTGATTCATATAAAGTTGTCAAATACTTACAGCCTAATAAACTAAAATAGTTATTAGACTGTAATATTCTTAAGAGTATAACCACTAACTTAAGATGATAATCAAAAAAAGGTTGAATATAACGACATGGGTAGTGATTTTTATACTTTTTCAATATTGCCGTATGCAGGAATAATCATCAAAATTTGCCGTGCTTATACCAATAGCCAAGATGATTTTGAAGATTATTACCAAGAGGTGTGTTTGCAAATTTGGCGAAGTAAAGACAGCTTTCAAAAAGAGTCTCGATGGTCAACATGGATTTATCGGTTATCCTTAAATGTTTGTTTAACATATTTGAAGAAAAAAAAGCATAATGACAAACAATTTGTTTCAGACAGTTTACCGCCTGAAGCCATCGATGACAGCCATGTGTTTGCTGACGAGTCAGTCAATAAGTTGTATGCAGCTATTAGGCAGCTAACCGAAATTGATCGGGCGGTAATTTTACTTTACTTGGACGAAAAATCGTATCAAGAAATTGCAGAGATTATAGGGACTAATCAAAATAATATTGGCGTTCGAATTAAACGAATTAAAGAGCGGTTGAACAAATTATTAAATATAGACGACAAAGGGATGATAAGTAAATGACACAATCAATAGAGCAAATTTGGCAAAAAGCTTTCGTAGATAATAATGCGTTAATCGCCCCAAAAATTAATGATTTATACAATAAAAAGTCACAAAATATTGTTGATAAATTAAAGCGAATGTTTGTCATTAATATTAATGCTATTTCAGTAGGGGCTCTAATAGTATTGTCCGTACTGACTTATCAAGGTGCGCCGATTTTAGGTGGATTTCTGTTTGTGCTATTCATGTGCTTAGTGGCTGTCGGAAAAAAACAAGTCAAAACATTAGATAAAATAGATAAAAATTTCAGCAGTTACCACTATATAAAAGCCTTTGATACTTGGTTAAAGGCTGTGATGACTGAATATATCAAAATATATACCTATTTCTATCCCCTAGCTTTTATTGCAGTGATGCTAAGACTTAGAATTTCAGAGGATGGAGAACGAATAATTAATGGCTTAGTTAATTCTTTCCCTAATCATTTCTTAATAGCAGGCACACCTTGGTTTGTCGTCTTAGCTATTAGTTTTTTCGCCGGGTTGCTCGCTTATTTTGCTGGACCAATATATCGAGCAGATATGTACACATTATATGGTCGTTCAGTTAACAAACTGGGTGAAATTATTGCTGATATGGAAGAGTTACGTAAGTAGAATGAGTAAGAGTTACTAGGTTTGAGATAAGTCCTTGTAACTCCTATTTTGAACATTTAACTTTTAAGGGAATGTTCAACCAATTTAAAACTGGTATTGTCCTCACCATATACATAAATACTGCAATTTCTCCAGCTAGTAGGTAATGTCCAAGTATTGTTTTTTTCAACCGTATAAATATAACGTTGATTAGCACACCTAACCTCTAACTTATTTAAAGCCCCTTTAATATTAACTAAAGAAAACTCATTTCGTACTAATGAGGTATACCAATAGTCATTGTCCTTAATATCACCATTTTTAACAATATCTTGGCCATCGCCAATAAAGGCATCAATTTTAGCAACGACCTTCTGGTAATTTTCTAAATAAGGTTTAGCTAATTCAAGTTTAATTAATTTATTGTATGTCGTATATGCACTTTGAAAATTATTCAGGCTTATCTCTAGCATAAAAATATCATTTAATGTAGCTAGTTCTTGCTGAGCACTAATGGGATCGGTCCTTGATAAAGCTAAGCGCTGTAAATGATAAAGTTCCAATGATTTATCATTAATATCCTTTGCGTAGTTAGCCGCCAATGAATGCATAAAATTACTTTCAGACAAATGCCTTTCTTTTAATTTTAACATTTCTTCTAACTCATGTTTCACTTGCGGATAATTTTTTATTTTTAATGCTTCTAGAGCTCTTTGATATTTTCTCTTGAATTTTCGAGTAACACCTTTAGCACCATCAGTACCCATTTTAAAATTCATTTGAACAGAATTCACGCATTGTTCAATAGGTTTTCCATTTTCGAATGCCGGTTGATATTTCCATTGCAATACAGCTTTTTTAGCTGATTTGGCAAAATCAGCACTACCTGAAGTTTCTGTAACTAATACATTTGAAACGTCTCCTTCCTTACTTATAACAAAACTAAGTTTTGCCCAGCCTTCACGACGGTCCCTGGCTGCATTTATAGGGTATTTAGGCGCAATACGCACAATGGGAGAGGGCTCTACAATGGTTGTCAAATGTTGTGATATGTTTTTCGCGGCAACGTTGTTTATTAATAGTGTTAATGCGAGAAGTACATAAATTATTGGTGGTTTTTTCATCTTAAATTTCTTCCTAATAACGTATTTTTATTACAGATTGACGGTATCATAGCAGTAATATAAAGGCTCAGCCTTAATATTACTCTATCGTGCACTTTACTGAAGGGATATTTGGTGTTTAGCATTATGGCTGATATTATCAAACTAACTTTTGTAAGGTGTATTTAATAATGAAAATATTGACCCAATACCTACTTTTTTTAGCCTTATTAACAACAAGTTCAGTTTGTTTTTCGGTGGACTTATTTAAGCCGGGTGGCGAGGTCACTCATCAAGATATTTTACGAGGTTCGATAACTGAGCAACGAGCATGGTGGAATTTAACGCATTACCATCTATCGGTCAATGTTGATCCAAGCACTAAAAGTCTTCGTGGTACCAATGTGGTGAAGTATCAAGTTTTGTCTGAGCAAAAGGCGTTTCAAATTGAACTACAAGCACCCATGATTTTAGAAAAAGTTGAGCAAGATGGTAAACGCTTAAAGGTTATAAAAGATGGTTATAGCTACTTTATCCATCTTGAAAAACCTCAGATTATTGGCGAAGAATATCAAGTCACATTATACTTTTCTGGCCATCCCCAAGAGGCCGTTAACCCTCCTTGGGATGGCGGTATTGCTTGGAAAAAAGATGACAATAACATCGACTTTATTGCCTCTGCTTGTCAAGGTGTTGGGGCAAGTATTTGGTGGCCAAACAAAGATCAAGCTTATGATGAACCTGATAATGGTGTCTTACTAAGTATTACAGTACCCGAGCATTTAACCAATGTCTCAAATGGCCGCTTGGTTAAAGTGGACGATAATATTGAGCGAAATACTAAAACCTTTCACTGGCAAGTCACTAATCCTATTAATAATTATGGCGTAAATATTAACATTGGTGACTATGTACATTTTGGTGAAAAATACCAAGGTGAAAAGGGTGTCTTAGACATGGATTATTATGTCTTACGCGATAATTTAATCGCAGCAAAAAAACAATTTAAAGATGCCGTCCGTATGATGGAAGCGTTTGAGCATTGGTTTGGTCCTTATCCTTTTTATAAAGACAGCTATAAATTGGTTGAAGTGCCTTATTTAGGTATGGAACACCAAAGCTCAGTTACTTATGGCAATAACTATCAAAATGGCTATTTAGGCCTAGACCGAAGTTCAACTGGCTGGGGGCTTAAATTTGATTTTATTATCGTTCACGAGTCTGGTCACGAATGGTTTGCCAATAATATTACCAATAAAGACGTTGCTGATATGTGGATTCATGAAGGTTTTACCAGTTATTCAGAAGCATTATTTGTTGAATATTTTTATGGTAAGGATGCTGGCGCAGAGTATGTAAGAGGTAAACGTTTAGGTATTCAAAATAGTAGCCCCCTTATTGGCATCTATGGTGTTAATCGAGAAGGCTCTTCAGATATGTATAATAAAGGCAGTAATATGCTGCACACTATTCGTCAAGTGATTGATAACGATGAAAAGTGGCGGACAATTCTCCGCGACTTAAATAAAGAATTTCACCATCAAACCGTCACTACCAAGCAAGTAGAAAATTACCTGACTGAGCACTCAGGTAAAGATTTGAGCAAAGTATTTGATCAATACCTTAGAGATGTGCGAATTCCAGTTGTAGAGTACTTTGTTTTAGACAAGGTGATGAAAGTTCGCTGGGGAAATAGTATTAGCGGTTTTAATATGCCAATTAAAGTGACGATAAATGACAAAACTCAATGGTTAACACCAACAACTCAATGGACCGATGTCACTATTGAGCAAGCCAATGCTAAAGTTGTTATTGATGCTGATTTTTATGTCAGTGTAATGAATGTTTTAGGTGACTAATAGACTCCATTCTAGAAAGACTCAAGACTTATGCGTTATAAACGTATTTAACTTTTAAGACAAAAAATATGACCATAAACATTATCTCCCCAGAACAATATCAAACTATTCCATGGAAAAATGGCCAAGGAGCAACCACCCAATTAGCGATGAGTGAAGGGGATGATCTTGCCAACTTTAATTGGCGTCTAAGTATTGCGACTGTTACTAAAAATGGTATTTTTTCAGATTTTTCAGGATATTCACGTCATTTAGTCCTTCTTTCGGGTAAGGGCATACGCTTAGAACATGATAATGACAAAGTTGACCAACTTGAGCAGTTACTTGATATGGCTTCATTTGATGGCGCATGCAAAACGTTTGGTACGTTAACATCGGGCCCAATAATAGATTTTAATATAATGACCAAAACAGCCGTTTATCAAGCTCAGGTTAACCGTTATATTGACGAGCAATATATTACCTTAATGGCTAATGTCCAGTATTTTGTTTATGGTCTAAGCCAAGTGACTAAGTTTACTTGTACTAATGAAAATATGGAATTACCCGCTGGATATTTATTAACAGTCTCAAAAGATAATAAAGAGGAAGTGGTGATACAAGGCGCTAATCTCATCGTCATTCAACTGGTTAAAAATACACAAACATGATCACTAAAAATCAAACCAGGTTATTTTTTTTAATGTCACTCTTTTTTATTTTATCACTGTTTTTTAAGCCTTATTCACTGAGTTGGTTGATGAAGTTACTGCCTATGGCGATATTAGTTTTTATTGCGATAAGCCAACTTAAAGATAAGACAGCAAATATTTTTATTGCCGGATTAGCCTGTTCAAGTTTAGGCGATTTTTTTCTAGATTATGACTCAATTAACGGGTTTATTTTTGGATTGGGTTCGTTTTTTATCGCCCATGTTTGTTATTTAATCGTGTTAAAACCGATTGAAAAGAAAAAACTAGTGCTAGTCGGTTTATATGGTGTTTATGGTATAGCGATGTTGAGCTTAATTGCTAGCGGCTTAGGCGAACTATTTATTCCTGTATTGGCCTATATGAGTATTTTATTAATCATGGCGATGATGACATTGGTCTCGAGACGATCGAATACTTGGTTGATACTAGGTGGGCTAAGCTTTGTCTTTTCCGACTCGTTAATCGGCATAGATAAATTTTATCATCAAATATCTTACGCGCCCATCATGATTATGATGAGTTACTACTTTGCTCAATACGCCTTGTTAAGAGGCTTTATTGCCAGTGGGAAAAAAGCCTCTTAACAAGCTGCTTGTATTGATTAACCTTATTGATTAAGCAATAAGGTTAATCAGCCTTGTTGAGCTAAGCAGTCTTAATAGTAGTCAGATCTTTTTTAGTTAGGCAGTTGTTCGAAGCCCATATTAAACAAGATAAAACCATAAATATCAGCATACTGTTCAATGGTTTTTGATGCGGGTGTTCCTGCGCCATGACCGGCGTTGGTCTCAATACGAATTAATGTGGGTGCATCGCCGGCTTGTTTAGCTTGTAACTCAGCCGCAAATTTAAATGAATGGGCAGGTACGACGCGATCATCATGATCACCTGTCGTCACCAATGTCGCCGGGTAACTAACACCCGCTTTCACATTGTGGACAGGAGAGTATGCTTTTAAGTAATCAAACATCACTTTATTTTGCTCAGATGTACCATAATCATATGCCCAGCCTGCGCCAGAGGTAAAAGTATGGTATCTCAGCATATCAAGCACGCCAACGGCAGGAATAGCAACTTTGATCAAATCAGGGCGTTGTAGCATGACGGCTCCAACTAATAACCCCCCATTTGAGCCACCATTAATGGCTAAATAATCACTTGAGGTGTATTTTTCTTTGATTAAATACTCGCCTGCGGCAATGAAGTCATCAAAAACATTTTGTTTTTGAAGTTTTGTGCCGGCATCGTGCCATGCTTTTCCGTATTCACCCCCACCACGAAGGTTAGCCACGGCATAAACCCCCCCTTGCTCTAGCCAGACCGCTTTGGTGATGCTAAATGACGGTGTTACGCTGATATTAAAACCACCGTAACCATATAAAATAGTCGGATTTTTACCATTAAGCTTTGTACTTTTTTTGTAGGTGATAATCATTGGTACTTGCGTACCATCTTTTGATGGGTAAAAAACTTGTTTTGACTCATAGTCATCACTAGTAAACTGTGCACCAGACTTCTGATAAACCGATGTTTTGCCATGATTAACCTCAAAGCGATAAATAGTTTGAGGTGTTTTATAGTTGGTGAATGAATAATATAGTGTTTTATCTGCTTTTTTGCCTGATAGTGCACTAGAGCTGCCAACACCAGGTAATGTGATTTTTCGAATTTGCTCACCTTGATAGTTGTATTGGTAAACTTTTGAAATAGCATCAACCATATATTCAGTAAAGAAATAACCACCTCCGGTTGACGCACTTAACACGTTTTTGGTCTCAGCAATAAAGTCAACCCAGTTAGTTTCACTTGGGTGGTTAGCATCAACAGTAACAATTTTTTTATTATCAGCGTTGAGATCGGTAACTAAAAACAATTTGCTGCCTTCATTCTCGATAACATAAGTATCAGAATTAGTATGATCTAAAATAGTGACAAGAGGGCTATCAGGTTGAGATAAATCTTTAAGGTATAAATCGTTACCATAAGTTGATACTGAACCAGAGATGATTAAGTAGCGATCATCTTCAGTGACATTACCACCGACATAGCGACGTTTTTCTGCTAGCGTCGCGCCAAATATTAACGCATCTGATTTTTGTGAGGTGCCTAATTTATGGTAGTAAAGTTTATGTTGGTCAGTCTTTGCGGATAATTCACTGCCCTTAGGCTTATCATAGCTTGAATAATAAAAGCCTTGATTACCAAACCATGAAATACCAGAAAATTTAACATCAATAAGTGACTCTTCTAGTACTTCTTTGGTATCGGCATTAATAATGATGATTTTACGCCAATCACTTCCGCCTTCAGAAATCGAATAGGCGACTATGGAACCATCTTTTGAAAAGCTAAGTTGCGCCAATGAGGTAGTTGCGTCTTCACTGAAGGTATTAGGGTCTAAAAAGACTTCTGCATTACTGCCATTTTTTTTGCGATAAACGACATCTTGGTTTTGTAAGCCATCATTTTTATAAAAATATTGATAGTGGCCTTCAGTAAAAGGTGCGCCTATTTTTTCATAATTCCATAACGTTGTTAAACGAGTTTTTAATGCTTCGCGATAAGGGATGTTGGCTAAATAGCCAAGCGTGACTTTATTTTGTGCTGTTACCCATTCGCCTGTTTCATCACTGCGATCATCTTCCAACCACCGATAAGGATCCGCGACTTCTTGGCCAAAATAGTGATCAACCACACTACCTTTTTCAGTATTAGGGTAATTCACTTTATGAGTCGTTTGCACTTTATTATCCATTAATAGGGCTTCTTGAGTTTCTTGATTAGGCTGGGGGTCTGAGCATGCCATTAATGACTCCACTGATAACTATTGATTTGAAATCCATCATATTTTTTATCTTGATTATTAATATCAGTTTAACAGTATTTATTATTGATACGAGTTTAATGCTAAAAATAAAATTATTATTTGATCGGATTTACTTATGTTAAATGCTCAGAACTAGTGACGTGGTTCTTTTAGTTTAAGCCATCGTTTGAATGATCAGTTGGTGTGTTTTATAGATGTTCTGCCCAAGTAAATAATGAACAATAGATCGATAAAAATTAATCTTTGTGGCCACTTTTTTAAGGTGTTTGTCTCATTAGGATCTTGGTGGGCGGCTATCGGTCATTAATAAATCTAGCTTTATTTGAGCTTGCTTTGGTTTTTCTAAGTCTATGACTTCAATCATTTCACACTCATCTCTAATCATTTCAGCAATAAGGCTAGGGTAATGACGACAGTCTTCAGGTCTATTTAAGTAAATGCTACATGTATATTTAGTCGGCGTGATGTCGTCTTTTTTTGGTGTAATTTCGAGAAAAGGGCATCTGTTAAGGCTTAATCCGGATTGCGGGTCGAACCATATCTCCTCGTTTTTAACAAATTTGAATATTTCTGGGTTAAATATCTCCCACAGGTCTATTTCTTCTTTTGTTGCCGAAAGACCTCCGTCACCGTATTTGATACAACATTTACCGCATTGATTACAATCTTTCATAGTTTCAGCATTGGTAAGTTATATAAAATCTTATTGTAGCATTGATGTTGTTTTAGATTATAACTTGTCATCATTGAGTCTAACTATAAAATAATAGGTAGGAAATTTAACTGTTTTATTGGGGGGCACATTCACTATTTTGGCATCCCTGTTAGTAATAATAATCCGATGTTGTGTTATTGAGTTTAAGCTTGGTACAAAAGTTGGAAATATATCATTATATCGATAGGGCTACATAAAAAAGACCTTTAAGTGGTCAGCTAGTATTAACATTAGTTTCTTTTATGCCAGTTAATCAGATCTTGTTTTATATCAATATCTATTGCAGCGTTTGGCATGATGATTTCTTGAAGATTTTCTGTGTTTCTGTGTAAAAACACTTTGGCACCCTTATCACCGGTTAAATTCATTAATTGGGCAAAGTAGTGACGAGGAAAAATAGCTGGAGGCATAATATCAATATCAGCTTTTGCACAAATCAATTTTTCAGGCGCTGATAATGATTGTTCAATTAACCGAATATAATCATGGGTAGTCAAAGCAATTTGATCGGCCAGAGTGATCATTATGTGACTAGCTTGATCAGTCATATTGTCATTATTGATCACATGACTAATCGATTGTCCAATAGTATGGCCTAATCCCAGATGAGCGTTTGAGCAATAAATGACAGTACCCTGTTGACCAATGACTTCTGATATTTGCTCATGGTAACAACCCGTTGCTATATAGAGGTTATGTTTATTTATTTTTAACACAGTTAGTGATGTGGTAATTTTTTGTAAAACATATTGGATCAATGGGATTGAATGCGATTGGTGCTTTACTTTCGTTATTAGTTTGATCGCTTTAAAACGTTCACTTTTACCTGCACTCAGAAGAATAACTTTCAAGTTATATTGGCCGTTACTCATAAAATTTGACTCATCGACTGAGCATTTTTTCCATATAAAACTGCATGACATTCGCTGAGTATTGATAGCGCGATACTCTCTGGTAATGTGCCGCCAATATCTAACCCTGAAGGGCCAGCAAATTTGAATAGTGGAGACTCTTCTTTAGAAATTGTAGCTTGAGTTATCACTTGTTGCCGTCTATTTTCGGGACCAAGCAATGCGAGATACTGAAGTTTTGATGTTGAAAGTGCCTTCAAAGCTTGTGCGTCAATCATAAGATTATGACTCATTAAGACCGCTGCATTAACGTCTTTTTCTAAAGCAAAAGTTGTTAATAGCTCTGCTTGGCCTTTGATAATATAGTTAACATTGGAGAAAAATTCTTTTCGCGCATTCGCAGGTCGTGGATCCCATAAGGAAACTTGCCATCCTAGCTGTCGAGCTATATTGATCAAAGGACGAGCGTCAATGCCCCCACCAATAACAAGTAAGTGAGGTTCTGGCACAATAGGGCTTGCTAACCAATCATTATTACTATCATTGGTGTTGTTTTGAGAACGTTGCACTCTTGTTGCTACCGCAGCAAGATCACTGATTTTTTCAACTTCAAAATACGCTTGATTAGGTGTGTCATTTTTATCAATTTTTTGATTAACAAGACGTTGATAATAATAACCCGATGTTCGTTTTTTAAAAGCGTTATAGACGTTAATTAACGATAAATAGTCATTTTGGGCATTGATTTGTTGCAACATAATATAAACGGTGCCACCACAGCCAATACCCAAATGAAATGATAAATCATCTTCATCAGAGCCATCGTAGCAAAGGAACATTGATTGACCGGTTTGCATGACTTTTTGAGCATTAGTGCCAATATCTGACTCTAAACAGCCGCCACTTAACATGCCAAGTTGTTCGCCTTGACTACTGAACAACATCATAGCCCCTGACTTTCGATAACAGGGACCATCGGTGTCATAAATAGTCGCTAAAATCCAATCAAATTTATCTCTATTTGGATACCACTTACTTAATAAGTGTGACAAGTGATTACTCATGTCCATAGGCAAAGCTATACCATTAATGGTTTAAATGGTAAGTCCCTATAGCGTTTGCCCGATGCGGCAAAAACAGCATTACTTAACGCGGGTGCAAAAGGAGCGACTCCTGGTTCACCTAAGCCAGTTGGGCTTTCGTCAGAGTCGGTTATGTGTACACTAACGTTAGGCATATCGGTAATACGCATAACAGGATAATCATGGAAGTTTGAATTAATCACAGCGCCATCTCTAAAGGTAACTTCTGTGCTCAATGCCAGCGACATGCCCATGACCACTGCACCTTCCATCTGTGCTGTTGCGCCATCAAAGTTGAGTACCTGACCACAATCTATCGCACAATCAACATTTAACACCTTGATATCATCACCATTAACTTCAACGTGCACCGCCATAGCAACATAGCTTTGGAAGCTGTAATGTACTGCTAAACCAACGGCTTGACCTTTAGGAAGTTTTGAACGTTTATGCCAAGCTGATTTTTTGGCAACAACGGCCAACACCTTTTTTGCACGTTGAACTTGCTCTTTTTGCTCTTCATTTTTATTATTATCAAAAAGTTGATTAATAAAAGAGAAAGAGTCTTTACCGGCTTTATTGGCAAGTTCATCGGCGAAGGTACCAAAAGCAAAACCGTAAAAAATAGCATAAACGGCACGATACCAACCTATGCGGGTATGGGCTTTTGCATCACCAGACTCAGCACGAAAGTTTTCTATACCAAATAAATGGTTGGTGACATCCTGTAAATTTTGCTTTGTTGCTCTCTTTAATGAAGGATTAAACAAGCTCGTAATCGATGGAAATGCCGCACGGTGTAACCAACCCGTTACGTTACCATTCTCATCCATTGATGCTTCTATATGCTGGGCATTAATGGAGTGATAATAACCAGTTCGCATATCTTCTTCACGAGTCCAGATAAGCTGAATAGGTAGACCAGTTTTTTCAGAAATAACGGCAGCTTCATGAACATAGTCACACTTAAATTTACGGCCAAAAGCACCGCCAGCCATAGCTACATGAACAACAATATCCGTAGGCTTGCGTTTTAAGTATTGACCTAATACTTTTTGAATGTCAGCAGGGCTTTGCGTTGACGCCCATACCTCACATGAATCTTTTTGTACCCATACTACACTAGCATTAGGTTCCATTGGCGCATGCGAAAGGTGGCCACCAGTATAGGTGGCAGACATTTTATATTTGGCTGTTTTAAACGCGTTGTCAATGTCACCGCGCTCTGTCGCCAAGGTTGCGGGCTTTTCAACATTGGCGATTAATTGTTGTTTGTATTCTTTGGTATTGTAAATGGCATTTTCACCCAAATTCCATTCTATTTTCAATTTTTTCACTGCTTGTTGTGCAGTCCAACTATTATCAGCAACGACAGCAACGCCACCAATTGAACCAAAGGGGATGTCAAAGCGTGGGATTTCAACAATATCACTCACACCTTTCATTTTTATTGCCTCAGACTTATCGAGGTTTTTTAAGCTGCCACCTAGTACAGGACAATGGATAATAGCGGCATATTTTAAACCAGGTAGCTTAGTATCAACGCCGTATATCCGTTTACCAACAACAACTTCACCTTGATCATGTCGGGGTAATTTTTTACCTATGTAGTTAAAGTCGCTTTTCTTTTTAAGTTTTAGTTTGGCAGGAATCGGCATATTGGCAGCAATACTCGCTAATTCACCATAGCCAAGCTTTTGCTGATTGGTTTTATTAATAACATAGTGAGCTTGGGCAAAACAATTATCGGGTGAAGTCTTCCAAACTTTAGCTGCTGCCGCAATTAGCATTGCCTTTGCAGTAGCTCCGGCTTCTCGCATGGGTTGATACATCACACGAATACTGGCAGAACCGCCTGTTGCTTGAGGACCAAATTTTTCGTCAGCATCACCTTGTTTCACGGTAACCCGCTGCCAATCTGCATCCATTTCATCGGCTACAGCAGATGGCAAGGCGGTACTTATGCCTTGTCCCATTTCACACCTTCCACAATAAATAACAGTATCACCATTTTCTTCAAGATGGATAAAGGCATTAAGATTCACGCTGGTTTGCTCTACTATTCCTTTTTGAGCAAGCGCATTAGCGGGAAAGTTAACAGCGATAACTAATCCGCCAGTGGCAAGGCTGGCACCTTTTAAAAAAATACGACGACTAGCATTTGAAACAGTCATATTAAGCTTCCTTACTTAAGATGCCAGCAGCTTCTGAAATGGCTTTTTTGATCCGCTGGTAGGTACCACAACGACAAATATTACCTTGCATTGCTGTTTGGATTTCTTGATCTGTTGGCGCTATATTTACCGCTAATAAACTAGCCGCATTCATGATTTGACCCGCTTGACAATAGCCACACTGTGGGACGTTATTGTTCAACCATGCTTGTTGTAATGGGTGATCGCCATGTTGAGACAACCCTTCAATAGTGGTTATTTTTTTATCAGTTAAGCTGCTAACAGTAGTTATACACGAACGTATGGCTTGGCCATTTACATGAACAGTACAAGCGCCACATAAACCACTACCACAACCAAATTTGGTACCCGTAAGTTCTAATTTATCTCGAAGAAACCAAAGTAGGGGCATATCACCATCTACATCAATATCATGCTCTTTGCCATTGATAATCATTGACTGTGTCATACGCTGTTTTCCTATTATTGTCTTTAGTTCAATTATTCAAGAATAAATAGTTGGTTATCTTTATTACATAAAAGTAGAAATGACAAACAGATCAAATATTACTAAAGCTATTTTTATCAAATACCAATCTATTTAGTCTTACTGGACAAATAAAAAATGGCATCAGCGATGTGGTCTTAGTTATTTAAACACACACAACATTATTAATGGCATTTTTTATTTTTACAAGTGTATTAATTACTTAAACGAGAAATGATATTTTTGTTATGAATTTGTTATTTTATACAATAATTGAGCTAGCAAGTGACATTGATCAGGGCGTTTATCTACTAAAATGATAATCTCAAATTCGGTAGTAGTATTTTGCTACTTTAGTTAAAAAAGTCCTTAACAAGGGATAACAGTTACTATTTAAGTCAGTAATTGGTTCTTTATTTCCTGCGTAGTAAGTTGTGTAAGTTGTAACTACGTAATTAACCTATATTTGGAGATTATTATGTCATTATTTAAACATCAGCCATTGTCCACAACACCTCACCTTCCTATGTTTTCTCAGTTATCTGATGAAATGAATCATTTTTTTGGCCGTGATTTACCTCTGTTTGGTAGACAAGCAGATATTCTGTCAAGTGAATGGCAACCCGCCACTGATATAGAACAACGAGATAACCGCTATATCGTTAGGGCCGACATTCCAGGTGTTGACCCCAAAGACATCAAAGTATCTATGGAGAATGGAAGTTTGATCATTGAAGGTAAACGTGAAACAAAAGTGGAAGAAAATAAAAAAAATTATAGCCGTATTGAGAGAAGTTTTGGCAGTTTTTATCGTTGCATTGATTTACCTGATGCCTCGAATGAATCTAAAAAAATCGAAGCACATTGCAATAAGGGCGTACTCGAAATAATTGTGCCCAAGATGGGCGCAGCAGCTCACAAGAGAATAGAAATAAAAGTCGATTAATACAATGTGGAAGTTTGAATCTATTAAAATCCCGCAAAATGAATTTTTTAGTGGGATTTTAACTGTTTTTTTACAGTAAATAGGATCAATATTAATGGCTTACAAATGCATTTTTCAATACGGTATCAACATGCTCTACTAAAACAAAATGCATTTTATTTTTTATAGATTGTGGTAAATCACTTAAATCTTTTTCATTACGTTTAGGTAAAATCACAGTTTTTAAACCTGCACGGTGTGCTGCTAAGATTTTGTCTTTAATACCGCCAACAGGTAATACTAAACCACGTAACGTGATCTCCCCAGTCATACCCACTTTACTACATACGGGACGCTTTGTTAACAATGAAACAAGAACAGTAACCAGGGCAACCCCTGCAGATGGGCCATCTTTTGGGATAGCACCTGCAGGAATGTGCACATGAATATCGGTAGTTTCAAATGTATTACTTTCTATGCCTAAGGCCGTTGTATTTGAACGTACATAACTTAATGCCGCCTCTACGGATTCTCGCATAACATCACCAAGCTGTCCTGTGATGCTCAGGCCTTTTTTACCCGGCATAGCACTTGCTTCAATAAATAAGATTTCTCCGCCAACTGAGGTCACAGCTAGTCCTGTTGCTACACCAAATTGTTCTGTACGCTCTGCAATATCATAGGAAAAAGGGGGCTTGCCAATTAATTTTTCTAATATAGCACAAGTAACATGAAGTGATTTATCCTCATTTTTTGCTATTTTAATCACAAGTTTACGACATATTGAACCTAAACGTCGGTCAAGGCTCCTTACTCCTGCTTCTCGAGTATATTCTCGAATAATTCGAAACATTGCGTTCTTACTGATCATCAGCTCTTGAGGATTCAAACTGTTTTCTCGCAATTGTCTTGGTAACAAATAACGTTGGGCAATATGAAACTTTTCGTCATCGGTATAGCCAGATAAAGTGATGACCTCTAATCGGTCCCGTAAGGGGGGAGGAATTAAATCAAGTTGATTTGCGGTGGCAATGAACATCAATTGACTAAAATCAAAGGGGACTTCTAAATAGTGATCACGAAACGCTTTGTTTTGTTCTGGGTCTAAGACTTCTAATAAAGCTGCCGACGGGTCACCATGACCATCAGCACCTACTTTATCTACTTCATCTAATAAAATAACAGGATTTTTAGTACCAACATCACGTAAAGCTTTTATGAAACGTCCCGGCATTGCACCTATATAGGTTCTGCGGTGTCCACGAATTTCTGCTTCATCACGTATTCCCCCCAAACTTATTCGACACAATTTCCGACCCAAGGCACGGGCTATTGAGTGACCCAATGATGTTTTTCCAATGCCTGGAGGCCCAACAAAACATAAAATAACACCTTCACGGTCTTGTCGTATATTTAAAGAATTACTGTCAACATCCTTATTTTTTTCTGCTTTTCGTTGGCGACGAAGTTGCCGTACAGCTAAATACTCCAAGATTCTAACTTTTATATTTTCTAAACCATAATGATCTTTATCTAGTATTTTTTTTGCTTTTTCTATATCCAGTACATCTTCAGTTGTTTTTTGCCATGGTAATGCGATCAACCAATCAAGATAGGTTAGTGTTAATCCTGACTCTGATGAGGTTTCTGGGATACGCTCCAAACGAGACAATTCTTGCTCAACCTGCTTATCTGCTTCAGGTGACATTCCACACTCTTGAACTTTTTTTCTATATTCCTCTACTTTTATACTTTGTCCATTTTCTTCACCTAGTTCTCGTTGAATAGCTTTTATTTGATGCCGTAAAATATATTCTCTTTGAGCTTTTGCCATCTCGCCATGTGCTTCATTTTGTATTTTTTGACCTAACTCCAGCACGTCCATCTCATGCTTAACCAAATCAATCAATTTTAGCATTTTAGCTAGCACGTCAGACTGAGCAAGAATTTCCTGCGCATCTTTTACTTTTAACCTCATACTCGAACTGATCAAATAGGTTAGCTGCCGATAATTTTCAGTCTGTGTTAGTGAATGTACTAATCTGTCGGGTAAGTATGGAAGAACCGCTGTCAGCTTGGTGAATGATTTCAATAAATTAATACGAACAGCTTCGGCTTCTATGTCATTTTCTTCGGGTTCAATATCATCAATTCTGATTATTCTAGCTATTAAATAAGGTTGTTTTTTTGACCAATGCTCGACAGAACATTTTTCTAACCCTTGCAATAACACATTAATATCACCATTTTCTCCTGCTGATGTTCTAATGATCTGCGCAATACAGCCAATAGAAAAAAGATCATCAGGACCCGGTTGTGCAACTTTTTGGTCTTTATAGGCAACAATAGTTAGTAGTTTGTTACTTGAACAAACGTCATCTAATAGTTTAAGTGATCTAGCTTGACTGACAGTTGTAGAGACTACGCTATAAGGAAAAAGTACGCCATTACACAATGGTAATACAGGTAGTTCATTGGGTATTGTCAACAAGTCTTTATCGGCTTGATGAACCAGGATTGGTTCAATCTCATTTTGGTCATCGATTTTTATATCCGGCATAGTGATTCCTTTGTGATTTAGATGGTCTCTCAATGAATCAGAAATTGAACGCTCGTCATATAAAGTCAAGCCTTAAGCCTAATGAGTTGGACTTTATAATACTATTCAACAAATATTATTAGTTATAATAATGTAATTATTTGATTATATTTAAATTACAAAAATGTGATTTTCCATGGTTTGTACTATATTGACAGCTAACCAATTAATATTGATTTTAGGTGAAACACTTAAAAGTATCACTGACATTTATCAGTTTCTGAACTTGTTTTTTCGCTAATATAATTAGTAATGGAACCCTATAATGAGTAGACCAAAAGATATTTTTATAATGTGGCTATACTGGGACCGCCATTGTTATTTAAACGAACGTTGAGGAAATATTTGATGAGTAAACCTAACATCAGCAAAGTATTTATTGTTGATGATCATGAATTGGTTCGCCAAGGCCTTCGGCAATTAATAGATGGCGAAGTTGATTTGCAATTATGTGGTGAAGCAAGGAATGTCTCTGAGGCTTTGAATATGAGGTCATCACTAAATCCTGACGTTGCTATTGTTGATCTTTCATTGCCAGACGGTAATGGGTTGGACTTAATCAAACAATTACATAACTGGAAAGCCAATATGCAGATTATTGCCTTATCAATGCATGATGATGAGTTGTATGCGGAACGTGCGATAAATAATGGTGCTTCAGGCTACATTAATAAACAAGACTCTGCACAAAAATTATTACTGGGTATTAGGCAGGTAATAAATAATAAAATATTTATCAAACCAGCGATTGCCATTCGCCTCCAGCAATCCCAGCTAAATCATGTCGCATGTGAACAAAACAACATCCTGGTAAAACTGACCAACCGGGAATTTCAAGTGTTTGATTACATAGGCCAAGGGCTAGAAACAAAAGCAATTGCGGGGAAATTACATTTAAGTGTTAAAACAATTGAAACACATCGACGCCATATAAAAGACAAACTTTCATTACATTCAGGTACAGAGCTTGTTAGAACGGCAATAATGTGGACGCTAGAAAATAATAAATAACGCTATATATCAAAAATTTATATTTTAATGATCCAGTATGACTCGCCACACTGAATTTTATAATTCAAGGTGCTTCATAAATAGCATTGAGTATCAAATGTCTATAAACAACACAAAAAAACCTAAGCTTATTATAGGCATTAGGGCTTCATCTATTGGGCTTAATGCCTTCATAGTTTTTTTTTCCAAGATGCCAAAGAATGCAGGTATGGCCTTTGTGCTATTGCCCCATTTAGAGCCCAATCATCAAAGTTTAATGGTGCCTTTACTTAAAGATAAAGTTAACATGCCGGTCTTAGAAGCAGAAGACAATATGCTTGTTGAAGCTGACCATGTTTATATATTAGCATCAGGTAAAGGGACCACTATTGCGGATTCACATTTTCATCTCAGTAATATTTCAAAGCCTCATCAAGAATGGAGTGCTATTGAGTACTTTTTGAGTAGCTTAGCTAAAGATCAAGGTGAGCGAAGTGTTGCTGTTATTTTATCAGGCACAGGTTACCAAGGTACTCTCGGCCTTCGAGATATAAAACTTTCGGGGGGTATTATTATCGCGCAAGACCCATTAACCACGGAACACTATCAAATACCTAAAAACGCTATTGATATCGGCTTGGTTGACATAATCGTTTCACATGAGGAAATGCCCTCCATATTAATCAAATATGCATCACATCCTTATTTAGATAAACAAACCCATACTATTGCAGAGAGTAAACTGAAAAATATGTACCGCATCTTGGGCTACATGCGCAAGCGTATTAAGTATGATTTTAGAGGTTACCAACAAAATGTGCTATTACGGCGAATTCAACGTCGGATGTGTATTAATCAATCAAATAGCCTCGAAGCATATTATGATTTATTAAAAGCTAACCAAGACGAAGTTATTGCATTAAATAAAGACTTGTTAATTGGCGCAATCACTTTTTTTCGAGATAAGGATGCGTTTAAAGTTCTCGCCAAAAAGATTATACCGAGGTTAATTACTAACTGTACTGAAGAAAACCCTTTACGTATATGGGTACCTGCTTGTGCTGCAGGTGAAGAGCTCTACACAATTACCATGTTGGTTTTTGAAGCATTTGAGCAAGCTAAAAAACCAGTGATGGCTCAGATTTTTGCTAGCGACATCGATAAGCAATCATTTAAAATTGCCCGTGAAGGCGTATATCCTAAATATATTGAAGGTGATATTAGCTCTGATCGTTTAAAGCGGTTTTTTGAATGTACGGCTAAAGACGAATATAAAATTAAAAAGGCTCTTCGCGAAACTATTATTTTTACGACACAAAATCTGGTATGTGATACCCCTTTTTCAGGTCTTGATCTTATTAGTTGCCGAAATGTCCTTATTTATCTTCACCCTGAATTACAAAGTAAGGTGCTAAACACCTTCCACTTTGCGCTAAAACCTGACGGCGTTTTAATGCTTGGCCCATCTGAGTCGCTAGGAAATAATAATCAATTTGAAACACTCTCTAAAAGGTGGCGGTTATTTAAATCAATTAAAGTAATAAATAAAATGTCTATTAAATTTCCTATTGAGCGAAATACACAACAAAATTTCACAAAAAAATATAGTAATAAAATAATGAACTCTCACACTACACCACCAGCACGATTTGCCGAACTTGTTAACCGAGATCTCCTAGAAGAATATGCTCCCGCAGCTGTGCTAATTAATCGAGCTTACGAAATATTACATTTTCAAGGGCCAACCTCTAACTTTTTAGAACTTCCTAAAGGTACGCCAACACACAATATAATCATGCTACTAAGACAAGGTTTACGTGCCCGTATTCGACATGCTGTAGATTATGTGATTAAAGAAAATCAGCTCATTGTCGACTCTGATGCCAAAGTTAAACGTAATGGTTGTTACGTACCATGCCAACTAACGGTACGCCCAGTATTTGACTCTAAATTTTCCAGTGATTTACTGCTGATTACCTTTGAAGAAAAGCAGGGTGCCTCCAGTAATAAAACCATATCAACAACAACGCTTAACTTATCGAGCACTGACTCAAGCATTGTAGAACACTTAAAATATCAGCTACATGCGACACGTGAAGATTTACAAAGCACAGTTGAAGAACTTGAAGGTTCAAATGAAGAACTCAAAGTATCTAATGCAGATGTGATGTCAATGAATGAAGAATTGCGATCAGCCAATGAAGAGCTTGAAATATCAAAAGAAGAATTGCAATCGATGAACGAAGAACTCAATACGGTAAATAGTGAGCTACAGTTTAAAGTTGAAGAGTTGAACAAAAGTTATGATGATACAAAAAATCTATTGTCTAGCACTGATATTGCCACTATTTTTCTCGATAGAAAATTACAAATCCGGTTATTTAATCCGGCAATAGGTAAATTACTTAATTTACGAAAAAGTGACATAGGTCGTTCGATTAGTGATTTTTCTGCAAAAGTTACTAATAATGATTTGTTGAAAGATGCCCGTTATGTTCTCAATAAGCTTTCACCTATTGAAAAAGACGTTTGGTCACTTGGTGATAATCACAAAAAATGTTGTTATCTAAGGCGAATAGTTCCTTATCGAACCATTGATGATCATATTAGCGGAATTGTGATTACCTTTGTCGAAATAACAGAACGTTTTAAGCAAAAAAAATACTTAGAGCAGTGCGTGCAAGACCGTACAAAAGCATTATATGATCGTGAAGCACGGCTTGATAGCATAATGAAATATGCCTCTGAAGCAATCGTTGTTATGGATGAAAAGGGTGAAATAACAGAATTTAACCAAGCCGCAGAAAATATTTTTGGCTATCAAGATATTGAAATTATTGGTAAAAGAATTGAAGTATTAGTGCCCCTTGTACATCTTGAAAATAGAAGGTTGGGAGATCAAAGCGATCTCAGAGTTAAAAATAAGATAAGAGCACAGGCTCAGCAACATTTAACTGCTATTCGAAAAAGTGGTAGTAAATTTCCTATTAGGCTGACAACTACTTTGATTGCCAATGATCAACTATGTATTGGTATTATTGCGGATTTAAGCGAAGTAGCGATATTAAAGAAAGCTATTACTGATGTCAGTACGCTAGAACAAGAAAAAATAGGCAGGGATGTGCATGATAATTTGGGGCAACGTTTAACCGGTATTAATTTATTGGTAAGTAACTTAAGAAGGAATATAACCGCTGATGATGTAAAAAGCAGTGAAACGCTGGAACAAATAATAGAGCAGATAAGTTTAGCGATAGGTGAAACGAGGAATATAAGTCATGCCTTATCACCGGTTTTATTTCCGCCAGAGAAACTGCAAGAAGCATTGATTAAATTAATGCAGATGGCTGATAGTGCAAATATCGAGAGCCATTTTGAATTCTCAAAAATATTAAAGATTTCAGATAACAGCATCGCAATTCAAGTATATCGTATAGCGCAAGAAGCAATTAATAATGCAATTAAATACTCAAAAGCGAGCAATATTTCATTACAACTTAAAACGCATTTAAATCAAATGATGCTAGTAATTCAAGATGACGGCATAGGTATTGACTTAAAAGAAACTAAAGCCGATTGGGGTATGGGTTTAAAAATAATGCAGTATCGAGCATCGAGCATTAATGCTAGCTTATTCATAGAATCAACGCCAGAGAATGGCACAAAGGTTCGGTGTGTATTTTCATGACTAAGATTGCTTATTACGGTGTTGACAGTAATTGACAATCACATAAAAATAATTGTACCAATGAATAAAAATTTGCAGTGAAAGAGTAACACCCCCATTAAGGTTTGAACTTATAGGATAAACTAATATATCCATGGGACTCATTGCTGTTCTTTGTTCGTTACTATTACTATTTTTGTGGCCATTTTTTTTAATGGAACTTATGCTCTTAGGTTTGTATAAACTGGGAATCGACCCATTTATTGGCCTTGGTATTGTATTTTGATTGGTAGCTTGATAAACATTCCATTAAAGCGGGTTGAAAATGTATCAAAAGCACCCCTTAATTTACATCTGTTATATGGTTTGAATCGTTGGTTTACCCCTAAGGTTTTTCAGCGAAACGAAATGATTATTGCCATTAATGTTGGTGGTTGTGTTGTGCCATTAGCACTGACCATTTATCAGTTAGTGCGTCTATTTAATTCAGGAATAATCTTGATACCAGTCCTTGCAATAAGCATTAATGTTATTATTTGCTATCATTTATCTGAAATAAAAGCAGGGGTGGGGATCTTTCTCCCCGCATTTGTACCAGGAATGGTAGCTGCGCTTTGTGGCTTAATACTCACACCTGAAGATCCTGCACCTATAGCATTTTGTGCAGGTATTTTAGGTCCCTTAATTGGTGCTGATTTATTACGCTTAAATTAGATTATAGCCTTAGGGCCTGGCTCAGCAAGTATTGGTGGTGCAGGGACATTTGATGTCATTGTGATTTCGGGTTTTATTGCACTTCTGTTGTCTTGATTTTACCTTACACCCAATTGATAACATCCTATCAAGCTGGTCGCAACTGATATTAGTCAGTTAAAGTTATTAAACTCAATAATGTTAGTCAAAATGTCAAATGCTAGGCTGATCCAATTGCTACTATCAATAAAGTAGTGAGTATATTCGATAAAACTAAAGGTATGGCTAACTTCGATAATTAAGAAGGAGGCTCCTGATAGATCAATTCAATGAAAGAGGCTGTACCATGAAAATACAACATATTCTTGTTATAATA
>Ga0307489_10000592_pt1 | contig 22357 bp, 41 predicted proteins | sample SB12metaG_FD_202247 | JGI IMG/M metagenome (GOLD analysis project Ga0307489, IMG submission 202247) | Sea-ice brine microbial communities from Beaufort Sea near Barrow, Alaska, United States - SB 1.2 | ecosystem: Environmental > Aquatic > Marine > Coastal | place: USA: Alaska | collected... | reverse complement strand
TTCTCAACCGCCAACGATGGCGCCCCCAAAAGACAGTCTGCACCCTTCGCGCGGCGTGCGGGTGCTCGTGGTCTTCGCCGCCGCCGTCCTGGCCGTCTTCCTCGTCGCCGAGGCCGTCCTCTTCGCCTTGACCCCCCGTCAGGTTAGGACCATGTCGGCGGGGCCTCTCACGACGTCCCCTTTCCGCCTCAACTTCAGCCGCTTGGAAACACCACGACTACATTTCTCAATTTCATGCTCTGAGTGCAAAGCAGGCACCCACCGGCGCTTATGCAGCACAGAGCACCTTGGTCGGATCGTCGCGGCGTGGTCGAGTCTTAGATGGCGCACTCTCACCCACATCGCGCTGCACCTTGGTCGTATCGTCATGGCGCCACGGTCAACTCGTGTGGGGCCCTGCGTGAGGGAGTCGGCGCACGACATGGCGGACGACCTGGGGTTCAACGGGCTGGGCGACTGGATACTGGAGCGTGGCGCCGATGGCAGCGAGGCGGAGCACGAAGGCGAGGGCGACTTCCTCGCGCCGGAGCACGTTGAGGAGATGGACCCGAACGGCGGCGACGGCGGCGAAGGCGAAGAAGGAGGAGGAGAAGGAGTAGGTGCAGGAGGAGGGGCAGGCGGAGGAGGAGGAGGAGGAGGAGGGGGTGATGGGGGAGACGGTGGGGAGGGTGCTGGGGCGGACACGGGCGACGCGGAGGAGGGCGGTGCGGTGGGCACTGTCGAGGAGGGTGCTTGGGCGGACACGGTCGACGCGGGGGAGGGCGGCGCGGCAGGCACTGTCGCGGAGGAGGCGTCTGGCGCAACTGACAACATCGAAGCTTCGCGAAATGCTCTGGAGGCGTTGTTGATTGCGCCAGATGACCAGCCGGAGGAGCGGGAGTCGGCGTCGGTCCGCGGCGCGCGGGCGGCGGCGGCGGCGGTGGGTTTGGCGGATCATGCTCGCCACGTCATCTTCCACGTTTTAGACCCTCGTTTATGGCTGGCAGATCGTGCTCGCCACGTCATCATCCACATTTTAGACCCTCGTTTCTTGATTTATCCTGCAGCCTATGACGTGGCGAGCAAAATCCGCCAGGCCCTACGCGGCGGCGGCGGGCCCGCCGCGCAAGACGAACCCGCTGTCCGTCCTCCAGCGCGCCACTATCGCCGACGTGCGGCTGGAGCCCTTCCCGCACCTCGTCATCAAAGATGCGTTACCCGCGCCGCTATACGCACAGCTGGCGAGGCCTGAAACCAATCCCATGTCCCTGAAAATACTCTTCATTGCTTGGAATCGCAATCACTCACAACTCCCTAAAATCACTGACGTCATGGCACCTGAAGTCGTCGCGGGTTCTCACGTTGAGCTGAAAGGGGGGACGAGGTTGAGGCCCAGAGTGACAAGATCTGGTCATCCCTCTGTCCACAAGACCACAAGATGACAGTATTGACATGGAATATGACCTTAATATGACCGTATCGACATGGAAGATGACAGTATCGATATGGGAGATGACCGTATCGATATGGGAGATGACACTATCGATATGGGATATCTTCTCACTCTGGTGAGGCCCTGACAGCTGGCAGGGAAGTTCCCGACCACCAGCCTGTTCCAGAAGGAGAGCAACGGCGGGCGGCGGCTGATGCCCAACGTGCGCTACGACGTCCCGGGGTAGGACGGTGCGGGTTGACGCTATCAAAACCCGTGTTGAAAGCGCTTCTGGTTTCAGTGCTTGAAGCTATATGATGAACAGCTTTCAAGCTTTGCTTTCAATTTCAACTTGCGCCGCTACACTGAGGTTCAGGGCGCTGCGCCAGAACATGTTCGCGGAGCCCTTCAACGAGTTCATCAAGTACCACACGGTAGGGCGGTGCAGGCTGTCTCTATGCGACCCAAGTTGAAACCGCCTGGAACTAAGCGCTTGAAACTAAAGTTTGATATACTGCTTTCAAACTTTGCTTTCAAATTCAGCTTGCGCCGCTACAACACGTCGCAGGAGTTCTATGACGAAGTTTCGGATCTCTTCGCCGAGGCCATCATGCGGTACCGGTAGGGCCGCTAACAGACGTTCCCCTCGCCATTCCATAGGATGCCTTGATTCTCCAGAGACGAGGGTTCCGAGATGTCTGCAAAGTGTTGACAGCCAATCAGAAAGTCCGCAGAATGAATCTCCATCCCCATTCAACTTTCGCCCGAACGTGCAAGATGATCGCAAGACTACAAGTCAATAACTGGAGGAGTTTCTACTAGAATCTCGATAATCTGAATCCCCCATGCACTTTGTGGCCTTGAGCATGTCGTGGATGACGTGGCGGGCATTTTCTGCCAGGCCGTATGTACCGGCCGGACCTGTATGCGTTGGCTGCCAGATTGCAGAATATTGATGATGAGCAGGAGGAGTCGGGAGGGGTGGGGGGCGGCGGGCTGAAGGCGTTCGAGCGCGCGAACATCACGACGCTGCGGGCGTTGCGCGGGCAAGGCGCGGGCGTTCCCTTGAAGGGCGCCGACGTCAAGCTCGAGTGTCAGGTGGGAATGACAGAGTACTTGATGCTTGCTGTGTCAGTTCACGTGTTGGTAGAAGTGACGACGTGCTCTTTGTATGACGAAGTGCGTCAAAGTGTTACGAGCAAAGCAAAGCAAAGCAAAGCATGGCCAAATCACAGGCTCGGATCAAAAGCTTTGCTTTGCTCGCAACACTTTGACGAACTTTGTCATACGTGGCCCTCGTGCCAGGTGGGTATCAACTCGCCGTCGAGCCGCGGGGGCACGTCGGTGCGGGGGCCGCACGTGGACCGCCGAGCGGAGCTGTTCGCTGGCAGGGGCTTACACTCGTCCACTTTTCGGCTCAACGTAAGCGCTTTCTGTGCGATAGGGGGTGCATTTAGGGTTTCCTTACGGGGTGTTTATGAGGTGGTGTTTAGGAGGTGTTAGGGGGTGTTAACCGGGTATCAAGTAGTGTTCAGGGAGTATTTTGTGTCAGAAACGGCTCAGGTTGAGCTAGAAAGTGGACGAGTGTAAGCCCCTGTTCGCCGGGTTGCTCTACCTGAAGCACCCGGCCGACAAGAGCAGCGGCGGTGACCTCCGTGCAGGGGCTTACACTCGTCCACTTCTCGGCACAACGTAAGCTCTTCCGCCCACCAAATAACCCGACTTAACTCATGAATGTGTCCTGGAGTTGCTCAAGTTGAGCTCTAACGTGAACGAGTTTGAGCCCCTGTCGCCGGGTGTTTCGCTGCAAAGGGGAGTGCAAGCAGCTGCGCACGCCGGCGCAAAGGATACGCGCCGGGTTCTCGGCGAGCTCGAGGCAGGAGCAGTTTGACCCCAGGCAGGGACGTCCAATTTTCGAGTGAGAATGGCTCCATAGCTCCTAATTCAATAGGCCGATTTCGGTATATCGCCTGGGTGAAATGCCCATACAGAGTTACGGGCAAAGCGTCAGCGCTCCGCTCGGGAAAGCGGGCGCCAGGTGAAATGCCCATACGGAGTTGCGGGCAAAGCGTCAGCGCTCGGCGCGGGAAGCGATATACCGAAAATCCGAAATCGGCCTATTACAACCAACAGCTGGCCCCAATTTGAATACCCCAAATGGTCATAAAATATATCCCTCCCGTGACATCCAATCGTTCCCGTGTTCAGCTGGCACTTCTGCCGATTTGTTGCCGACCCTACTGGAATGACCCCCCCGAGCCTAATATGAGCTTAAGTGCAGCTGTCGAGTGAACGATTGGAAGGCCCTAGTGCCTAGTATGTGGGCTAGTAACTTGTTAGTAAGCTGGTGTTTGGTAATTTGGCCAAAAGTCAAATGACTTTGGTGAATATCACTCAACGCCTACTTACTACGGGTAGTACGAGATACCACATGTAGTACGCTTTACATACTGGGTACGATTGGAAGGCCCTAGCCCGCGGTCGCTGACCCCGCTGAACACGGTCAAGTACACGGCCAACACCTTCGTCATGTTCATCAACAACCCGCTGTCGGTAGGCCCAGGCGGAATGTGCTTATTCTTTTGCCCAAATTTCCTGTGCTTGATTCCCCAAATTCAGCCGAATATGCTCGGATCATGCCCAATTGTGCCCCGTTATACCGACTAAATTCCCAAAGACGCGCAGGTAAAATGCCGAAAAACGCCAAACTGTTCCTCAGTACCCTGAAAACGGCAATATTTCGAGGAAACGCCCAAAATCCCGATAAAATGCCTAGATTTCCGGCGTGGTGTCGGGATTTTCGATTTGCCTATTGTGCCGAAAGGAACGCCGGCATGTGTCGGGATGATCGATTTGCCTATTGTGCCGAAAGGAACGCCGGCATATTCCGCCTGACCCTAGCTGTCGGTGCACGCGGTGACTGCGCGCGGGCCGGCCAAGATCAGCCGCCGCCTCATCAACTTCACGGGGGAGTTCAATCCCACCACCGCGGCAGGGGCAAGCGGAGGTACCTTCTCTCAGCTCAACTTAAATGCTTGGTTGGGCTGATTCCATTTCCGGGGTCCAGGAATCCGCCAGAATCCACCCGAATCCGAACCCCTACGAGTGCACTCTTTAAATAATGTTCCGTACCTAGCTTGGAACATGGAATTTGGATGTATTTTGGGAGCGTACCTACGCTGAAATCGCCCAAAATCGATGAAAACCGCCCAAAATTGCCGAACATCCCACCGTCGAGCGGTTGGAACCTCCGGGACAACTATGGTGCGTACCTGACTCGGAACATTATTTAAAGAGCCCACTCGTACCGAATCCGTCCGAATCCCGAATCCGGTTTGATGGGGTCAAAATGCCCATATATACTGTAAAATACGCCAAAAATTACCCTGAATCCGCCCAAATCCACCCGAATCCGACCCTCCACTGAATCCGTCCGAATCCTATCCCAAGGTATCAAGTGGGACAACTGAAGTTGTGTAAGGGGAAAACCGCATATAAGCGTGCCAGCTGAGAAGCGTGCTTTGGTGTTCAGACCCTGAACCGCGGCGCGCATTCGGGAGAGCCTGTGTTGCAACAAGTGCGGGAGCGGGCGCGGGCGCCTGCCCCGGTAAGCCCAGGCGGAATGTGCTTATTCTTTTACCCAAAGTCCCTATGCTGCATTCCCCAAATTCAGCCTGTTATGCTCGGATTATGCCCAATTGTGCCCAATCATGCCGACTACTTTCCGGGAGTTATGCCGGAATTCTCAATTTGCCTATTATGCCGAAAGTAATGCCGGCATATTCTGCCTGCGTGGCCCTATGCCCAGGGCGCCCAGGTTCTCGCGCTGCGCGCTGCCGGACATGAAGCACCGCATTCCGGATAACAACCGGTTCCCGCAGTGAGCGGCGAACCCATAGAGTGTGTGAGTGTGTGTGTGTGTATTCAACAGTAGACTAGGCTGACGGGTTGATCGAGGTTTAAAGCTTTCTGGTAGGTTTCAGAGCGACCATCTGGTAAATTGTAGAACCCATAAAGCTGCAAGAGCAGACATATACGTCGTTCTTTTTGCAAAACTAACGATCAAAACACAATGTAGTGAAGAGATCACACGTGATAGACCCTCATGTAACTGAAAGCAGTAGCGCTGCAGCAAGCCAGAGTTGTAAGCATGCACGCGAGCACATGCGTGGAGAGAGTCCTCAATGCATTCGCATCTAGGGGTGTCGCGTTTCGCCTTACGCGCCTCCCGACTCGTCCCCGGCTCAGACCTCGATTCCGGCAGCCTGCCGCGCGCGCCGCGCCTCGGCGCACTCCGTGCGATGCCGCAGCACCCAATCCGTGCGGTGGCATGGCACACTTTCAAGCACTTTACTCGCCCACCTATACGAGTTCTCACCAGCTCAAATTAACCGGTACGTACCTTGTAGTATGAAGCCTCCAAAAACAACTGTAGAGACCACTCACGCCCTCGACCCTAACAGCCTGAACGGGCCCGCTGTGGGTGCACGCACCTCGGCGCAGATCCGGTGGGGGTGTGGCTGTGGCGCGGCGCGGAGCGCGCCCATTCCGCGCATAGCCTTCAAGCCTCGAGAACAAAAGAAGTTATGCGGAGTCCGACCAAAACCCGAACCACCGCGCCCGGTCGGTGAGGACGTGGCAGACAGGTCAACATAATTTACCGGTAAAATATGGTTTCGTACACAGTACGAGTATCGGACAGAACCCGTTTACAGGAAATAGTGACTGTCAAAGAATATTTAATGGCTAAAAAACCCTCGTAAACGGCATATTTATGCAAAAACAGTCCCGAAAAGCCCAAAATTGCCCACAACTGCCCAAAATCGCCCAAAATCGCGCCTACGGCGCAACTCTCGTATAAAACGGGTATTTTCGCCCAAAAACCCCTCGTAAACGGAGTATTTACGGGAATAAATAGTTTCTGTAAACGGGTTCTGTCCGATACTCGTACTGTGTACCAGCGCAGCGTGTTGAACGGTTGACAAGAGCAGGACAGAGATAGGTCGACAGGTCTCCCGCCGCCGCGCCCATGTCCGCGACTTTCCCGGGCGCCGCAGTCGACACGGGTCTCGGAGGCGGCCCGGGGCACACGGTGACGTTCCTGGGAGGTTACCTGGGGACGCGGGAGGTTACCTGGGGTGGGGATGACCGAGACTAATCCGGATGTGGTGCCGAGGCAGGAAAGCTTGCGAACCATTCACAGCGAAAGCGAAACTCCGGTTCCCGATAAGGAGAGCGCGGCACCGATGAGCCCAACGCCGCCTGTGGGAGCGTCCGTGGCCTCCGATGGGGACGCAATGATGAGCCCGGAAGTGATGCGATCGGGTCCGAGCGGGGGTTCGATCCACGCGCTGACGCCCGGGCGCCCCGGAAGCCGCGGCGGTCTCGTCTCCACCCTGAATGAAAGTGCGGCGATGCCGGGCGCGAGTCGCCGAGTCGCGCATGATCAGAGCATGGGTACCGGTGCGGCGGCGGAGGCGGCGGCGGAGGCGGTATTTCCGGCGGCGGAGGCGGCGGAGGCAGCGGTGATCGAGGCGGCGGCGATGACCACGGAGTTGGAGGCGGAGGCAGAGGTGCAGCAGGCGGCGGTGGCGGAGCCAGTGGGGTCAACATCAATGGGTTCCGCTTCCGCCGCGCTTATTGATTACACGCAGGACGAGAGCGGGGACGACGCTGACGGGCAGGGGCTTAAACTCGTCCGCTTTCCAGCTCCACTTAAGCGCTTGGTATGAGATAGGGGGTGTACGTAAGGGGTTGTGTAGCCCGTGTTGAGGGGGTGTCAAGGGGGTGTTTGGGGTGTGTAGGGTGTCTTCTTTGTGACAGACACGGCCTAAGTTGAGCTGAGAAGTGGACGAGTGTAAGCCCCTGCTGACGGGCTGCCACCCGCCATCGTCGAGCCCGCCTTGGACGCCGGTGGGGTGCTTCCCGCGGCTCCGCGTCAGGTGGACGTGTCTGCCGCCGCCGCGGCCGAGCCCACGTCTGTCCCCGACGCCTCAGCCGACATGGAGTTCGGAGACATCCCCGGTCCCGCCGTGACGTTCCGCGAGGACCAGGCAGGGGCTTACACTCGTCCTCATTTCAGTTTAACTTGAGCGCTTTGTGTGGGAGAGGGGGTGCTATTTGGGAGTTGTTCGAGGTGTGCGGGAGGTATCAGGTGGTATTGGGGATGTTCAGGGTGTATTTTGTGTCAGAACTGGCTCAGGTTGAGCTGAAAAGTGGACGAGTGTAAGCCCCTGGGACCAGGGTGAGCGCGGGACGGCGGGCGGGGTGGCGGCACCGGCACCTCAGCCTGGGTTGGGAATGTCCCAGAGTGAGAATCCCGTGTCCGAAGCAGGTCGTCAGCCGCAGGATGGGCTGCGAAAGATCCAGAGCGAGACTCTCTCGGGCGGGCGGACCGAGAGTGCGGTTCCGAGCAGCCCCCCGTCCGGAAGCGGGATGTCCGTGTCGTCCAACGGGGCGCGGGGGTCGGCAGCCAGCCAAGCGACAGGCCGGTCGGGGCGGGGCGGCGGCGGCGGATCAAACCAGAACGAAGGCGCGGCGATGCAGGTTACGAGTCGGGGCCGCGTGTCGCCAGCGCCAGACATGGGCGCGGCAGGCAGGGGCTTACACTCGTTCCCATTTCCGCTCAACTTGAGCTTACTTTGCCCCTTTCCGCTCAACTGAAGCTTGCTTTGTCCCCTCTATGACCCAAATTAAGCCATGGATGGGTACCGAAGGTGCTCAGGTTGAGCTCTGCCGTGAGCGATGTGTCCAGAAGGTGCTCAAGTCGAGCTCTTAAGTGAGCGAGTGTAAGCCCCTGGCGGCTGGCGCCGGTGAGAAGCCGGCGAAGGGGATCGGCGTGCCATCCAAGGCAGGGCCTTACACTCGTTCCGATTTCAGCTCAATTTGGGCGCTTCTGTCCACCGTGTAACCCAGCTAAAGTCATAAATGTGTCCTGGAGTTGCTCAAGTTGAGCTCTAACGTGAACGAGTGTAAACCCCTGGTCCAAGGGGGGCAACGTGGAGCGCTGGATGGCGGGGCCTCACACCACACCACGTCCCCATCTCCGCTCGTCCTGTCATCACAAGTAAGCTGTGTTAGCTGTTGTCCAGGCCTTGATTCCGTCTTTTGCAGGAATCACCCGCGATTTCACAACGGAGCAACTCGAAAAAAGCGCAAGTTGCGCAAAGAAAAAGGGAAGACGGACTAATATATATATTTGAAGAAAAATGGGACGAGGGCTGGGCCCTGCACGGAGGCGAGCCAGGAGGAGAACTTCAGGCTGGCGCCGCCGAACGCCGGGCGCGCGAGCTACGCCGAGGGCCGCATCGCTGAAGAAGGCAGGGCCTTAGGCCAACCCGATATAATCTCGCGATCTGGTCAACCCGCCCCATCGATTTTGGGCGATTTCGGACGAGTCGGATCGGTTTTTGGGTCAATTTGCCCAAACGACGCAGCCTGTTTTGGGTTCAGGGCTAATGGCGAGTTTAGGGTTTATGACAGGGCTCGTTTTGCCCATAGAATGTAGACCGACTTGCCGATCCGACTCGCCCGCCAGCCCCACTGCCATCCAACCCATAATTTCGACGGGATCTCGAGATTTAATCGGGCGGCCTTAAACATGACTGGCTCGTCCCTGAAACCATTGGCAGTTGTCCCATAGATGCGTATGTAACGCGGGAATAAATACCTGGTGTATGGCCCTGACAGAAGGTGCCCGCGCCCCCTCCGCCGCCGCCCCTTTCGAGTTCACGCTCGATCGGAGAGAGACACTGCAGCGGGACCGAAATCCGGCCCCCCCTCAGTCCTCGCCGCTGTCCGGGAGGGGGGGAGTCGGCGGAGGGGGAGGGCTGCCGGAAGGAGGGGTACTGGAGGGGGAGGAGGCAGGGGCTTGCACTCGCTCATGTCAGAGCTGACTTGAGGACCTTCGGGAACACATCGCTCACGCTAGAGCTCAAACTGAGCACCTTCGGGACACATCCACGCATTAATTTGGGTTACATGGGGGATAAAGTAAGCCTAATTTGAGCGGAAAGGGGCAAGGTAAGCTGAAGTTGAGCTGAAATGGAAACGAGTGTAAGCCCCTGGGAGGAGGCGAGCTGGCAGGAGACTCCCACGCCCGCGACCGCCTCCGCAACCCCGCTACACACCCCTGGTAAGGCGGAGCAGGTTGACCCTATCAAACCTAAACTGAAACTGCCTGGAACTACCAGGTAAGCGCTTGATACTGAAATGTGATGAAGCGCTCTCAGACTTTGCTTTGAATTTCAACTTGCGCCGCTACACCCTGACCGCCTCCCCGCCGCCGCCGCCGCTCGCGCCAACGGCCACGATCGCCCAGGGGAGAGTCCGCCGGCTCCGGCAGGGCATCACACGCCGCGTCCTCTTGTATATTTGTCCGTCTTATATTTCAGGTCTACGATCAAAACCCCACCGTAAACCCCCCATTTAGATCCACAGTGGGAGCCCAATTGAAGCGTCCATGAAGAGACCACTCTGAACCAGCAGGGCATCACACGCCGCGTCCTCTCTGCATACCAATTCAATTTTCACGCCACCATACAGAGTGGTGTCTGATCAGGTGCAGTCGCGGTATGGATACATCGCCACACTGACGACAGACAGAGCGGTTTCATGTTCAATCTCGTCAGGTGAAGCAACCGTACTGCCGCGGCTCAATGGTTTTACGCCTGACGCCACTGGCAGCATTCCACTTGATACTTCGAAGATGCTTCCTACGCAGATCAGCCGGGGCTGGCAATCGGGGATGTATCTTTTCTTCGGTTAATTGACGGTCGCTTATATAAATTGCAGCGCAGATCAGCCATCCGTACACGGGAGGCTGGAAATTGTATTGGCGAGGGTCCATTAACTCAAAGATCTTGACCAGACCGCGCCACGCGCCATCCCCATTTGACCCCCCCAACAGAACTGCGTAGGTGGCAGCATCCCACTTGACACTTTAAACATGCTTGCATTGAGACGCAGAGGCGGCTGGTGTACGGCCCTGCGGTCGGGAGACTGTGGACGTGGTGGGAGGCAGGGGCTTACACCCGTTCCCATTTCAGCTCAACTTGAGCCGTGTCTGACACGCAATACACCCTAAATACCCCCTTTTAACCCCTGACACCTGTCAAACACCCCTTAAACAACCCCTAGATGCTCCCCCTGTTCCATAGGAACCGCTTACGTTGAGCCGAGAAGTGGATGAGTGTAAGCCCCTGGTCGGAGGGGTGGGAGAGGGTGGACGTGCTGGTCGCAAATATACCCGCTCGTCATTGAAAAGGTACGGCGGTGCAGGTTGACCCTATCAAATCCACGTTGAAAGCGCGTGGAACCAATCCCCTGAAACTAAAGCACGATGACCTGCTTTCAAGCTTTGCTTTCAAATTCAACTTGCGCCGCTACGAACAGGACCCCGAGTTTTAGCGGGGGCCTGATGATCGGGGCCGAGGGATCGGTGCACGGGGGCAGGGGCTTACACTCGTTCCCATTTCAACTCAACTTGAGCGCTTCCGTCCACGGTATAACCCTAATTGACTCATGAATGTGTCCTGGATTTGCTCAAGTTGAGCTCTAACGTGAACGAGTTGAAGCCCCTGCACGGGGGAACCGCAGCGTTCCTCAAGGGGGGGGACGGGGTCGGGTTTCAGGACACCCCACGGACCAGCACCACCTCATTCACGCTAGGCAGGGGGGTTATTGATGAGGCCGACTAAATTCGATTTCGGGATCCGAGCAACCCCGCGCAACAATTTTGGGCGATTTCGGACGAGTCGGACGGTTTTTGGGTCATTCTGCCAAAACGACGCGGTCAACTTTGAGTTTAGGGTTGTAGGGTTGCTCGCGAGCTCAGGGTTGATGTCAGGGGACATTTTGCCCATACGATTTGTACCAACTTGCCGATCCGACTCGCCCGCCCCCCCCACTGCGTTCCAACACAAAATAAACCCTCAACCCTAAACCCTAAACCCTGTTATCCATGACCCTGCTGGCAGCCGGGGCGGGGAGCGGGGGCGGGATCAAGACAGCTGTCCGCAGCGGTGTGCGCTTTCTCCAGCGGCAGATGTCCCGGTCGGCCCCGTCGACCGACCACAACCATGACGGATCCAAGAAGGGCGGCATCCTCAAGGTCACCTACAACCGCAAGGCGGGCAGAGCGGCCAAGGTGGGGCCGTGCAGGCTGCTTATAGGGGGGTCAGGTGCCCATTACAGGGGGCAGCAGGTGCCCATTATAGGGGGTCAGGTGCCCTTTCTGGGGGGGACAGGTGCCCATTGCAGGGGGGGCATGTGCCCATTGTAGGGGGTCAGGTGCCCGGTATAGGGGGGCCAGGTGCTCATTATAGGGGGGGGCAGGTTGAAGTTGAGTCAACCGCACTTGGTTCCAGCGCCTGAAGCTAAAACGTGCTAAACCCCCTTCCAAACTTTCCTTACAATTTCAACTCGCGGCGCTACATCAAGGCGGGGAAGGCGAAAAAGAAGGTGACGTTTTACATCGCCAGGGCGGAGCAGGCCAGCGTGGCGATGCGCTACCTGGTAGGGCGGTGCAGGTTGAAACCCGTGTTTGCAGCCACGGAATAAGATGTCCTTCGCCTTTGGGTCTCTGACTCGAGGTCCAGGTGTGTTACTCTGCTATCTTACCACGTGCTACTCCATTGAAAGCGCCTGGTTTCAGCGCTTAAAAGCATCATGTCATGAGGTGCTTTCAAACTTTGCTTTCAAATTCAACTTGCGGCGCTACAACCTGGTGTGGATAGCCAACCCCACGGTGGAGTCGTGGATTTCGTCGCTGCGTATCATAATGCTCACGTACGAGGTAGGGCTTTGCAGATTGACCGTATGAACCCAAGTCGAAACCGCCTGGAACTAAGCACTTGAAACTGACATGTGATGTACTGCTTTCAAGTTTTGCTTTCAAGTTCAACTTGCGCCGCTACAACGAGTGCTGGGCTATCCCGTTCCGTCTGGCGCTCATGCGCCGCTGGCACTGGGTAGGGCGGTGCAGGTTGACCCTATCAAACCCATATTGAAATCGCCTAAAACTAAGCGCTTGAAACTAAAATATGGTGGACCGCCTTCAAAATTTGCTTTCAAATTCAACTTGCGGCGCTGGCACTGGGTTGACTTGATTATGGACGCCATCGCCTTGCTATGGGTCATCCAAAGCCTGTTGACGGCAGGGGCTTACACTCGTCCACTTTTCGGCTCAACGTAAGCGTTCTCTGTGGGACAGGGGGAGTTTGGGGATTGTTTAGGGGGTGTTTAGGGTGCATTCTTCGTCAGAAACGGCTCATGCTGAGCTCAAGAGTGGACAAGTGTGAGCCCCTGGTTGACGGCTGTGCGCAGCGACCTGGAGCTGTCCATCGGGGCGCACTGCAACGGCATCACGTTCTTCCGGAAGCGGGCAGGGGCTTACACTCGTTCCCATTTCAGCTCAACTTGAGCTCTTCTGTCCACCGTATAACTCAACTTGACTCATCAATTGTGTACTGGAGTTGCACAAGTTGAGCTCTAACGTGAACGAGTGTCAGCCCCTGGATGCGGGACCCTGATGACGTGGCGGAGGGGTGGGCACCCGCCGCCACCGGGGAGGCCAGGGTAGGACGGTGCGGGTTGAAGCAATGAAACCCGTGCTGAAAGCGCCTGTAACTAAGCACTTGAAACTGAAATGTGATGAACCGCTTTCAGAATCTGCTTTAAAAAAATGACTTGCGCCACTACACCAAGGTGTCCATCCGTGAGTACCTGCGCAACATCGGGAAGAGTGTTGGACACCTTGAGAAGAAAGAGAGGAAAGGGTTGGGGGGGTACACCAACCAAGCGGGTGGGAAGTTCCTGGGTGAGGATGAGAAGAAAAAGCAAAGGAAGGATAAGAAGCAGGTAAACCACCACACCACCTTTCAACCACCATCTCACCACCTTCTCAACCACCACACCACCTTTCAACCACCACCTAAACCACCACACCACCTTTCAACCACCACCACCTCACAGGCTAAGAAGGCGACGGAGGAGGGCGGCGCGCAACTGCTGCCGCCCATGTACGCCGAGGCAGGGGCTTACACCCGTCCACTGTTCAGCTCGACCTGAGCCGTTTCTGACACAAAACGCACCCTTGAACACGCCCTGACACCCCCTGACACCCCCTAGACACCCCCTGAACAAGTCTCAAACGCACCCCCTATACCTCAAAAAGCGCTTACGTTGAGCTGAAATGTGGACGAGTGTAAGCCCCTGCGCCAAGGACTCCATCGAGCACATCCGCAAGGTGCCCTACACGCTGCTCATTGTGGGCAGGGTCTTACCCTCGTCCACTTCTCAGCTCAACCTGAGCCGTTTCTGACACAAAAACACCCCCTCATATCCCCTCTACCCAATAAACACCCCCTCAACACGTCAAACCAATCCTTGAATGCAACCCTCATACCACAAAAAGCGCTTACGTTGAGCTGAAAAGTGAACGAGTGTACGCCCCTGATCGTGGGCTCGCTGTACGTCAGCGAGATCGCGCGCATGTGGCTGCCGGAATTCGTAGGCCCAGGCAGAATATATGTTTTTTCTTTTGCCCAGATTCCCTATGCTTTGCCCACTTCAGCCTATTATGCCGAAAGTTGAGCCAGCATATTTCGGCTGGCCCTAGGAACTGGCCAGCACGGTGTTCTTCCTGTCCATGATCGTGCGCTTCATCCGCGTCATAAAGCTGTGGAACTTCTTCCGCATGAAGGAGATGGACATGCACGTGAACATCCGCCTGATCGCGCTGCTCAAGTTCTTCATCATGGTCTTCGGCCTCAGCCACTGGGTCGGCTGCGGCTGGTACTTTTCGGCGCGCCTGGCCAAGTTTTCCGACGGGGAGAATGACGTGTCGTGGGCAGGGGCTTACACTCGTCCACTTCATAGCTCAACGTAAGCTCTTTGTGTGGGAGAGGGGGTGCATTCAGGGTTTGTTTAGGGGGTGTTTAGTCGGTGTTAGGGGGTATCATAGGGTGTCTGGGGTGTATTCTGTGTCAGAAACTGACTCAGGTTGAGCTGAAAAGTGGACGAGTGTAAGACCCTGGTCATGGGTTGCACAGTATGCCGAGTACAACCCCACCTACGACTACCAGGTAGGGCGGTGCAGGTTGACCCTATCAAATCTATGTTGACAGTGCCTGTGATTAAGCTCTTGAGACCGAAATTTGACATACCGCGTTCAAGTTTTGCTTTCAATTTCAACTTGCGCCGCTACAAGCAGTACAACAGCTACCTCGACACGGCGGCGACCCTGAACGTTTACCTGCTCATCATTTACACGGGGTTCAACAGTCTGACCAACATGGCAGGGCGGTGCAGATTGACACTATCAAGAACCCGTGTTGACAGCGCCTATGGTATCAACGCTTGAAACTACAATGTGTTGAACTGCTTTCAAGTTTTGCTTTCAATTTCAACTTGCGCCGCTGCATCATGGGGTACGAGATGACGGAGCCGCAGCGCCTCGAGGCAGGGGGGTTGTTCAGAACAATCACACTCTCAACACCCCCTACACACCCCATACACAACCCCCGAATACCTCCTACACACCCCCTACACACCCCCTACACACCCCCTACACACCCCTTAAACACCCCCTAAACACCCTCTGAACACCCCCTGAACACCCCCTGAACACCACCTAAACGTCCCTGCTGGTCGGAGATGCTGCTGTGCATCGCCGTGGTGTTCCTGCAGATCGTGCTGGAGTCCTATATCCTCGGCACGCTGTTCCACTACATCGTCAAGAAGGACCAGGCCGTTGAGGCAGGGGCTTACACTCGTCCACGTTTCAGCTCAACCTGAGCCGTTTCTGATACAAAATACATCCTAAACCCCCCCTGATACTTCTCAACACCCCATAACAACCCCTAAACTCCCTCTAAACACCCCCCAAAGAACCCATGCTTGTACCCCCTATCTAACAGAATGCGCTTATATTGAGCCAAAAAGTGGACGAGTGTAAGTCCCTGGGTGGAGGCGTTCCGGCACCGCCTGGTGCTGCTGGAGGCAGGGGCTCACACTCGTCCACTTTTCCGCTCAACGTAAGTTCTTTTTAGGAGGCCACACGTGTCCACGTTCCAGCTTGACGTGAACACTTTTTGCGGGCTATGTTAGTAGCTTGTTATGGCAAAAACCGTCTCAGGTGGAGCTGAGAAGTGGACGCCTGCTGTGGCTTCTGTAAACAAAAGCGGCTCATGTTGAGCTGAAAAGTGGACGAGTGTAGGACCCTGGGTGGAGGACTACGGCGCCAAGCGGCTGCTGCCCATGGAGCTGCGCGCCAGATAGGGCCTGGCGGATTATACTCGCCACGTCATCATCCATATGTCAGACCCCCGTTTATTGATTTAGACTGCAGCCTATGACGTAGCGAGCATAATCCACCAGACCCTGGCGCCAGACTGCGCAAGCACTTCGAGTTCCAGTACCACAAGACCCAGGAGGTGGACATGGGGGTGCTCAGCCTCATGCCCTCGTCGCTCAAGATGAAGGTGGCGTTCTCGCAATACGAGGATGTGATGGAGCGCAATCTGGTAGGGCAGTGCAGGTTGAACCGATGAAAGCCACGTTGAATGCACCTGGAACAAAGCACTTGACACTATAATATGATGAACCGCCTTCAAAATTTGCTTTCAAATTCAACTTGCGCCGCTACAATCTGTTCTTGTTCCGCGGGTGCAACGCGCAGTTCCTGAACATGCTGGTGGCAGGGGCTTAAACTCTTCCACTTTTCTGCTTAACTGCGCCGCTTCTGACACAATATCCACCCTAAACACCCCCGAAACACCCCCTAAACACCCCCTAAACACCCTATAGCACCCCCGGACACCCCCTGAACACCCCCTGCACAATCCCTAAGCGCACCCCCTGTCCTACAGAAAGCGCTTATGTTGAGCCAAAAAGTGGACGAGTGTGAGCCCCTGGGTGGTGGTGGCGCTGCGTGAGATGTACCTGATGCCCGGCGAGACTGTCATCCAGCAGCGCGACATGAGCCGCGAGCTCATCTTCGTGCGCACCGGCGCGCTGGAGCTACTGAAGAATTCGCAGTTGATCAAGACGGTGCGCGCGGACTCCGACCTGCCGTCCGTGGTAGGGCGGTGCAGGTTGAAACCAGCTGACCCCCCCCGAGTTCAAAGCGCGTTCGCTTCGTGAATGAGGGAGGCCCCCTATGGACCATGATTTCCCCACTCTGATAAATAGGGGAGCCCCCCTATGCACCGTTAAGCGCCTGAAACTGAAATCCGACAAACTGCTTTCAAACATTGCTTTCAATTTCAACTTGCGCCGCTACACGATGGTCGGCGAGGTGCCCTTCTTCATGTCCATCGGGCAGCCGTACACCGTCAAGGCGCGGTCCACCTCGGACGCCACGTGCCTGCTGCTGTCCAAGCTGGACTTCGAGGCAGGTGCTTACCCTGGTTGCAATTTCCGCTCAACTTGAGCTGACTTTGCCCATTTCCGCTCAACTTCAGCTTACTTTGTCCCCCATACAACCCAAATAAACCCATGAATGTGTACCGAAGGTGCTCAAGTTGAGCTCTAGCGTGAGCGACGTGTCCCGAAGGTCCTCAAGTTGAGCTCTGAAGTGAGCGAGTGACAGCCCCTGGTTGGAGGCGCTGAAGCTGCACTACCCGGAGCAGCAGGCAGGGGCTTACACTCGTCCACTTCTCAGCTCAACCTGAGCCGTTTCTGGTCACTGCAGCCACAGCAAGCGTCCACTTCTCAGCTCAACCTCAGACGCTTTTGCCGGTGTTACCTCGGAACATGGCCCACAACAGTGCTCACGACAAGCCGGAAAGTGGACGTCTGTAGTCCACGAAAAGTGATTACGTTGAGCTGAAACATGGACGAGTGTAAGCCCCTGACAGCAGGACATCATCGTGACCAACATCCTCACACAGTTCGACCTACTCAAGGGCGGCATCAACGCCGCGCTTCAGCAGACGAAGGCAGGGGCTCACACTCGTCCACTTTTAGGCTCGATGTAAGCGGATTCTGTTAGACTGGGGGTACATTGAGGTGTTGTTTGGGGGGTGTCTAGGAGGTGTTCACATATGGGGTACACGTAGGGGGTACATTTAGGTGTTGTTCAGGGGGTGTTTAAGGGGTGTTTAGGGATTGTTTAGGGGGTGTTTAGAGGGTTTTTGGGATGTTTGTGGGGTGTTCAGGGGGTTTTCGGGGTATCAGGGGGTGCTTAGGGTGCATTTTGTGACAGAAATGGCTCAGGTTGAGCTGAAAAGTGGACGAGTGTAAGCCCCTGGATGAAGGACGACGACGACCCGGAGCGGACGCAGATGCGCGAGCAGATCCAGGCAGGGGCTTACACTCGTCCACTTTTCAGCTCAACCTGAGCCATTCCTAAACAAAGTACACCCGAACCCCCCCCTTATATCCCCCCACCGCACTTAGACACCCCCTAAACACCCCCTACACACCCCCTTAACGCCCCCTAAATACCGTCGAAACAGCCCCTGACTGCACCTAAATGCACCCCCTATCCCACAGAAAGCGCTTACGATGAGCCAAAAAGTGGAGGAGTGTAAGGCCCTGGATCCAGGCGGCGCTGCAGAAGCGGTACGCTGACTCGCTGTCCAACGTGACGTACGCGGCAGGGGCTTACACTCGTCCACTTCTCAGTTCAACCTGAGCCGTTTTCCTCAAACCTCCCCGTGTCCCCCTGTCTAATAGACTGGGGGAAAATCATGCACCCAACGTATCCCACAAAATGTGCTTACGTTGAGCCGAAAAGTGGACGAGTGTAAGCCCCTGGTACGCGGCCAGCGAGGGCGACGTGGAGACCGTGAAGACGCTGCTGCACGGCGGCAGGGGCTGACACACTCGTCCACTTCTCAGCTCAACCTGAGCCGTTAATGGTCGCTAAAGCCATTTTAGTCGTCCGCTTCTCTGCTCAGCCTGAGGCGTTTTTTGTCTATGGAAGCCACCACCCCATCCTACAAAAAGTGCTCACATCAAGCCGGAAAGTGGACGAGTGTCAGCCCCTGCACGGCGGCCTCCCCGTGGACTCAGGCGACTACGACTTCCGCACCACGCTGCACCTGTCCGCGGCGGAGGGCAACCTCAAGGCAGGGGCTTACACCACTTTTCATCTCAATGTAAGCATCTTTTGTGAGACAAGGGGTATTTAGGGATTATTTGGGGAGTGCTTCAGGCGGGCTTGGAGGGGGTGTGTATGCGTTTAGGGGCTGCTTTGAGTGACAAAAGCGACTCAGCTTGAGCTGAGATGTGGACGAGTGTAAGCCCGTGCCTGGAGGTGGTGGAGGCGTTGATCGAGGAAGGTGCCAATGTGAGCGCCAAGGTATGGCGGTGCAGGTTGACCCTATCAAACCCAAGTTGAAACCGCCTGGAACTAAGCGCTTGAATGACGTATGAAACACTGCTTTCAACTTCTGCTTTCAAATCCAACTTGCGCCGCTGCACCAAGGACCGGTGGGGTCAGACGCCGCTGCAGGACGCCGTCAACAACCACCACGGTAGGGCGGTGCAGGTTTAAACCAGCTGAACCCCCGATTTCACAGCACATTGGGTTCGTAAATGGGGGAGGCCCCCTATGGACCATTATTTCCTCACTGTGATATGTTTGGGAGGCCCCCTTTGCACCATTCAGCGCTTGACAGCAACATGTGATGCAGCGCTTTGTAACTTTGCTTTCAAATTCAACTCGCGCCACTACACCACGGGCACGTCATCGAGCTGCTGCAGCGCCACGGCGCCAAGCTGGACTACGAGGCAGGGGCTTACACTCGTCCACTTTTCGGGTGAACGTAAGCGCTTTCGGTGGAATTTGGGATGCGTCAAGGGGTTGCGCATGGGGTGTTCAGGAGGTGTTTGAGGATATTTTCGGGCGTTTAGGGTGTTTTTTTGTCAGAAACGGCTCAAGTTGAGCTGAAAAATGAACGAGTGTAAGCCCCTGCTACGAGGACCCGGGCGAGATGCTGCGCGCGGCGGCCATCGCGGGCGACCTCAAGCGGATGAAACAGCTGATCGATAACGGGGTGGACCCCAACGGTGGGGCGGTGCGGGTTGACCCTATCAAAAACACGTGGAAAGCGGCTGGAACTGAGCGCTTGAACCTGAAATATCAGAAATTGCTTTCAAATTTTGCATTCATCTTCAACCTGCGCCGCTATCCAACGGCGTCAACTACGACAACCGCACGGCGTTCCACCTGGCGGCGGCGGCGGGCAAGCTGGAGGTGCTTTACTACCTGCTGGCCGTTGGCAGGGGCTCATACTCGTCCACTCTTCAGCTCAACGTAAGCACAGCTTGTGGGATACGTTGGGGGCATGGTTTCCCCCCAGTCTATTAGACTGGGGGACACGGAAGGCGTGAGCAAAACGGCTTAGTTTGAGCTGAAACGTGGACACAGCATGCTCCCTGAACACCTCCTAATACCTCCTAAACACCCCCTAAAACAATTCCTTAATGCACCCCCTACACCACAAATAGCGCTCACGTTGAGCTGAAGAGTGAAGGAATGCAAGCCCCTGGCCGTAGGTGCGAAGGTGAACGTGCGCGACCGGTGGAACGGCACGCCGCTGGAGAACGCCGTGATCCAGGGCGAGGAGGTGTGCGCCATGCTGCTCAAGGTGGGGGGAGACGGCATGCTCTGTTGGAATTTCCTGGAATTCTTATGCCATATTCCGGACTTTCTGCCATAATTCCCGGGAAACTTCAGCAAATTCCGCCCGACCCGCTCCAATCGAAACCGCCAAAACCGCCCAGAACCGCCCAAAATGGACCAAGTCATTGATGCCTATGACAAAACAAGTGAAGCTATGAACTTTATTTCAATTTATCAATAGGTTTTTTTCTGTTTTTTCTGTTATGCACTGCTTTGTGATTGGTCGAGATATCAAAATCGTCCTCTCGACCAATCACAAATCAGTGCACATCAGAATAAACGGAAAAAAACCATTGATAAATTGAAATAAAGTTCATAGCTTCACTTGTTTTGTCATAAAGTTCCTGAGCAAGTGCCTAAAATTCCCGGTGTACATTGCTTACGAGTAGAAGCGGATAACATATGCCGGAATATTCCGTCCCCCCCTAGCTGAAGGAGAATAATGCCACGCTGCACATTGACTCCAGCGCCAACGCCGTGAACGAGGCGGTTGCCAGCGGGGACCTCCACCTGCTGCGCCTGCTGGCGGCCACCGGCAGGGGCTTACACTCGTCCACTTCTCAGCTGAACCTGAGCCGTTGGAGGTCTAACAACCCAAGAAACGCGTCGACTCACCATCGACTTATCACATGCCAACACTCTGCACGGGCGGGGGCTTACACTCGTCGGCTTCTCAGCTCAACCTGAGCCGTCTCTGACACAAAACACATCCCGCATCCCCCCTAATGCCCCCCGTGATACCCCCTAACCACCCCCTGGACAACCCCTAAAGGCACCCCCTATCCCACACAAAGCGCTCACGTTGAGCTGAAAAGTGAACGAGCGTAAGCCCCTGGCCACGGGCGCGTCGCCCGACATCTGCGACTACGACGGGCGCACCGCGCTCATGCTCGCCACCTGGAGGGGGCAACTGCTGACGGCAGGGGCTTACACTCGTCCACTTCTCAGCTCAACCTGTGCCGTTTCTGACAAAAAGCACACCCTGAACACCCCTTAATACCCCCTGAGACCCCCTAACATCCCCAAAAACCCCGCGACACACCCCCCACACAACCTCTAAACACTCACTATCCCACAGAAAGCGCTTACGTTGAGCTGAAAAGTGGACGAGTGTAAGCCCCTGGCTGACGGTGGACTATCTGGTGAACGCCTGCCACGCCAACGTCGGCATGGTGGACCGGTGGCACAAGACGGCTTTCCACGACTCGCTGACCACGGGCAGGAGCTTACACTCGTTCACGTTACAGCTCAACTTGAGCATCTCCAGGACACATTCATGAAATAGGTTGGGGTACACGGTGGACAGAAGAGCTCAAGTTGAGCTGGAATTGGAACGAGTGTAAGCCCCTGACCACCGGGAACTTGAACGATGCGGTGCTAATCCGCGCCGCCGGTGGCAAGATGGGGCTCATGGAGGACGGTGACGAAAACCTGCTGGCCATGATGGATAATGCGCCGGAGGCAGGAGCTTACCCTCTTCCACTCCTCAGCTCAACCTGAGCCGTTTTGGTCACCGAAACTCCATGAAACCATCCAGCGTAACCCACAAAAGTGCTCATGATAAGCTGGAAAGTGGACGAGTGTAAGCCCCTGGCCGGAGGCCATGGACGTGCACCGCAAGGTGGGGCGCTGCAGGTTCCTTTCCGCCCCTTCCCCCCCCTCCGTTCCCCCCTCGACCCCCCTCGACCCGCCTCCATTCACCCCCTTCCCTCCCCCCCCCTTCCCCCCTTTTACCGCCTTCTTATTGCTAAGAGGGGCACTACGGCGAGGTGGCGCGGCTGGCCGCACGGTTCAGCGGGCGCGGGTGGAAGCTGCGCGGCAGCACGCAGACGGTGCGGCGCAACGACCTTGGCAGGGGCTTACACTCGTTCAGTTTGCAGCTCAACGTAAGCACATTCTGTGGGATACGTTGGGTGCATGACTTTCCCCCAATCTATTATGTAGGGTGACACATAAGGTGCGAGCAAAATGACTTAGGTTGATTTGAAAAGTGGACGAGTGTCAGCCCCTGGACCTAGGCGACAATCAATTCCTGGGCAAGCTGACCATGAGCCTCATCGGGTACATGCCCACGCTGAAGCAGAGCTACAGTGAGCTGTACGTCACGCTGGACGGCCTGGCAGGGATGGGTGATTGAGAACAAGCACTCGACCGACGTTGCATCTCCAGCCTTCTCCACATCCTCCTCCTCCTCCTCCTCCTCCTCCTCCTCCTTCTCCTCCTCCTGCTGCTCCTCCTCCTCCTCCTCCTCCTCCTCCTCCTCCTCCCTCATTCTCCTCCTCCTCCCCCTCCCCCTCCTCCTCATTCTCCTC